>Ga0224512_10001214_pt1 | contig 25377 bp, 19 predicted proteins | sample SF_May12_sed_USG_4_FD_169103 | JGI IMG/M metagenome (GOLD analysis project Ga0224512, IMG submission 169103) | Sediment microbial communities from San Francisco Bay, California, United States - SF_May12_sed_USGS_13 | ecosystem: Environmental > Aquatic > Marine > Sediment | place: USA... | reverse complement strand
TTCGGGTGCAGCGGACCGGTGCTGCACTGGGTGGCACAGTAGAAGGTGAAGGTCCCCGCCTTGTCGGCGAGGAACGTGACCGACTTGGGTCGCTGGACCAGCACGCCGTTCATGAAGACCGCTTTGTCGTAGCCGTCGACCGCGAAGCCGTGGCCGACGCCCAGCCCGTTGTCGGTGGGCTGGAAGTCGATCCGCACGACCTGTCCCTCGCGCACGCGGATCTCGGCGGGAATGAACTTCCAGTGGCGCTCGGTCAGCTGGACGATCACGTCCGGCTCGCCCAGCTCGCTTCCCAGAACCGCCGCGGCGGGAGTGCCGCCGCCGGCGAACCTCGGTTCGTCCAGGCTGTAGACGTAGGCGGCGAGGTCCCAGACCTCTTCCTCGCCGAGAGCTTCGTCGAAGGCCGGCATCGGCGTTCCGTTGTTGCCGGTGTGGATGGTCAGCGCGATGTCGCGCAGCGTGTGGCCGCGCTTGAAGTCCGCCGCCTTGTGGTAGTTGCGCGGCGGGATCGAGTTGCCGAAGGCGTCCACGAGGGTGAGCGCCGAGGGGCCGTCGCCGTAGCCCTCTTCGCCGTGGCACTTGCCGCACTGAGCCTTGACGTAGATCTCACGGCCGCGGGCGATCATCTCGTCGCTGACGCTCGCCGGCTCGCTGCCGAGGTCGACCGGAGTGCCGGCCCCGAGCGTCTCGAACCGGTCCGAGAGAGTCTTGAGATGAGCGACCAGGGCCCAGCGGTCCTCCACGGAGAGCAGGTACTGCCAGGGCGGCATGCCGGTGCTGTGGATCCCCAGCGACACGGTGCGGAAGAGGTCCTCGTCCGTGGGCATCTCGGCTCCCGGCGTGGTCTTGAAGCGGTAGACGCCGGTGGTGAAGTCGCGCGGCTGCGGCGCCAGGAAGGCGGCGCAGACGCCGTCGGCGGCGCCGCTGTCCCCGTGGCAGCTGGCGCAGTTCTCCGCGAACACCTGCCGCCCCGCGGCCGCGAGCTCGGCCGTCATGGCGGGCGGCTCGGGCACGTCGAAGTGCGTCCAGGAGAGCGGTGCCGCGGCCGCCTTCGCCGCCGGCGTGCCGGCGGGCCGCTCGCCAACCTCGCCGGAGCAGGCTCCGAGCACGAGGATGGCGGCGGCAAGTCCCGCGCCGATGGAAGGCGTCGCGTTGCGCGCCCTCGGGTTTCGCCGTGTCTGACTCATGGGGACACCTCCTCTGGCAGAGAGCCGCCGGACTGGGGTCGCCGGTCGGCTGCAGTACGGGCCGTCGGCGCAGCTCGGGCCTTCTCACCAGAGCTCGCCGCCAGGCGAATCAGGGGTTGGAAGAGCACACGATCTTCACGCTCCAGAAGCTCCTCGATGCGGTGCAGGAGGGCGGTCGAGAGCGGCTCGATGTCGGGGGACCTCGGGTTGGCCGCGGACAGGCTCGCCAACAGATCGAGGTCTTCGGCAAGGCTGCGACGCTCGGCGAGCAGCGATTCGAGGACGGCCTCGTCGAGGAATCGATTCTGCTCGAAGGCGGAGCAGGCCTGGGCCGAGAGCGCAGCGACGGAGACCCCCAGATCGAGGACTGCGGACGGGCGGTCGCGGTCGGTTCGCCGCGCTCGCTCGATCAACGCGCGATGGACCCTCGCCATCTCGGCGAGCCCGGCAACCGGGCTGGGGGGCTTCATGATGCCCCAAAACTGCCACGCCCCTCCGCCCTCGCGTATGACGGACGTCATGCGCGGCGGATCGCGGCCGTCAGCTGTTGGCAAGCGCCGTGAGGGTCTCGCGGTCGAGGACGACGAAGCCGTCCCTGCCGGTGTGGACGGTGTCCTCCTTCTGCCACTTGCTCATCACGCGGATGCAGGTCTCGATCGTGGTGCCGGTCATGTCGCTGAGCTCCTGGCGGCTGAGCGCCAGGGGGACGAAGATCCCGCCGCCCTCCTCGCGGCCGATCTCCCGTGCGAGACGCAGGAAGAGGCGCGCCAGCCGCGGCTCGACCCGCGCCCCGGTCAGCTCGCCGACGCGGTTGACGAGCTCGACGAGGCGCTGGGTGAGGCCGAGGAGGAGGCCCCTCGCGATGGTCGGGTAACGCTCGAGCAGCGAGAAGAGGGCGGTGCGCGGGATCCTGATGCACACCGTGTCCTCGAGCGCCACCGCCGTGGCCGGGTAGGGGTGCTCCTTGAACACCGCCACGCTGCCCACGGGATCTCCGGAGCCGAAGACCCCCAGGATGATGTCCTTGCCCGACGGGGTCATCTTGAACACCTTCACCCGACCCGAGACGATCGTGTAGAGAAAGTCCGACGGCTCCGCCTCGCGGAGAATCACCTCACCGGCCGCGAACGACCTCACCTCGGCAACCGCCGACAGGTGCTGCCGATCTCCGTCCGGCAGGGCGCTGAACGGTCTCGCGGTTCGGAGAACCTCCTCCGGAGTGAGAGCCATGTTCGGGGATTCTACGACCTCGGGAGCGCCGCCGGTCCAGATCCCGGGCTGAGTCCGAGGCTCGTCAGGGTGCCGGCTCGGGATTCTGGCCCCTCCTAGCCGCCGCCCAAGCCGCGAGCGAGCTCCTCGAGCCGGCGACCTCGGACGCTCGCGCCACGCGAGGGATGCGGTCGAACCCCTAGGCACGCAACGGTGGGATGAGCATTTGCCTCAAAGTCGAGCGTCTCCTGGACTGGATCAGCCGCCCACCGCCGCTTGAGCATCGATGCAGCTCCTTTCAGGAGCAGAAGCCAGAGGGTCGTTCACGGAAGCCACCAACGCTCGCAAGATAGAGTCTCGCAGGGCCATCGCAATCCCATGTTCCCGATCGACCGCGGTGGTATCGCTCCAGCTACCTTCCCCACCGAAAACCCAGGCAACCTGGCACGCGGCCGCAAGTCGCTGCGCTACAGACCCGTAGCCCGATGCGGGCAAGAGCTCCCCACCGTCTCTGATTCGGGCGTTGGGTTCCGAGAGGAGAGCCACCGCCTCCTCGGTTCGCGCCAACAAGTAAGCGCGCCTCTCTGGAGACCCCCCTGCTTTCTTCGACACCAAATGGCTCCTAGCTCGTTCGAGCGTCGACAGCAGCCTCGAGGCCGCACGCTCAACCGACTCGTCCCTCCGCCGTCCTACTCTTCCCGCATCACGATAGACGACGACCCAACTGCTAGAGCCAGTCCGATACAGAGTCGTTGCTCGCCAGCGGACGACCTCGCGACTCGACTTCGTCACCAGGACGAGCGACCTGGCAGCACCCGCACGCCTTGGACCCCAGCGTGAACCCAATGCTTCGACACCGACATCCTCGACCCCGCGTCCAGCCAACCAACCGCACCACTCACCCACGCTCCGACCGACGGGACGACAGGCCAGTGCAAGCTGGGGAATGGGGCGGCTCAGAAAACAGTCGCTCCAACCCAGAGTCCACTCACCCTCGACGACACGACGCCCACGCGCCACGTGGAGTCGAGCCCGCGCTGCCAGCGCGGCCGTCCGCAGGATTTCGACCCCAGGCCTTGCAACGTAGATCATTCTCAGTTCCACGGGCCCAACTTGTACTCGATCCCACCCCCGACTCGACCCCAATCACTTACAGGACTCACTGGTCTCGGGCCTCGAACGTATCGCCAAGCTGGTGGACGTACCGCACGGACAGCCGTACCCGGATTCCAGGGCGGCAGTGCAAGTTGTTCTGCTGCCTGTGAACCAACACGATAGGGCGCCTTCCAGCCGGCACCGCGAGTGAGCCACTGGCTCTTGTAGCCTAGACTACTTCTTGGGTAATACTGCCAGAACGGCCTCGCAGCCCAGCGCCCAACACCCAGGGCCGTGGACAGCGTCAAGAATGTGCGGTCTGACGTGCATGGTGTCCACATGGCAGCGAAGACTGCTCCTACCCAAGCTCCTGCTTCTTGGTACCAAGGGGTGCTCGGATCTGCAATGACATCCGCGTAGAACTCAAGCGCGCTCTGGCCGGCCGCCTCTCCAACGTCTACCCAGCCGATTCCTGGAAGGCTCAGCAGGCCACTGGGGTCGAGAGTGTTCACTGGATCGTTCGAGACGTAGCCGAAGAGATTCGAATCCCCTCCTCCAAACCCAATCGGATCCTTGGCCGTCCATCTCCCGGTGATCGGGTCGTAGTCGCGGGCTCCGAAGCGGGTTAGGCCGGTTTGGGGGTCGTAGAGGCCGCCGGCGAAGGCGAAGGGTTGGAAGCCGGGGTTGGTGTCGTAGGTGATGCGGCCGAAGGAGTCGTAGTCGAGGCGTTGGGCGATCGTTCCCGTGGCGGTGTCGACGACGAGGCGGACGCTGCCGAGGTGGTCGGTGATCAGGCGGTAGGTGGCCGTGGCCGTGACCATGAAGTCGGGCACGTGGGGCTTCGTCGCGTAGACGAACCGGGACACGACGTTGCCGTCGGCGTCGAGCTCGGCCACCGGGTTGAGCTGGTCCTGGTAGAGGAAGCCGCGGGTGAGGACTCCGTCCACCATCTTCCCCACGCGCCGGTTCTGGCCGTCGACCAGGTACTCGATCGTGACGCCCGTGTCGAGCACGACCTTCCTGAGCGACCCCATCGCGTCGTAGTCGTAGGTCGTGGAGTAACCGCCGGCGCTCCTGGCGGTCAGGTAGCCGTCGGCGTCGAAGTCGTAGTCGACGCCGCCGTAGGTCAGCAGGCGGTCCTGGGAGTCGTAGGTCCCGGCCGCCGGGCCGAAGTCGCCGTCGTAGGAGAGGCGGTTGTCGTTGCCGTCGTAGGCGTAGTCCTCGACGAGCACGCCGTCCCGATGGACGGTGGCGAGACGTCCGGCGAGGTCGTAGCCGTAGACCCAGGTCGCGGTCGAGCCTTCGACGGTCTCGGTCTTCTGCTCGATCCGGCCGAGGCGGTCGCGGACGTAGCTGGCCGCGAAGAGCGGGTTGGCGCCGGCGCTGGCGGCGAGGCTGTCGAGCTCGCCGAAGCCGTCGTGCTCCCGGGTCGTGGCGACCGCGCCCAGGGTCGTCCCGTCGATCCAGCCCGTGGCCGGGTCGCGGACGACGGCCAGGGCGTCCGCCCCGGTAGCCGCCGAGGTCACCAGACTGTCGAGGTCGTAGTCGTAGGAGACCTGCCACTGGTTGTCGACGAACTGCTCGCGGATCCGGAAGTCGTCGTCGTAGCTCTGGGTGACCGTGCCGGTCACCGGCCCCGACCACGCCGTGCCGCTCGGCAGGAAGCCGTCGTAGCTGTAGGCCGTGGTCTGCGGGGTCCCGTTCGGGTAGCCCCCGGGCCAGTGGGTGATCGACTGGATCTGATCGCTGCCCGGGACGTAGGCGAAGCTGTGGTCGTCGGTCGCGGTCTCGATGCGCTCGACACGCCGGGTCGCCGCGTCGTAGTGCCAGCTCACGAGCTCCCCGCTCGGCAGGGTGAGGGTCAGGGGCTCGCGGTCGAGGTCGAAGGCGTAGCTCTCCACGGGGTTGCCCGGCGCCTGGTAGGCCGCGGGCAGGTCGACCTCGTCGTAGGTGAAGCCGTGGGCGGGTCTCTCCGGCGGGGTCAGGGCCTCGAGGTTGCCCTTGAGGTCGAAAGCCGCGGCCAGGCTCCTGGCGTCCGGGTACTCCGTCACCTCCGGTCGTCCCACCAGGTCGCGCTGCCAGCCGAAGGTGCGCTGCTCGGCGTCCGTGACCGAGTCCAGCCAGCCCTCGACCGGGTCGTAGGCGAACGTCGTGACGCGCTCCGCGGCCCCCGTTCCCGCGCGGCTCTCCGTGAGCCGTCCCTGCGGGTCGTAGGTGAAGGTCACCGGCTCGACGCTCGGGCGCTCGATGCGCTCGACCTCGCCCTCGGCGTTGAGCACGGTCGTCACCGTCCGGCCCGCGGGACTGGTGAGCTGCCAGGTGCGGGTCGCCGCCGCGTAGTGCGACGTGTAGATCCTGCCGTTGATCTCGACCTGCTCCGTGAAGGAGTCGAGGTTCGCCGGGTCGCGCGGCGAGCCTTCGGGATCGACGAGCACCACGCTGCGCGACACCTGGGTGGTCTTCACGAGGTTGCCGAGCGGCGTCGAGACCACGAGCCGCGGCAGCGGTGCCTGGGCTCCGAATCGGGGGTCCTCGCCGAGCTCGAGGTCAACCCAGGTGCCGTCGGGCAGCGTCTCGGTGCGGCCGAGGTCCTCTCGGAGCAGGGTCGTGGTCACCACCGGGCCCGGGGCCGTCGCGGTGCGGCTTTGACTCCCGTCCAGGTGGTGCTCGACCCCGAAGACGGTGCTGCGACCTTCGGCCGTCGTCAGGGTCACGTCGTACGCCGTCGTCCCCGGCGAGCGGACGAGCGTCTTCGTGGCGCCGCGCGCGTCGGTGTGGCTCAGCAGACGGCCGAGACTGTCGTAGGCAAGGGTCTTCGCATGGCCTCGCGGATCGGTGAGCGACTCGAGCAGGCCGCCCTCGCCGTAGGCCATCGTCCAGCTCCCGCCCTCGGGGTCGAGTACGGCGATCAAGTGCCCCGCAGGGTCGACCGTGAGCTGCGTCACCTGGCCGTTCGGACTCGCGATCGAGGTCGGATACCCGGACCCATCGCGCGCCAGCGTCACCTTCTCGCCGTAGCGATCCTCGACCTCCAGGAGCCGGCCCGCGGGGTCGTAATGGAAGCGATGGACGAGATCCCCGGTGTAGGCGTCGACCGTCTCCAGGTGGCGGCCCGCGGCCGAGAACGCGTAGATCTCGCCGCCGTCCAGCGACGCGACCTCGAAGCTGCCGTCCGGCGCCTGCACCGTCTGCTGCAGGCGCTCGAACACCTTCGTCCCCTGGTTGCCCACCGGGTCGCGAGCCCAGTACAGCGCGCCGTCGAGCCCGTACTCGACGTGCGAGGCCGGGAACGCGCCCAGGACGATGATGTCGCCCTCGACGATCAAGCTGAGCCGGCCGGCGCCGCCGTTCACCGCGCCATCGACGATCGCGATGTCTCCCGTCACCGGATCCACGGCCAGGAAGACCGGGTTCGTCAGATTCGAGTTCAAGTAGTGCTGGCCGTAGACCGGATCACCCTGGGTGTCGTCGCCCATGAAGGTGGTGATCGTGCCGTTGGGCCAGAGTCGGCGGATCCGGCTCGCGTGAACGGCGCCGCCGCCCTCCGGGAGAAGCAGCGAGCCGTCCGCCATCCAGGCCATGCGCAGGACGTGGTTCGAAGAGAGCACCAGACACGCCTGGAGGGCCGATCCGTTGTCCCCGCGGTTCGGCGCCGTGCAGGCGGCGCCGTTGCCTCCGGCGTAGGTGCTCACCTGCCCCGACTCGAGGTCCACCCGCAGGACCGTGTGGCCCGATCCGGGCACGTACATCGCCGTGTAGAGCCCGCCATCGGGGCCGATCGAAACGTCCATCGGCGCTTCGATCTGGGCCACGGTCTCGATGACGCGGCTCTCGAGGGGCAGACCCGGCCGCAGCCGCCGGATCCGATCGCCGTAGACCTCGGCGATGTACAGCGAGCCGTCGGGTCCCACGGCCAGGCGCTCGGGCCGCGAGAGCAGGGCCGTCACCGCCGGCACTCCTTCCTCCCAGCTGGTCGCGGAATCTCCGCCGGCGATCCGGTAGACGTCTCCCTCCGGCGTCCGCTGATAGACGGCGTATTGGTTGATCGTCGCGAAGTAGAGGTTGCCCCCGGGCTCCACCGCCAGCCCCGTGATGTTCGGGATCGACACGTTCTCGAGCACCCAGGCGCCGCCCCGCCAGACGTTGGCGGCCACGCTCGTCCCCAGGAGCTGCGAGTCCACGGCCGCGAGCGGTTGCGACGGATGGCGGCTCCCGTCGCCGAAGTGCAGCTCCCCCGAGCGGCGGGCGCGCGGCGTGTGCACGTGCTGCGGCGTGAGCGACCAGCCGCCCCAGCCCAGGCCGTTCTGGCCTCCCGTCTGTCCGAAGTTGAGCGACTCGAGGGTCACCGAGAACTCGGCCCACGAGATGATCTGTTCGAGCGCGTGGCGCACCGAGACGTTCGAGTTGGCGGGCAGGCCGAAGCCGGGATCGCTGCTCGCGCTGCCGTAGTCCAGGGGATAGACGAAGCCCACCCGGCCCTCCGCCACGACCTCGCCGATCACCGGCCGGCCGTACTTGTCGAGGCCGTCCCAGACGAACGTGACCGTCAGGTTGGGTGCCGGCGAGTACAGGTACCTGAACTTCCGGCCTACCACCTCGATCTCGAGGATCACCTCGGTCAGCGAATCGGGGATCTCCTCCGGGGTGAGCACGATCTCGATCGAGCGCCCGAACTTCCGGCCCGGCACCCGCTCGCTCGAGTAGTGCAGGGCGAACGGGGTGCCGGCGATCGGGATCGCGTCCCGAAACACCTGGTTCTGGCACTCGAGGATCGAGCCGGCGGCCTGGTTGCTGCAGATCTCGCCGCCGCCCGCCGTGACCTGCGGATCGGGCTCGACCGAGTCCGCGGGCGAGAAGATCCACGGCGCGTTGCAGTCGTAGGGGGTCAGATGCGGGATCGGGGTGCGCCACAGCTCCGCGCCCACGGCGTACAGGCTCGCCACCTCCACGCGCTCGGCGTCCGTGAACCCGAGCGCCGCCAGGGTCGCCGCGTCGGCCGGCTGGCCCGAGCCGTCGACGTCCACCTCGGCCCGCCCCGAGCCGTCCACCGCCAGGATCCGGAGCACGACGCCGTTGGCCGAGGGGACCCACACCCCGGCCCGCTTGTCGTAGTAGCCCACCGGCATCGCGTAGCCGACCGGGAAGTCGAGGTAGTTCTCCAGGTACTCGTAGACCGGCTCGCTGAAGACGATCGCGGCACCCAGCGCCTCGGCCTCGTCGGCCGTCGCCTCGAAGGCGTAGGTGTAGGCGCTCGCCTGCGGCAGGACCCCGGGCATCGCCTGCGGGCCGTCCGTCCCGACCGTGAACTCCCGGATGCGGACCGTCAGGGGCGGCGCCGGCTGGCTCGAGCCGTCCGGCAGCTCGAGGCTCGCCGTCACCCCGGCGGGCACGAGCAGGGTCGCCTGCCGGGCGCCGCTCGTGTCCGTCTCGACCGCGCCGCGCGCCACCTGGACCTCGGGCTGGCCGGAGTCCACCGTCGTCGCCGCCTCCGGCCACGCGGTCATCACGACGTCCTCGAGGGTGCGCTGGCGGCCGAAGGGAAGCGTCAGCCGGCGCTGCACCTCGAAGTAGCCTTCGCGGGAGAACTCGAGCACCGCCGTGCCGCCGGCGAGGGCGAGCTCGTAGCCGCCGTCGATCCGGCTCGCCGTGCAGCCGAGCTCGCCCCGGTCGAGGACCGCGACCGACACGCCGGGCAGCGGACTGCCGGCCCGGTCGAGCACCCGGCCGTGAACCAGCACGAGGTTCTCCGCGGTCAGGGCGCCGGCCACGACGCCCGCCTGCACCGGCGGCTCGCTCTCCCACAGGAACCGGCTGTGCTCGTAGAGGTCGTAGTTGAGCAGCGGCTCCGGGCTCGCCAGCAGCGCCGGGTCGGGCGGCAAGTGGCACGCACCGACCACCGGCACCAGCAGCTGGGCCGGCGCGCTCGAGCGCCCTTCGTCATCGGTGAGCACCAGCGACAGCACGTCGCCGGGCTGCGCCGCGATCGTCAGGACGAAGCCGCCGTCCGCGGCCACCGCGACCGTCTCCAGGGCGCCGTTCGACGGGTTGGTCACCGCGAGCGTCGTCGAGGCCTGCGCCGCGCCCGGCAGGCCCGTCACCGTCGTCGTGCCGCCGCTCGCGTCGCTCGCCGAGGTCAGCAGGAGGTCCACCGGGGGCGGGCCCGGGACCGCCACCGTCACCGTCACCTGCGCCGGCGCCGAGACGTTGCCGGCCAGGTCCTCCACCGTCGCCGAGAGGGTGACCGCACCCGTTGGCAGCGCCTCGTCGAGCACGCAGAAGAGGTCTTGCGCCCGCTGGCACAGAAACCCGGCCGCGACGCCGTCGACGCGGAAGGCCAGCGTCGTCTCGTCGGGACCCGAATCGTCGTCGGCGATCGCGAGCGCCAGAACGGGGCGGTCCTCCTCGAGGACCGCTCCCTCGGTGGGCCAGACGAAGACCACCGTCGGCGGCGTCTCGTCCTGCGCCACGGGCTCGTAGACGAGGCGCAGCTCGGGCGCGACGCCGCCCGGATGCTCGCGCGCGGCGTAGCGGACGGTGCCCCCGCCGTCGAGCCCGCGGGTCGCCATCCAGCCGTGGTTCGGCTCGCCGCTCAGGAAGGCCTGGACGTCGGCCGTGACGTCGAAGGCCACGCTTCCGCCGAGGTCATTCGTGTGCAGCACGCTGTCGGTCGGCAGCTCCACCCGCTCGCCCCCCGTCCAGGGCGGCGCGCAGTCCGGCTCGGTGTTGGTCGTGTCGGCGTCGTGGGCGCAGTTCCACGTCGCGCCCGGCTCCGTCCACGGCGCCGTCACCCGATGGACGTCGACGAGCCTGCCGGGACCCCAGTCGTTCCCGTTCTCGACGACCGTCAGCTCGAGAGTGGCGCCGTGGAGTACGCCGACCTCCTCCGCGAGCGGCGCGAGGTCGAACCAGACGAAGGGCCGGTCGAAGCCGCCGCGCCGCAGCTTCATCGACCGCCGCCAGCCGTGGCCGCGGTTCGGCTTGGCGATGCTCAGTTGGGTGTCGGTCGCCGCCTGGAGAGTGGCCTCCACCGTCGCGCCCGGCAGCCGGCCCCGCGGATCGCGCCAGCTGGCCCGCAGCCGGTTGGAGGGATTGCCGGCGCGATCCGCCGCGACCGCCTCGAGGGTCAGCCGCCCGCCGGGATAGCGTGCCGGGGCGCGGCACCGGAGGGTCCTGCCGGGGCCGGCCCGGCAGGCGCCGGCGCGGGTCTCGCCGTTGACCGTCAGCCTGACGGCCGCCGGCGCGACTCCGGAGCCGGCCTCGTCCACCACCAGGCGGATCTCGAGCTCCGATCCCGCCGGCGGGCTCTCCTCCGGGGCGTCCCAGGAGATCTCGGGCGGAGTGCGATCGGTCGCCGCGAGGCGCAGCCGGCGCACCCCCGCCGGGGCCGCCCGCAGGACCGCCTCACCGGCGCCCGGAACCAGACGGACGAGGAGCTCGCCGTCGGTCAGCCAGAGCGCCGCGCTCGAGGCCTCGAGATCGAGCCACTCGCGGCGCGCCAGCGCGGCGGGGAGCGGGAACGGAACCGCTTCGCCGCTCGCCGACAGATGGAAGAGCCTGCCGCCCGCGAGCGCCCAGGCCGCGTCGTAGCCGTCGCTGTCGAGCGCCGTGACCGGCGCGGTGAGGGGGGCGGGAAGATCGAGCCGGCGCTCGCCACCGGCCGGGTCGAAGACGAAGCCGGCGCCGCCCGCCGCCAGCCACAGCGGTCCCGAGCGCGGCGCCGCGGCGAGCAGCACGGGCGCGGCCGTCGAGGCCGGCGCCAGGCGCCGCAGCTCGGCTCCCGAGACCAGGTCGCGGCCGGCGAGCGCGCCGCCCTCGACGCTCCACAGGATCCCGTCCGCGGGGTCGCTGGCGAGCGCCGCGACCGGGCCCGGCGTCGCCAGCCGCACGAGCTCGTCTCCCGTCGCGCTGACGAGGGTGAGGCTCTGCCCGCGGCCCCGCCAGGTCCCCCCCTGCCCGTCGACGGCCCGCGGCTCGCCATCCGCACCCGAAGAAAGCGGCGCCCGCGGCACCGGCAGAAGGTCGAGCGACGACGGATCGACGGCGGCGACCACCCGCTCGCCGCCCCCCGCGCCGAGCAGTAGCAGCGCCCGCTCGCCGCCGTCCTCGCGCCCCTGCCGCGCCCCCGACAGCGCCGCGAGAACGAGCCACAGGGGAACGAGCCAGAGACCCACGGGCAGGGCCCTGCGCCAGAGCGCGCGACCTGGTCGACAAGGCCTGGGCGTGGAGGAGTCCTCGCCGCAAAGCTGCATTGCGCCTCTCAGCTGCCCGCCTGTCGCCTGGCCGTCGGTCACCCATGCGCCGGTCACCTGATTGCCAGGGCCTTGGGTGGCGTTTCCTCGCCGCTTCCTCTCCATGGCCAGCTCCTTTCTTGCGCCCGTCTTGCGCCCGCCCTCGGAGCGCCAGCCGGCTCAAGATCGGGCGTCGGAGCACAAGACGGCCTCGCGCCGGCCTTTCTTGCACGAGGCCGGCTTTCCCGCCGAAAGGAGGGCCGCCCCCGGTTCCCGGGGCGCGCTCCTACCGCCGCGCCAGCAGCAGCCAGAGAAAGAAAGGCCCCCCCAGGAGCGCCGTTACGACCCCCACCGGCAGCTCCGCCGGGGCGATGACGAGGCGGCCGACGAGGTCGCAGAGGGCGAGGAAGGCGCCGCCGCCGAGGGCGCAGGCGGGCAGGAGGACGAGGTGGTCGTGGCCAAGCCAGCGGCGCAGGATGTGGGGGACGATGAGGCCGACGAAGCCGATGGGGCCGACGACGGCGACCAGGGCACCGACCATCGCCGAGGCGGCGACGAGGACGAGCCAGCGTACCCGGGAGAGATCGACGCCGCGGCTGGCCGCGATCTCCTCGCCGGTCAGGAGCAGGTTCAGGTCCCAGCGCAGCGCGGCGAGCACGGCGAGGCCGGCGGCCACCCAGGGGGCGAGCCACAGGACCTCGCGATAGCCCACCACCGCCAGCCCGCCCATCATCCAGCGCACCATGCGGAAGGACTCGGTGAAGTCGGCCCGGTACTGGACGAAGAGGATGAGCGCCGAGCAGGTCAGCGACACGGCGATGCCGGCCAGCAGCAGCGTCGACGTCGTGAACCGCCGGCGCGCCGCGAGCCCGAGGACGAGGATCGACACCAGGCCGGCGCCGGCGAAGCTGCTCGCCCCGATGGCGGTGAGCCCCAGAGCGGTCGGCCCGGCGCCGAGCTGGATGGCGGTCACCGCCCCGAGGGCGGCCCCAGAGGCGACGCCCAGGGTGTAGGGCTCGGCCAGCGGGTTGCGAAAGAGGGTCTGGAAGGAGAGCCCCGCCGCCGCCAGCGCGCCGCCGGCCAGGAGAGCCAGGAGGACGCGCGGCACGCGGATGTGCCAGAAGATCACCGCGTCCGGCGCCGCGAAGTCGAAGATCGCGCCCCAGCCGATCGAGTGCTCGCCGAGCGACGCGGCCACCGCCAGCGCCGCCACCCAGGCGAGCGCCAGCGCCGCCAGCTTGCGGCCGGACGTCTCCGTCACGCCCCGCGCTCCCCCTCGAGATCGAGGACCGGCAGCAGCTCGTCGCCGTCCCGCCACAGCCTGAAGGGGGCGTCGAACAGGGGCTCGAGGACCCCCGGCACGAGGACCTCGGAAGGCGGCCCGCAGACCACGGCGTGGCCGTCCTTGAGCGCCAGGACGCGATCGCAGAGCCGGCCCGCGAAGCGCAGGTCGTGGGTCGAGACGACGAGCGTGTGGCCGCCGTGCCGCCGCAGCTCGAGCAGCAGGGCGGCGACGCGGCGCCGGTTGCCGGCGTCGAGATGGGTCGTCGGCTCGTCGAGCACGAGGATCTCGCTGGCCTGCGCCAGGGCGGCGGCGACGTAGACGCTCTGCCGCTCGCCGCCCGAGAGCTCGCGCAGGGGCCGCGGCAGGAGAGCCGTCACGCCCACCCGGCGGGCGGCGGCGGCGACGGCCGCGAAGTCGCTCGCGGCGGGCGCCAGCTGGCTCGCCGAGAGGTAGGGGTAGCGGCCCGAGAGCAAGAGCTCGCCGGCCGTCAGCGGCACGTCCACGGGCCGCAGCTGCGGCACGTAGCCGATCCGCCGCGCCCGCGCCTTGGCCGGCCAGTCCGCGAGCCGGCGGCCGTCGAGCGTCACGACACCGCCGCTCGGGCGCTCGAGCCCGGTCAAGAGGCGCAGCAGGCTCGTCTTGCCGGCGCCGTTGGGGCCGACGACCCCCAGGCACTCCCCCGGCTCGAGCTCCAGGTCCAGGGGACCGACGATCGAGCGCTCGGCCACCCGCCACTCGACGCCGCGCGCCGCGAGACCGGAGGCTCCGGCCGCCGTCATGAACCGTTCACGCAGGTCGCCAGCGCGTCCCGCAGCTGGCGGTAGACGAGCGGCAGGCGGGGCCCGGGCACGAGGACGTGGTCGCCCTGGACGATCGCCACGCAGGGCGCCACCAGCCCGCCGAGGCCGCCGAGCTCGCGCCAGTCGCGGCGCAGCGCCTCCTCGAACACCTCGTTGACGAAGTGCGGCTGCACCTCGACCACGATGTCCGGCTGCCGGCGCAGGATCTCCTCCACGCCGATCTGCGGGTAGCGGGCCGCCACGTCGCGGAAGGCGTTGCGGGCGCCGAGGCGGGCGAGGAGCTCGTCGAAGAACGTGCCCGGCCCGGCGACCACCATGTCGCCCAGCCGGCGCGCCTCCCGGCCGACCACGAGGACGACCGAGAGCGGCCGGTCGAACGGGTCGGGAGCGAGCGCCAGGCGCCACTCCCGCAGCACCTCGACGCCGCGCTCCCGCACGCCGCAGCGCTCGGCCACCCGCTCGATGGCGCGCTCGACGTCGCCGAGGGTGTCGCTCGGCACCGTGAGCACCTCGACGCCGATCGCCTCCAGGCGCTCGCGCAGGCTCTCCTCGCTCGCCAGCAGCACTGCGAGGTCGGGGGCGAGGGCGACGATGCTCTCGAAGTCGGGGTCGAAGAGACCCCCGAGACGCGGCCGGTCCGCCAGCTCGGGCGGCCACTTCACGTACTCGCCGACTCCGACCACGAGATCGTCGAGGCCGAGGACGTGGGCGGTCTCGGCGGCGCTGGGCGCCAGCGTGATGATGCGCTCCGGGACGGCCCGCTCGCGCCCCGCCTCGCGCGCCGGCCCGCCGCAACCTCGGGCCACGAGCAGAACGCCGGCGACGAGGACCACGGCCGACGCGGCCAGGAGCGCCCGCCGGCGGGCGGGCGACAGCTTCTCGAGGCGGCGCGCGAGCATCTCGGGTCGACGCGGCCGGCTAGAAGTCGAGGCTCAGGCCGGCCACGAGCTTGCGGCCCGGCGCCGGGAAGCCCAGGGCCTCGGCGTACCGCTCGCCGGCGACGTTCTCGAGCCTCGCGTACGGGGTGAGCCGCGGCCAGCCGAGGTAGCGCGCCGCGAGATCGAGGCGCGCCCAGGCGGGGTTGACGCGGCGCTCGAAGGTGAGCGGATCGACGTCGGCGCGATCGCCGGTGTAGAGCGCGGTGGCGGTCACCCCCCAGCGCGCGAGGTCCACCGTGCCGACCAGCGAGCCGCGCCACGCCGGCCGCCGCAGCAGCGCGAGCCCCGAGTCGCGGTCCACGGCGTCGAGCCAGCTCACCTGGCCGCGCAGCCGCCAGCGCGGCGCGCCGCGGGCGAAGCCGAGCTCCGCGCCGCGGCTGCGGGCGCGGCCGACGTTGACGTTGGTGAAGGTCACGAAGTCGAAGTCGATCAGGTTGTCGAGCTCGTTGTCGAACCCCGCCAGCGTCAGCTCCCAGGCCTCGCCGTCGAGGGCGTAGCCGAGCTCGAGGCTGGTGCTCTCCTCGGGCTCGAGCGCCGGGTTGCCGCTGAACGGGAAGTAGAGCTCGCCCACCGACGGCGCCCGGAACCCTTCGCCGTAGGCCGCGTGGAGGCGGTGGCGCTCGCCGATCCGCCAGGCGAGTCCGGTCCGGGGATGGGTCGTGGCGCCGAAGGCGTCGTGGTCGTCACGCCGCACGCCGAGGTCGAGGCGGAAGTCGCCGACGGCCCAGAAGAGCTGCCCGAAGACGGCCTTCGTCGCCTGGCCGTCGCCGTCGAGGTCGATCCCGAAGACCGAGCCGCTGTCGACCTCCTGGCGCTCGTGCTCGCCGCCCACCGCCAGCCACAGGTCCTCGTCGAAGCGGTAGGTGGCCACGGCCCTGGCGCGCTCCGACGACGACGCGGACTCGGCGAACGTGAAGCCGAACGGATCGTCCGGGTCGTCGAGGCGGTTGTCGAACGTGACCCGCGAGAGCCGGCCCTCGAAGCTCCAGCGGCCGGCGTCGACCCGCACCGGCAGGGCCACCTCGCGCTCGCGCCAGGTCGTCACGCGGTTCGGCGTCGCGCTGCCGCCGGCGAACGGAATCCCGAGCTCGGTGTCGTTGGCGCGCACGACGAGGCCGAGCTCGGCGCCTTCGCCGATCCGCCAGCCGCCGGTCGCCATCACCTGGTCGCTGTCGTAGAAGTCGTTGGCGGCCAGGCCGTCGCCGCGCCGGCCGTGCGCCGCCAAGTCGAAGCGGGCGGGGCCGAGCTCGGCCCCGGCCGTCAGCGTCAGCCGCCGGTAGCCGTCCTCGCCGGCCTCGAACGCGAGGCGGTCGGCCATGCGGCCCGTGAGGATCTGCACCACCCCGCCGAGGGCGTCGCTGCCGTAGAGCGCGCTGAACGGCCCGCGCACGACCTCGACGCGCTCGACGCCCTCGGTCGGCAGCAGGCTCCAGTCGAAGCCGCCGAAGAACGGGCTGTTGAGCTCGATCCCGTTCCACAGCACCATCGTGTGGTCCGATTCGGTGCCGCGGGTGAAGACCGAGGTCGCCTTGCCCTCGGAGCCGGAGCGCACGACGTCGAGGCCGGCCACCGTGCGCAGCAGGTCCGCCACCGCCGTCGCCTGGCGGGCGGCGATCTCCGCGGCGTCGATGACCTCGGCCGAGACCGGCAGCCGGTCGCGGCGCTCCTCGGTGAGCGAGCCGGTGACGAGGATCGTCTCCGCCACCGTGGGCGGGGGCGGCGGGACCGGCGCGGCCCCCCCGGGATGCGCCAGCGCCGGGATCACGCCCCCGAGGATCCCCAGGCAGAAAGTAGCGATTCGCAATGTCGAGCCTCCGCGTCCGTTGCCGACGCCCGTCCGCTGGCGGGGGCGGCGACGCGAAGCCGGCTCGAGCTGGCATCCACGCACCCCGCGGGAAGACCCAGCCGTCGCTGGGCGTCGGACGTCGTGGCCGGTCTCCTGGCTTCCGGTTCTTCCTCCTTCCGAGCCTTCCCACACGGTCGACGGCGCTGCGCCATCGCGCCGTGCAGTGGATCTCCCGGGTTCGTCACCGGTTACAGTGGCGGGGGCCGCGCCGGACTCTCACCGGCTTCCCACGGCAGTCTCTAGGGCTGCCCGCCACGACGTCGAGTTGTCAAAAGGGACGGTCGGTCGACCGTCCCGAGCCGGCGGGCAGTATAGCCGAGTCTACTGGACGCCGTCCGCCGGAGCCGGTGCCGCGACCGGCGGCGGCACGACGACCGAGCCCGGCTGGACGAAGGAGCCGGGGCCACCGACGCCGAAGGAGCCGCCGCCGAAGCTCGACGGGAAGCCTCCCTGCCCGGCCTGCTCGGTGTCGACGAACTGGTCGACCGAATAGTCCCGCTGCGGTGCCGCATCGCGCTGCGCCAGGTAGCGCAGCAGCTGAGAGGTCGGGTCCATCGCCGCCTCGGCCTCGGCCATCGGGTCGCCCTCGTTGGGGCCGTAGCCGAGCGCGATCGTCGTCGTGTCGATGACGCGCCCGAACCCGCGGCTCTCGGTGTTGCTGGTGACGTCCACCACGCGCTCGCGCGGCAGCGCGATCCAGTTCCCGGTGTCGGTCAGGAGCATGACCTTGGACTCGTCCGGCAGGCTGAGCCTGGGCTGGTAGCGCGAGGTCAGGGTGTTGCCGTTGTCGAGCGTCACCGTGAAGGTCTCCGCCGTCGCGGCCGGCGCCGTCGCGAGCGGGGCCAGGAGCAGCGACAGAACGGCGATCCGGACCGCCGGGTGGCGGAGGAAGCGAGGTCGGGTCCTTTGTGGCATGGCAGGCTCCTCGGCAGGGGTCGGATGCGTCCGACGATGGCTAAGTGCCGACTATACCACCCCTTTTCCGCCCGCCCGCTGTGCAATCGGCCGCTACTTGTAGCGCGCCTTCTGGAGGCCGAGCTCGCGCATCCGCGAGTAGAGCGTCCGCTCGCTCACGCCGGCGCTCTGCGCCGTCTTCGCGATCCGCCCGCGATGCTCGCGCAGCAGGTGGTCGAGGTAGCGGCGGTCGAAACGGGCCAGCATCTCGCGGCGGGCGGCGGGCAGGTCGAGCTCGAAGAGCTCGCGCGACGCCGCTTCGCCCAGCCCGGCGCCGCGCCCGCGGTCGAGGAAGTCCGGAAGGTCGGGCAGATCGATCTGCCGGCCCTCGCACAACAGCACGGAGCGCTCGATGACGTTGATGAGCTCCCGCACGTTGCCCGGCCAGTCGTGGCTCACGAGGCTGTCCATCGCCGCGGCGGAGATCCCCGCCACGTCGAGGCGCGAGAGCTGGGTCCGGAAACGCTCCAGGAGACGGACCGCGAGCGCGGGGATGTCCTCCCGCCGGTCCCGCAGCGGCGGCATCGTCAGGGTCATCACCCCGAGCCGGTAGTAGAGGTCGCGCCGGAAGCGGCCGTCCTTCATGGCCCGCTCGAGATCCTGGTTCGTCGCCGCGATGATGCGCGCATCGACCCTCATGGGCACGTCGCCGCCGACGCGCTGGATCATGCCCTCCTGCAGGGCCCGCAGCAGCTTGGCCTGCAGGTGGACGCTCATGTCGCCGACCTCGTCGAGAAACAGCGTGCCGCCGTGCGCCGACTCGAAGCAGCCCCGCCGGGTGCGGATGGCGCCGGTGAACGCGCCCTTCTCGTGGCCGAAGAGCTCGCTCTCGAGCAGTCCCTCCGGCACGGCGGCGCAGTTGACGGCGATGAAGGCGCTGCCCGCCCGCGGGCTGTCGCCGTGGATCGCCCGCGCCAGCCACTCCTTGCCCGAGCCCGTCTCCCCGAGGATGAGCAGCGAGGTGTCCGTGGCGACCACCTTGCGGGCCAGGCGCAGCACCTCGCGCATCGCGCGGCTCTCGCTCGCGAGCCGGCTGAGAGCGGGCGCGGCGCCGGCCGGCTCGTCGCGCCCCACGCCCCGCTCGCGGCGGCGGCCCACGAGCGCCGCCAGCGTCCCGGCGAGGGCCTCGTCCGCGACCTCGACGTCGATCAGGGTCAGGGCTCCGGCGCCCTGCAGGAGCGCGGCCCGGTCCGGGCTCATCCCCGACCCGAAGACGACGACCTCCGGCTGGCCCGGGAGCCGCCGGATCTCCGCGATCGCGCCGACCTCGCCGAGCGGCACCAGCCGGTCCTCGACGAGCACGAGATCGAAGGGCTCGTCTCCCAGACGCCGCCACATGTCGGCCGGCTGGGAGGCCCCGGTGGCCAGCCCCATCCCCTCCAGCAGCGCCAACAGGCGATCGCGCCGGGCCGGGTCGGGAGAGGCGACGAGAGCGCGGGGGAGCACGGGATCCTCGACGGAAAAACGGCAGACTCCATCCGGATTTTCGGCACTCGCGAACCGAAAATCAAGCACCCGTCGGCCTCCCCCCTCCCTCGAGCCTGCTAAAGCACTGACCGAAAAGCAGGTTACGGTACCGGCGCTCCTTTGCCGGAAATGGCAGGCGGCTTGCTCTGACAGTCCGGAGTCGAAAGGTTGCGCCATGCTGCCGACGACCCTTCCCGCGTTCGCCGACGCGCCGCCTGACGGCGCCTGGGCGATGCTCGCGCAGCTCGTCGAGGATCATCGCCGACTCTCCGAGCTCACCGCGACCCTCGACCCGTCATCGCGGGTGGGCCTGCAGCAGCTCGTGCAGGCCATCGGTACCCGCCTCGAACGATTGCGGGAGCGGGCGCGGGGAGCGGCGAACGGCACCGCAGCCGGCCCCCGCGCGGCCCCGCTCCAGGAGATCGAGGCGGTCCGGTCGGAGCTGGCGATCGTGCAGGCGACCTTGAGAGGCCGCGTGAGCTCGCCTCCGCCGCCGCTTTCCCCGGCTCCGGCGACCCGCGCGCCCCAGGAGACCCAGGCAGCCCAGGCAACCCAGGCGACAGAGGAGACCCGACAGATGGCCCGCAAACCGTGGTTGTTCGACCCCGAAAACATCTCCGAGCTCGAGTCTCTGGCCATCGAGGACGACCTCGAGCCGGACTCCGACGACAGCTGGGACGAGTGGCAGGACTGGACCGACGGCGAGTCGGACGACGACGAGCCGGCCGCCCACCTTCGCGGGCCGAGAGCCCACGAGGGCGACTGGGGCGGCCACGATCCCCGCGCGCGGGGGCGGCGACGCAGTCCCTCCCATCGCCAGCTCTAGCTGCCGTTTCTCGCGCCGTCGCGGCTGCGCCGGCGGGGCCGCTTCGCTCGCCGTGGGGCGAGGAATCGGGGCTGATTTCGACTAGACTCGCCCTTTCTCGCGGCACTGCCGTGCCGGCGAGCCATTGACCGCTCGGCCAGGCGCCGTCCGTGCCGCCCGGCTCCGAGCCGCCCGCGAGGACCCTCGACCGATGCGCCTGGTACCCCAGAAGCTCTTCCTGACCCGCGGCTTCGGAGTGCATCGCGAGAAGCTCACGAGCTTCGAGCTCGCCCTGCGCGATGCCGCGATCGCCCAGTTCAACCTCGTTCGGGTGTCTTCGATCTTCCCGCCGCGCTGCAAGATCGTCGATCCCGAAGCCGGCCTCGAGCTCCTGCAGCCGGGCGAGATCGTCTTCGCCGTGCTCGCCGAGATGGCGACCAACGAGGCCGGCCGCCGGGTCGCCGCCTCGATCGGCGTGGCGCGCCCGGCGAACCAGGATCAGTACGGCTACCTGTCGGAGCATCACGGCTTCGGCGAGACCGAGAAGGAAGCGGGAGACTACGCGGAGGACCTCGCGGCCACGATGCTGGCGACGACCCTCGGCGTGCCGTTCGATCCCGAGCGCGACTACAGCGAGCGCCGCGAGCAGTACAAGATGGGCGGCGAGATCGTCGACAGCACCAGCGTGACCATGGCCCGCACCGCGGAGGAGGGCGGCGTCTGGACCACGGTGATCGCGGCCGCCATCCTGATCTGAGCGGGGGCATGGACGCGCCGGGCTTCCTCGGGCTGTCCGCCCGCGACTTCGAGCGCGCGCCGGCGGTCGCCGTCCTGCCGATTCCGCTCGAGCTCACCGTCACCTTCGGCGGCGGCACGGCGCGCGGGCCGGCGGCGATCCTCGAGGCCTCGCAGCAGGTCGAGCTCTACGACCGCGAGCTCGGCCGCGAGCCGGTGCTCGACTACGGCGTCGCGACGCTCGCGCCGCTGGCGACCACCGCCGACCCGGCCACGGCGGTCGACGAGATCGCCCGCGCCGTCGCCGAGCGGACGGCGGCGGGGGCCTTCGTCCTCTCCCTGGGCGGCGAGCACACGTTGACGGTCGGCGCGGTGCGCGGAGTCCTGCGCGCCCGCCCCGGGGGCCTCACCGTCGTCCAGATCGACGCCCACGCGGACTTGAGGGCGCGCTACGCGGGCAGCGCCTACAACCACGCCTGCGTCGCCCGCCGGCTGCTCGAGGAGAGCCGGGTCGACCAGATCCTGCAGCTCGGCATCCGCTCGGTCGCGACCGAGGAGGCCGAGCTCATCGCCGCCGAGCCCGAGCGCCTGCGGGTCTGGTGGGCGGAGGAGATCCACGCCGGCGGCTGGGTGGCGGAGCTCGAGGAGCGCCTCTCCGGACGCGACGTCTACCTGTCGATCGACGTCGACGGCCTCGACCCGGCGCTGGTGCCGGCGACGGGAACCCCCGAGCCCGGCGGCCTCGACTGGAGCCAGGCCCTGGCCATGACGCGGGCGATCTCCCGGGCGGCGATGGTCGTCGGCATGGACTGCGTCGAGCTGGCGCCGTCGCCAGGCCTGCACCACGCCGATTTCGCGGTCGCCAAGCTGCTCTACAAGACGCTCTCCTTCATCCACTGCCCGCCGGGAGGCACGGCATGAACGACGCGCCGCAGATCCGGTCGTTCCTCGACCACCACTTCCGCCACTTCAACGCCGCGGCGCTGGTCGACGCCGCCCGCGGCTACCGCCGCCATCTCGACGGCGGCGGCAAGATGCTCGTGACGCTGGCCGGCGCCATGAGCACGGCGGAGCTCGGCCTGTCGCTGGCCGAGATGATCCGCCGCGGCAAGGTCCACGCCGTCTGCTGCACCGGCGCCAACCTCGAAGAGGACCTCTACAACCTCGTCGCCCACGACCACTACGTCCGGATCCCGCACTACCGCGACCTGACCCCGCGCGACGAGGAGGACCTCCTGGCGCGGCATCTCAACCGGGTCACCGACACCTGCATTCCGGAGGAGGAGGCGATCCGGCGGATCGAAGCGGCCGTCCTCGCGGAATGGGACGAGGCGGCGCGGACGGGCGCCCGCCGCTTTCCCCACGAGTTCTTCTACCGCATCCTCGCCAGCGGCCGGCTCGAGGCGCAGTACCAGATCGACCCCGCCGACAGCTGGCTCCACGCCGCGGCCACGGCCGGCCTGCCGCTCTTCGTGCCGGGCTGGGAAGACTCGACGACCGGCAACATCTTCGCCTCGCACTGCATCCAGGGCCGGTTCCGGCCCGCCGTCGTCAAGGGCGGCATCGAGACCATGATCGAGCTGGCCGACTGGTACCGCCGCGAGACGGCGGCCGCGCCGCTCGGCTTCTTCCAGATCGGCGGCGGCATCGCCGGCGACTTCCCCATCTGCGTCGTGCCCATGCTGCGCCAGGACCTCGAGCTCGACGAGACGCCGCTGTGGTCCTACTTCTGCCAGATCAGCGACTCGACGACGAGCTACGGCTCCTACTCCGGAGCCGTCCCCAACGAGAAGATCACCTGGGAGAAGCTCGCCGCCGCGAGCCCCAAGTACGTCATCGAGTCCGACGCCACGATCGTCGCGCCGCTCCTCTTCGCCTACGTCCTCGGGGACTGACGACCGTCTCCCCGGCGCCCGGCTCGCAGGCCGCGCGGGCCCTCAATCTCGATCGGACTGATCGAAGGCGCGGTAGAGGTCGGTCTCCGACAGCCCTCCCTTGGTCGCCATCTGAAGGGTGGCGGCGGCCGCTGCCGTTCCGGCGGCCGGGACGGCCACGACCGGGCCGCCGGGCGCAGGGGGCTCGACACCCCTGCCCCTGCCGGCGCCCTCGTCCGGGGCCACGCCCCTCGCGGCCGCCGCGGTCCCCGGGGCCGGCGCGGCCTCCGGGCCCGTCACGAGCACCGTCACCGCGCCGGGCGGAAGCGCGCCTTGTCCCGCTGGGGCGCTCGGCGCCGGAGTCGTCTGGCCGCCTCCTCCGCCGCGCTCCTGCGTGCGATCCTGCGACTTGAGGCCCGGAATGAAATCGGCAACGGCGCGATAGGTCTTGAACCAGAACGGAGCGCCAAGCCCGATCAGGCCGCCGGCCGCCGCGATCGAGAACAGCCATCCCCAGCCGGCGCTCTTCGAGAAGACCCGCAGCCAGGCGTTCTCGAGCGTCGTGACGAGAACCGTCAGCGCTCCGCCGATCCACTTGGCATCGCTCCTGAAGTCGGAGCTCGGGACGCCCTCGCAACGAGCGTCCACGGGCTTCTCGCCTTCTCGTGCTTCGCAGAACGGAAAGTACGCGAACCCGATGGGGAGGCCGAGGCCCTGGAGCGATCGCGACTCCTCCTTGATGGTCGCCAGAACCGCGTCGAGCTCTTCCCGGATGGCGGCCTTGGCTTGCTCGTCGCCTGCGCTCTCTATCTGCTGTTGAGCCTTCGTTTCGAGCTTGGCGACGTCGACACTCGCGATCACCGTCTCGACGAGAGTCTCGTCCTCGGCCAGGACGCTGAAGAGCTTGATGGCGTCGATGTTCAAGAACAGAGCCAGCAGGAACGCGACCGCGACGGACAGCGTCGTCGCCCGCCGCTTGAAGAAGTCCGTGGCCGCGTCGCCGTAGCGCTCGAACTCGTACGAGAACTTGCCGATCAGCGCCGTGACCTCGTCTCTCCCCTTGGCCCTGAGCTTCCTGCCCGCCTCCGTCTGGGCGAACTGCTCCACGAACTGCCGCGTGGTCAGCTGCTCGAACGAGGTATCGAAGAGCCGCCGGAGCACCGGCCACTTCGCGTATCGAGGCTCCTTGCCGGCGTCGAAGGCGGGGTTCTTCCTGATGTCCCGGACGAAGTCGGCAACCGACGAGGTCACGACCACCTCGGCCTTGTCGAGCCGCGGCTCGATCGCCTGCGTGTAGAGCTGCGACAGCAGCTCTTCGAAGTCCTGGGCCCTCTTCCGGCCCAGCTTGTGAAGGAACTCGACCGCCACCGTCGCGACCGTGCTGAGCACGATCATGACCGCCGAGAACGCGAGCAGCGCTGTCAAGTAGTTCATCGAAACCTACCTTTCCGGCGAGAGCACACAGCGGGAGGCCCGATCGAGGTCCGTCGGCTCCGATCCCCCTGGCTCGAAGGTGCCAGCGAATTGTAACCCGCCGGATCCGCGGTGCCGGATCCGCCTGCCGTTCGCGGCGCTCCAGTCCCACGGGCGCGCGTCGCCGTACCCCGAGTTGCCGTACAGGTGCTCGGTGCCGGGCTCGCAGTCGCGCTCGCGCCGAGCTGCCTGCAGCCTACTCGTAGTGCGTCCACATGCGGAGCACGTGCACGACACTTTTCTCTCTGTCGACCCGGTAGATCAGCCGGTGCTGAATGTTGATGCGCCGGGAGTAGAAGCCGGCGAGATTGCCCACGAGCTTCTCGAAACGCGGCGCCGGGGAAAAAGGGTCACGCTGAAGAAGATCGAGGAGTCGCTCGGCCTGTGGCTTGAGCCCCGCCCGAGCGAGTCTTCCGGCGTCTTCGACGGCTTTCTTGCTGAGGACGACCTGCCATCTCACCACTCCAGGTCCTCGAGCCGGGTGCCCTCATCGAGCGGCTCCGCCGCGGCCTCGTGAAGGCTGTCGACGAGGCCCGGCACGCGGCTGAGGAACAGGGTCTCTTCGATCGCACTCCAATCGTCGGCCGAGAGAACGACGAAGTCCCCACCGCGCCGACGCCGCACCCGAAGAACCGTGTGGTTGCCGACCACCTCGTCCACCTTGCTCTTGAGGCGGGCCCTGAACTCGTTGGCGCTGACCTCGTCCATCTCGGGTACCTGGAAGATACGGTACAGGTTTCCGGTACCGCCGTCAATCGCGCCAGCCGTTGATGACGGCTCGCCACTGCGCGTGGCACTTGGCGGACTCCCGCACAAGGTGAGGACCCGCGCGGCGACCGCGTCCTGCGCGAGGGCGGGTCGCTCCAGTCCCACGGGCTCGCGTCGCCACGACCTCCCCGCGGCCTGCCGGATCGGGCCGCCCCGGCTCACAGGCCGAGCTGAACCCGCAGGGCGCGCTCGACCCCGGTCATCTCGCCAGCCGGGAGGCGCGCGATCCGCTCGTCAAGCCGCCCTTTCGACACCGTCGCCACCTGGTCGGCCATGGCTTTGCTCTGCCTGCCCAGCACGGTCACGTAGGCCTCGCTGGGGTAGAGCCGGGCCGTGTTGCTCGTCAGGGGCACGACCTGCACCCGGTTGAGAGCTCGGTTCGCGGCGTCGTTGCTGACGATGACGGCCGGTCGCCGCTTCCGGATCTCCCCGCCGGTGGACCGGTCGAAGACCACCCACCAGACCTCAGCGCGGTTCATCGCCGACGTCCGCCACGAGATTCTCGACCCACTCCTCGGCCTCGGCCTCCCGCACCTCGTCGGCCGCCATCGCCGCGTAGGCGCCCTCGAGCTCCTCGTCGATGACGTGGGGCCGCGCCAACGACTCGAGAAACCGCCCGATCTTCCGCGGCCCGATCCGCCGATAGAGGCCCTCGTAGACGGCGTCGTCGATGCTGATCGTGAGTTTTCTGGACATGTACGTGCACTATACGT
>Ga0224512_10001213_pt1 | contig 25387 bp, 13 predicted proteins | sample SF_May12_sed_USG_4_FD_169103 | JGI IMG/M metagenome (GOLD analysis project Ga0224512, IMG submission 169103) | Sediment microbial communities from San Francisco Bay, California, United States - SF_May12_sed_USGS_13 | ecosystem: Environmental > Aquatic > Marine > Sediment | place: USA... | reverse complement strand
AAGGGCGGCGCCGAGGTGCCGCCCTTTCTGCGTTCGGATGGGGGCGGGGCTCAGGCCGGGATCGGCCGTGCGCCGGTTGTCGCGAAGCGGCGGAGCAAGCGCCGTTCCTTGGGATCGAAGTCGGTGCGGCCGTGGACCGTCGTCCGGTTGTCCCAGACCAGCAGGTCACCCGGACGCCATTTGTGGGCGTAGATGAAGCGCGGGTCCTCGATATGGTCGAACAATCGGGCGAGCAGGGCGTCGGACTCGGCCTCGTCCATGCCCTCGATGGACATGGTCATCAGGCGGCTTGCGAACAGCGCCTTCTTGCCGGTTTCGGGGATCACCTGGACCAAGGGATGGACGTAGCTTTGCAGCGGTTCGTTATCCTCGCGGTGGGTGATGCCGTAATGATAGCCCTGCTTGGCGTACTTGCCGTCGACCAGCGCCTTGGTCTCGTCGTCCAGCGCCTCATAGGCCGCGGTGAGGGAGGCGAACAGCGTATCGCCGCCGGCCTTGGGGGTTTCGATCCCATAGAGGATCGTCGCCCGCGAGGGGATCTCCCGGTAGACCAGGTCGGCATGGAACATCATGTCGCCGTCCGGCAGGGACCCGATGGGCTTGCCGTCCTTGCGGATATTGGTCACCAGCATGGTATAGCCGGCGTAAGCGTCCGGTTCGCCGCGGTTGCCTTCGTTGCGCTTCTCCACCGGGCGGGAGCGCTCGGTCAAGGTGCCGAACAGGCCGGCGAACGCGGCCTGTTGGTCGTCGGTCAAATCCTGGCCGCGCATGACAATAACGCCGTGTTCGAGCCAAGCATCGACGATAGCCTTCGCCGTCGCCCCGTCGGGTTCCCGGGAGGCATCGACACCGGCGATCTCGGCGCCGACATGGGGGGTCAATTTGGTGATCGAGAGCGTCATGGCCAAGCCTTCTAGAACGGGCGGTCGCCCTTGATGGTGAGGCGTTTCATGATGCGAATTTCGTCGCTGGGGAAATCGCGCCTTGCATGGACCACGCAGCGGTTGTCCCACAGCAGGACGTCGCCCTTGCGCCAGCGGTGTTCGTAGACGAATTCGGGGCGCTCCAGGTGGTCGTAGAGGAAGTTCAGGATCTCCGCGCTCTCGCTCCGATCCATGCCGCAGATGTGGCGCGTCATCAGGCGGTTGACATAGAGCGCCTTGCGTCCGGTCACGGGATGGGTGCGCACCATCGGGTGTTCGGCCCGCTCGACCGTGTCCTCGGCCTCCATCTTGGCCTCGTTGTCGGCGGTGACCAGGCTGTTATAGGTGAAGGCGTGCATCGCGGTGCGCCCGTCGATCCGGACCTTGATGTCGTCGGGCAAGGTCTCATAGGCCAGGTACATGTTGCCATAGGCGGTTTCGCCGCCGTGGGCCGTCGGCTGGAGGGCGTAGAGCATGGTGGCGGCCGTCGGCTCCTCGACATAGATGCCGTCGGAATGGAACTGGATTTCCCCTTCCTGGAGAGAGCCCACGAACTCACCGTTCTCCTTAAGGTTGGAGACCAGCATGATATAGGGGTTGGCGCTTTCGCCTTCGTGGTCGGCGGCGAACCGGGACCAGGGCGCGAGGGTGCCGAAGCGGGCGCCGAAGGCGATCTGCTGGTCCTCGTCGATCTCTTGCCCCGGCAGGAGGATCAGGCCGTATCGGTGCCAGGCGTCGAGGATGTCTTTGAAATCCGCGTCACCGATGCCCCGGGCGATATCGGCGTTGCCGATTTCGGCGCCTAAAGCGGAGGACAGGGGTATGACGGTGACGGCCATGGGGGCGCCTTCGATTAGATATCGAAGTATACCCTACCACGCCCGGTTGGAATGGGGCAAGACGACCGCGATGGCCGCAACCAGGTGTTCAGCAGCCGACGGCGCCGGGAAGCGCGGTCAGACCGCCGAGGCGCGTGCGGAAGTAATTGGCGCGATAGATTTTTGTCGGCGGCATGATCCAGGCGAACAGCAGCGGTTCGAAATTGTAATAAGCCTCCGCGGCGATCACCGTGAAACCGGGCCGGATGATGCCGTTGGGCACGGTGGGAACATTGCCGGGGATACCGATTTGGCTGGCGTCCCCAATCTGATCGCCCTGGCATTCCTGCCAGTTGATGTTCGGGTTCGCTCCCGGCGTGATCGCCTGGTTGATGGCGGAGACGATCACCCTGCCGTCGGCCTGCATGTCGAAGGGCTGGGCCACGAATTCGACCGCGTCGAGCAGGTTGTCGAGGTCGGCCTTGCTGGTGACGCCGCCCTGTGCCGTGAGGTCGGCCACGGTGCGCGACACGTTGGTGACCATCTGGGCCACCAGGATGAAACGGGTGACCTCGATCACGCTGAACATCAGCAGGAAGATCAAGGGCAGGGAAATCGCGAATTCCAGGGCGGCGACGCCCTTCTCATTGCGCTTCAGGCCTTTCAGGATTCTGCAGATCATCGGATGCCTCAACAGGTGGTGCCGGACGGGGTCGTCGCACCCGTGGACGGCTCGTTGAGCACGGCCATGCTCGAGCTCAACGGGAGTTTCCCATCCGGCCCGCCGATCAGGGTCGCCAGATAGCTCCACAGCGGCCAGTCGTAGCGGATGGCGTACAGGACGACGTCGCCCGGACCGCCGGCGCCGCTGATTCCGACGTCCTCGTCCCATTTGCCGTTGCCGTTGACATCGGTGTAGGGCTCGCCCGCATCGTAGCTACCGTTGCCATTGGTGTCGGTATACGGTTCCGGTTTGCCGATGCATTGAAAGCTTGGGTACACCAGCACATCGAGCTTGAAGGAAGCATCGGTGGTATCCACCAGGCCCATGGTCGTGTTGTCGACAATGGTCTTGATGCGGTCTTCCCGGCTGACGCCCGTCGGCGTGAACCCGGTGATGCCGAAGCGCGAAGCCTCGCGCATGGATCCTTCCAACAGGACGCTTGCCAGCGAATACATCGCAAATTCGATGATGCCGAACAGGAAGGTGAACAGCAGCCCCGCGACGATGGCGAACTCGATGGCCGTACCGCCCTTCTTGCAGCGGCGCATCCGGCGAAATCCGTTAACCAGTTTGAACATCTGCTACATCCACTGATGAGGCTCTCGGTTCATGTCTCGGGTCAGGCCGCATGCGCCCCGCCTGATCACCTTCTATTGCGCGATCCGCAGCGTCGCCAGGTCGTTGGCGATGGCCTGGAAGACCGCTTCCAGGTCGCTCGAGCTCGGCGATTCAAAGTAAAACTCCGGCTGGGAGGCGCAGCCCCGGAACAGGGGCTCGAGGCTGGGGGAGGAAATCTCCAGCATGATCGTGTAGATCCTGACGCCATTACCGCTGGCGTCCTTGATGTTCTGACACAAGATGCCCAAGCGCCGGTCCAGTTCCGCGACGCCGGCGCCGCTGGTCGTGATCGCGGTCCCGCCCGCGTTGTGGAGGCGTCCCCAATCCAGGCGGCCATGGGAATTATAGCCCTTGTCGTCGTGGCCTCCTGATGGGGGGCCCTGGTTCCAGAAGAAATGCTCACCGTCGGTCAACAGGATGATCGCCTTGTCCATCAGCGGCTCGTCATAGTCCAGGGGCAGGTTGGGACTGCCCGGATCCCACAATCCCTTCCACCGGGGCGAGATCACGCGCCAGCCCCAGGCCAGGCCCAGCTTGATGGCGGTGCCGCCATATTGCCACACGGTCATGGCGTTGATCGCGTTCTTGATGGTCGTCTTCGGCTGGGTCAGGTGCAGGATCGGATCGGCGCAGCCCTTATTCGGGCCGCGGGCGCCGCTGGTGCCGCCGTCGTTGCTGGTGACACCGGCGGTCCAGGCATTATCTTCGGTGCCGCCGTCGTAACGCGATTCGGGATAGAAATAGGGCCGGAAGGCCCGCACGCTCGGCGGATCGTCGTTGATGTCGGAGCCGTCGTCGGGCCGGATGCGGGCCTCCACGCAGCCCTTCCACCCTATATTGGCGGGGCCGAAGGTCGGCCCTCCGTCGTAGTAATTGGAATGGTAGAAGGGCAGGGTGGTGTCGGGGCCATTGCCGTGATCGAAGGCAGTCGTCAGGATTTGCTCGCACCGATTGGTGTTGGGAACATCCTCGTAGTCATCGCTGGGATTGCAGGCGACGGCACGAGCGGCAAGATGGGGAAAGGCCGGCGGCCCGGCGGGCGCCTGCACCAGCCAGTCGGCGTGCTGATTCCCGACATTGACGCTATGGACGAAGGGGACCAGGCCGACCCACAGGTTGGGGACGGTCTCCTGACCGCCGTAGAGAATATCCACCAGGCTGTTGGCGGCGGTTCTCAAATCCGCGATCTTGGTACCATTCATCGAATAGGTGTTGTCCAGCACCATCACGACCTCCAGGCCCCGCACCTGGCGCTGGATCACCGCGCGGGCGGCGACGGTCATGTCGTCGATCCCGAGAAGCCGCATCAGGGTGGTGCCCACCGAGGCGTTGGCGGTCACCGTCAACGTGGTCGCCGGCTCTGTCTCCGTGGCGTTGTCGACAATCACCAGGGGCGGGGTGGTTGCGCCCATGAAGCCCGGCGGGAAATTGGCCTGGAAGTAGGCGTTGATGTCGGCATCGCGCTCCGCATTGGTGAGATGCATCACCCGGCCGCCGGCCAGGCCGGCCGCGTCGAGGGCGCCCGAAAGTTTGGATTTCAGCAGGTAGCCGCGGGCCGAATCGAAGGCGACGCCGGCGAACAGCGCAAGCACGATGATGACGAGGCCGACAAGGATGATGACGGCGCCGCTTTCATCCCGCGCGAACCTCTTGGAAAAGTTCCGTGTCGTCCCCAGAACGCCGGAAAACCCGCGATCTCCGGTTGAAACCTCGGCCCGGCAATCACGCCGCCGCGCGTTACGCGCCCAAATCATCCACCGCATCCCTCAACCCCATCGACAGTAATGCTGCCCTGAAATTAACCATATTTATGGTTCTGAGCAGACCCACACACTACATCTCACCGTGGATGGTAATCAAACGCCTGCAAAGCCGCAAACCGAATCGCCTAAAATTGTATCTAAAATCCCCATAACCAGAGAGGAAAGTGACCGGGACTCTAGAAGAATTTTGATTAACAACGACTTAAGGAAACCGCCCTTTCATTCCGGATATCATCAATTTGACGCCCCCGCCGCGGCGGGGCGCAGCGACGCGCAAGCGCGCCCGGGCGGAGCCGGCATCGGAAGCCGGGCCCCGTCTGAACGCTGTTCTAATAATGTGATTGAACGGGTGTGTTAGCCGCTTTTTCGCGGGTCCCGCATCAGGAATGCGGGGACATGGTCGCCGAGCCCGACCTGGGGTTCATCGCCGCGCCCGGAGGTCTTGCGCCGGGGCGTGTCCTTCGGCTCGCTCGGCTTTTTGGCCTTGGCGCCGGCCGTTTGTGGTCCCCGTTTAGGCTTGTCCTCGCCGCGTGCCGCCCGGCCTTGGGTGCGGCTGGGGGCGGACCCTTCTTTCGCCTTGCGCGGGCGTCTGCGCGACCGGGGCCGGTCCCGCCCGGCGCCGCCGGCGTCTGGTGCGGCCGCTTCGGTTTCTGCGTCCGCATCCCCGACCTCCGCCGCTGCGCCGGCGCCTTCGAGAGGCGGGATGGTCTTGCCGATCAGCTTCTGGATGGCGGCGACGTATTTGTCTTCGGCCCGGGTTGCGAGCGTTATGGCGCGGCCGCCGGCACCGGCCCGGCCGGTGCGGCCGATGCGATGGATCTAGTCTTCGGCGTGAAACGGGACGTCGAAGTTGAACACATGAGACAGGCCGACGATGTCGATCCCGCGGCCGGCCACGTCGGTGGCCACCAGATAAGTTATGTCGCCCGCCTTGAAGGCCTCCAGCGTCTCGGTCCGCGCCGACTGGGCCATGTCGCCGTGGAGAGCGGCGGCCAGGAACCCGTGCCGTTTGAGCGAGCGGGCCACGACATCCACGTCGCGCTTGCGGTTGCAGAAGATCAGCGCGTTCTTGACCTTCTCGGCCTTCAGGATGCGGCGCAGGGTCTCACGCTTTTCAAAGTCCTTGGACCGCGTCGGCGCCAGGAAATGCTGGACCGTTTCGGCGGTGGAGATCTTGGGGGAGACGGTGATTTGCTTGGGATTGATCAGGAAGCTGTCGGAAAGGCGCTTGACCTCGGGCGGGAAGGTCGCGGAGAAGAAGAGGGTCTGGCGGATCTTGGGCAGGAAGGAGACGATCCGCTCGACATCGGGGATGAAGCCCATGTCGAGCATGCGGTCGGCTTCGTCGATGACCAGGATCTTGACGTCGGTCAGCAGCAGCCCGCCGCGTTCGAAATGGTCGATCAGCCGGCCCGGCGTGGCGATCAGGACGTCCACCCCGCGGTCGAGCTTTTCCATCTGCGGCCCGAAGTTTTCGCCGCCGATCAGGAGTGCCATGGCGAGCTTGTTGTACTTGCCGTAGATCTCGAAATTTTCGGCGATCTGGGCCGCCAGCTCCCGGGTCGGCGTCAGGATCAGCGAGCGCGGCATGCGCGCCCGGGCCCGGCCCTGGGCCAGGATGTCGATCATCGGCAGGGTAAAGGAGGCGGTCTTGCCGGTGCCGGTCTGGGCGCAACCCAGAATGTCGCGGCCCATGAGAACCTGCGGGATGGCTTGTTCCTGGATCGGTGTGGGGTGCTCGTACCCTGCGTCGGCGACGGCTTTTAGAACCTCGTCGGAAAGGCCAAGCTCTCGGAATGTCATGTAGTCGGTATCAGCGTCAAAAAAACGTCTCTAAAGTACTGTCCTGCGGGCGCCGCCCATCGGCGCGCGGGCCAACATTAATCAATGCCGGCGGAAGTTGAAACTAATTTGGTAAAAAAAGTCAAAAAAACAAGGGGCAAAAAACCGCCCCTTGTAAATACCGTGATAAATATCGGCCCAATTCGGCGCCTGAAGAGGCAAATCATCTGGGGATATCGTCGCCGCCCCCGTCCCTGATCGTTTCCGTATCCATTTGCGGCGGGAAGAGGTTCAGCACCACTTCCTGAATGATGTCATGGAACCCGGGGTGTTGCGGGGACGTGACCCCGTCCAGCGTCGCATCGACCCATGAATCCGCACGGTCTGCGAAGCACCAGGTAGCCTTGAGGCTGAGAACCCTGCCCACGGCGCCGGGCTGGAAACCCGCGGTACAAAGATCCTGGCTATCGGCCGCCGAATTGAAAGCCATGACGACGCGCATTTTTCGCTCGGCGCTCGGGCCGGGGGTGGTCGTGAAATTGGTCGGCCGCCCGAAATTGGCGCCCTGCATATGGTCCGTCACGGCCTTCGCGAAGACGGCGGAGTTCATGTTGAAGGGATTGCCCTGGACTTCGACCAGGGTGTCCCGCCCGGCGTGGTAGAGGGTGAAGTTCTGGTAATCGTAGGTCGAGGGGGCGACTTCGGATTGCAGGTGAACGCCGCTGCAGGCGCCCAGCGTCGCCGCCGCCAAAACCAGCGAAAGAAGGGGTTTGAGGGACATGTCAGATCTCTCCGGCAGGTTGAAGAATTGACATGGTCCATGATGGCCCGAAATCAAGGCCAGCATATGGCCGTGGCGCAGTCTACGCCCAACCCCAATGGCCCGGTGATCAGAATATCGTGATCGCCCGCGCGGCGGGCGCCGGTGTGGGCCCCGAAGGTTTCCGGAGGCTTCAGACGTCGAGGTCGGCGGCTTCCCGCGCGTGCTCCTGGATGAAGCGAAGGCGAAGTTCCGGCTTGCGGCCCATCAGCGCCTCGACCCGGTTGGCCGTCTCCTTGACCGCGGCATCGGGAATCGTGACCCGCAGCAGGGTCCGTGTCTCCGGCGCCATGGTGGTTTCCTTGAGCTGGGCCGGCGGCATTTCCCCAAGTCCCTTGAAACGGCTGATGTCGATCTTGCCCCGGCCGGTCAGGGTGGTTTTGACCAGTTCGTCCTTATGGGCGTCGTCGCGGGCATAGATCACGTCGGCGCCCTGGCTCAGCCGATAGAGCGGCGGCACCGCCAGGTAAAGCCGTCCCGCCTGAATCAGGCCCAGCATCTCGCGGTAGAAGAAGGTCATCAGGAGCGAGGCGATGTGCGCCCCGTCGACATCGGCGTCGGTCATGATGATGACCCGCTGATAGCGCAGCTTGTCGACATCGAACCGAGGGCCGGTACCGCAGCCGAGCGCCTGGGTGAGATCGGTGATCTCCTGATTGGCGTGAAGCTTCTCGCTGGTCGCCGTCGCCACGTTGAGGATCTTGCCGCGCAGCGGCAGCACCGCCTGGGTCGCCCGGTTGCGGGCCTGTTTGGCCGAGCCGCCGGCGGAATCGCCCTCGACCAGGAAAATCTCCGTGCCTTCGGTGGTGGCGGCGGAGCAATCGGCGAGCTTGCCGGGCAGGCGCAGCTTGCGGGTCGCCGTCTTGCGTTTCTGTTCCCGGTCCCGGCGCCGGGCAAGGCGTTCTTCGGTCCGTTCGACGATCGCTTCGAGCAACAGGTTGGCGGTGGTCGGATCGCCCGAAAGCCAATGGTCGAAATGGTCCTTGATGGCGGCATCCAGCATGCGGGTGACGCCCGGATTGGCGAGCCTCTCCTTGGTCTGACCCTGGAACTGCGGATTGCGGATGAACACCGAGAGCGCCCCCAGGGCGCCTTCCATCACATCGTCGGCGGTGATCTGGGCCGCCTTGCGGTTGCCCGTCAGCTCTCCATAGGCCTTGATGCCGCGCAGCAAGCCGGTGCGCAGGCCGCTTTCATGACTGCCGCCCTGGGGCGTGGGGACCGTGTTGCAGTACGAATCGATGGCGCCGTCGCCGTCCGCCGGCCAGGTCAGCGCCCATTCGACGCGGCCTTCCTCGCCCGACCCGTTGGCCAGCTTGGCCTCGCCGGTGAAATGCGCGGGCGTGAGCGAACGGCGTTCGCCCAGGGCCTCGTCGACAAAATCCGCCAGCCCGCCGGGAAAATGAAGCACCGCCTTGGCCGGTGTCGGGTCCTTCGGGCCGATCAGGCTTTCGTCGGTTTTCCAGTGGATTTCCACGCCGCGATAGAGATGGGCTTTGGCCCGCGCCATGCGAAACAGGCGGCCCGGCTCGAAGGCCAGGTCTTCGCCGAAGATTTCCGGGGCCGGATGGAAGCGGATCACGGTGCCTCGGCTTTTCTTGGCGGCGGCGCTCTTGAGTTTGGAGGTCGGCTTTCCCCGGCAGTAGGTCTGCACCCAGAGCTTGCCGTCCCGGCCCACCTCGGCGGTCAGCTCGTCGGCCAGGGCATTGACGACGGAGATGCCGACGCCATGCAGGCCGCCCGAGGTCTCATAGGCATTGGAAGAAAACTTCCCGCCCGAATGAAGGGTGGTCAGGATGACCTCGAGGGCGGATTTGTTCTTGAACTTGGGATGCGGGTCGACCGGAATACCGCGGCCGTTGTCGCTGACCGTGACCCAGTTGCCGGCTTCCAGAGAAAGCTCGATGCGCGAGGCTTCTCCGGCCACCGCTTCGTCCATGGCGTTGTCCAGGACTTCGGCGGCAAGGTGGTGCAGGGCGGTGGCATCGGTGCCGCCGATATACATTCCGGGCCGGCGGCGGACCGGCTCCAGCCCCTCGAGAACCTCGATATCCTTGGCGGAATAGGCCGACTTGGTCTTGCCTCGCGGCTTGGGCGCCCGGCTCCCGGAAAACAGATCCGCCATTGAAAAACACTCCGAATCGTCGCGAAAAAAACCGATCCCGCGCTGGATCCGGCACCGGGACGGCGCCGCGCGGGTCTCCTATGGTATAGGGGGGCTCCCGGCGCTCTGCAAGCACCATGTGGGGGTATTCGCCGGGATTTGCCTAGATATTGTGGGTCCGCCAAAGAAAGAGCCGGCCACCTGGGGGCGGCCGGCTCGCGCGTACCGATAGGTTGCGGTTCAGACGCTGTAATACATCTGGAACTCGACCGGGTGGGGGGCCTGCTCGAAGGTCACCACCTCTTCCCAGCGCAGATCGCAATAGGCCTTGATCTGTTCCTCGGTGAAGACGTCGCCCTTCATGAGGAAGTCCTTGTCGGCCCACAGCGAATCGAGCGCCTCGCGCAGGGACCCCGAAACCGTCGGAACGTTGACCAGTTCCTCGGGCGGCAGATCGTAGAGGTCCTTGTCCATGGCATCGCCGGGATCGATTCTGTTCTCGATGCCGTCCAGGCCCGCCATCAGCATCGCCGCGAAGGCGAGATACGGGTTGGCGGAGGGGTCCGGGAAGCGGACCTCGACGCGTTTGCCGTTGGGGCTGGTGGCGTGGGGAATGCGGCACGACGCCGAGCGGTTGCGCGAGGAATAGGCCAACAGCACCGGCGCTTCGAACCCGGGAACCAGGCGCTTGTAGCTGTTGGTCGTGGGGTTGGCGAAGGCGTTGATGGCGCGTGCGTGCTTGATGATGCCGCCGATGTAATGCAGGGCGGTCTCCGACAGGTCGGCATAGCCGGAGCCGGCGAAGGTGTTCTTGCCGTCCTTCCAGATCGACTGATGGCAGTGCATGCCCGATCCGTTGTCGTTGAACACCGGCTTGGGCATGAAGGTCGCGGTCTTGCCATAGGAATGGGCCACCATGTGGACCACGTACTTGTAGACCTGCAGTTCGTCCGCCGCGGCCAGCAAGGAGTTGAACTTGAGGCCCAGCTCGTTCTGGGACGGCGCCACCTCGTGGTGGTGCTTTTCCATGCTGAGGCCCATTTCCAACATGACGGTGGTCATTTCGGCGCGCAGGTCGGTCATCGAATCGACCGGCGGCACCGGGAAATAGCCGCCCTTGGGGCCCGGACGGTGACCGAAATTGCCGTCTTCGAATTCCGAGGAGCTGGCCCACGGGCCTTCCTCGGAGTCCAGCTTATAGAAGGTGTGTTCCTGATTGGTGCCGAAGCGGACGCTGTCGAACACGAAGAATTCGGCCTCGGGCCCGAAATAGGCGGTGTCTCCGATGCCGCTGGAAGCCATGTAGGCCTCCGCCTTCTTGGCCGTCGAGCGCGGGTCGCGCGAATAGGGCTGGCCGGTGGAGGGCTCCAATACGTCGCAGAACACAATCAGCTGGGGCTGCGCCGTGAAGGGATCCATCCGCGCCGTGGCGGCGTCGGGTAACAGGGTCATGTCGGATTCGTTGATCGCCTTCCAGCCGGCGATCGAGGAACCGTCGAACATGATGCCTTCCTCGAGCATTTCCTCGTTGATGGTTTCCACCGTCTGGGCGGTGTGCTGCCACTTGCCTTTCGGATCGGTGAAACGGAAATCGACGAACTTGACGTCGTTTTCCTCGATCATCTTCAGGACGTTGTTGACATCGTCGGACATGGTCACAGCTTTCCTTAATGTTGGCCTTGGTTATCGATGGGTTCGTGGCGCACGCCTTTGCCGCCGCCCGTTCGCGGCGGCGGCGGGCGAGGGGACCTACACCGCCTCTGCGCCGGTTTCGCCGGTGCGGATGCGAATGACTTCTTCGATGGTTGAGACGAAAATCTTGCCGTCGCCGATGCGTCCGGTTCGGGCCGCCTGGGTGATGGCTTCGATGGCGCGATCCACCAGCGAATCCTCCATCACGATTTCGATCTTTACCTTGGGCAGGAAGTCGACGACGTATTCGGCGCCGCGGTAAAGTTCGGTATGGCCCTTTTGGCGGCCGAAGCCCTTGGCCTCGGTCACGGTCATGCCCTGCAGCCCGACCTCATGAAGCGCTTCTTTCACTTCATCGAGTTTGAAGGGCTTGATGATTGCTTCGATCTTCTTCATGTCTTTATGGGTTCCTGGTTTCCGGAGGTTGGATCAGGTCTGGGACGTCTCCAAGGGGTTAGCATGTGCCATGCCAACCCGGATTTCCACAGTGATTCAATGAATTATAGGGCATTGGGGGTGGCGCCGCGCCTATCGGGTGCGGCCATTTGCCCAATATTTATGCATCACGCTTATACACTAGACAGAAGCGGTTTGAAAACCACGCAATCCGCGGATGCTGTGGCCTTGACGGGACGCGGGCAATCCCCTACTTGTTTGGCCTATTTCGATGACCCTGTGGCGGGTGTAGCTCAGTAGGTTAGAGCGCCAGATTGTGGATCTGGAAGTCGTGGGTTCGAATCCCATCACTCGCCCCATTTTTTCAATAGGTTGGTTGCCTTGTGCCCACGGAAAACGCCTCTTTGGGTAACTTTATGGGTAACAGCACCCATCTAAGGCTAGGGGGTAGCTTTCTATGTGTCCCAGTCGAAAACCGCGGGACGGTCGGTGAGAGCCGTCTTTTTTTCGGGTGTTTGGGCACCGGATATGTCCGAGGAAAACGATGAAGGGCCTAGGCGCTGGTCATCCATAAAAGAGCAAGCACCCCAAAAATAGCAGCGAGCGCAGCACCTACAACCAAGCGGGCGTTGTCCTCGATAATCCGCCAAATCCCCTCACGTTTTCTCTCGGCAGTGCGTTTGTTTTGGAGGACACCCAAGGTCAGGGTCATGGGCTGCCGAGTCCACTCCTGCCACTTACGGAGCTGGTCCTTTTCAGTTACGTGATGAGGCGATTCTTCTAGCTGCCGTTCAAGCATTAAGGCGAACCATTCAAGGTCATCAATGGACGCCTCGCCGCGCGTCAGGGTGGTCCGGGGGCCGCCAGATGCTCAGGACGCGCTTTTTTTTGGGGGTGTATTGTTCTAGCGCCTCACTAATGGGGCAACTGATCGGAACTCCCCTTTAGCCCACGCTCAGGTCGGCCAGTTAATCATACAACACCTTGTCCAATTCATAACGAGCGGGCGCATCACAGTTCTTATTTCTCGCCATGGCCTAATATGTACATTATTTACATTAATGTAGATAAGTCACGTTTACGATTTATTAACCCAGTTCCATTAAACACACAAAAAATAAGGGTGCCCAAATATTGACGGGAGTGCAGGAATTCGAGCCCTCGATAACATCAATTATTTTCGTCACTTGGAAATGGAGAGCGTCCCAATCATGTCTATCAGCTACCAGTGGCACTCACCGTCTAAGACCCGGAAAGCCCTGCGTATGGGGCCTTTCGCCCGGACGCCTTGACCTTTTCGGCTTCGCCCGATGCCCTGTTGCGCAGTGCGTTCAAGTTACCCTCAATATGTCCGAGAAATTGACCAAATAACCGAACGGTGGTCCTTGGGGCATCGAAACAGCAGGAAGGAGCTTCCAAATTTGAAGGGAGGCTTGGCTTGCCGAGGAAGGAATGGACACGATCTTCGAGCATTTCAGGCAATTTCGGCGACTACATTCCCGAATGGGTTCACTGCTCACAGTAGCGGCATTAGTGACGCTGTTGAGTGCTTGCGCCACGGCGCCCAAACCGCTGTCGCCTGATGAGTTGGATCGCATCAACCGCGCCGATCGGACAGCGGCACGCGCAGGTATTCCACCGATCACTTCGCCACTGACACTGGAAGAGGCGATCGCACGCGCCCTCAAGTACAACACGCAGCACCGCATTCGCATGCTCGAGCAGGCCCTGGCCCTGGGGCAACTTGATACGAGCCGATTCGACATATTGCCCAAGCTGCTCGCCAATGCCGGTTACACCTGGCGCGATGAAGAGAACATCCGCGACGCCATAGATTCGGTCACCGGGCTACCGTCGTTGGCCAACCCCTATATTTCTTCGGAGCGGTCGCGCATGATGGCTGATATCGGCCTGACTTGGAACCTGCTCGACTTCGGAGCTAGCTATTACACTGCCAAGCAAAACGCCGACCGTCTGTTGGTGGCAGGCGAGCGCCGCCGCAAGACAATGCATACCCTTATTCAGGAGGTGCGGACCGTCTACTGGCGTGCCGTCGCCGCGCAGAAACTTGGGCACTTGGTGAAGGCCACAATCAAGGAGGCAGAACAGGCCCTGGCGTTCTCCCGGAAGATCGCGGAAGAACGTGTCCGTTCACCCGGTGAGGCACTACGTTACCAGCGCAACCTGCTGGAAAATCTTCGATTGCTGGAGAACGTCGACCGGGAACTGTCAGCGGCCCGCATCGAGCTGGCTGACCTCATCGGTGCGCCGATTGGCAGCGAGATCCCGCTCGCGGAACCGGCCACAGCGCAGCCTGCACCACTTGCCATGACCATCGAGCGAATGGAAGAGCTGGCACTCAGTCAGAATGCCGAACTGCGCGAACAGTTTTACAACGTGCGCATCGCCACGCTGGAGACACGCAAGGCGCTGATAAAGTTGCTACCCGGCATCAGTTTCGAATACGGCCTCAACCACGATGATGACAAGTACCTGATTAATCAACAGTGGCAGAATGCTGGCCTGACGGTCAGCTTAAACCTACTCAACCTCTTGTCCGCACCCAGTCGCATGAAGGTAGCCGAGATGGGTGTAAAACTCGCCGAGGCGCGACGCATGGCGCTGCAGATGGCCCTGCTGACCAAAGTGCACCTTGCGCGACACCAGTACGGCGACGCCATGCGCCAGTGGCAACGCGCTGACGCCATCTACGATGTGGACCGCCGCCTGTCGGAATTGGCGCTTAGCCGGGAAAAAACCCAGACGGCGAGCAACCTCGACCGCATCGCCGCAAGCGTGACCACCATTCTCAGCTCGATGCGTCGTTACCACGCGATGGCCAAGGTGCAAGAGGCGGCTAGCCGGGTCCAGGCCAGCCTTGGTGTGGAACCCCGCATCGGCAGCCTGGATGACACTGAACTGCCGGAGCTGAAGCAGCAGATCCATCACTTTCTCGAGCGCTGGGCGAACCCCGTTGGGCCGGTTGCTCACCACGCTGTTCACGGTGACCAGGCGGCGCCCGCGCCGACGTTTGCCGCGACACTCGAAGTGAAGGTGGCGACGCTGCCCGCCGCTGATTCATCGGTCCGCGCGCCACCGATTGCCGCCGTCACCAGAGCGCTGCTCAAAACCGGGGAACCGGCCATAAGCATGATCGCGGGGCGCCAAGCGATGAACCGCGAGGCGCGTGCGCGCGTGCACCGCGGCGATACCCTTTACGCCATCGCGCGCCGGCACAAGATTCCGTTGCGCGCCCTCATTCGGGCCAACGGCCTCAAGCCGCCCTTCAAGCTAAAGCTGGGACAAGAGTTGCGCGTACCTGAGACCCGCTATTACGTGGTCGGCTCGGGAGACACGGTCTATCGCCTGTCGCGCCGATTCGGCATTCCGCCCAAGCGGATCATCAAGGCCAACCTCCTCCGCACAGCTGGCTACAAGCTCTATCCCGGCCAGAAGCTTGTTCTGCCCCAGCTGGGCAAAACGAAGTCGCGGCCCCGAACCGAAACCTTAGTCGCCCAGAGACTTGATACTCGGCAAAGCCAGACCAAGACCAAACACACTAAGGCCCATGCCTTGGCAACGCCGGAAAACGCCGCCCCAGCGCCCAAAGTTGTCGCCCGACACAAGCTGGAACCGGCTAAGAAGACGAAGAAAAAATCGCAGGCGCCCGCCGAAAAGAACCTGATCGCGGTCAAGAACCGTCCTGTTAAGGTGCAGAAGGCATCCATCCCCCAACCACCGCCTGCCGCCAACCCGAAGCCGCCGTCGACCCTAAGCGCCCGACTGAAAAGGCTTTCCCCCGGGGCCGGTGGCTTTATGTGGCCGGTCCAAGGCACACTGCTGTCGTCGTGCGGATCGAAGGGCGGCGGACTATACAACGACTGCGTCAACATCGCCGCCCGGAAGGTAACGCCGGTGCGCGCTGCCGAGGTCCAGGCTCCAATTGCCGTTGAGGTCCTGCGTGACGCTGTAGGTGGCGTCGCTGGCGGTTACCGAAAGGCTCTTGCCGCCGGTCGGTACCAGCGGGGTATCGGTGAATTCTCCAACGCCAATACCCCCGACGTAAATGCAGTCCCGAATTCGGAATCGCCGTGGGCATGGCCTCCCAGCGAAGAGAATCAACACATCAACGCGATGGCCAGGCCAGAGGCGACGTGGCGCCGCGTCCTGCCGGCTTCCGCATCCCTGCCGGAAAATTAGCCAGAGCTGAGGAAAAAACTTGTGTCACGCCGCTTTCGCCACCTCGGTCATTTTGTTTGCGGATTCCTGTTGATAGGCGGGGCGTCCATGGCGTCCTCGAGCGAGCGTCATGCAGCCTCCGAGGTCTACGCGCTGGATCGACTGGAAATGCGCGCACAGCTGTCACCGCAGCGCTTCACCACCCTGTCCTCCGAGCTGGCGGCAAAGATAAAGCGGATCTCGGTGAAAGAGGGCGAGCGCTTCGAGGCCGGTCAGCCCCTGGTTGAGTTCGATTGTTCCTTGCAGGCAGCGCAGCTGAGCAAGGCGCGCGCACAGCTCTCAGCGACGAAAAACACTTGGCAAGGCAACAAGCGGCTTGCGGATCTGAATGCGATTGGGAAAGTGGAACTGCGCAACAGCGAAGCCGAAATGATGAAGGCACGTGCCGATGTGCGGTTTCTGGAGGTCACACTACAGAAGTGCCGCTTGAACGCGCCCTACGACGGCCGTGTAGCAGAGCAGAAGGCGCGTGAACAGCAGTTCGTACAGGCCGGCCAACCGCTGTTGGAAATCTTCGATGATAGCGCCCTGGAACTCGAGTTCATCGCGCCGTCGCGCTGGTTGGTTTGGCTCAAGCCCGGTCATAGGTTCGAGGTACTTATCGAGGATACCAAAAAAACCTATCCGGCAAAGCTGCTGCGCATAGCCGCCAGGGCTGACCCGGTCAGTCAGTCCATCAAAGCGGTCGGCGTCATTGATGGGAATTACCCGGAACTGATTGCAGGCATGAGTGGCCGCATTCTGCTCGCGCCGAAACGCCAAGACTAAAACCCTTCGCTCATCGTCCAGGAAGCAGTTATGTTCAGCAAAGCAAAAGGTCCCAAGTCTCGTCGCCAGCTCAATCGCAGCGTGCCGCAGCTCATGAAGCTGGAACAACGGCTGATGTTCGATGGTGCCGCGGCGGAAACTGTGGTGGAGACTGCAACCCAGGCGGCCACCGGCGAAGTTGATCCGATGCATGGTCATGAGGGCGATCAACTGCTTGCGCCTGCTGCGACGCAACCGCCAGCGCCGAGGGAGATCGCGTTCATAGACGCACGCCTACCCGACTGGCAAACCCTGGTAGACGGCATCGCCCCTGGCATCGACGTGGTCGTGATAGAGCAAGGCGAGAGTGGCATCGACAAGATGTTGTCCGTACTCAATGGGCAGCACGATATTGTTGCATTGCATATTCTCGGTCATGGCGCGCAGGGTGAGGCAGGGCTCGGCAGCAGTCTGCTGACCCGTTCTACACTGCCGGCCCTGCAGCACGAACTCGCGCAAATTGGCGCAGCGCTGAACGAGTCGGCAGATATCCTGCTGTATGGCTGCAATATCGCCGAAGGCGAGTCGGGCATCGATTTCGTTACCACCCTGGCTGAGCTGACCGGTGCCGATGTTGCCGCTTCGACAGATGCGACCGGCTCGGCGAACCTCGGAGGGGACTGGGAACTCGAATACAACGCAGGGGCCGTAGAAGGCGGTATCGCTGTCATCGGGCAGACCCGGCTGGACTATGAAGGAATACTCGCCACCGTCAGCCTTTCTAGCAGCACGGGATGGACACCCATCATGATGGGCACGGCGTTCGACGAAAGCGGCGATTCTCAGGCTGGCGCCGCGGATACGGATCTCATTGGAGATACAAGCCACGCCAGTGTCTATGCCGCCTACGATGATAATGGCACGCCGGACTATGCCGGCGACGACTGGCTTTCCTACCGACTACGCATCGATAACCCGACCAGTTCGACCACATTCGGCGGCGTCGCGGTGATCGGCATGGACGCAAACCTGGACGGCAAGGTCGATTTATTCATTTCCGTGGATGGGCGCAACAACACGCAGGCTGTCCGCTTGATGGATCCCGGCACCGACCTGAACACTTCGCCGAGTACCACTTCCACCACCATGCTCCCCCCTGGGTGGCTCCCCAATAACGGAGTGTATCCGTTCGAGAGCACGCCCTACCTGGCAGAGGCGGTGAGCAGCTTCAACGATCCGCACTGGAACGGCGACAATGACCTCGGTGACGACGGCAAGACGGATTTGTTCGTCAGCTTCAAAGTGCCCCTCGCGGACGTGGCAACCGTACTGGCCCAACCTTCGCCCACGGATCGCAAGGGTATCACCGGCCCACGCGGCACCACCGGCATCCAGGGTTTCACCAAAGATACCGTGGTGCAATACGTTGCATTCACCCAGACACAGGCGGGTCCCATTAACGGTGACTTGGCCGGTGTTGGCAGCAGCTACGACAAGAACGCTACCTTCGATAGTCTTGGCACCTATACCGACCCGATGTCCCCTGCCGATCCGGTCAGTGCCGGCCCGTCGGTGTTTATCGATGGCCCGATCGCCGGTGACAACATCGTGAACGATATTGAAGACAATGCATTGACCCTCTCGGGCACGGTTTCGGCAACCGTCAGCGATGGCACCTGGGTCAAGCTCGAGGTCAGTGATGGCGGCAGCAGCGTCACCCGGTGGACCCAGGCCACTGGCGGCACGTGGAGCGTTAGCGGTATCGACCTGTCGGGATTGAGTGATGGCAACCTGACCGCCAGCGCCGACCTGGTGGACGGCGATAATAGCAGTACCCTGATTAGTGGCTCCACGAGCGATTCGACCGCTGTTCTGCACGACGCGACCGCCCCGACGCTTGCGGTCAGCTCTGGCACGTCGATCAACGATACGACACCCGTTCTTGCCGGTACCAGCGACCTGACCGAAGGCTCGATCGTCACGGTCACGGTCGATCCGGATAACGACGTCAGTACCAACAACGTTGTCACCTACCAATTGGCGGTCGCGGCAGACGGCAGCTGGACACTGGATACCGGCACCGTGCCGCCGGTCAGCGGTACCCTTCCCAGCGGGGGCATCCCGCCTTCTGCCAAAGTGACGGCCACTGCTACCGACGCGTCGGGCAACACGGCTTCGGCCAACGCGCTCAATGCACCCACGGTAAATGCCCTGTCCACCAACGACACCACGCCAACGGTCAGCGGCCAATGGACCCAGATCTCCGGCGACGCGCTGACGGTAACGATTGACGGCGTGACCTATACCGACGGCGACGGCAACCTCACCACGACCACCACCGGCTGGAGCCTCACCATCCCGGGTGGCAACGCCCTAACCATTGGCAACACCTACGAGGTAACGGCTACGGTCACACGTGCCAGCAGCGACGTCAGCGACAGTACAAGCAATGAACTCGCGATTACCAGCACCCCGGTTGTCGCGGTAGGCATAAACGGGGGAGCCAGCGCCAGTGGCAGCGACACAACGCCGCTCATCGAGGGTACCTCGCAGAACGCCGGCGCGTTCGTGGTGGTGCGACTCGATCCCGGCAACGACGGTGATCTGTCTGACGCCGTCACCTTTTCCGTCGTGCCAGATGGCGGTGGCAATTGGACGCTCGATACTGGTTCGGTCCAGCCCATTGCTGGGCAGATGCCCAGCGGCGGATTCGTAGGTGACGTGGGCATCTTGGCCAGCGACAGCAGTGGAAGCGTCTCCGATGCCCAGGTCTTGAGCATTACCGCACCCACGGTAACGATCGACACCATCTCCAGTACCGCCATTTCCGATGCCTACGCACAGGTGGATAACGGGGGCAGCGGAAGCGCTTACCTAAACATAACCGAGGATGATGCGGTCACGGTATCCGGCACGGCGAGCGGCGGCAATGCCGTGGATCTGGTGATCGCCGACGCCAATGGCAACACGGTGACGGCCAACGGTGTGAGCGTAAGCGCCGGAACCTGGTCGGCAACCGGGCTGGATCTTTCGTCGTTGGATAATGGTTCTTTGACGGTGACCGCAACCCTGTCCGGCACCAATGCATCAGATACCGACACTTCGGTAGTGCATGACAAGCTAGCGCCCCGCATCTTCAATACTTCGCCGAGCGAGATTAAGAAGAATGGCGGCGTGATCATCGGAAGCAGCGAACTCACCAATACCCAGCTGACCGTCACCGTACGCAATGATACGGATACCTCCACCGTCTGGACGGGGACCGTGACTACCGATGCCAACGGTGACTGGACAGCCTTAACATCCGGAAACCTGGTCAGCGGCCCGAACGGCAACGTTATTGTCAAGGTCCAACCCACCACGACTCACACCGATGCGGCGGGCAATATCAGCCAACAGATCCAGTGGAACCAGTTTGTTGCGGCCAATGCGTCGACCAACACCATCAGCATTGGCACCATCGCGACCGACGATTTGATCACCGCGGATGAGATCGGCTCCGGGGTGACCATCGCCGGCAGCACCACGCTCACCGGCACCCTGACGGTCAGCCTGGCGGTATCTGACGGGACGATGACAGTCAACCTGTCCACAACCGCCTCATCGGGGGCGTGGTCCGCAATGCTCAGCAATGCTGATATCCAGACCCTGGCCAACGGCCCGCTGACCGTGACGGCGACAGCCCCCGACGGCAGCATTACCATTCAGGATGTCGCCCTGCCGACACTCTCGCTGGTTCGGCCGGCACTGACGATCACTGATGATGTGCCGGGCACTGCTACCGGCGAGGTCACCTTTACCTTCACCTTCAATGAGGGGGTGAGCGGATTTGATGTTTCCGATATCACGGTGACCGGCGGCAGCAAGGGCACCTTCACCCAGGTCACGGCCGATACCTATAACTTGGTGGTCACGCCTACCGCTAGCTCCAGCGGCAGCATCAGTGTCAGCGTTGCCGACAACACCGCCACAGGCACCAATACCGGTCGCGGCAACATCGCAGCAAGCAGCATCCAGTCCTTCGACACCACCGGCGCGGCCGCGGCGCCGAGCGTGACAATCAACACCGACAACCTGGCCAGCGACACCAGCCCCGTACTCGGCGGTACCACCAGTCTGCCCCCCGGGGCGCCCGTCGTCATTGCCATCGACACCGACAATAATGGAGGAACCGACATAAGTTATTCCGCCGTGGTGCAGTCCGGCGGCACCTGGAGTATCGACCTAGAAAGCGCCACGCCGACTGCCGGCAGCCTGCCTTCGGGTGGGCTGGCACCCGATGCCAAGGTCACGGCTACCGCCACCAATGCCTACGGTAACAGCACCTCCGTGGTGGGCCTGAACAAGCCGTCGGTAACGGGACTGACCACCAACGATGCAACACCCATAGTCAGCGGCACTTGGACCAACATCGTCGGCGATACCCTGTCGGTGGTCATCGACGGCACCACCTATTCGGAGGCCAACAGCAACCTTAATATCAGCGGCAACGACTGGTCGCTCACCCTGGCCTCCGCACCAGGCGACGGCAGCTACGACGTCACCGCCACGGTGAGCCGGGGCGGCAGCAGCAACACCGATATCACCACCGGAGAATTGCTGATCGATACCGCTGCGTCGCTGGATATCACCAGCTATGGCGGCTCCGGTACCGGTGCCACAAACGATGCGACGCCGGTCATCTCCGGCTCTTCCAGTGGCTTGCCCGGGGGCACTATCGTCAGCGTCACCCTGGATGTCGATAACGATGGCAACACCGATCTGATCTATCAGACCACTTTGGATGGAAGCGGCAACTGGTCCCTAGATACAGGCACATCAACGCCTGCCAGCGGTAGCTTCCCCAGCGGCGGCCTGTCTGGAGCCGTACCCATTACAGCCTCGGCAACAGACCCGGCCGGCAATGTGGGCAGTGACACTCAGAACCTGAATGTGGATACCCAGGCGCCGGCGATCGGTATCACCTCGCCGGTACGCACACCGGACAGCACGCCGGAGATCACCGGCACCACGGATCTGCCGTCCGGCACCACACTGGCCGTGGACGTGGATCCCAACAATGACGGGGACTGGAGCGACCAGTACACCTATAACGCGACCGTACAGACAGATGGCACCTGGTCGGTCATCGTCACCGATACTTTGTTCGGTAGCGTCGGGGTGCGGGTCACCGGAACCGATGCTGTTGGTAACAGTACCACCATCGGCCAGACGCTGACTATTGACCCGAATGCCGCCAGTGTCGATGTGGACGAACCGACATCTTCCGGGGTGGCCATCGGCAGCGTTCTGGATACAGTCGAAGACGACAATGTCGTCATCAGTGGTTCCAGCCAGAACATCGCTGTCGGCCACACGATCGCGGTCACGATCACCGATGGCAACACCACCCTCGCGGATAAGGCCATTGTCCAAGCTGACGGAAGCTGGGCGCTTGATGCCCTCAATCTGAGCAGCCTCGCCAATGGCACCCTCACCGTCACGGCAACTTACGTGGACACGGCTGGCATTAATTACACCGATGTCTACACCTTTACGCACGACAAGACGGCCGTGGTGGCGATCGACAGTATTTCCACGGATACTGGCATCGTAGCCGACTTCGTGACGCGTGACGACACCATAGCCATCATCGGCACCGCCACGGCAAATGCGACAGTCAACGTGGTCGTCAAGGACAGCAGCAACAATCCGGTGGCCAGTTTCACTGTCACTGCGGACAGCGACGGCAACTGGGCGACCGCTGATACCAGCACGCTGACCCCCGACACCTACACCATCGAGGCCGACGTGGGCGGCACCACCGTCAGTAAGGCGTTTAGCACTGTCGCGGCTACCGCGCCGACGCTGGTCAGCAGCAGCCCCATCGACAATGCCACCGACATCGCGGTTGACAGCAACCTTGTGCTGATCTTCGATCGCAACGTGCAGTCAGGTGCTGGCATCCTCGGACTTTACCGGAGCACCGACGATAGCCTGGTTGAAAGCTTCAACGTGTCAACCGGCGTAGGCAGCGGTGGAGGCAGTCTAACCTTCAACGGCACCACCGGCGTGATCCTAGACCCGTTTAGCGACCTGGTGGCGACGACGGGTTATTACGTCAAGATCGATGAGTCCGCGATCACGGACGCCGTCGGCAATGCCTATGGCGGTATCAGCGATACCACCAGCCTCAACTTCATCACCGCTGCAGTAGGGGATACCACTGCCCCGGCTGCACCCAGCGTAGACCTGCTGCCGGCGTCCGATACCGGTGCCAGCAACAGCGACGATATCACCTCGGACACCACGCCGACCTTGCGCGTCAGCCTCGACCAGAGTGGTCCGGCAGCCACCGATGCCGTGGCCGGTGATGTGGTCAAGCTCTACGAGGGAGCAACCCTGGTCGGTTCCATCACCTTGACCGCACAGAACATCAGTGACGGGTACGTGGATATCACCAACAGCGCGTTCACGGCTGGTACGTTGAGTTTTACAGCCACTGTTACAGACGCGGCCAACAATACCTCCGCTTCTTCCAGCGCCCTTTCAGTTACGCTGGATACCAGCGCTCCGACCGGGCCGGTCACCGTGACCAGCGTGGTGAGCAACGTTACCACGCCGGTACTGACCGGCACCGCGAGCCTTGGGGCGGGCGAGAGCCTGTCGGTTACTGTCAGCGATGCCACCTACAGTGTCACGCCGGACGGCAACGGCGACTGGAGCCTCGATCTGGGCAGCGCCACGCCGAGCAGTGGTGCCTTGACCCCGCTGGCCGACGGCAACATATACTCGGTGACCGCCACCATCACCGATGCTGCCAGCAACAGCCTTTCGGACAGCACGAGCAACGAGATTGTGATCGACACCAGCGCTCCGGCCGGGCCGGTCACCGTGACCAGCGTGTTGAGCAACGTTACCACGCCGGTATTGACCGGCACCGCCAGCCTTGGGGCGGGCGAGAGCCTTTCGGTTACTGTCAGCGGCGCCACCTACAGTGTCACGCCGGACGGCAATGGCGACTGGAGCCTCGATCTGGGCAGCGCCACGCCGAGCAGTGGTGCCTTGACCCCGCTGGCCGACGGCAACACCTACTCGGTGACCGCCACCATCACCGATGCTGCCGGCAGCAGCCTTTCGGACAGTACGAGTAACGAACTGACCGTGGCCCTGGCCGTACCTCCCCAACCGGAAGTGTCTCCGCCACCTTCAACCGTACCGGTCTTGATCTCGCTGACCTCATCGTTTGTGGAAGATACGAACGCGTTTCCCGACGGCGGTCCGTCCTCACCCGCGAATTCGCAGGGCATAGGTTTCGATCCTGGATTCGACCTGGTTTCCTTGCAGGATTTCAGCACTTCAAGTTGGTTAGGATCCCAATTACTGCAGGGTTATGACAGTCTCCGTTCATCCCAGGGCGAGATCAGAGGCACTTTTGGCTACCAACTCGCGATTGTGGACCGCACGGATCCTAGTGGTGACCACGAGTTACGCCTGGAAAAGAAGATACCGGACCAGGAGTTCGCTGCAGGCAGCCGCTTCATTCGCTATCTGATCCCCGTTGACACTTTTGTCCATACCGACAGCGAGGCAAAAGTCGCCCTGAGCGCATTCATGGTCGACGGTACACCCCTTCCCACCTGGTTGAAGTTCGACGGGGAAAAAGGGGAGTTCGAAGGTATGCCGCCGGAATGGTTCCAGGGCGAGCTTTTGATCAAGGTGGTGGCGAGGGATGACGAAGGCCGTCAGGCAGAGACCATCGTGCGCCTGAGGGTGGTGGAGCAAGTAAGTGAACTCTCTTTCACGGGCAAACCGTCGCTGGCAGAGCAGTTGCGTTCTGCCGGCCTCTTTGGCTGGCAGGTTGAGCGCGATCAGCTAATGCAGCAAGCCGGTGAAGCTCGCCTGCAGGCCAAGGCGGTGAAGGGCGCGTGACACCAAGGATGAGCCACGACAAGGGGATTCAGCCGGAAGCACAGGCTCTTGCATCCCTAATTGGCTTAGCGCGGCGTGCCCGGGAGGCACGCAATATTGCCGAGCTGGACTTTATTGCCGTTAATGAGACCCATGCACTGGCGCCTTACAGACAGGCGGCCCTGTGGGTCAATGGCGACGGCGTAGGGGCCGTTTCCGGGGTGGTAAGTCCCGAGGCCAACGCTCCCTATGTGTTATGGCTCGATAAGATTTTCCGCCATCTCCAACATACAATCGCTGGCCCGGCACCACAGATCCTCAGGACAGCCGACCTGCCGGATGCGGAACGGGACCACTGGAACGACTGGCTACCCCCTCACGGCCTTTTGTTGCGCCTACCGGCCGTGGGCAGCGATTTCGCTGGTGGCTATTTGTTGTTGACCAGAGATCAGCCATGGACCACCGCGGAATGCGCATTGCTGGCCGAATGGGCCGCCATCTGGACGCAGGCCCGCGCCCTGTTAGGCAGAGATCTGGGCTTTGTTCACTACTTCTGGCGGCGCCTCACCGGGGCGACGACTCCCGGGACAGACCAGGGGATATCGAGTCGTGCTACCAGTTTGCGCCGCCTGTCGACCGGCTGGCGGTTATGGCTAACGGTCGCACTGATCGCCACTCTTTTCATCAGAGTTCCTTTGACCGTACTGGCGCCGGCCGAACTGGTACCTTTGGATCCGGCCATCATTCGCGCGCCGCTCGACGGCGTGATCGATCGCGTGTTGGTTTCGCCTAATCAACGGGTCACACAGCACGATCCTCTGTTCGAATTTGATCGTGCCAGCCTGCTAAACCGCCTTCAGGTAGCGGGTCG
>Ga0224512_10001212_pt1 | contig 25431 bp, 22 predicted proteins | sample SF_May12_sed_USG_4_FD_169103 | JGI IMG/M metagenome (GOLD analysis project Ga0224512, IMG submission 169103) | Sediment microbial communities from San Francisco Bay, California, United States - SF_May12_sed_USGS_13 | ecosystem: Environmental > Aquatic > Marine > Sediment | place: USA... | reverse complement strand
GGCGGCCCTGACAACCGGCTGGCGCGTTCGCAAGGCAGAATAGACCCCAAAGCGATGTTCTCGCGACGATTTAGCCGGTTTCGTTTCTTATTTACGAAAAGTACTTCACGATATTGCACGAAGACCTGCAGGCCTATGCGGGAGTCTATACACCCTTGCGTTTCGATGGAAAATGGCTCGTGGCCGGCTTTCATTATTCGCCGCTGTTCTAGCTCGCAAGGCTATTGAACATCCTCGAAGAACTCAGATGAACAACGGCGGCGGACTTCGGGTCGCCGTTCCCGTGTTCGATGGGACGGCAGCTTCGCGCCTTTCTCCGTTGCCCTTTGAGCGCCTGACTGCGGCGCTTTGATGCCCCCCGCCAGCCGCCTGGCCGCGGTTGACGCGGCTTCAAAGGTCCGCAAGTGACCGAGCCTGATCTCTGAACCGACCAGCGAAAACCTGTCACTTTCGAGGTCGTAACGCATTGAATTGCCGTGCGCCTCAGCCATCAGAACAACAGGCTAACCCCGTCACTTTGCGTGACAAGCGGTGAGTCCTGACCCTTATTGGACCCACAGGCTGAGCGTCCGCTTCTCCCGAAACCGGCCGCTCACGTTTGACGGCCTGTGCTTCCGAGAAGCGTGTCAGTTCTGTTTGGCGTTTTGAAGTTGATCCATAACCTTGTCTAAACTAAAACTGCCAACCTTTTGGCGAGGCGGATAGGCCTGTAAGGAGGCTATAAACTTCCCAACGACCGCCTGTGCGGGTACCAGCACAAAGACTCGCTCAAACATCCACTCCTTGTAGGCCATCGCATCGATACCGGTTTCGAATGGATCGCCGCGTAGATTCACCAGAGATGGGAACACCTTCTCTACCGGGCCCCGATCGTAAATATTCTCAGGCGACAGCCGAAAGTGGATCTTCCAGTTATCATAGCGCAACGCCTCAAGCACACCGGTATCGGCGAAGTAGAAAAATTCCTTGCGCGGGCCCTCTTCCGTTTCTCCCTTGAAGTAAGGCAGGAAGTTATAGCCGTCGAGATGGACATTGTATTTATTCTTGCCCACCTTCATTCCATCGAGCAGCTCCTCCTTCACATTCGCATCGCCTGCCGCGGCAAGCAGCGTCGGCATCCAATCCAGCTGACTGATGGGGTCATTGATCTTCGTGCCCGGTTCGATAACACCGGGCCACCGCACAAACATCGGTACGCGGAAACCGCCCTCCCACCAGGTGCCCTTCTCGCCACGAAAAGGTGTATTTCCACCATCGGGCCAAGTCATTTTCTGTGCACCGTTGTCGCTCGTGAAGATCACAATCGTATTATCTGCTATACCAAGGTCATCGAGCTTCTTGAGGAGTGCACCAACGACGTCCTCCAGTTCAGCCATGCCGTCCGGAAACAAACCCAGACCTGTCTTGTTTGCATACTTCTCGCTCAGATGAGTCCAGTTGTGCATGCGTGTTGTGTTGTGCCAAAGGAAAAACGGTTTGCCGCTTTCAACCGAGCGGGTCATAAAATCGAGCGACCTATCCAACAACTCGGTCTCAACCGTTTCCATACGTTTTTTAGTTAGCGGCCCGGTGTCCTCGCATACTTGCTTGCCCATCTTGCCGAAGCGTGGGTCTTCCGTCCGGTCGTCTTTGTCGCTTGCCACGCAATCGAGTACGCCACGTGCACCAAACCTCTCGTCAAATGCAGGATCTTTCGGATAGTCTGGATTCTCAGGTTCTTCCTCCGCATTCAGGTGATAGAGGTTGCCAAAGAACTCATCGAAACCGTGAAGAGTCGGCAGAAAATCATTGCGGTCGCCGAGATGGTTCTTGCCTATCTGCGCGGTAGCATAGCCATGCGGCTTCAGCATCGTTGCAATGGTTGGGTCTTTCTCAGAAAGGCCCTCTTTTGCGCCAGGCAGGCCAACCTTGAGAAGGCCTGTACGTATCGGATGCTGTCCTGTAATGAAAGCAGAGCGTCCTGCGGTGCAGGATTGCTCCGAGTATGCGTCGGTAAACTTAGCACCTTGATCAGCAATGCTGTCGATGTTCGGTGTTTCGTAACCCATCATGCCATCGTTGTTGGTACTGAGATTCCAATAACCGATATCGTCACCCCAAATCACAAGAATATTTGGCCGTTCATTCTGTGCCGCTGACGCCGGCGCACTGCCAAAGGCCGCCATAAACACAAGGGCCGGAACAAAAAGGCACAGTTTTCGAAGCGATATGGGGAAAAACATGATCCAATCCTCTTTCAATTATACTCTTCTGCTAAACGTTACTCTGGCGAGCTACGCTGCCCTATGCAAATTCCGCAAAACGAATATTCTTTTTTAAAGTCGTATGCACCTGACGTGGAGAACGAAACGACCGGATTTGTGAGTCTTGAGACCAACGATCCGTCTCTGTTCGAGCTTGCGTTGCAGCCTTGGGAACTTTTGGCACGCCCGAAGTCGGCGGCGCCGTTCCGGCATTCTATCTCGATGTTGCGGGGAGAGAACTTCCTACTATATCGCGAAAAGTTTTCGCGCTCTGTTTCTGTGATCGGCCTCAGCCCACCTGGGATGCTGGGTATCGGCGTTCCACTTTCGTCAGGTGTGGAGGCAAAGTATTGGGGGCATGTTCACGGGCTGGAATCCTGCCCGATAATCCTGCCGGGGCCTCTCAATGTCGCATGGGAACATGACCATCAACAGATCATCGCTCTAGTCGAAATCAATTCGCTGCAGGCATCGATGTCCAACCGGGAATTTGAGCAGTTGGTCGTTCTTGCCAAAGTGCGCCGTGCGGGTATCTCCCCCAAGGTCCGCAATGCCTTCGCTATGTTTATGGAAGGTACTCTCAAGCTCTGCGCGGCCCAGCTGAAGTTGTCAGCAAATTCGGGGTTTCAACGCCATACATACAAGCGACTGGTTTTTTTTCTGTCATCAATTGCCCGAGCCACGCTGAGTGAAAATGTCTCGCGGCAAAGTTCGTTTCGAAGTCGCGGATTTCAGCGCGCAATTGATTTCTTGCGCGAAAGCGAACCTATTAATCTCACAATGGCCGAACTCTGTCGAGTAGCGGAAGTCAGCGAGCGAACGCTTCAATATGCTTTCAAGGACGTTTTCGACATATCGCCACAAGAGTTCATAACGCGTCGACGACTTCACTCGGTGAGACATGCCTTACTTACTTGTGATCGCCGCTCAGCATTTGTTGGCCAAATTGCTATGGATCATGGCTTCTTCGAATTAGGCCATTTCGCTGGAAAGTATCGTCGACTCTTCGGAGAGTTGCCCTCCGAGACACTTTCAAAGCAAGGGCAGTAAACGCTCGATCTGGGCTGTTTCTATAATCCATAGCACAAGAACAGCTGTTCGTACCTTTAACTTGGCTTAGATCTATTCTTGTTCATAGCTTTATTCAGTTGTTCGTAACTTTATTACGGACAACCAATCACCACGAAGGGTCGAGTGGCAAGTATTGGCCGAAATCCGCCATCTGGGTTCAATGTGTTACGACATCAAAGGTGACGGAGTTTCGGATCATTTCCCTGAAAAGTGACGGAGTTAATTATTTTATGACGGAGTTTAGCTATCAGGATCACTCTCGTTTTGACGGAACCTGTCTATTCGACAGTCACGGATTTGGCGAGATTGCGCGGTTGATCGACATCCGTGCCCTTCAGCACGGCCACGTGATATGACAACAGCTGCAACGGTATCGTGTATACCGATGGTGCCTGGAAATAACTTACGTGCCTGGGCATCTGGATAACGGTGACGCCCTCACTGGATTCGAACCCGGCTTCCGGATCTGCAAACACGATAAGTTCGCCACCCCTGGCCCGCACTTCCATCAGATTGGATTTGAGTTTTTCCAGCAAGTCGTTATTCGGTGCAACGGCAATTACCGGCATTTCCGCATCGACCAGCGCTAATGGTCCATGCTTGAGTTCGCCGGCCGGATATGCCTCGGCATGAATGTAGGAAATTTCCTTGAGTTTCAACGCGCCTTCCATGGCGATCGGATGCATGGCCCCGCGACCAAGGAACAGCGCATGCTGCTTATCAGCGAAGCGCTCCGCCAAGGTTTGCATATCAGCGTCAAGGGTCAGTGTCTGTTCAAGTAATCTCGGCACTTCGACCAGCCGCGCGATCAAGCCTCTGCTGCGATCCGGATCGTCACCATGATGCCGTTCCAGGGCAACCACCAGCATCGACAATGCCGTCAATTGCGTTGTAAAAGCCTTGGTCGAAGCCACGCCAATCTCGGGTCCGGCTCGCGTTAGCATTACGAGGTCGGATTCTCTGACTATCGAGCTTTCCGGCACATTGCATATCGCGAGTGTCGCAAGATAGCCCGCCGATTTAGCCATGCGCAGGGCGGCCAATGTATCCGCGGTTTCACCGGACTGTGAAATCGTCACGAACAGCGTGTTTGGCGCAACGACTGGATTCCGATAACGGTACTCACTCGCAATTTCGACACTGCACGGCAGCTTGCAAATCTGCTCGATGAAATAGCGGGTCACGACACCGGCGTGATAACTCGTGCCACAGGCAATGACATGAACGCCCTTGGTGCGACGGAATATATCTTCTGATTCAAGCCCAAAGGTGCCTTCCAGCAGGCGTCCGTTAACCACCCGCTCCTCGAGCGTCTGCGCTACGGCCACCGGCTGCTCGTGAATTTCCTTCAACATGAAATGCCGATACGGCCCTTTGTCGGCGGCATCGGCGGATAACTCGCTTTCAGTCACCGGTCGATCGACAGCCGTGCCGGATTGATCCAATACCGTCACCGAGTCCTTGCGAACCTCGGCAACATCACCTTCGTCGAGAAAGATAAAACGGCGGGTCACCGGCAACAGTGCGGCTACATCGGAAGCAACGAAATTCTCTGCGATACCCAGACCGACCACGACCGGACAGCCATGCCGCGCCAGAACCATACGATCGGGTTCATCCTGGCTGATGACGACCAGCGCATACGCTCCTTCGAGATCCGCAACCGTCGCACGCAGGGCGGCCAGCAAATCTTTGGACGATTCCAGGTAATGGTGTATCCGATGAACGATGACTTCTGAATCGGTCTCGGTCTGAAACTCGTATCCGAGGCCTATAAGTTCGGCGCGAAGTTCTTCATGATTTTCGATAATACCGTTGTGAATGATCGCCAGGCTATCTCCCGACATATGTGGGTGAGCATTTATTTCGCTCGGCGCGCCATGCGTGGCCCAGCGCGTGTGGGCGATTCCCAGCGTACTTGCAAGAGGTGATTCTTCTAAAGCGGATTCCAGTTCCGCGACCTTACCCAACCGCCGCGTACGCTGGAGCTTTCCGTCGGCTATGCCGGCCACGCCAGCCGAATCGTAGCCACGATATTCCAATCGTCGCAGCCCTTCCAGAAGAATGGGCACAACGTTTCTTTCCGCCACTGCGCCAACGATACCGCACATATTCGATCAACCTTTTATGGAGTGCGAATAATACACTATGAACTATTTGTATCAGGCAGAATTGGCCCAACTCTAATATTCAAGAGACCATCAGACTTTTGTCGCCGTCACCCGATCCAGATACAGTTTTACGTAATCTATTTTCGGACTCTGTACCTGGGAGTGACTGGCGGGTATTCGGAGAAAAGCGAGGATAGCCGTTCTGCGCGGCAATCGGTCTATTGTTCCGGCTTTTTGGGGACACCTTTAGTCGGACGTTTCCAGCCCGTTATGATTTGCTGCCGGCTGCGCTCAATCGCCAACTCGCCGGCCGGGACGGCTTTCGTAATGGTCGAACCGGCTCCAATTGTGGCGCCTGGGCCAATCTCGACGGGTGCGACCAACTCGACGCCGGAACCAATGAATGCGCCATCCCCGATAATTGTCGGGTGTTTGTTTGCACCATCGTAATTGCAGGTAATCGTGCCGGCACCGACGTTCACTTTTTCCCCGATCGTCGTATCTCCAATATAGCTGAGATGATTGACTTTGCTGCCGCTGCCGATGCGGCTTTTTTTGACCTCGACGAAATTGCCAAGCTTCGACTGATCGGCCATCTCGACACCGGGACGCATCCGTGCGAAGGGTCCTATTTCACAATTGCCGCCTATCGTTGCGGCTTCGATCACGCAATTGGCGTGCACTCGTGTACCTGGCCCAATACTCGTGTTGCGAATTATGCAGTTCGGACCAACGGTCACGTCATCGCCGAAATACACCTGCCCTTCCACAAGCACATTGACGTCGATATATACGTCGTTTCCACAGCTTAGGGTTCCACGCAAATCGAAGCGATCCGGGTCGACAAGGGTGGCGCCTTGCTCGAGCAATGCTCTGCTCGTTCTTTTTCTAAGCAGCCGCTCCATTTCCGCAAGCTGCATCTTGTCATTGACACCCAGGGCCTCGGCGACAGAGTCCGTCCGAACCGCGACCACGTTTGCACCGTCTGCCACCGCGCAGCGAATGATATCCGTCAGATAATATTCGCTCCGTGCATTGTCCGGCGCAATCCGCGTCAACCACCCTGCCAACAAATCTGCGGGACAGGCCATCATGCCGGTGTTTATTTCACGCAGTGCTTTTTGCTCTTCCGTGGCGTCCTGTTCCTCGACAATCGCCAACAGATGATCATCGCTATCGCGAATGATGCGTCCGTAGCCAGTCGGATCATCGAGTTCAGCGGTCAACACGGCAAGTTGATCCGAAGCTGCTGACACTAACGAAGCTAAGGTTTCCGGCCTCACTAACGGCACATCGCCATACAAAATCAAGGCCGTGTGACCGGCGTCAATCTGCGGCATTGCCTGCAAAACCGCGTGCCCGGTGCCAAGCTGCTCCTCCTGCAGCACCCAAACCAGGTCGCGCTCGACGAAGTGCTCACGAACCTGCTCGCCACCGTGGCCGTAAACAAGGCAGATTTTGTTTACCTTGAGGGATTCTGCCGTGGCGATCACATGACCCAATAACGGCTGGCCCGCCAATGGCTGCAGCACTTTCGGCAAGCGCGAGCGCATTCGGGTTCCCTGCCCGGCAGCAAGAATGACAACACTGACTTCGACGGTCACGATCAGATAGCTCTGTTAACGGTCGGCCAATTCTACCGATAAATTGTGTGCGGCCGAGAAATATTCGGCCTGGCAGGAGCCTGCTAGCGTTTTTTGCCCTTGAGCCGCTGTGCGGCCTGGTACCGCGCCGCGGCCTCGATCAATTGCCCCTGCGCGTGAGCAATATCTTCCTTGGCGGTCGCACCTTGCAGCGCGTCCTCAGCCGCCTTCCGCGCGTCGAGTGCCGCCTGCTCATCAAGCTGGTCAGCATGCAGCGCCGAGTCGGCCAATACGGTGACCAAATGTGGTTGCACCTCCAAAATGCCCCCCGTCACGTAAAACTGCAATTCATCTTCTTCATCGGGGAGCTGCAGGCGAACTTCGCCGGGCCTTAGCGACGTTAGCATTGGAGCATGTCGCGGCGTGATACCCACATCGCCGAGCTTGGCCGGAGCAATAACCATTTCGGCGACACCGGAATAAATCTCGCCTTCGGCGCTAACGATATCGACATGAATAGTGCTCATTGAATCATTCCAGCATCATTACAGGGTCTTGGCTTTTTCGACGGCCTCTTCGATCGGACCCACCATATAAAACGCCTGTTCCGGTAAGTTATCGTAATCACCCGCCACGATACCGTTAAACGCACGAATCGTGTCTTGCAAACTGACGTATTTACCTTCTGCGCCGGTGAACGTCTCAGCCACGGTAAACGGCTGAGACAGGAAGCGCTGGATCTTTCGTGCCCGCTGCACGACCAGCTTGTCTTCCTCAGACAATTCGTCCATACCGAGAATCGCGATGATGTCCTGAAGTTCCTTGTACCGCTGCAGGGCCTCCTGAACCGAGCGCGCGGCGTCATAATGGTCCTGGCTTATAACGTTCGGATCGAGCAATCGACTGGTGGAATCGAGCGGATCGACTGCCGGATATATGCCCAGTTCGGCAATCTGGCGTGATAACACCAGCGTCGCGTCCAGGTGCGCAAAGGTTGTCGCCGGTGACGGGTCGGTGAGGTCATCCGCCGGCACATAAACAGCCTGGAAGGAAGTAATCGACCCAGTCTTGGTCGACGTAATGCGCTCCTGCAGAACACCCATTTCTTCCGCCAGCGTCGGCTGGTAACCGACCGCAGAAGGCATGCGACCGAGCAGTGCCGACACTTCCGTGCCCGCAAGCGTGTAACGATAAATATTGTCGATGAACATCAGCACGTCCTGACCCTGATCACGGAAGTCCTCCGCGATCGTCAGCCCGGTCAGCGCGACCCGCAGGCGGTTTCCGGGTGGTTCATTCATTTGCCCGTACACCAGCGACACCTTTTCGAGAACCCCGGACTCTTCCATCTCATAATAAAAATCGTTGCCTTCGCGGGTTCGTTCGCCGACACCGGCGAACACCGAGTAACCGCCATGCGCCTTCGCAATATTGTTGATCAATTCCATGAGCGTCACGGTCTTGCCGACACCGGCACCACCGAACAGTCCAATCTTGCCGCCCTTCGCGATCGGCATGATAAGGTCGATGACCTTGATGCCGGTTTCGAGCAGTTCAGTAGAACTGGCCTGATCTTCGTAAGTCGGCGCCTTACGGTGAATCGGTAATCTTTTCTCTTCACCGATCGGGCCCGCCTTATCAATCGGCTCGCCGAGCACGTTCATGATGCGACCCAGAGTTTTCTCACCCACCGGCACCTGAATCGGGCCACCGGTAGTATTGACCTTCAGACCGCGCGTGAGTCCTTCACTGGAACCCATAGCAATGGCCCGGACAACACCGTCACCCAGCTGCTGCTGAACCTCCAGGGTTAAATCCCGGTCGTCGAGAATCAACGCGTCATATACCTTCGGCATCGAGTCGGCCGGGTACTTCACGTCCACCACCGCACCAATTACCTGCACAACCTTTCCGGAGCTCATTAAATGAATCCTCTCTAAAACACTTATACGGCGGCGGCTCCGCCAACAATCTCTGAAATTTCCTGAGTAATATCTGCCTGCCGGGCCTTGTTGTAATCCAGCTGCAGCTGATCGATCATTTTGCCGGCGTTATCTGTAGCGCTCTTCATGGCCACCATTTTTGCAGCCATCTCGCAGGCCACATTCTCGATCGCGCCGCGGTAAACCTGGGACTCGATATACCGCATCAATACGCCGTCGAGTAACTCAACCGCGTCCGGCTCATAGATGTAGTCCCAGATCGCCGGCAAATCATCGGCATCCATTGCCGGCACGGGAATCAATGTCTGAATATCAGGTTTCTGGCTCATCGTGTTCACAAATTGACTATGCACCAGAAACAACCGGTCTATGTTTCCGTCAACGAAGGAGTCCAACATGATCTTGATGGATCCGACCAGACTCGCGACTTTTGGGTCTTCACCAACGTGGGTCGTCGCGCCGACCACGTTGACGTTGAGGTTACGAAAGAACTGTACGCCTTTCGCGCCGATCAGATTCAAATCTACCTCCACGTCTTTGCTGCGCCATTCCTGCATATCCTTGAGCAGCATACGGAACGTATTGACGTTCAGGCCACCGCACAAACCACGGTCAGTTGTTATCACTATGTAACCGACTCGTTTTGGATCCCGCTCATACAGAAACGGGTGGCGATATTCGGGGTTGGCCTTGTAGACATGGCCGATAGCCGTGCGAATCTTGTCGGCGTAGGGTCGAGTCTCCTGCATGCGCTGTTGCGTGCGCCGCATCTTGCTTGCCGCAACCATTTCCATCGCTTTCGTGATCTTCTGCGTATTCTTTACGCTTCCGATCTTGGTACGAATTTCCTTGAGGTTCGCCATTTAGTCGATTCCGATCTCTGGCCCTGATTAAGCTAGTAAGTGCCGTTACGCTTGAAATCTTCCACGGCTTCTTTCATACCGGCTTCGATTTCATCGTTATAGTCGCCGGTTGAATTCACCGTTTCGAGTAAGTCGGCAAATTTATCGTTGACATGCGCATGGAGCGCGGCTTCGAAGTCAACAATTCGGTTCACCTCGACGTCATCAAGATAGCCTTGGTTCGCCGCGTACAAAGATAGCGCCATTTCTGCGACCGAAAGCGGCGAATACTGCTTCTGCTTCATCAATTCCGTCACGCGCTGGCCGCGTTCCAGTTGATTGCGGGTCGCCTCATCCAGATCCGATGCAAACTGCGCAAAAGCCGCCAATTCACGATACTGCGCCAGTGCCAATCGCACGCCGCCACCGAGTTTCTTGATGATCTTGGTCTGGGCAGCGCCGCCAACGCGCGATACCGAAAGACCCGCATTTATCGCCGGTCGAATACCGGCATTGAAGAGATCTGTTTCCAGAAAGATCTGCCCGTCGGTAATCGAAATCACGTTAGTCGGTACGAAAGCCGATACGTCGCCAGCCTGAGTTTCGATGATCGGTAAAGCCGTCAGTGAACCCGTCTTGCCTTTGACCTTACCGTCGGTCAATCGTTCGACTTCGGCGACGTTTATTCTCGATGCGCGTTCCAGCAAACGTGAATGCAAATAAAACACGTCACCCGGATAGGCCTCACGCCCCGGAGGCCGGCGCAACAGCAAAGATACCTGACGATAAGCCCAGGCCTGCTTGGTGAGATCGTCATAAATGATCAATGCATCTTCGCCGCGATCACGAAAATACTCGCCCATCGCACAACCGGAATAAGGCGCGATATATTGCATTGCCGCCGACTCGGCTGCGGCTGCGGCAACGACAATTGTATGCTCCATGGCATCGTGTTCTTCCAGCTTGCGCACGACATTCGCAATCGTGGAATTTTTCTGCCCGATGGCGACATAGACGCACTTAATACCCGTGCCTTTTTGATTGATGATCGTGTCGATCGCGACGGCCGACTTGCCGGTTTGCCGATCGCCGATGATCAATTCGCGCTGACCACGGCCGATAGGGACCATCGCGTCGATCGATTTCAGTCCGGTTTGCACGGGCTGGTCGACTGAAATACGTTCAATAACGCCCGGCGCGACTTTTTCGATCGGCGAAAGCACGTCAGTTTCTATCGGACCCTTGCCGTCAACCGGCTCGCCAAGAGAGTTCACGACACGGCCTAGCAATTCCGGGCCAACGGGGACTTCCAGAATGCGCCCGGTGGTTTTTACCGTATCGCCTTCCGTAATATGCTTGTATTCGCCCAGCACCACGGCACCGACGGAGTCCTGCTCCAGGTTCAGCGCCAAGCCGAACGTTTCACCGGGAAACTCGAGCATTTCGCCATATTGTGCGGCGCCGAGACCGTGAATGCGCGTTATACCGTCCGTAACCGCAATCACGGTGCCGACGTCACGGGCTTCCGCCGCACTTTCGAAGTTTCTGATGCGCTCTTTAATGAGTTCGCTGATCTCAGAAGCTTTGATTGACATCTTTTATATCCTCTAGTTAATCAGAGTGCTGGCGAGTTTCTGCAGGCTGGTCCGTACCGATCCGTCGATAACCAGATCATCGGCCTGTAAGCGGGCGCCGCCGATCAGATCCTCGTCCAATTCGAAATGTAGATTGATCTCGCGCCCGAAGCGCCGCTTCAAGGCCGCGGAGATACTTGCTTGCGTTTCATCATCGACCGGCGCTGCCGCAGTGAGTACAACATCAACCCTGTTTTCAACGTCGGCTTTGAGCTTGTCGTATAACTCGCCGATCTTCGGCAGTACAGTCAAGCGGCCATTCTCTGCAAGCAACCTCAGCAGGTTGGAGAACTGCAGAGGGTCAGCAATATCTGCGGCCGAGGCGTCGCGACTAATGCCGGTAACCAGATCAACGACCGCGCCTAAATCGGTCGTCGGCGCATCGATCAACTGGCGGATATCGTCATCGCTGACAACTCGAGCTGCCGCATGCAGCAAACCGGACCACTGACTGAGCTGGTTTGCAGCCCGCGCCAGCTCGAATACCGCGTCGGCGTATGGGCGTGCGATGCTGCTGTCATCAGCCATCATCTAGATCTCGGCCGCCAGTTTGTCGAGAAGATCCCGGTGCATCGATGAATCTATTTCATGCGCTATGATCTTCTCGGCGCCGGCGACTGCTATCGCCGCCACCTGGCTGCGCAGCTCTTCGCGCGCGCGATTGGCCTCCTGTTCGACATTCGCACGCGCCGCCGCAAGTATCCGTTCGCCCTCCTGGCCTGCTGTATTGCGCGCCTCTTCCACGATGCCGTTTGCCCGCTGACTGGCCTGGTCGATAATCTCCCGGGCCTGGCCGCGAGCGTCATCAAGCAGTTTCTCCTTTTCCACTGCAGCCAGTTCCAGGGAGCGCGTACCTTTTTCGGCGGCCGCCAGGCCATCTGCAATAAAAGTCTGCCGCTCGACGATCACGTTCATTAACATCGGCCAGATGAATTTCATACAGAACCAGACGAAAATAATCATCGTGACGGTCTGAACGATTAATGTGGCATTTAAATCCACGAGTCTTCTCCCAAGCGAATTACCAATGCGCAGCTATGCGTTAGCCGCCGATGGCGCCTTGATACTGAGCAATAAACGGATTCGCGAACGCGAAGAACAATGCAATACCGACACCGATCATCGCCACCGCGTCGAGCAACGCAACAACCAAAAACATTTTCGTTTGCAGCATCGTGGCCAGTTCCGGCTGCCGCGCGCAGCCTTCCAGAAAGCGGCCTCCTAGCAGACCCATGCCGATACCGACACCCAATGCGCCAAGACCTATTAAAATTGCGACAGCAATTGCCGTTAATCCAACTACAGTTTCCATTACTTGCTCCTAAAAAGCATTGCGGACATAAAAAACTTGTTAATGAGCGGTCTCATGAGCCTGACTCAGATAGACGACGCTGAGTATCATGAAAATATAAGCTTGCAGAGTAATAATCAGGACATGAAAGATTGCCCAGATCATTTGTAGAATCGCTGAACCCACGCCGAGAAACGCGCCGCCTATGCCGCTTAAAGCCGCACCGCCCATCAACGCGATCAGAATAAACATCAATTCGCCGGCATACATATTTCCGAACAGCCGCAGCGACAGTGACAACGGCTTTGCCAGCATCGCCACGCTCTCGAGGACAAAATTGAATATCATCACCAGTGGCCACAGTAGTTTCGGCACGCCGAGCTCGCTCGGACTGAGCGGGTGTAGCGTCAACTCGCTTACGAATCCACCAACACCCTTGATCTTCAGCGAGTAGTAGATCACCAGCGCGAAAATGGATAAGGCCATCGCGAACGTAATGTTCGGATCAGTGGTTGGCACGACCTTAAGATATTCGACGCCTGCCGCATGGGCGATTGCAGGCAACCAGTCGACCGGAATCAGATCCATCAGGTTCATCAGAAAAACCCAGACCACCAGCGTTAATGCCAACGGTGCGATGACCCGGTTCGCCTCTTTGTGAAAAGAGTCTTTGACGCTGCCGTCTACGAAATCCAGAAGAACTTCGACGAACGCCTGCAGCTTACCCGGTGTGCCTTTGGTGCCCTTGCTGACGACGTATCGAAATAATCCGGTTAAGACCAACCCAAGGATAATGGCGAATAGCACCGAATCGACATTGAGCGCCCAGAAATTGCCAGCGCACTCATTCCATACCCATTCATTATCGACTTTGCAAACCTGCAGGTTCTGCAAATGATGCTGGATATATTCGCTGCCCGTCTTTTCGGTTTCTGCTGCCATTTTCTCGTTCTAATTCGGGTCCGATGCACGCGGGCATCGAAATTTACCGGAGCTGTTTGTTACGTTTCGGCCTTAATCCACGGAAATCCTGTCTTCAAAGCCATCCAATAGATGACGTAAATCGCTATGTAGCCCAGCATGAAGGGCAGCATTTCAACCTTCAGCACTCTGATTGCAGCAATCATTAGCGCAACCGTCAGCAAAATCTTGACCGCCTCACCAACGTAGACACCGCGCAGGAATCCATCCGGGTCCTGGCTGGCGTCGATGCGAAACATACGCAAAGCCTGGTACAAACCGGCGACGATTCCGATGCTTCCGCCGACCGCGGCCGACACAGCGGCACCTGATCCTCCTATCCAGCTCGCGATGGCGGCAACGAGTCCGACGACTGCAAGCTGCCAAGCGGCCAGCCGAAAAGCGGCTTGTTGCATTATCAGAAGCCTGTTAGCCCGAATGTTGCACGAGCTTGCGCCCCCAGCTATAGGTGGTCCTGCAGGTTGGCGCGGGTCCAAAAAAAAACCACTTCACTCACCGAAACTCCGGAGGTTGGTGGCATACAGTCGGCAAAATCTGCCGGTTAACCTGAGTATTCTACGGGGCCTTAATTACGTGTTCAAGTCGGACTGTTGCTTGCCTGCTGCGACCGTGACGAAGGATTGGCGGGCTGAATCTACTGGATATGGGCGAGAATTCCGTCCAACTCATCCAAACTGTTGTAGGTCACCACAAGCTTGCCGTGTCCCTTGCTGCCATGCTGAATACTGACGCGCGCGCCCAGCCGTTCGGCCAGATCATCCTGCAAGCGCCGAATGTCCGGGTCCAGGGCCGCGGAATGCTTGGCGCCCGGCTTTTCAGCCCCACTCATCACCCGCTTTATAAGCCGCTCGGTTTCCCGAACCGATAAACCCTTCTTGGCCACCAAAGCCGCAACCTCAGCCTGCATTCGGGAATCGGAGATACCCAGAAGTGCCCGCGCATGGCCCATTTCCAGATCCCCATCCTGCAACAATTTCTTAGCCTGGTCACCGAGATCCAGCAGACGCAGTATATTGCTGACCGCCGTGCGGGATCGGCCGATTGCGTCGGCCACGTCCTGATGCGTCAGGTCAAACTCATCGATCAAGCGCCGCAACGCCTGGGCTTCTTCGAGCGGATTCAGGTCTTCCCGCTGAATATTTTCGATTAACGCCACCGCGATCGCAGCCGAATCCGGCAAATTCCTGACAACCGCCGGCACCTTCTCCAGGCCCGCAATCTGCGCCGCCCGCCAGCGTCGTTCGCCAGCGACAATCTCATAGCGCTGTGCCCCGGACGGATCCAGAGTGGGTAATGTACGCACGATAATTGGCTGAATCACGCCCTGCGCGCGGATCGAGTCGGCCAGATCGTCCAGCGAATCCTGGTGCATGTCCTGGCGCGGCTGATAGGTTCCCCGATGCATCAGGTCGACGGATATCAAGCGCAGTTCATTACCCGAGTCGTTGCTGGATTCGGTGTCTGTCAAATTCGCCGTGACCACGGGATCACCCAACAGGGCATCCAGCCCGCGGCCTAAACCTGTCCGTTTCACGCTCATTATCTTCTCCGGATTGTTACTGGCATCCTGCTGCTGCCGAATAGTATAGCGCGCCCGAAAATATCACTTTTCCCCAATCAGGCTGCACCGGCCTGACCGTGTTCGGCTTCTGCAGCAATGACTTCCGCGGCCAGCGCGATGTAAGCCTTGGCCCCGGTAGAACCGCGATCATGATACATGGCCGGCCGCCCAAAACTGGGGGCTTCCGCCAAGCGCACATTGCGCGGAATGATTGTGGCATAGACCTTATCACCGAAATGCTTGATGAGCTGTTCGGAAACTTCATTGGCAAGCTTGTTGCGGGCATCGTACATAGTGCGCAACAAACCGAAGATTTGCAGAGAATGGTTGACCGTGTTTCGCACCTGTTTAACGGTTTCGAGAAGCGCTGACAACCCCTCCAGAGCGTAGTATTCGCATTGCATCGGTATTAACGCGCCGTCGGCTGCGGTCAAGGCGTTCACCGTCAGCATATTTATCGTCGGCGGGCAATCGATCAGCAAATAATCATAAAGTCCTCGTACCGATTCCAGTGCGTGTCTGAGTCGATTTTCGCGGCCGCTTTGCTGCAGGAGGCGAACTTCCGCGACGGTCAGATCGGCGTTGGCCGGCAAGACCGAGAAATCGCCATGTTTCGCCGCGACGATTGCGTCCTGCGCATTGACTTCTCCAAGCAATACATCACAGCTTGAGCTTTGCAGCGAATCTTTATCTATTCCGCATCCGGTCGTCGCATTACCCTGAGGATCAATATCCACCAGGAGCACCCTGCGATCCGCGGCGGCAAGCGAGGCAGCGAGATTGACACATGTCGTCGTCTTGCCGACACCGCCCTTTTGATTCGTTACCGCGATAATCTCGCCCATTTTTTCCGTGCCTATAATTCGCGTCGCCGCAAAACCACGATATGCCTGTCTACCGGCAAGCCAGGAATATTTATACGTGCGACCGTCTCCGCTTCCCAGCTGCTCGGCAATCCGGCCAGTTCTGCTTCCGGGAAACGCCCTTTCATCGCGATCAACCGTCCTCCCTTTGCGGCAAGATGGCCGCAACGGCGGGCAAACCCGCCAATCGATGTGAATGCCCGACATAGCACCGTGTCGAATGGATCCGCCGGCTCATAATCTTCAACTCGCGCCTGCACGACCGACACATTTCTAATTGCCATCTCACCTGCGGCATGCCGCACGAATCTGACTTTCTTGCCGCCGGAATCCAGCAGGCAAAACTGCCGTTGCGGGTCCAGCAACGCTAATGGAAATCCCGGCAAACCTGCGCCTGTACCGACATCGAGAATCGAAATTCCATGCAAATAGGGCAGTGCGCTCGCGGAGTCCAGCACGTGCCGCGTGACCATCTCCAGTGGATCACGCACGGCAGTCAGGTTAAACGCCTTATTCCACTTGTCGAGCAAACGTAGAAAACGCGCCAGGACGGCGACTTGTTCATCAGTGGGTGTTGCTCCCACGAGTGGCAGCCCTTTCGCCAAACGTTCTTCCAAGTCGGCTTGCGCCGTTGCCACGATGTCCAACCCAATAACCCAGCTTCGAGAGGGGCAAACAGTATAACGAAACGGGAACGATCATTTTGCTTCCCGTGGGCCGCAACCCACCGGCGCAGCGGGCTTAATCAAGGCATACGATAGTGCGACCGGTGACTGCACCAGCAATGTAATCTTCAAATGAATCAGGCAGCTCGTCCAGGCTCACCTCACGATGGGCAATTTGCGCCAGGTGCGCCGGCCTGAGATCTGATGCAATGCGCGCCCAAACTTCGAGACGTTCGGACCGTGTAATCTCTACAGAATTGATTCCCAGCAAGTTGACGCCACGCAGAATGAACGGCATTACCGTGGTGGACAGCTCTATACCAGCGGCCAGGCCGATGCTGGCGATATTGCCGCCAGGTTTGGTTGTCCTGGTGAACCAGCCCAGTATCTCACCGCCCAGATTATCGATGGCGCCCGCCCAGATTGCCTTTTCCAGCGGTCGCGAGCCGAGTTCAAGCGCCTTCAGATTGAGAATTTCCGCGGCACCCAGGTTATGCAAGTAGTCATCGGCGGTCGTCTTGCTGGTTAGCGCATGGACTTCATACCCACGGCCGCTGAGCATATCGACGGCCATACTGCCAACCCCTCCGGTCGCACCGTTGACGGCAATCGGCCCCTGTTCGGGCTGCTGCCCATTGTGCTCCATGCGGTGCACCGCCAGCGCCGCGGTAAACCCCGCTGTCCCGATGCCCATCGCGTCCCGGGGCGAGAGTCCGTCGGGCAATCGAGTCACCGACTCGCCCTCCACGCGGGCATACTCCGCAAATCCGCCATCGCGGGTTTCACTGAGCCCGGACCCCGTGACGACAACCTGATCACCAGTGCTAAAGCGTGTGTCGGCCGACGAGACGACCGTCCCGGCGATATCCACGCCCCCGACCAACGGGAATTTTCTAAGTATCCTGCCCTTGCCGGTGGCCGCAAGCGCGTCCTTGTAATTTATGCTGGAGTACGCGCCATGGATTACCACGTCTCCCGCAGAAAGGTCTTCCAGCTCAACGGTTTCGAGGCGCGCCTCAATATTGCGGCCATCTTCCGAGTGGATGCGAAATGCTCTGAATGGATCGATGCTGGTGGTCATTAAGTCAGTCGTAGTCCGCTGTAAAAAGACCCGGGCACGCCGTGCTCACCTTGAGCACCGTAATCACCAGGCTCAGCAAAAAGATCTGGACAATCGACATCTGTATCTGATTGCCGGAAACAAGGACAGTCATGTTAGTGTGACGGGCAATAATTTTCTAGACACGTGGCTATAAGATACCGGAGCATCGCGGTCCGTCTTGATTAGATCTTTTCGGCGTGATGACAGGCGACTAAAGAAGATCCGCCGGCCGCAGCATGCGACGCAAGCTCCGGAACCGCTTGCGCACAGATCTCGGTCGCATATTCACAACGAGTCCGAAACGCGCAACCGGCAGGCGGCGCAAGCGATGATGGCACATCACCCTGCAGAACCGTCACCACCCGCGCCCGCTCGATGCGTGGATCCGGCACCGGAACCGCATTGATCAAGGCACGCGTGTACGGATGGCGCGGCTGTTCGTAAAGCGATTGGCGTTCTGCAATCTCGACGACGCGACCCAGGTACATGACCATGACGCGATGACTGAGGCGGCGCACTACAGCAAGATCGTGCGCAATGAAAATTAGCGCCAGCGAAAATTCCTCCTGCAGCTCGATCAGCAAATCAATGATCTGGGCCTGCACAGATACGTCCAGCGCGCTGACCGGCTCGTCACAAATAATCATCCTCGGCTGCAAAATCAGCGCGCGCGCGATGCCGATCCGCTGGCACTGTCCGCCGGAAAATTCATGCGGATACCTGTTCAAGTGGGCCGGTTCGAGACCAACCCGTTCGAGAATGTTGGTGGCCCGCTTCGTCAGCTCTGTGCCGTCCAGTTCCGGATGATACGTTTGCAGAGGCTCAATGATAATGTCTCGCACCGTCATGCGAGGATTCAGTGAGGCCAGGGGATCCTGAAAAATCATCTGCATATCCTGGCGACTATCTTTCAGGGATTTCTTCTTCAGCCTGGCGAGATCTCTGCCAAGCAAGCAAACCTGGCCGTCCGTAACACTGACCAGGCGCAGCACGGCGCGCGCCAAAGTGGATTTGCCACAACCCGATTCGCCGACAACCCCCAGCGTCTCGCCGGGTTTAAGCTCGAGACTGACACCATCTACAGCCCGCAAGGTCTGCGCCGGCGCGAATAATGTGGCGGGTGGTATTTTGAAATATACCCGCAAGTCGTCGACTCTCAGTAGTGCGACATCTCGTTCAGTGTCCGCATGACTCACGCGTGCCCGCCTCAAGCGATTGTCATCGAGACGCGGCACCGCCGCGAGCAACGATTTCGTGTATGCATGACGCGGCGAATAAAACACCTCGTCGATCCCGCCATACTCTCTCGCATCGCCATCCTGCATGACCAATACTCGATCACAGTTGCCGGCCACCACGCCGAGATCATGCGTAATCAGCAAGATCGAAGTGTCAAACTCCGTACGAAGTTCGCGTATCAGCGCGAGTATCTGGGCCTGCACGGTGACGTCCAGAGCCGTCGTCGGTTCATCTGCAATCAGCAGCGATGGCCGGCACAATAATGCCGACGCTATCATCACGCGCTGCCGCATGCCGCCCGATAATTCGTGGGGATACATAACCAGTCGACGCTGGGCCTCGGTGATGTGCACGGCGTCAAGCATTGCCGCACATTTCTCTAAGGCCGCCTTGCGACTGCTTCCCAGGTGCATGCACAGCACTTCGGACATCTGCCGTCCGATCGTCAGGTACGGATTCAATGACGTCATTGGATCCTGAAAGATCATCGCGATGCGCGCGCCACGAATCTTGTTCATCCGCGGCGCCGGAAGGTTAAGTATCTCCTCGCCGTCAAAAATGGCGCTGCCGGTCGCTGTGCCATTGTCTGCCAATAAATTCATCACCGCGAGCACCGTCTGGCTCTTGCCCGAACCCGACTCACCAACGATCCCCAGCGTTTCCCCGGCACTGACAGCGAAGTTCAGCTCGTGCACGGCGTGCACGGGACCATCCGGCGTCGCGAAGCGCACGTCGAGATCTGCAACCTGTAAAATTGGCGTGCTCATTGCCCGCTCCGGTCGCGCGGGTCGAGCGCATCACGCATACCGTCGCCGATGAAATTGAAACAGAACAACGTAACGGCGAGAAACAGCGAAGGAAAAATCAGTGTCCAGGGAGAGCTTTCCATCTCTCTCGCGCCCTCATTGACCAATGCACCCCACGAAGTCATCGGCTCCTGCACGCCCAGGCCCAGGAAGCTCAGGAAAGATTCCACGAGGATGACCTGGGGAATCGTCAGCGTCACGTAGATCGCAACCACCCCGAGCAGGTTCGGAACGATATGCCGACGAATAATGCGCGGCGTCGATACGCCGCCGGCCCTCGCAGCTTCAATAAATTCCCGCGTTTTCAAACTCAGCGTTTGCCCACGCACGATACGCGCCATATCGAGCCAGTTTATCGCGCCGATGGCGACAAATATCAGCAGGATATTCCTGCCAAAAAACACCATCAGCAGGATCACCAGAAACATGAACGGCAGCGCGTACAGTATGTCCACTATGCGCATCATGATCTGATCGACCCTGCCCCCGAGATAACCGGCGATGGCGCCATAGGAAATTCCAATAATCAGACTGACCAACGTCGCCACCAGACCCACCATCAGGGAGATACGGCCGCCATAAAGCGTGCGCACAAAAAGATCACGCCCCAGAGCATCGGTCCCGAAGGGATGGCCTTCGGCTATTGAAGGCGCAACGGAGATGCGATCCCAATCCGTGTAGTCAAAACTGTAGGGGCTTAATAATGGCGCGATAACTACCATGGCCGTCATGCTGGTCAAAATGATCAGAGCGACCATCGCCGCCCGATTGCGTCGCAAGACCTGCCAGGCGTCTGACCAGAGGCTGCGACCGCCGCTCGAGCCCTCGTCAATCGTGTTGATCGGGTCGGTGCTCATACCTTCAGCCGCGGATCCAGGAAACCATAAATCAGGTCGACGAGAAAATTGAATACGATGATCAAAATGCCGTAGAAAACCACAACACCCATCACCAGCGTGTAATCACGGTTCAATGCACCCTGCACGAAGTATCTGCCGAGACCGGGCACACCGAAAATCTGTTCGATAACGACCGAACCGGTAATCACGGCAGCAGTGGCCGGCCCAAGGTACGAAACGACCGGCAATAAGGCCGGTTTTAACGCGTGGGTGAAAATGATCGCGCGCGTGGACAAGCCCTGGGCGCGGGCTGTGCGAATGTAATTACTGCGCAATACTTCGATCATGCTGCCGCGGGTCAATCGGGAGATGAACGCGATCTGCGGCAAAGCCAGCGAGATGACCGGTAACAACATGTTCCTGAACCCACCGTCGCCGAGGCCGCCGGCCGGCAGCCACCCCAAATGTACGGCGAACACCAGGATCATCAGCGGTGCCATCACGAAATTCGGAATAGAAATTCCGGTCATCGACACCGCCATAACCACATGATCGGATGAACTATTCTGGCGCAGAGCCGCGATAGTTCCGGCCACAACGCCGACGATTAGGGCCAGCAGCATCGCAAAACCGCCGAGTCGAAGCGACACGGGAAAGCCGCTTTGAATCAATTCTGTGACACTGAAATCCCGGTACTGAAATGACGGTCCAAAATCGCCGCGAGCCAGGTTACCAATGTACCGCGCAAACTGTTGGTACAGCGGCTCGTCGAGATGGTAAGCCTGACGCAGATTGGCTTCTATATCCGGTGGGAGTTGCTTCTCGGAATCGAACGGCCCACCCGGCGCCAGCCGGATCAGGCAAAACGCCAGGCCGATTAAAATTAACAGCGTCGGAATCGCGCCCAGGAAACGCCGAATTGCAAATCGGAGCATGAATTTCCTAATGCTTCAAAATATAGAAATCTTTCAAATGATGGTGGTCCATGATATTCGTCTGACGCCCGCCGACCCACGGTTTTACCAAATGCTTCGACACGTAAAAATACAGTGGGATTACCGGCATATCCGCCAACAGCAGGCGTTCTGATTCTTCCATTACCTTCGCGCGCGCCACTGGATCGCTTTCCATCGCTGCACGTTCGAGCAACGCATCATAAGCGGGACTCGCATAGCCGGAATGATTCATCTCGTTTCTGGAGTATCTCAATTGTGAAAACGTAAACGCATCATTGTAGTCTCCGATCCAACCGGCGCGAAAAACTTCCGTGGTTTCTTTGCGACGACGCGTTTCGAGGAATACTTTCCATTCCTGATTTACCAGAGTCGCTTCAACTCCAAGCGTCTGCTTCCACATGGAAGCGATCGCCACGCTTAGGCGTTTATGGTTCTCATTAGTGTTGTAGAGAATCTCGACACTGAGCGGATTTTCTTCCGAATAACCGGCCTCGGCGTACAAACGTTGCGCTTCGGCGTTACGCTCCTCCTGGGTCCAGCTAGCCCACTCCACTTGCTGGCCCGTGTAACCAGTGACCGGCGGCACCCAGCCATACGCCGGTATTTCGCCCGCGCCGGTAATACGCTCCGTGATTATTTCCCTGTCGATCACCATGGCCAGCGCTTTCCGGAGCGGAGCATTATCTTTAAAAGGTGGCCGAGTCACGTTGTAACCGAAATAGTAGCTGCCCAGATAAGGCGCGATGACGAGATCATCACCGAGATTTTTACGAATCCAGTCAAGCTGCTGATATGGAACTTGTTCCGTAACGTCGAATTCGCCAGCCCGGAATCGCTTCAGCTCGGCATCCTGGTTTTCGGTCGGGTAAAAATAAGCCTCCTCGATGTGTGATTTGGCGTCATCACGATAATTGCGGTTGCGAACCAGCTTTATATAATCCTGAACAACCCATTCGTCGAGGACATAGGCGCCATTTCCGACGAGGTTTCCCGGGCGCGCAAAACGATTACCGTATTTCTCGACGCTCCCCGCATGCACCGGATAGGCAACATTGTGATTCAGCAGCCCGGGCAGATACGGCGTCGGTCCGTTCAGGCGAATGACAAGTGTCAGATCATCGACCGCCTCGACGCCGAGTGCTTCGGCTGGCAACTCGCCGAGGATGATTTGCTCGGCGTTTTTTATTGGTCCCAGAATACTCGCGTAATACGATAAGGTTTTCGGATCGACGCTGCGGCGCAAGCCAAACTCAAAATCTGCCGCGGTTACCGGGTCGCCGTTACTCCAACGGCCATCGGGGCGCATATGAAAAGTATAGAGCAACGCGTCGTCAGAGATTTCCCAGCTCTCGGCCGCGCCAGGAATCACATCACCGTTGGCCGCCTCCAGGGTAAGTCCTTCAAATAAGTTGCGCAGGATATTGGAAGACGGCACGCCCTCGGCGCGATGCGGGTCGAGGGTCTGCGGTTCCGCACCATTACCTATATGGATCACCTGCTGTTCCGCCAGCTCGGTTCCAGACGGTCCGCCGACAGGCAGGCGCGATTCGGACCGGCTGCTGTCATCGGGGCCACCACCACAAGCGGCGACCAGCAGGGACCCGACGACGGCCGCGCACTTCATTATGCGGGTAAGGACGCCGCCCGACCGGATGGCCGGCGGCGTAGCTTTTATCAAACTGCTGAGTCCCGGCAAATCGTCGGATTGAACTGGCACGTATCAGGCGCTCTTCAGATAACGTTTTTTCAAATAAACGAGCAACAGTGACACCGCCACAGGCGTCATGCCGGAAATCCTTGATGCCTGTCCAATCGTCGTGGGGCGGACATCGAAGAGTTTCTGACGAATCTCGTGTGATAGTCCGCGCACCTGATCATAATCCAGATCAGCCGGCAGGCTGGTTGTCGAATGCTTGCGGTTCTTTTCGATTTCTTTTGTCTGACGTGCAACATAACCATGATAGCGCGCCTGAATTTCCACCTGGTTTTCGATTTGTTCCGCAAGCTCAGACGTCTCCGCTGCATCCTGTTCACGATGACCGACGGACGAAATGCCGGTGACGAACGCATATTCGAGTTCCGGTCTTTTCAAAAGTTCCAGCGCCTTTTGCTCGCGCCGCAATGGCCCGCCGAGCAAAGTCCGTTCGGAGTTCGTGAGGTCATCCGGGCGCACCAGGGTGCGTTTCAGGCGTTCGGTTTCACGCTCGACTGCCTCCCGTTTGACACTGAAAAATTGCCACCGCTCATCGTCGACCAAACCCAGGTCGCGGCCTTTCGGAGTTAACCTGAGATCCGCATTGTCCTCACGCAGCAGGAGACGGTATTCGGCACGGCTCGTAAACATTCGATATGGTTCCAGAGTGCCGCGCGTAATCAGATCATCGACCAGCACACCAATATAAGCGTCGTGGCGTTCCGGTGACCAGCCCGGCTTGTCCTTGACTCGCAGGGCGGCATTGATCCCGGCCAGCAGCCCCTGCGCAGCGGCTTCTTCATATCCGGTGGTGCCATTTATCTGCCCGGCAAAGAACAAGCCGCCGATTACCCGCGTTTCCAGGGTAGATTGCAGATCTCGTGGATCGAAAAAATCATATTCGATCGCGTAGCCAGGGCGGCTGATATGCGCTGATTCAAAGCCTGGAATAGTCGCGATAAATTTTTGCTGCACATCAAAGGGCAGACTGGTTGATATGCCATTCGGATAAAGTTCCGCCGTATTCAATCCCTCCGGCTCGACGAAAATCTGATGCGAGGTCCGTTCCGCAAACCGCACGACCTTGTCCTCTATGGACGGGCAATACCTTGGGCCCACGCCATCGATTGCACCCGTATACATCGGCGAACGATCGAGTGCGCTGCGAATGATTTCGTGGGTGGCCGGCGTCGTTGCGGTGATGTGGCAGGGAACCTGGGCTGGATGTTCGGACCGTCGCCCCGTGAACGAGAACACTGGCACTGGGTCGTCGCCATGCTGAACCTGCATAGTGCTGAAATTGACTGTACTTCCGTCAACTCTTGGCGGAGTTCCGGTCTTCAGCCGTCCAACCCGAAATGGCAGCTCGCGTAAGCGATCGGCCAAACGGTTTGATGCTGGATCGCCGGCTCTGCCGCCGCTGCTGTTGGACTCGCCGATATGGATACGGCCACCGAGAAACGTGCCCACCGTTAAAACCACAGTCGGCGCGTAGAATTTGAAGCCCAGCTGGGTGATGATTCCGGCGATGCGTTCTCCATCCAGAAGCAGATCATCAACGCTCTGCTGAAACATCCGGAGACCGGGCTGCGCTTCGAGCAAACCGCGAATCGTCTGCTTATACAGGGCCCGATCAGCTTGCGCCCGCGTCGCCCGCACGGCCGGTCCCTTGCTGGCGTTCAGAACACGAAAATGAATTCCCGCCCGGTCAATAGCACGCGCCATCAGACCGCCCAATGCGTCGATTTCGCGCGTCAGGTGTCCCTTGCCGATTCCGCCTATGGCCGGGTTGCAGCTCATCTGGCCAAGCGTCTCGATGTTCTGGGTCAGCAGCAGCGTCCGCGCGCCCATGCGCGCGGCGGCGGCGCTGGCTTCGGTGCCCGCGTGCCCGCCCCCGACGACGATGACATCAAATTGCTGTGCTTTTTCCATATAGGCTCTAGCCCCGATTTCTCGACGGCCGCCAATTCTAACCCGTTCGCTATCTCAAACAAGGCGCTATGGCTGG
>Ga0224512_10001211_pt1 | contig 25434 bp, 30 predicted proteins | sample SF_May12_sed_USG_4_FD_169103 | JGI IMG/M metagenome (GOLD analysis project Ga0224512, IMG submission 169103) | Sediment microbial communities from San Francisco Bay, California, United States - SF_May12_sed_USGS_13 | ecosystem: Environmental > Aquatic > Marine > Sediment | place: USA... | reverse complement strand
CTCGGCTGCCGAGAATACACCTGAGCAACTTCGCCAGCTGTGGGACGATGCCGTGGCGCGCTCACGCTCGCTGGTAACGGAAGCGCTTAATAGCGGAGGCCTTGACCAACTGGCCCGGCGCACCTGGCCCGACGGCAGCGCACCCAGCCTCAGATGGATCATGGTCCACATGATCGAGGAATATGCTCGCCACAACGGTCACGCCGACCTGCTCCGCGAGTTGGTGGACGGCAGCACCGGCGAGTAGCCAACATCCTCAAGCGTCTGGAAGAGTCCGGTTGACCTCGAGATGCTACGTTGCCGCCGGTGATCGGATGGTGGGAGTAATGGTGACCATCGTGAGGCGAGAGGCATAGGCCTCCAGTTGAGCACGCGTGGGATGATCCGGCAGGCCACGGAAGCGCAGAATCCGACCGACCAATCTGGGATGCCGCTTCAATCGCAATTCGAGGAAATCTGAGATCCGCGCCGGGTCAATGCAGGTTTCAGCAGTACCGGAGAAGCGGGATCGCCGCACTCGCACCTCGACCAGCGGCTCCGTCACGATATTGCGGTACCAATCCGCTGCCGCTCCTCGGGCGGACGCTACAACAAACACCCCGTCTAACCGTTCATATTGGAGTGGGGTGATTCGGGGTTTGCCGCTCCTGCGGCCCTTAGTGGTGAGCAGCAACACGATTCGGCCGTACAGGCCTCCAAGTCCAATCCCATACAGAAGCCGAGGTGGGAGTTTGACTAAACGGAACAGGGCGCGGCGCATTGCAGTGTCTCCGATGATCCGGCCTCTTCTTCACATTGAGTCCGCCCGCAACGCTCGGCCAGACCCTCGGTCTCAGCTGACGTATGTCAGCTCACGCTGTGTCGGCTTAATGAACTTGGTCTTGTCTTCAGGTGGTGTGAAGCCCTTGACGAGCAGCCACCCGGCTAGGAATAGTTCATTGAGGATTATCGGCAAGTAGAGCAGGACAGCTGGGCCGAATTCCTCTGTCACGTCGGGAGTGCCCAACGCGTTGGCGACTATCAGCGACCCGATTGCGAGCAGGCCCCAGATAGAAATGAATCGAGGCACGAGCTCGGATCGCAGCAACAGGTAGTACAGGGCTATGCCCCCGACGATGAAGGCGATCGCGCCGATGTAGAAGGCGGCATCACGTTGGGCGATGGCAAGTGAGCTTGCCGCTTCGTAGGTGGAGGTATCTGTAGTTCCCGCGGCGAGGAAGTCCTCACTCACGTCGACGAGCGACAGTGAGCTGACTTTGGCCATCATCAAGAACCCGGCTTCGAGAACTCGCAGCCCAACGTAGAAAAGTGCGACCCCCTCACTGACCTTCCGTAACAGCGGATAGAGCAGCACTGCTATCCCCACGATTGCCACCTCATTAATCATCTCAACGAGGACACCGACATTCAGCTGGCCTCGGTCCGGATAGGCATTGAGAAGGGGGTCCGAGTCGATAACGGATCCCGATATCTCGCTACCTATGAATACGCCGGCGTAGCTGATCAGAAAGAGTGTTCCGACAATCCGTGCAGTTTTCTTGGTGGGCTTCTCAATGTTTGCATGCATCTCCATCTCCTAGCGACCCAAGACGCAGTGGTCTTCACCTCGGCATGGGTTCATCTGCACCGTGATTGGCTCCAAGATCGGTATCGCGTTGGAGGCGCGGCCCGTCGGAAGACGTTCGAATACGCGACCCTCCCTCCTGTGGCACCGGGGCATTTACCCGAGCGGGATTCGGTGTCACCGACACCATGCCTCGACCATTGCCGCCTCACCAGGGCCGGATGTCCCGAGCTCTCGGGACAAAGGATCAGGCCACGTCGTCGGACGGGTCCGAATTCCCCTCCCCGAGCTTGCGTTAACCGCGTGCGAGTTCGAGCTGGCGCTGACTGACCGGCCCGTAGTTACGGCTGGCAGACAGCAGGTGGTGGCCCTCTGCGACCAGCATCAGTTCGGAGTTAGCAATCTTGTCCGCGGCGTTGGTCGCGTGTTCTGCGGGGATGATGCTGTCGTTGGCGCCGTGGGCAATCAGGGTTGGCGCGGCGATGTTGCCGAATGGCAATGGAGCAAGGGAAGCCTCGTTTGCTTGATCGTTGGCCCAGCCGTCCCTGCGGTACTGCCGCGGAGCGATGGAGGCGAACTGTTCCCGGATGCCTTGGAGTCGAGCAGGGTCGGACTTGATCCACTGTGTCGCGGCCCTCTTCTGCTCCTTGTCCAATCCAGCGGATGTGCCACCGACGGTGAATGAAACCATCAGCTGCGGAGCTCTCTCGGCGATCTGATACGAGAGCCAGACGATGAAGCCGGACTGGAGGGTTGCCCGCCGGACCGCTCCGATAGGAGCCTGGAACGGAAGAAGGATGGCGGCGTCGAGGAAGAGGGCGGCGGCGCGGTCCGGGTGTCGAGCCGCGAAGTGCACGGCGGAAGGCCCTCCGGACGAAACTGCCAAGATCGCTACCCTTTCAATCTCGAGCGTGTCGAGAATGGCCGCATAGAGATCGGCCTGGTCCGAGAGGTTGCGGCCGGATCGCAGCGGGGTCCGCAGGTAGCCGGGGCGGGATGGAGCGAGGAGCTCGCATCCGCCATCGCGAAGATGGCGACCGTAGGCGAGTCCTTGGTCGAAGCCGCCGGGACCGCCATGCAGCACCAACACTGGGGGTCCCCGGCCCTCTCGCGCCAGTTGCACATCACCTTGTGTCGTGGTGACGACGGTGGCCCGGGCGTCGAGCGAAGCCATCAGCCTTTCAGACCATGACATGTCGCTCCCCCATGGCCGCTCCGAGCCGGTGACTCCCGACCGGCATTCGACGGGCGCGGGTGGGTCTACCGCTTGGCGTGGCGGGCACCCGCTCCGCTGCCACCGAGGAAGAACGAGGCACCGATGACAAACCCGAGGTCGTACCAAGCGCCACTGTTGTGGACCTCATAGATGTTCACCGTATCCGAGAACAACGAGACAATGAAGGTGACCGGGACAATGATTCCGTGCCAGAGCCCCGACCAGAAGCCCGCCACGTCCCCGTCCGCCGCCGGCACATCAACGGCTGAATTCGATCCGGCGGCACACGCCGACAGCATGAGCAGCACGACAACGGCGAGCCAAATCCATCGCAATCTCTTGGCCATGGGCGTCCTCACTCCTCCAACCCTACCGAAGTGCGGTAGCGAGCCGCCCTTCGATTTCGCGTCCGCCATCGATGCTCGAGACGTGCTGCCGATCGACCACAGTTAGGGCGGGCCCGCGGCAGCGGCGACACACCGGCGCTAGCCAGGCATAGAACCCCGGATTGACGGAAGGTAGGCGATCTTGTGAGTTGGCGTTCTCCATCGCGGTAGGGTTCACAGGTTGCCGATATCGGGGGATCCCATGAAGTTACGCGGAAATCTGCTGACGGCGGCTGCGGTAGTTGTGCTGACGATGTCGGCGGCGCCGGCCGTCGCTGAGCGCCCATCACCAACAATGGTGCCGCCCGTACCCGGCTTGGTGATCACCCAAAGCGCCATGCCGTTCGCGGATACCTGGAACACGCTGACCGATGCCCTCAACGCCAATCCCAACATCGGCGTCGTGAAGGTGATCGATCACGCAGCCAACGCGGCGTCCGCCGGCCTGGCGTTGGAGCCCAATCGGGTGGTGTTTTTCGGCAATCCCAACCTGGGGACTCCGCTCATGCAGGTCAACCAAACCGTGGGCATCGACCTACCGCAGAAAATTCTGGTTTGGGAGGAGAGCGACGCGGTGTATGTCGGATACAACGCCGTCGGCTACCTCGCGGCGCGCCATCAGCTGGGCGTCGCGCCGACGCTGGAGACTATCGCGGCGGCTCTGCGCGGCCTGTCCGGCGCGGCAGCCGGCACGGATGTCGACGATGGCCGAGTCAAGCGCACCGAGTATGTCGCCCGGCACCCCGGGTTGGTGACCGTCGCGAGCAACACCGATGTGGACGCCACGTTCGCCAGGCTCCTGACTGCTATCGAGGGCTCGCCCGCCAATGTGGCATTCACGGTCGACCACGCAGCAAATGCTGCATCCGTCGGACGGGAGCTGCGCCCCACCAGGCTGGTGGTTTTCGGCAACCCCAACCTGGGAACCCCGCTCATGGACGCCTCGGCCACCGCCGGGATCGACCTGCCGCTGAAGATACTGGTCTGGGAAGATGAGGGCGGTGTCACCCAGGTCACCCACACGGACATGCGTTACTTGGTCAAGCGTCACCGCATTCACGGAGAGCGGGAGCTGGTCGATACGATCGCGGCCGCGCTTGAGAATTTCGCCGCAGCCGCCACCGGGTCGTAGCCGATGCCCGGACAGTCCGAGCTGAGAGCACCTCGGCCACTAGTCCCAGAGAGTGGGATGAAGCGTCACAGATTGGGCAACTCTTTGTTCCCCGGGTTCGGGTGGCCCGACAAGGCGCTCGACTAGCGCAGCCCAGTCGAATGCCTCCGTGACTTCTGAGGCTCGAACCGTCACGAGGCAATCTGCTCGAATGTACTTGGGGAGTATCTCGTCGAGAATCGATTCGATTTCATCCCGGAAGCTGTCGTTGACGCTGCGGACCCCGTCGACCTTGAGAGGCACATCCGGGAGCAGCCTGACGAAAAGATCGTACGTGCCGCACCATTTGCGAATTAGCGGCTCGACCTCAAATGGGTCTTCTCCCCCGGTCGCACGGAGGAAGTAGGCGAAGTTGTCTACTACCGCGCGATCAGTGACCAGGACGTCGGCTCTGTTGCGCAGTTCCAGTTCTTGCTGAACCTGCGCCATGATCACCCATAGCTGCGCCTCGGCAGTCGATCCCTCGTTGAGGCCGAGCGGATTGAACCTGATGACCTCGCGCCCCACCTCGACACTGCGCCCGCTGCGGCCCACCGCTCCCGCGAAGGAGTGCACCGCGTTGGTCTTGCGCACCGAATGGGATCCGATGAAGGCGATTTTCAATGCTGCTGATGTTGCCAAGAGCCTTCCGTTCAGACCCCAACACGCTACCGGGTTCACAAGCCGGCCTACGAGCACTCTTGGATCCGTTGCGAATGAGTCCCGAGTTCGAGAGATCTGCGAGACGATCGTCACACGATGTCGTTGGCAACGATCAACGTTGCGCCGACGAACAGCAGCGCACCCAGGGCCGTTCCGGTGAGCGTAAGCCACAACGAGCTGCGCGACGGTGGGCTGTCGGGTGATCGCACGTCGAGAACAGCGCCGGTGCTGAGGAGGGCCAGCGCCGCCAGCATGACGTACCAAACGACCTGGTAGTAGGTGTCGATGGAGTCGGTACCGAGGCGCACGGCGTAGATGAATCCCTGCAGCGGAAAGGCAATAACCGCCGCGAGTCCTGCGCCGAGCGCCGCGAGCCGGGCCCAGGTCCGGTCTCGACGGCTTGGCTCGGCAACTCCAAAGGCGACCCAATGCGTGATGATCACACCAACTGCCATGGTCGAGACGACGAAGCCGACGCCGACCGGCTCGGGTATGGGCCACACGAGTACTAGCCCAACCAAGAATCCGACCGTCACGAGCGACGCAATGATGTGGGGCATTCTTCTCATGGGCTCAACATGTCGTGAGGGGCCGTCGCTCACCATCCGGGAGCTCCCCCATTTGGATATGGGGGTTGCAGGTTCGGCCCACTGCACTCGCTTCCGAATTCAACGGTGCCGGCCACTCCCCCTTCCCCGGCTCAGCTGTGATCCGACTGTCAGTTAGCCGGCGTCACCCTGCGAGGATGGCCTCGACCTCGTGGATTGTCGGCGTGGATCGGGCTCCGGGCTGAGCTACCGAAAGCGCCGCCACCGCATTCCCCCACCGCAGCGCCTCGGTCAATTCGAGGCTCCGCATCCGTGCTGCGATGAACCCGGCACTGAAGGCATCCCCGGCGCCGACCGTATCGACCACATCCACCTCGAAGCCCGAGGCTCGCACCGCTCCCGCTGCGGAACAGGCGACGGCGCCATCTCTGCCAAGTCGGGCGATCACCAGACGGTCGTCGCCGGCGAGCGACGTGGCAGCTTCGACCGGATCGTCGAGCCCGGCCAGCGGAACGATCTCGTCGTAGGCCGCGCCGAGGACGACGTCGGCACGAGCCGCCGCGGCATCGACCACGCTGCGGAACCCGTCATCCCATCCCCAGTTCTCCAACCGCAGGTTGAGGTCGAATGACACCGGCACGCTATCGGCGTTGGCTCGCTCCATCGCCGCCACCACTGCTTCTCGGGCCGGAGAGACTCGCAGACAGATACCCGAAACGTGGAGCCACTGCGCCGAGGCAACCGAGGCGACCGCAGCCGCAACGTGCAACTCGCCGTGGGCCCCTCCTCGCGGCGGCCAGACGTAGATGAGTCGATCGCCAACGGGAGGCACAGCGACAATCACCATCACGGTCGGCGCTTCAGTGGTTGTCACGATCGATCCGACGTCGACGCCCGCTTCAGCCAGGCTGGCGGTGGCAAAGCGTCCGTAGTCGTCGTCGCCGACCCCTCCCACGAACCGGCAGTCCGTTCCCATTCGAGCAAGCGCGGCGGCGGTATTGGCAGCCGATCCTCCGCCAAACATCCGCGGTTCAGGGTTGGCGTGAGCCGCCGCCAGATGATGCTGCGGAAGACGGATCTCGAGATCGACATTGGCGTCGCCGATCACGACCACGCTCACGGCCCCACTGATCCTCGCGCTGCTGATACGAAGCGTTCGACCAGTTCGAGATCCTTGCGGAACCCGCCGCCGGCGAGTGGCCGGTTCGTGTGAGTCAAGGAGTCCACTGCCCACGGTTGCACCGCGGCGACGGCCGCGGGCACGTTTTCCGGCGACAGCCCTCCGGCCAATATCACGGGAATTGCAACTTCGGCAACGATGGCGGCGCTCACTGCCCAGTCGTGGATCGTTCCAGCCGCTCCCACGCCCGAAATGTGCGGCGCCACCGAATCCAAGATGAGGTAATCGGCCACCGGCGCGTACGAACGGGCGACGTCTACTGCCTCCGGTCCCGTCACCGCGACCGCCTGCATGATGGGCACATTCGGCAGCCGGCTACGGATATCGGCCACGCCTTGCGGGTCGACCGCCCCGGGCGGCCCGCACAGATGCAGGATGTCCGGTCTCACTGTGCGCACCATGCTTTCGATTGCGTTGGGATCGCTCTCGACGCTCAGCGCCACGGACGTGGCCATTCCTGCGACTGCCCGGCAGATCTCGGCTGCGGTGGTGACATCGATTTCCCCGGGCAAGCCCTGGTCGGAAGGCGTAACCCCCACGTGGTCCACACCCAACGCCGCTACGGCGAGTGCTTCATCGGGAGACTGCATGGTGTAAATCTGGACCCGCAGATTGTTCATGACCGCATCGTACTGTGGGCCGAAATGAGCCCCTTAGCTCTCGATCAGTTCGACTCCGGCAGCAATCAGACCGAGGTTCTTCTCTCCGAAGGCCCCACGCCCGGCAACTTTCTCAAATTGGTCGAAGGGCACGATTCCGGTGCTCTCGACAGCGTGACCGACCATTGCCAACGCCCGCGATGCTCTGGCGATGGGCGGGCTCGCCGCTGCCGGGTCGACGATGAGGACGCGGGCCGCAGTTTCGGGCTGCGGAAGGCCTGCAGCGACAAACACGGTGCCCTCATCCGTCATCGCCTCCAAATAGGGGGCCGCCTTACCCCAGCCGTCCTCGCTGACGATGACAAGCACATCTGGTCGGCCCACACCGCTGTAATGGATCTCCTCCGGCGAGATGATGACCTCCGACACACTCGGCCCGCTCTTGACGGTAATTGGGTAGTCGTCGCGTTGGGCGCTCCACCAGCCGCCCTCCATCGCCGCCTCGGCGACAAGGCGCGCCGTGGAACGTACCCGACCGCCTGCGGACCCGGCAACGACGAAGTGGGCCCGCCGCCCGAGCGAGGCCGCGGCAGAGGGCACAACAGGCTGGGCCCGCAGCGTGTCGTCGGTCTCTTCGGCCAATCGTCTGTACTCGGCTGCGAACTCGGGCCGGTCGCGGCGATAGAGCACTCCCGGCTCGAGGCCGATCGCCTCCATCGTCTGGTCGATCTTGCGCCGCGAGAACTTGTTGTTGCGAACGAAGTAGGCCGTGCACAGATCCCACACGTCGAGCATCGCAAACCCGGCGGTGGTGATGCCTTCCGCCATCCGCTCGGAGAGGTCGCCATCGAAGCTCGTTCCCCGGTATGCATATGCGGCGCCGTTCACTCCCACGGTGGCGCAGATGTCGAGCGGCCGTTCCAGGTTGCCGCCCGGCGTTGTCGACGTGACGAAACCGGTCGGGGTGGTGGTCGAGTGCTGCCCGCCGGTCATTCCGAAGTTGAAATTGTTGAGCACGAGGACCGTGATTCCGATGTTGCGCCGGGCCGCTGCCAGCAGGTGGGCGCCACCAATGCCGGTGCCGCCGTCTCCCATGATCACGACGACGTTCAATTCCGGCCGGGCCAGCTTGATGCCGGAGGCATACGTGATCGAGCGACCGTGCAGTCCGTGAAACGCACTGGTAGTGAAATACTGGTCCGACAGGCCGGAGCAGCCGATGTCTGACACGATTACCACCTCATGGGGGGCCAGCTCGAGCCGAACCAATGCCTCGTTCAGGGCGTCGAGCACCGGACCGTGCCCACATCCCGGGCAGAACGCGTAGTCAGCCTCATTGCGCAGGCTGGGGCCGGGCACCAGGGAGATGGGAGTGCTCACTTGATGAGCTCGATCAGTTCGGTGGGGGCTATCAGACGTCCGTCCGTGCGGGCCAGGCTGACCACCTCCAGGTCGCTCAGGATCCGCTCGATCTCTCTTGCGTACAGGCCTGGGTTGAGTTCGGCAACGACGACACGCTCAACACCCTGCGCCGCCGAGCGGATCAACGCCTCAGGCACGGGCCACAGACTTTGTATGGTCAGCGCCGACACCTTGGCACCTCCAGCTCGTGCGATCGCGATTGTGTCCCGCACGCTGCCGGCGGTGACGCCGTAGCTGACCAGCAGGGTGGTCGCCCCTTCCCCAAGGTCCGCTTCCGCCACTGCGATCTCGTCGACATGATCGGAGATCTTGCGAATCAGATGTTCATTGAGAGCCCCGACTGTCTCTGGGTTCTTCGTGATATAGGCCCGCTGGTCATGGGTGCTCCCGGTGAACCGCACCGCGTGCCGGCCTCCGTAGAGCTGCATCGGCACGACATCCCCGGCAGGCTCATAGCGATAGACGGCCGGCGGATCGGTATCGGCTGGATCCACAACCGACCGCTCCCGAACCGGGACCTCCTCGAACCGGCCGGCGTCGACGGTCCGCATCGTCAATGCGATCTCCTTGTCAGCCAGCACGAACACCGGGCACCGGAACCTCTCCGCGAGGTCGAATGCCTTCATTGTCAGGGTGTAACACTCGCCGACCGTGGACGGACATAGCGCAATGATCGGGAAGCCGCCGCCGGTACCCCAGCGCACGAACTGAACGTCCCCCTGGGCCGTGGTAGTCGCTGCGCCCGTGGACGGCCCCAGCCGTTGCACATCGACGATGACCAACGGCACCTCACCCATGACGGCGAGGCCAATGTTCTCGCTGTAGAGACTGATGCCCGGGCCGGACGTGGCGGTCATGGCTCGGGCCCCCGTCATGGCGGCGCCAATGCACATACCGATGGACGCGATCTCGTCTTCCCCCTGGATTCCGATGCCGCCGCGAGCCGGCAGATATCGCAGCATCATCATCAGGATCGATGACGCCGGCGTTATCGGATAGCCGGCAAAAAAGTCGCAACCCGCTGCCAACGCCCCGCGCACAATTGCGGTGGAGCCATCGATGAATTCTCTCTCGATTGTCCCGCCGGTGGAGATTTCAGTACTGGTGATGGCAGCTCCCGCTAGTGCGAATCATGCATGAAACTGCGCACGAAGAAGCCAAAGAAGAGGAAGAATCCAAAGAAGGCGAACCCGAGCGGATTCTGGAATCCGGAGAAACCGAGGAGTCCTAAGAATCCCAACCACCCCAGCTGTCGTGTTTCTTTCATAATCAGCCTGACCTTCCGAACCGACTAGGCCTTGATTGTGTGCAGTTCGACGCGCCGAAGGCCAGGGGCAAAGGTCCCTGTCGGAGATGCCAACAGCGTTCACTTCCGGACCATCCGGGCCGCGAGCGGGCCCATGCTGAATTGAAGCGCGACCCGCGGCGTCGATTTGCAATTACGCCGTTGGTCACCGTCGGTTAGGTTGGGGGCCCAGGAGTACGTGGAGGTACACCGTGGTCACACCGTCGTCCGGCACCTACGCAGCCAGGCTCGACATCGACTATCCGGAAGAACTCGACCGGGTAACGACGTTCTTCCGGCTGATCTGGGTTCTGCCGATTCTCGTAATCATTGCCCTTCTCACTGCGACGGGAAACGAAACCGTCGTGACCGAGACGGGCGACGAGGCCCGAAGAAGCGGTGGAGGCATCTCCGCCGGGCTGGCTATTGCCACGATGCTCATGATTGCGGTGCGCCAGCGCTACCCCCGTTGGTGGTTCGATTTTGCCAAAGAGTTGACGAGATTCTCCGCCAGGGTCGCCGCCTATTTCTTCTTGCTGACGGATCTCTATCCCTCAACAGTTGAAGAGCAGTCTGTGCATCTCGACATTGACTATCCGGACGTCGAGCAAGATCTCAATCGCTGGCTTCCGTTGGTGAAGTGGTTCCTCGCGATCCCGCATTACATCGTGCTTGTTGTGCTAATTGCGGGCGCCGTAGTGGTATGGGTGATCGCCTGGTTCGCAATTCTCTTCACCGGTCGATATCCCCGGGCCCTTTTCGACTACATCGTCGGAGTCGGCCGCTGGGGCCTTCGTGTTGACGCCTATGCCTTCCTGATGGTCACCGATGAGTACCCGCCCTTCAGCCTCAGCTGAATCGGCTTCCAAAGGCGGTGGCCGGCAGGTACCAACCGGCCCTGTCCTTCCTCCCGCCTGATTGGTCCGCTGTGGTCGATTAGGCCGTAACCTCTAAGTATGGACACGGTGGCAACCTCACCCGGCATGATCATGGGGGCGGTCCGCATGCGCCGGACAGGCTGGCTGTCGTTTCCGTTCGAGGAACTTGCCGGCCCAGATGGGCCGGTTGCCCGCCTCGGCCGAGACAGCGCCCTGGGCATCTTCTTCGGAACCGGTCGCCGCGTCCTACTTACCAACGGGATCGAGTGGCGCATCAAGGCAGCCAGCCTGGGCCGTCACATCGTTCCGGTGATTAGGTCGAAGACCGGGACCGTCGCCTTCGCCGGTCCACTCGGCGCTAGGCGCAGCTACGGCATCACCGGTAAGGATTTCGGTCTTAACCTGGTGCCACTGGGCAAGGTCGGTCTGCGCCGTACTCCACGCTGGGGATTGCTCGAGCACGAAACCCGGGTCGCGACCGTCGACGATCGAACCAGAGTCCTGACCGCCGTCGAACCGATCCCGCTGGCGGCAGCTCTCATGGCGTTCACCCTCATCACCCACGGCATTCCGGGCGAAGCCGACCTGGTTCCCTCAGCCAGCTAGCGGTTGGTCCTACGGCGTTTCGTCAGAGTGCAACCTGGACTCGTTGGCAGTGAAGGGTGACGTGATCATTGCCCCCGCGGTCCGACTCGCCGACGGTTCGGAGTACCAGGTCAATGCGCTTGATTGCCTCGGCAACGGCAATCACGATCACCGGGCAATCCGGTGCTCGTAGTTAGCGGAACGCGAGGCGGCGCTCAACTGTGGGCGCCGCCTCCCCGACCCTCGGTCGCCCGGTCGTCAGGGAGAATCTGAACGGAACTGGCGCTGCGACAGCTCGGTGTACAACCCGCCGAGCGCAGTGAGTGAATCGTGGGTGCCCGTTTCGACGATGCGACCGCCATCCAGCACCACGATCCGGTCGGCGTCACGAACCGTGCTGAGACGGTGGGCGATCACAAAAGTGGTTCGCCCCTCCATGAGGACTGCCAGCGCATCTTGGACCACTGCCTCAGACTCCGAGTCGAGAGCACTGGTCGCCTCATCGAGGATGAGGATCCGCGGGTCCTTGAGCAGCGCACGAGCGATCGCTACTCGTTGGCGCTGTCCACCAGACAACTTCACTCCCCGCTCGCCCACCAGGGTTTCATAGCCGTCGGGGAAGTTGGATATAAATTCGTGCGCATTGGCGGCGACGGCCGCGGCGCGAACTACGTCCTCGGTTGCTGAGCTGTTTCCCATCTGGATGTTCTCGGTGATGGAACCGGAGAAGAGATGGGTGTCTTGGGGAACGGCAGCCATGTGTTGCCGTAGGTCCTTCACCCTCACATGGCGAATGTCGACTCCGTCAACGGAGATCGAGCCAACTGTTGGATCGAAGAACCTCGCGATCAACTGCACCAGTGTCGATTTTCCGGCTCCACTCGGGCCGACCAGGGCAATAACCTCCCCAGGTGACACCTCCAGATTGACGTCGGTCAATACAGCGCCGGCACGATCGGAGTACCCGAACGAGACATTGTCAAAGCCCACATGGCCTGCCACAGAGCCCATCTCCACTGGCACTTCTGGGTCCGCGATATCGCTTGCTTCGTCGAGCATCTCGAAGATGCGTCGCGTCGATCCCAAGGCCTCTTGGAGCTGTCCATAGAGGCCGCTGAACGTTCCAATGGCACCGGCCACCGTGAACGTGTAGAGCAGGAAAGTCACCAGGTCGCCGCCGGTCAGCTCACCGGCCAGCACTAGGCGACCGCCAAACCAGAGAACGAGCGAAATCGTCGCAAATACCGAGAACTGCACCGCCGGCACGAATAGCGCTCGGAGCCGGGCCCGCCGTAGCGCCAGCTCGTATGAGGCGGCAATAGATCCCGAATAGCGGTCGACCAGCGTCCCCTCCGCCCCAAACCACTGGACAACCCGGATTCCGGCGATGGCCTCTTCGGCAACCGCGTTGGCTTCAGCCACCCGATCCTGAAATGCCGTCGACAGTCGCTCGAGTCGTTTGCCGAAGAACCGGGCGGCGCCGATGAGAACGGGCAGCACGAAGAGCACCGTGGCCGATAGCTTTGCGCTGATTACAAACAGCATGACGATTCCGCCGACGAGCGTGAGAGCCTGACTGGCCACCTGGGCCAGAGAGGAGCTGACCGTCGCTTGGACCACGGAGACGTCCGAAGTTAACCGTGACGTGATTTCGCCGGTCTTGCGTGACTCGAAGAACTTGACCGAAAGCAGCATCAGATGGCCATACAGGCGAGTACGGAGGTCTGCTACCACTCCCTCCCCCACTGCGGCCAGCTGATACTGCTTGACGTAGTTGAAGACCGCCTGAACCGCGAACACCCCGAGCAGAAAGAGGGCGATGCGGTTGAGCGTTGTCGAATCACCTGCCGCGCTGTCCACAAGTGCTGAGTCCACAAGGCGCCCGATCACCAGCGGGAATACGAGGCCCATGGCGGATGCGACCGCCACCGCGCCGAGCGCGGCGACGAGGCGTGCCCGATACGGTCGGAGGAATGTTGCGAGCCGGCTTAGTTGGCGCAGCTCAGTTACTCGGACGCGCTCTTCGGGTTCGGAGGTGGAGCCCGCTCCTGGCGGGCGCCGCCGCGTCCTGTGCTCACTCACCATCGTGGCGTTTTCCCGATCATTGCCCTCAGTTTCCGTCCTGGGCTGCGGCTGGCCCAATCGAGGTCGGCTGCATCGTGAAGTGCGAGTTCCAAACCCCCCGAAGCCAGGAGCGTGTGATCGGGGTCAAGTATCAGGTTGAGCAACGTTTCACGTCCGGCACGTCGCAGAATCGCTCGACTCAGTCAGAGTGCCGCTAGGGCGGGGACCACAGACTCAGCCAACCGCTCGATGAGACCGACCGGATCGGGGCCAATCGGCATCACCTGCGCCTCCTGGATGCCTACGGCGGCCATCGCAGTCATTTCTTCGATAAAGGCGGCGTCATCACCGCCCATTAGAGCCATGCCGGTGTAGAGCACCGTCTTGCGGATTGCGTCGTAGTCCGTTCCCTCATTGGCACAATGGTCGCGTAGAACTGCGAGCTTGTGTGTGGCCTCATCTGGTGTGTTCACGAACAGGTTGCATGCGGCCGCGTACTTGGCGACAAGGCGTAGCGTCTTCTTTTCTCCGCTGCCGCCGATCATTATCGGGGGATGGGGCTGGCTGACTGACACCGGCTCACTGAGCGTTTCGGCGAGCTGGTAGTGCTTTCCGGAGTAGGCGCCGTTGTTGTCGCTCCACATTTGGATGCAGATCTGGATGGCTTCCTCAAGCTGTTCAAACCGCTCTGATGTAGAAGGGTAAGGGACGCCGAGTCCGTCGTGCTCACGTTGGTACCAGGCCGCTCCGATGCCGAGCTCGCCACGCCCCTTCGACAGAACGTCGACGGTTGAGACGATCTTCGCCAACAGGCCGGGATGGCGGTAGGTGACGCCCGTCACCAACAGGCGCAGCTGGACTCGTTCGGTGAGCGCGGCAAGAAATCCGAGAGTCGTGTATCCCTCGAGCATCGGTTCTTCGGCGGCGAAGTGTTGGTCCATCTGAAAGAAGTGGTCCATGACCGACAGGGAGGTGAAGCCGCCGGCGTCGGTCGCTGCTGCGATGTCTCCAAGGACGTCGGCGGTCGATTGCGGGCTGTCGGGCCAGGTGAAACTGGCGACGTGAATTCCGAGGTCCATTGGGGTGAGTCTCCTGGTCGATGGGCCACCGACTCTATCTGCTCCAATAGGTCACCATGCCGGCGGAGGTGACGGATGTTCCGCCCCACACAACGCTTAGCCTCCTGGCATGCATTTGGTGAGCCTGGATGGCGTATCGAAGTCCTACCCGGAGAATGTTGTGCTCACTGAGGCCTCGCTCGGGATCTCCGCAGGCGATCGGATGGGGGTGATCGGACGCAACGGATCGGGCAAAACAACTCTGCTCGGCCTCATTGCGGGGACCGAGGAACCCGACAGCGGTGACATCGTGCGCGCACGCGGGTTGCGAGTTACCGCCCTGGAACAAGATCCTGTCTTCGATGAAGCTGCGACTGTTGGCGACATCGTCGGCCACGATCGCCAGGCGATCGCGTTGGCAGACAGACTCGACCTCAAGGACAGCGACGCGACGTGCTCCTCTTTGTCAGGGGGGCAACGGAAGCGTCTCGCGCTGGCAGTCGCCCTTGGAGCCGAATGTGACCTGCTGATCCTCGATGAGCCCACCAATCATCTCGATGTGGATTCGATCGACTGGCTCGAAGATCATCTGCGCGACCGCAAAGAAGCGTTACTGCTGGTGACACACGACCGATTTCTCCTTGACCGCGTTGCCAACCGGATCATCGAAGTGCACGACCGGACCCTGCACGCCCACCGAGGCAACTACGAGGACTACCTAGAGACCGCGGCGACCCGCCACGAGCAACAGACGGCCTCCGAACACCGGTTGCAACAAAGAATCAAGACCGAGCTTGCTTGGCTGCGTCGGTCGCCCAAGGCGCGTACGTCGAAGTCGCAGGCCCGAGTGAATCGAACCCATGACCTGTTGGCGCAGCAGCGGCAGTCCGCCCGCCGCGAACTCACGATCGATTTGCCGTCGCGCCGAATCGGATCGAAGGTCGTCGAGCTGCACGACGTTGGCAAGATGTACGGCGACGAGTGGGTTCTGCGGCATGTCGAAATCAAATTGCATTCAGATGCCCGAATCGGTGTGGTCGGACCGAATGGTGCAGGCAAGACGACGCTGCTGAGCCTCATGGCTCAGACCATCGAGCCCGATGAGGGCTCGGTTTCTGTCGGATCGACGATCCACTCCGGTTGGTACGGACAGGAACCTCGTGCGATTTCTGCGCAGACACGGGTCCAGGCCGCGGTTCGCGAGCATGCAGACAACGTTCTGTTGGAGAGCGGGATAACGGTGTCGGCCGGACAATTGTTGGAGAGGTTCCAATTCACACGGGATCAGCAGCAATCGGAAGTGGGCGACCTGTCCGGTGGTGAGCGGCGCCGCCTGGAGCTCCTCTTCTGCCTGATGGAGGCACCGAATCTGTTGTTCCTCGACGAGCCGACCAACGATCTAGACATCGACACTCTCAACATCCTGGAGGAGTACCTCGATGCCTGGTCGGGTGCCGTTGTCGTGGCCAGCCATGATCGATACTTCCTCGATCGCACCTGCTCGGACATCTATTCAATCGAACAAGATGGGTCGCTGGTTCACCATCCCGGCGGATGGCTCGCATATCGCAACTCCATGGTTGGCCCGGCGGCGGGCTCGAGCAAGTCTGGAACCACCGCAAGGAGAGTCAAGCCCGCCGCGCGAAAGCTCGGCTACAACGAACAGCGAGAACTGGACGATCTGACCACAAGAATTCCGGACTTGGAGAGGCGCAAAGCCCAATTGGAGTCTCAACTCCACGGATCTGTCGCCGACCTCTCTAGTTCCATCGAGCTGTCCATGGAGCTGGCGGCCGCTATCGGCGCCCTCGACGAAGCCGAGACACGCTGGCTCGAGCTGACCGACAGAGCGGAGAAGCTCGCCAACTAGGTGGTGGGCTCAGCGGTGGAGCGACCTGAGGATTTCTGGTTTGGCCACGGCAGGTTCCCGATCAAGTTCACCACTCGAACCGCCGCCGTGACGCCCAGCCAGATGATTCGAGTCGACTATGTCGAGGGATCGTTCACCGGCGAAGGCGTGTGGAAGTTCGAACCACTCGAGAAGGGTCGCACCCGGCTGAGCTACCGGTGGCAGACGAGTCCGGCGTGATTTCGGATCAGAGGGCTGGCGCCCATCCTGCCAATCGAGAAGAGCCACTCGGACGTAACACGTGCCGGGCTCGACAACCTCAACGGGCTGCTCAGCTGAACAGAGCGACCAATTGCCGCGCTGGAACCTCCATCAATTAGCCTGGCCCCATGCCGTCCGAGGATCCAGTAGCAGTCGTCATCCTCGGTGCGGCCGGGCGTGACTTCCATGACTTCAACATGCTCTACCGCTCGGATCCCTCCCACAGAGTTGTTGCCTTCACCGCGACCCAGATTCCGGACATCGACGATCGCCGCTACCCACCAGAGCTGGCCGGCCCGCTGTACCCCGACGGCGTGCCGATTCACCCGGAGGGCGACCTCGAATCCCTAATCGCAGAGCATGACGTCGGCATGGTGGTGTTCGCATACAGCGACGTGAGCCACGAACACGTCATGCACCTGGCAGCCCGGGCAAATGCATGTGGGGCGGACTTCGTTCTGCCAGGAGATCGGGCCACTCTCAAATCGACCAAGCCGGTTGTATCTGTGACGGCGGTGCGGACGGGCGCCGGCAAGAGCCAGACAGCCCGCAAGATTCGAGCCGTCACCAATGCCGCCGGCGCTCGGGTGGCGGCGATTCGCCACCCGATGCCCTACGGCAATCTGGTGCGGCAGCGCTTGCAGCGTTTTGAGACCTTTGCCGACCTCGACGAAGCAGAGGTGACCATCGAGGAGCGCGAGGAGTACGAGCCCTACGTCCGCGACGGGGCAATCATCTTTGCCGGCGCCGACTACGAAGCGATCCTTCGGGCGGCCGAGTTGGAGGCCGATCTCATCATCTGGGACGGCGGAAACAATGACACGCCTTTCATCCAGCCGGATGTCGACCTCTGCGTCGTTGATCCCCATCGCGCAGGACACGAGCTTCGCTACTGGCCCGGCGAGGCCAACCTGCGCCGGGCCACCGCCATCATCATCAACAAGGTGGACACTGCCGAGCCTGAGGCCCTCGAACAACTGCGGGCCACCATTGCTGAAACCAACCCCACAGCATCTGTGACAGAGGCGGCGTCAACGGTCAGGGTGGACGATCCCACTCAGATCGCGGGCAAACGAGTGCTTGTGGTTGAGGATGGCCCGACTACGACCCACGGCGAGATGTCTTACGGAGCAGGCTGGGTAGCCGCCCAGCAGTATGGGGCGGCCGAGGTCGTCGATCCCCGCCCGTACGCAGTTGGCTCGATCGTCGACGTCTTCGCCCGGTACAGCCACCTCGAGCGTGTGCTCCCCGCCATGGGTTACGGCGAAGCCCAACGCCGCGACCTGCGTGAAACTATTCACCGCGCTGCCGCCGATGTGGACGTGACGGTGATCGGCACACCTATTGACCTGGCCAGGGTTCTTGCTCTAGAAACTCCAAGCGTTCAGGTCTACTACGACCTCGATGAGCTGCGCGGCCCGACGCTCCAGGACTTGCTAGCCCCGATTCTCCCCTGACCGGGCCTCCGAGTCGGACACCGGAAAGACCCCGCTTTCTGCCAGGGCAATTCTCACTGTCTCCATCGGGAGTCCGACGATGTTCGTATATGAGCCCTCATGGCCCGCCACGAGGGCCCCGCCAATTCCCTGGATCGCATATGAGCCGGCCTTGTCTAGTGGCTCGCCGGTCGCTACGTAATCGGCGGCGGCGGCAGGCGTGATCGGCTTCATCGAGACTCGGGTGGTGACGATCCCACTAAGTGAGAGTGGCCCCTCGATGCGCCCAGGAGGGGTCGATAAGACCGCATATCCCGTGATGACATCGTGGCTCCGCCCGCCAAGGCGGAGCAGCATCTCGATGGCGTGCGCCGGGGATGTCGGCTTCCCCAGAGCGTTGCCCTCGAACACAACGGACGTGTCGCAGCCCAAGATGACCGCGGTGCCATCAACGTGGCTGCCAACCTGCTTCGCCTTGGCCACGGCAAGACGAAGGACCATCTCAGTCGGTTGCTCTTGCGGCAGCGGCGACTCATCAACGGAGGGGGCGACCACACGAAAGGTGTACCCCCCATCGTCCAAAAGTTGGCTGCGCCGCGGAGACCCGCTGGCTAATACGAGGATCGGTTGACCTTCTGATGGTGGCGGCGATTGTTCTTCCACGTCCCGGCTCCGCACGTTGTGAGGAGCACCTTATGCCTGGTTCCGCCAGACACTCGAAAGGTGTGACCCTTGGCCCTGGTTAGGAGTCATGGCAGTTGCTGAGATGAGGGGAGGCGCCGAGGCAGGTGAGTCGTGAGAAATCATGATCAGCAAGAGCTCGAGGTCCATCTCGCTGAGTATGGCCGACTTGCCGACGAGCTCGGTCGCGATACCCAGTCAATTGATCGCTACCTGGGGTTGTATCTGACCGCCTTCTTCGCCGTGTTGGCTCTGATGCTTCAATCCGGAACCGGTTCGGGAGCCGTCAACTACATCGAAGAGGTAAAGGCATCACCAGATCTGATGTTTTTGGCGTTGCTGGTTCCGATTGTCAATAGCGTGCTTGTGGTGCGGATTGCCCACCTCACATCGCAGATATTCGCTCGCGCGCAGCACATTGGCCTCCGGATAAGGCCCCGGCTCGCCGAACTCACGGCCACCGGCTCCGTGCTGCGATGGGATGAACTGCCGACAGAACCATCACAGGCGCGGTGGTGGTTTCTCGGGTTCGAGGCGTCTCAGCAAGACCTCCCGGCCAAGCGTGCATCGCAGTGGCTGCGCATCTTCCCGGCACTCGGGTTCTTTGTCCTGGCAATCGGGCTGTCGACGACAATTCTGGTGCTTCTCCGTTCGGCATTGCAGGCCCCGGCCGGCCTCGGCACGCTCTACTTCACGTCGTGGCTGGCCACCGTTATCGCCGCGATCAGCTGCGGGATCCTCGTATGGGGAGGAACGGCGCGACCGCCACAGCAGCGCTCCGATGCCTCCGAAGTGGGACCTGCTGAGATCGTTGGTTCACAAGTGTCTCCTGATAGCTGACCATTAGGCCTCGTTATGACACCGAAACAGGAAGCAAATTCCCTCTTCTGTTGGTCACGAGGCGGAAGCGATTGGTCGGAACCGGTGGCGGTAGGCGTCGGTGCGCCTCATGTGGATGGCAACCACTCCGCTGGCCACCGCCGCCCAGACACACCACATCGAGATGACGCTCGACGACAGAAGCAACGCGAGAGCGATCACGGCTGTGAGGTTGGCGACTCCGAACTGCACTGCTCGCCGGTCGGTTGATAGCAGCAACGATCCGCAGGTAACGACGATGTAGACAACCACGAGGAAGCCGCCGCTCGGCAACGGCACTTGGTAGCTGAGGAAGTGGCCACCGTCAGCGACAACAACGGGCCCACGAATGACGCCGTACATAAGGATCGTGCTCAGCAGCACGCCCACGCCGGCCAGGGAGACCATGGCACGGCTTCGACCGGGATTGGGCTCGAGCTTGCTGACTGCCCAGGGTACGAGCCATGGAAGCGCGCCAAAGGCAAGTACGAGATACAGCCAGGCGGCCCAGAGTCCGACCGGGCTGGCCACCCGTCCTTCGACTCCCCACCAGACGACGGCCTCAATGATTTGATGAGTGCCGAGGGCCAACGGAAGTGCCGCCAGCGATATGTCCGTGCGGTGCTCCACGTGCCGGAGTGCGTCCACACCGATTGCAGAGATCACAACACCGGCCACCAGATCAACCTCTGGCGAGAAGCACATGCCTCCGAAGGTAGCTCTCCCCTAGCGACCCGATGACCACGGGACCGCCAAAGCGATCCGGACCGTGCACCCACATGTTCGGGGCTCAACGCCTGTTATCGGCGGCGCTAGTCGGCTGTCACGAAGTCGATGAGCTGTTCGACCGCATTCACCAACGGTGTATCAACATCCCGATACGAGGTGACGCTCTCGAGTACCTTTCCCCAAAACTGGCCAGGTTGGACATCCATGCCGAGAGCTGCGATGACGCCTTCCTTCCACGGCTGGCCTGGTGGCACGGCAGGCCATGCCTGGATGCCGATGGTGCCCGGCCTGACCGCCTCCCATATGTCTACATAGGGATGCCCACACACCAGCACCCACTTTTCGTCGATCGTAGCCGCAATCCTGGCTTCCTTCGATCCGGGCACCAGGTGGTCGAGCAGCAGTCCGAGCCTCCGGTTGTTTGCCGGACGGAACTCCGTCACTGCTTCCACCAGGTCGTCGACTCCGTGCAACGGCTCCACGACGATGCCGGCGACCCTCAGATCGTCTCCCCAGATCTTCTCCAGCAACTCGGCGTCATGGATGCCCTCAACCCAGATCCGGCTGGCATTCGCCACGCGGGCGCGCCTACGGCCGGCATCAACCGATCCCGAAGCCGTGAACTGCCTGGGGCCGTCGAGCTTCTCGGCCGGTGCCCGCAGCGCCACCCGGACACCATCGTGGAGGAACGCACCGTCGAGAGCCTTGAACAGCTGCCTCTGGCCGAATCGATCCACGAGAACGACCTTGTCGCCTTCTGAGAACCCGGCAACAGTTCCAGTCGTCTGCGAGCCCGTGTGAGTCAGCACCATCCCCGATCGCACCTCGAGGATCGGGTATTCAGGTGTGAGGGAGGCTTCGAGGATGTCTTCGCCCGACCAGCGGTCACGTTTCGCCATGGCTGGTCAGCGTAGCCCGGTCCCCACGGTTCCCCAGGCCGGATCCGTTGAGAGACGCGCCCTAGCCGGTGTAGGAGTAGGTCTTTGCGCCCAGCTGAGCCGTCTGTTGGTTCGTGGCTTCGCCTCTTCTCTCTTTGAGCTTGGCCGCCACGATCGACTTCAAAGCTGACAACACGGCGCCGAGCCCGGCGATTAGGGCAGCCGACAGCGCATCCACGTCGGTGAAGGCGCTCACGGTCAGACCGCCAAGAAAGGCCTCAACAAAGGTCCACACCAGGCGCTCGATCAGGTCTTTCCAAAAGTCAGCTGTCCACACGACGGTCTCCCTCTATTGCGTCAAGCGGCGACTACGCCGCGACAGTCGCTATGACTGACGAAACCGCAACCGGCTGGATACGTAGGCAGGGCGACTGCGTCCACGGAATCCAGGCTGGATAGGGCTCCTGCATCGTGCGCTACCCAACGCTGCTCCTCGATCTCGACCACACCCTCTTCGACTCAAAGGCGTCGGAGGCAGCGGCGTTTGCCATAACACTGCGGGCCACAGGTGCCGCCTGCCCGGACGACTACTTTGCGACCTACGACCGCATCAACAGAGCGCTCTGGGCCGGACTCGAAAGAGGCGAAACCACCCTCGCCGACTTGCGGCTGCGGCGCTTTGAACAACTGGTCGCCGAATCTGACCTGGAGGCCGACCCGGCCGTCATGGCAGACACCTACGCCGCGGCGCTCGGCGCCAACGGCGAGCTCTTCCCCGGCGCCCGCGGTGTTCTAGATGAATTGGCCTCAAGAGCCTCGTTGGCTTTGATCACGAACGGGTTGAGCGAGGTGCAGCGAGCTCGGATCGACCGGCTTCGGCTCAGCCGCTACTTCAGGACCATTGTCATTTCTGCCGAGATCGGCGCCGCCAAACCCGGCTTGGCCATCTTCGAGGCCGCATTCAAACGCCTGGATTGGCCGGCAAAAGGTGACGTGTTGATCGTGGGCGATAGCCTCAGCTCGGATATTCGGGGAGGAGCCGACTACGGAATCGCAACGTGCTGGTACAACGCAACCCACAGGACGGCGGGTCCCCACGTCTCCTTTGAGATCGAAAAACTCGAGCAGCTGCCGCCCATCGTCTATGGCGAGACCTGAACCCTTCGCCGCAGCCGATTCGAGCCGACGAGGTTTGACCGCATGGGAACGCCGCAGAAGGATGGGAGCGTGACGGTTCCTCGCCCCAGGGCGTTTCCAGAGGGAAGCCTTCCGGTGGCGGAGGCTCTGGTCGGGTTCCTCCAGTTTGTTCAGACGACGGCCGTCAACAAGGTGGCCGGGCTAACCGAGCAGGAAGCGCGCATCGCGCCGGTCCCAACATCACCCGCGCTGAGCCCTCTCGGGCTCATCAAGCACCTCACCGCGGTGCTGCGCCAGCACATTCAGATCCACATTGCGGGCTCGGATCTGCCGCCTCTGTGGCGGACGGACGACCACGATTTCGAGTTCCGTATCGGACCCAACGACACGGTGGCATCAGTCATCGCCGCGTTCGATGAGGAGTGTGCTCGATCGCGCCAAACGCTGGCCACCGTCGACTTGGAGGCCGACATCCTCACGTACGGATCGCCCAATCGGGTGGGACGCCTCGTAGTCGACGTGCTCCAAGAATCTGCCCGCCACCTCGGTCACCTCGACATTGTGCGCGAGCTCATCGATGGGTCGAAGGGCGAGTAGGCACCAATCGAACGGTTACCTAGCCGGCCCCCGGCCACGACCGCCGATGGCATACTCACCCGGTGATCGACATCGCAAAAGTTCGGGCGGACACCGCGGGATGCGAAGCCGTCATCCATCTGAACAGCGCTGGCTCATCGCTGCCGCCGCGCCAGGTAGTGGAGGCTGTGGTGGGCCACATCCGGCTCGAGGAGCAAATGGGCGGCTACGAGGCGGAGGCACATGCTGAGGCCCAGCTCAATCGAGTGTACGTAGCAGCCGCCGCGATGCTGAACTGCACCCCCGAGGAGATTGCGTTCACCGGCAGCGCCTCCGAGGCCTGGTGGCGGGCCTTCAGCTCTATTGCGCTGCAACCCGGGGATCGAATCCTTTTTGGTCACAGCGCCTTTCAGACCAACGCCTTCGGACTCATGCAAGCTGCTGAACGCGGCGTGATTGTCGAGGTGGTTCCCAACGATGACGCCGGCGAGATTGACCTGGATCAGTTGGATCGGATGCTCGACGACCGGGTCAAGGCTATCTGCCTGACTCAGATCTCAATGAGCAACGGGGCGATTCACCCGGCGGCGGCGGTGGGTGCCCGTGCTCGAGCCGTCGGTGCGACATTCCTGCTTGATTCCTGCCAGGCGGCAGGGCAACTGCCGCTTGATGTCGAGGAGATCGGCTGCGACTTCCTGGTCTTCACCGGTCGCAAGTTCATTCGCGGGCCGCGTGGCACGGGAGTGCTCTATGCGCGCCACTCAGTGATAGATCGCCTTGGGCCCTCACCTTTCATCGATGGGCGCTCGGCCGAGTGGACGGGTCCAGACTCGTACGTATTCCAGCCCGGGGCTCGCCGATTTGAGTTCGGAGAGCAGAACTTCGCCGGCAAGGCAGGCCTGGGCGTTGCACTCGACTACGCACTCGGTCTTGGCCTCGAGCCCATCGCCGAGCGGATCGGACGACTCGCCGGCCAGCTCCGAGGGGAGCTAAGTGACCTCCCTGGCGTGGTCGTGCACGACCAGGGCCGGATCAAGTCAGGAATAGTCACCTTCACCGTCGACCATTGCGGTCCGGATGAAGTCAAACGCCAGCTAGACCTGAAGGGTGTCAACGTATCGGCTCCAGGCCGCCGCAATGCCCAGCTCGACCTGGGTACGCGAGGGTTGGCTGCGGTCGTGCGGGCCGGAGTGCATTACTTCAACACGAAGGCCGAGATCGCCGCCGTTGTGGCTGCCGTCCGAGCCGTGTAGCCGCTGGCAGCAGCCCCGTGAGCGACGTACAATCCGCAATCGTAGCTATCTGAAGGGGCGCGCTATGCCAAAGTTCATGATGGTTTACAAGGGTGAAGCCACGGACATGTCGGACATGACTCCCGAGCAGGGGGCCGAAGTAATGGCCAAATGGGGAGTCTGGATGGAGAAGGTCGGACCGGCATTGAGCGACATCGGATCGCCGTTCGGCCCCGGATCTTCCATCGTCGACGATGGCAGCACCGGGACGGCCGCGGCCGCGACCGGTTACTCGATTGTTGAGGCCGCCGACATGAGCGCCGCCCAACAGCTGACCGACGGTCACCCGTATCTGAGTGATGGCAAGGGTGACTTTGCGATCGATATCTATGAGCTGCTTCCGGTCCCGATGTAGGCCGAGGCTCACACTGTCTCGCCAGCGATGACGGAAGACGCTAGAAGAGATACCGAACCCCCTGGGACGCTGGTGCCGGGGGGTTCGGCTGTGTTTATCGACGCCACCGAGGAGAGCGGCCGCTCCTACTCGAGCGAGCCATTACGGGCCCGGTGACCATGCTCAACCTGCTTCGGTTCCGGGATCGAGCCGACTACACGGCTTTTCCCGATCTGGCCCCTGAGGGCTCCATTACCGGCGCCCAGGCCTACGCCCTGTACTTCGACCACACGCTCCCCTACCTCGAAGCCGTCGGCGGCTCCGTCGAATTTGTCGGCGACGGCGGCAAGTTCCTCATCGGGCCCCTTGGCGAGCAATGGGATCGTGTGATGCTGGTCCGACACCGCAGCATTGGTGCTCTCATGGAGATGGCCGCATCGACCGGATACCAGGCAGGACTGGGCCACCGAGTGGCCGCTCTGGAAGACTCCCGCCTGCTGCCAATCGTGGCGCGGGCCGGTGGAGAGCTGCGCTGATCCCTTGTCTGACCGGCCTGCACGTTTGATCAAGCGGGCGCTAGGAACAATCGAACCGCGCCAATCGTCAGTTACGTCGGATCTCCACTTCTCTGATCCGGCGCCGCGTGCCGCTGGTCACCGTCGCCTCGAGGGCGCCCGCTGTCACGGAATCCCCGATTCCCGGTATCCGCCCGGCAAGTCCGATGACGAGCCCTCCGACCGTGTTCCAGTCGCCTCGTGGGAGCCCCACCGACAGCTCATCTTCGAGCGAGGTCACCGAGAGCCGC
>Ga0224512_10001210_pt1 | contig 25442 bp, 20 predicted proteins | sample SF_May12_sed_USG_4_FD_169103 | JGI IMG/M metagenome (GOLD analysis project Ga0224512, IMG submission 169103) | Sediment microbial communities from San Francisco Bay, California, United States - SF_May12_sed_USGS_13 | ecosystem: Environmental > Aquatic > Marine > Sediment | place: USA... | reverse complement strand
GCCACGATCATCAGGATCGCCCCTGCCGCGGGCCAGCTCGACACCTGAAACTGCCCGATGTGCGTTGTGCCGATGAACTTCGGCGTGAACGGCTCGATCGAGAGCGGAGCGTTCGGGGCCAGGTCGTGGCCGTACTCGTACAGCCAGTGCTGCAGCGTGTAGAGCATCACCGCGCCGAACAGCACGAAATCCATCCACCCGATCACCGCGAACGCCATGCGGGCGATGAGCGCGGTCAGAATGGCGAATCCGAAGAACCGCAGGATGAAGAACGGGATGAAGCGAAACTCCTGGAAGTCGTCCGGCGAGATCTCGTGCATCCCGATGTAGTGGTTGAGAAGGTTGATCTCCCGCACGTCACCCTTCACGGTGGTCGGATAGATCTGCATCTCGAGTCCTTTGGGGTACTGCGGGGCCTTGAGGCGAATCCGCCACGTGGGCAGGACCATGGCGGGGAGGATCGCCAGGGACGCGATGACCAGCAGGAGCCGGCCCGGCTTGCTGAGCTCACCCTGGAAGAACTTCGTGAGCAACTCCATCGCGGCCTCGGGGGCTGGTTGTGTGTGAAGCGGTCGGTGGGGCCGGGCCCGCGAATCGCGGGCCCGGCCGCGCCACGGTTACTGCGGCTCCACCAGCAGATAGCCCGTCATCTCGAGATGCAACGCCGAGCAGAACTCGGTGCAATAGTACGGGAAGACGCCCGGGGTGTCGGCGACGAACGACACCGTCTGCGCCTCACCCGGCTCAAGACTCAGGTTGATGTTGTACTTCGCGATGGCGAATCCGTGCGTGGCGTCGTGCGCCTGCTCGACGCTGGTGATGTGAATCGTCACCTTGTCACCCTGGCGCACGCGGATGTGCTCGGGATTGAAGTGACTGCGCACCGCGGTCATGTACACGTGGACCTCGTTGCCGCGTCGTTCGATCCGTTCCTTGCCCGGCAGCACCGCGTTCTTGGCCGGTCCCATCGTTCCAGGGTCGTAACCGATCTGCGGATACGTCTGGAACGGCTTGAGCTTGTCGGCCTTGATCATCTGCGCGTAGTGTGGCTCACCCACACCGATCGGCATGTCGTAGAGGACCTGCATCTTGTCACCCGAGATGTCGATCAGCTGGAAGTTCTGCGGCAGCAGCGGACCCACGTCGTTGAAGCGGTCGAGCGCCCACTTGTTCATGGCGATGAGGTACTTGCCGTCGGGCGACTTCGTGTCGCCCTCGGCGGCCACGAGGTGCCCCACGTTGTACTGCACGTCCACCTGGTCCAGCACCTCCAGCGGATCGAGTCGCCACTTGGTGACCCGAGTGTCGAGGAAGATGCTGGTGTAGCCGTTGCCCTTGTCGTCGAACTGCGTGTGGAGCGGCCCGAGACCCACCTCGAGTTGGCCGTTGATCACCGACGCGAAGTCGAGGATCGGGATGCCGTAGCGATCGTTGTCCGTGAACTGCTTCCCGTCGATCGCGGCCTTGATCTTCTCCCAGGAGTAGACGGTCACGTGCGGGTCCAGCTTGCCGGAGACGACGATGAAGCGGCCGTCCGGCGTGACGTCGGATCCATGCGGGCTCTTGGGCTCCGGGATGAGATAGAGCAGGCCCTCCGCCACGGCGGTCTCCATCGGGATGACTTTCATCCCGCGCGCCATCCGCGTCTTCCCGGCTTGCGTGGCCACTTGGGCCGCCTTCTGCCAGTTGATGACGTGCATGTAGTCCATGTCGTTCTGCGAGGCGCCCGCTTCAAACGGGGGCTTGCCCTGCTCGACACCGCCCGTGGCCATCTCGGTGTTGAACGAGTTCAGGAAGGCCCAGCCAAACGACGGGCCCTTGCCGGCATCGGACAGGTCATGCCAGTAGGGCGGCAGCTCGAGCGAGAACGATGCTGCCGCGTCGAGCCGCCCCTTCTGCCGGTCAAACTTCCAGAACGTGACGACGCCGCGATAATCCTCGGCGTAGCGGTCCATCTCCGCGTAGTCCTTCCAGAGCGGCACCGAGTACTGCGACGGCTCGATGACGTACTCCGTATTGGGCGTCACGAACGCCCCGCCGTGGTTCGTGCCCATGTTCGGATTCGCGACGATCTGCTTGGTCTCGAAATCCCGCAGGTCGATCACCGCGAGGCGCGGGTTGGCCTTGTCGTTGATGAAGAGGAACTGGCCGTCGTAATCCCCGTCGGTTTCGGACAGGGCCGGGTGATGGGAGTCGCCCCACCCGATGTCCCGACCCGCCATGCGCCCCGCGGCCAGCAGTGTCTTGTGCTCCTCCGAGCCGTAGCCAAAGCCCTGCCAGGGCTCCGGGGTGAAGGCGGCGATCATCTTGAGCAGCCGCATGGAGGGCACCCCGATGACCAGTACTTGGCCCGACTGTCCGCCCGACGCGAACGTGAGGTACTCGTCCCGGGCGCCGCTCGGTTGATAGGTCTTGAGCGCCGCCACGACGTCGGCGTCCGACAGTCCGCGCGCGCGCGCGATCGCGCCCATGTCCGCCGAGCCGGCACTCGGGGCGCAGGACTGCATCACGACCACCGTGCCCACCGCGAGCGCGGCAACGGCTGTGAGGGTCCAGGCAAACCGTGGCTTCTTCATCGCAAACTCCTGAGTCGTAAGAGGGTCGAACAGCTCACTGCGAGTCGCGCCGCAGGAACTCGTACAGGGCCCGCGCCTCGTCGGTGCTGACGTTCATGTTGGCCATCGGCGTGGCGTATTCCATGAGCAGCTGCCGCGCGGTCGCGTCCACCTTCAGCATCGAATCGGGCTTGGTGATCATGGCCATGATCCAGTTGTACGCCCGGCGCTCGGTGACGTCCTCGAGATCCGGTCCGGTCAGCCGCCCACCGCCGACGCGGTGGCAACTGGCGCAGGCCTTCTGCTGAAACAGCTCGGCACCCTGCGCGGCGAGCGCTTCGTCGATCGGGCCCGTGGGAGCGGGCGTGACCGCGACGGTCGGGGCGGCGGCCGGTGCGGCCTGGGGTTGACCGGCTTGCTCGGTGCGCTCGCCACACGCGGCCACAACGAGGGCCAACGCCGGCAGTATGAGCCGGCCGGGCAAGGGAAGTCGGGAATTGGGTGACATTTGCGAAGGCTCCGTCAGGGGCTGCCCCGAGACGACGGGGCCATGGGTGCGACGAACGGATGAGACGAACGGATGAGAGGATTGCGGAGTCATATAATAGATATTATCATGCGTTAGTCGTGAATATAGCAGCAATGCGTTTCCCGGCAAGACCCCATCCCAGGAGCCCACGTGCTCTCCGGCACCGCTGAATACGCACTTCGCTCGGTGGTGCATCTGGCCCGTCAGCCGCCCGGCGAGACGGTGCGGGCGGACGATCTGGCACAGGCCGTGGACGTCCCGCGCAACTACCTCGGCAAGGTCCTCCATGAGCTGGTGCGCGGGGGGATTCTCCGCTCATCCCGGGGCAAGCGGGGTGGGTTCCAGCTCGCGGTAGCGCCCGACGCGCTCTCCCTTCTCGAGATCGTGTCCCTCTTCGATCGGCTCGACGGGCAGCGGCGCTGCCTCCTCGGCCGGCCGGAGTGCAGCGACGTCGCCCCGTGTCCGATGCACCATCGGTGGAAGGCCACGTCCGAGCAGATCGCGCGGTTCTTCAAGGAAACGACGATCGGTGACGTGATTCGCTGAGCCCCGCGTCACGCCTGCGGCATCCCTGGAGCCATCCTCATTATTCCGCCCGGCCGAAGAAACCCTCGCGGGCCCGACCACGTCTAAGGGAGTGGACTTGCACGCTGGAGTGAGATGATGGCGGCTCGAACCGTATGCCTACTGTCCGTCGGCGTCCTCCTCACCGCCGTCGGCGCCGCGTCCGCGCAGGGGCCGGACCCGCTCTCCTGTCACGACCGCGGGTCCGACGACGAGCGCTTCTGCGAGATGCGGGAAACGACCCTCCCCGCGGGGCGGGACCCGATTGAGGTCGACGGCGGGCCGAACGGGGGCATCCGCGTGCTTGGCTGGGATGGCCGCGACATCAAGGTGCGGGCGCGGGTCACGGCGGCGGCGCGGTCGGATGCTCGAGCGCGCGAGCTTGCCGATGGCGTGGAGATCACGGCCGACGGGGCCATTCGCGCCCGCGGGCCGCGCGCCGGCCGGCGCGAATGGTGGGCCGTGACGTTCGAGGTGCTGGTGCCGCGGCACGCGAACCTGGATCTGCGCACCACCAACGGCGGCATTCGCGTCGAGGACGTCCGCGGCCGCATCCGGTTCGCTACGACCAACGGTGGTGTCCGCCTGGCCGCCCTTGCCGGCGATGTCGCGGGCCGTACGACCAACGGCGGCGTCGAGGTCGTGTTGACCGGGTCGCGCTGGGACGGGGAAGGGCTCGACGCCCAGACGACCAATGGGGGGGTCCGCCTCTTGATTCCCGATGGCTACTCGGCGCACCTCGAAGCGAGTACCCGCAACGGAGGACTGAGTGTCGACTTCCCGATCACCGTGCAGGGGCTGGTGGGGAAGAGCCTGTCGTTCGACCTCGGTACCGGTGGCCCGACGGTGCGCCTGCGCACGACGAATGGCAGCGTGCGCCTGCAGCGCCAATGAGGCGGTCGTCGGCGACGGCCTGTGCTGTTCCGGAATCCCCGGGTGACTGCGGCGGCTCTCGGCCACCACGCCCCCATTCGGCCAAGGTCAGGCGCCGCCGTCCTCACGGGAGGACAACAACCTCCCGATCGAGGCCGGCATCAACGGCGTAAGTGTAAATTCCACAACGTATTATAAAGTCGTGGGCGACGGGCATCCCCCTTGCATTCCGACCTCCTCGGGAAGGGAGCGGCGGCGCGAACGCGGCAATGGGAGGTGCATCATGCGGGCTCTGGCATCGATGATCGTCCTTGGACTCCTGGCGGTCCCCCTCGGTGACGGGGTGGCGCAGACACGCGGGTTGCGGGTCGTGCACAAGCACCAGGGGTTCTGGCTCAGTGCGGGGGCGGGTGGTGGTTGGGAAGACTTCGACGGGTCGTTTGGCAATCAGGGACGCGGCGGCGCGTTCTATTTGCGGATGGGCGGTACGCCCAATCCGCAGGTGCTGTTTGGCGGTGAGGTGCTGGGGTGGTTCGACGGCGGCGACCCCGATAACTTCGAGCGCTGGAACGTCACGGGCACGGTGCTCGCCTATCCCAGCCGCGCGGGCGGGTGGTTCCTCAAGACGGGGGTGGGCTTCGCCGAGCACACCGTGTTTGGGGCCGAGCGCGGCGGGCTGGGTGCCACGGTTGGCACGGGCTTTGATCTCCGCCTCGGCCGCAATTTCTACGTGACGCCCAACGTGGACTACCTCGTGCAGTTTTTCGACAACTCGACCACCGGCACGCTGCTCGTCACGTTCGGGGTGACCTGGCACTGAGGGGCGTCGCGCGCGCCCGGTCGGCTTCGGCGGCGATGTAGCCGAATGCCGGCCAGCGCTCGCGCGCGGCGAGTATCCGGTCGAGCAGGGCCGCGGCCTCCGGGCCGCGGCCGTTGAGCATGTGCCAGGCCGCGACGCCGTAGGCGGCGGTGACGTCGTCGAGCGTAGCAGGCGTGCCCCCCGGCAGTATTGAATCCACCGGGAGACGGCCGGCGTACAGCAGCAGCAGCCGGTGATAGGTGTGATTCTCGATGACGTCGAGGTCCGGCCGGACCCACGCCATCACCTCCCGCGCTTCTTCGGGGAGGCTCGCGCGGCGCGCGGTGAGGTACAGCCAGTACCCCGCTGCCACGCGCATGTCGTCGTTCTCCGCGGTTCGGCGCGTGCGCAGGAAGGCAATCGCCGCGCGTTCGTAGTCGCCCAGGAGATACCGCGCCAGCCCGAGGTGGTACTGAATGTTCGTCCGCAGCGTGCCGCGCGGCTGATTCCGGGCGTTGGGGAGGCCGTCGGGCTCCACCTCGTCGGGCTGGCGGGCGGCGGCCCGCGCGGCGGCCGTCAGATCCAGCACGGCTGAATCCAGTTGACGAATCGTGATGAAGCGGTGCCCGCGGTGGCGCAGCAGATGGGGTTCACCGGCGTGGGTGGCCAAGCCGCGCGTGTAGATCTCGATTGCTTCGCGGTAGCGGCCCAGGTAGGCGGTCCGGCGGCCCAACCACACGATGGAGTCGACGTTCTCCGGGGCGCGCTCGTACGCCGCGCGAGCCGTGGCGAGTTGAGCCTCGTGGGCGGCGCGCAGGCTGTCGGACAGTGGGGGACGCACCAGCGAATCGCCGAGCAACGAGATCGCTTCCACGGCCGCTCCGGCGGGGACGTGACTCGCCCGGTCGCCCCCGCACGCGAGCGCCACGCCGGCGGTTGCCACGAACCATCCTGTACGCCAGGTCATGTCGCTCACGACTGCCGATCCTCGAGTGCTGGACGCGGAAAGATAATCGTCCCGGGCGGGGTGGGTGGCAGGAGGAGGAGCGAGGTGAACGGCGAACCGGGGAGACGGCTAGCCGTCTCCCCCCTCACCTCACCCCCGGTTCTCGGTGCCGCTCACCTGCTAGAAGCCCGGCACGAACCCAAACTGCCACACCCACCGGTCGCGCTGGAACGCGCGACTGAAGTCGACTTCGACGATGGCGAAGCCGAGCAGGTTGATCCGCAGCCCGACGCCGGCGCTGTAGACGGGCTTGCGGTCCCCACCGAGGAAGAACGCCCGTTCGTCGGCCGCGGTCGGCCCGCCGCTGAGCGTGTACCCGTCGTCCGAGCTCCAGGCCAGGCCCGCGTCGGCGAAGAAGGCCATTTCGATCGGCAAGAACCCGTAGTAGCCGCTGCCGACGCCCAGGGCGCCCAGCAGCGGAAACCGCAACTCGACGTTGGCGACGAGCAGTCGGCTGCCGATGAGCCGGCTGAACAGCGGACACGCGTCGTCGGGCGTAGGCGTACAGTCGCGCGGTTGGAACGAGCCGTCGGTGTAGCCGCGTACCAGCCCGGTGTAACCCAGGAAGAGGGGCTGCAGGCGCGCGTCTTCCGCGTCGCCCGCGTAGCGCCCGTAGTGCACGAGCCGGGCGGCGAGCGTGAAGGGGCGCGCCGGCACCACGTAGCGTCGATAGTCGGCGAGGAGCCCGACGTAATCCAGGGTGCCGACGACCGGCGAGACCTCGAGCCGATAGCGCTGGCCGAGGATGGGCGACGTGGCGCCGAACAGCGACTTGTCGTACACGAGCGCCGCGCTGGCCAGGCCGACCGTGACGGGGTCGTACGGGGTGGAGCTCTGTTTGTCCTCGCTCAGCCGCTGGCCGGTGAAGAAGTCCCGGACCCGGGTTTCGACTTCCTCCTCGTAGCGCACGTCCCGTCCGCCCAGCGAAAGTTCGAGCCGCTGCACCCGGCTGAGGGGGTAGGCGATCCGACCGGAGAGGTCGCGGTAGGTTTGGCGGAAGCGGACGATCTGCTCGACGACCACCGCGTTCCCCGAGGCGTCGGTGCCCACGCCGGCCGTGTAGAACCCCGTCACGTACGGGATCTGTTGGGCGAACACGCCCCAATTGACGCGGCGCCGCAGGTTCGCGTAGCCGACGAGGGCGGTGATGTCGTCCGGCACGCTGCCGTTGATCTGGAGCGCCGTCGTCAGGTTCCGGTTGCCCAGCATGTCGCTCCAGTAAAGCGCGGCACCGGCCCCGATATAGGAGCCATACTGATCGGCGCCGATGAGGAGCTGCGGCTGCGCGATGTAGTCCAGGCCGAGGCCGGCCGAGTACTTCTTGCTCGCGAACTCCGCCGTGTCCGGGAGGCCGGTGCGCGTGTCGGCCAGCACGCGGACCACCTGGTCGTCCAGCCGATCGGTCGGTGGCAGGCGATCGGGCCGGCCGGCGGCGAATTCCGGAATCACCGGCGTGCCGGCAAGCACGGCGGGGTCGCTCACCAAGTACAGGTGCGTGCCGCCCTCGTCGTACACGCTGATCACGGCGCGCTCCTCGTTTAGCGCGACCGACAGCGCCGGGCTCGTGGGCGTGATCCCCGAGATGCCGGTGTACAGGTTCGTGACCTGGGAGAGCGCGCCCTCGGCGAGGTGTACGCGGTACAGGTTGGTGATGCCGCTCGCGTCAGACAGGAAGTAGAGGCTCGCGCCGTCCGAGGCCCACTGCGGATTCAGGTGTTTCCCGTGGTCGAACCCGGGAGCGCGCTCGACGGCACCGGTCGCGGGGTCGAGCAGCCCGATCTGGTATTCGCCATAGGCGAGCTGGGCGAGATCGGTCGAAAACCGGTCGGTGGCGAAGGCAATGCGCCGTCCGTCAGGTGACCAGGCCGGCTGCAGTTCGCCGTAGGGATCGTTCGTCAGGCGGCGCAGCTCGTCGCGCTCCAGGTCGTACAGGAAGAGGTCCGACAGCCCGCCCTGGATGGCGGCGAACACCAGCGTGTGACCATCGGGCGACCAGGCGGGCGAGTAGATCTCGCCCAAGGTGGGGAACCGGACGTCGCGCTGGCGATCGCCTGAATCGACGTCGATGAGCGTGATGACCGGCCGGCCCTTAGTGATCCCCGCCAGGGCGAACGTGCGGCCGTCCGGGCTCCAGGCCCCGGCCGAGCTGATGTACTGCAGGCTCTCGAAGTGCGGATCGACCGCCGTCTTCGTGAGCTTGCGGATGATCCCGCCGGTTTCCAGATCGCCGATGAACACGTCGACGGAAAAGAGGTCGCGCGTCGAGATGAATGCGACGCGCCGGCCGTCCGGGCTGATCTGCGGCGCCACGTTCATGCCTTTGCGCTCGCCGAACACGATCGTCCCGTACTGGGTGGGGGGCTGCGTCAGCTCGACGATCGGCCCGTACGCCTCCCGCAGCGCGGCGTGCCATGCGTTGCTGAGCTCGGGCAGGCTGGCCCCGAGGATGCCCGCCAGCGCCGCCTCCGGGTCGTTCGAGCGGCCGGCCGTCTTGAGCAGGCGGCCGACGACCTCGTCGCCGTAGCGACCGGCGAAGTAGGCCCACAGCGCCTGGCCGTAGCGATAGGGGAACCAGCGGTAGGGATCGCCGAGCTGGGAGATCGTCGGCAGCTTGCGCCGCATCTGATCGCGCATCCACATCGCCGTGTGAGGGTCGACCGGCCCGACCGACAGGTACTCGGCCATGCCCTCGATGAACCACAGCGGGAGCCGCAATGCGCCGGGAATACCGCCCGTCTGGACCGACCGGCCCTCCCCCGTAATGTCGAATTGGAACGCGTGCACCAGCTCGTGTCCGAGCACGTGGTCGGTGTCCTTGAGGCCCGCGGCGAAGGGCAGCACGATCCGCCGTTTGAAGACCTCCGTGACGCCTCCCGTGCCTTCGCCCAACTCGCCGGACAGCGCGTTGGTCTGCTCGAAGTGCGGGTGGTTGGCGTACATGATGAGCGGCTGCCGGCTGCCAAGCTCGTGGCCCAACAGCTGGGCCAGCCGGGCGTACCATCGTTCCGCCATGCGCCCCGCGAGGAGCGCGGCGTCGCGTTCCTCAGCGTAGTAGTAGATGTCGAAGTGCTCCGTCTGGAGCACCTGGAAGTCGAACGACTCGTATTGGACCTTGTTGCGTCCGAAGTACTGGGCGTCGGCCGTGGAGACGCCGAGGGTCAGCGCGAGGAGCGCGCTGGCCAGTGCGATCGAGAGCCGAGTGCCGCTGCCGAAAAGCGTCATGCGGTCGTCCATGGGATGAAGCTGCGTGGCGAACGGGCGGACCTGCTAGGTGCTACCGCGACTCGGCCGGCGGGTTCCCCACGGTGGGCATGGTGCCGGTCGGGAAGGCGGGCATTTCGCCGGTCATCTGCCGGAAGCGCTCCGCGGGCTCGACATACTCCTCGCGGTACATCCGGATGAGCTCGAAGAAATAGCTCAGGGCCAGCGGCCCCACCAGGATGCCCAGGACCCCGAAATACCGGATGCCGGCCAGGGCGCCGACGAGCGTGACCACCGGGTGGATCCGCGCCCAGCGCCGGTAAATCACGGGGCGGATGAAATTGTCGGCGCTGCTCACGATCACGAGGCCCCACGCCAGCAGACCCACGGCGGCTCCCCAGCGGCCGTCCAGCGCCAGCACGACGGAGGCCGGGGCCCAGATGAGCCCGCTGCCCACCACGGGCAGGACGGACAGGATGCCCGTGATGGTGCCCCAGAACAGGGCGTCGTCGAGCCCCAGCACCCAGAACGCGGTCCCCAGCAGCACGCCCTGCACAAGGGCGATGACCACGACGCCGAGGATCGTCGAGTTGGTCACGTCCCGGAAGCGCTGCCGCAGCAGCTCCGTGTTCTCTGCAGAAAACGGGACGTAGGGGCGGAACGTTTCCCACGAGTCGTCGGGGCGAAGCAGCAGGAAGTACACCCCGAACAGGGCGATCGTCACATTGAGCACCGCGCGGGTGGCCGTGCCAATGAACCCGAAGGCGGAGGCGCCGAGCCAGCGGACCAGTTGCTGGCCGGCGTCGGCCACCGAGGGGCCGACGGCGTATCCGGCCACTTCGACGTCTTTGACCCGGGTGAGTAGCGGGCTCTGGACGATGCCCGAGGCGATGTTCTGCGCCTGCGTGACGAGCAGGGTCGCGACCGAGGCGCCGGGCAGCAGAATCAGGAGGGCCGCCGCCCCCGTGACCACGGCCGACGCCACCGCCGGACTGAGGTAGCGGCGGAACCAGGCGTTCAGCGGCGCGAACAGCGCATACAGCACCGCGGCGCCGAGGAGGCCCGTGGCGTACGGGGACATCGCGACGAAAATGCCGATGCCCAGGAGGAGAATGACGAAACCGGCGCGCTGCCGCCGCGTGTCGAGGAACGCCATGCGAGGAAGCTACACATCGAGGAACCTCTACGGCAGGGCGGGGAGACGGTGCCGCGATGTAGGTTTCGGGCCATGGGAACCCGTGCGCGCCAGCCGTCGCCGAGTGCCACCGCCCGCCGGGCGGTGGCCAGGTTGGCGGCGGCCGGATCGGCGCGCCGCGCGGCGGGGATGCTCCGGTATTTCCGGGCCGACGAGGACGTGCGCTTCCACGGGGTCGCGTTGCCGACGGTGCGCCGGATCGCGCGCGACATCTGGACCGCCGCGCGCGGCCGCTGGGACGTGCGGACGGCGACCGCGTTCACCGACCGCATGGTGAGCGCACCGGAGCTCGAGACCAAAGCCGTGGGCATCCTCGTGCTGGGTCGATGGTCGTCCGCGTTTCCCCGCGGGCTGCTCCCCACGGCCCGACGCTGGCTCGCGGACGGGCACCTGGCCACGTGGGCGGCCGTGGACCTCGTGGCGCCCACCGTCCTCACGCCGCTCGTGCGGCAGTATCCCGAGCTCGCGCCACGCGTGGCAACGTGGACCAGGGCGCGGAGCCTGTGGGTACGGCGCGCCGCCGCCGTCACCTTCGTGCCCCTCGCGCGCCGCGGCGAGCGGCTCCCGCTCGCGTATCGCGTGGCCCGGGCGCTGGCCGACGACGACCATGACCTGATTCACAAGGCGACCGGCTGGTTGCTGCGCGAGGCGGGAAAGACCGATATGGCGCGGCTCGAGGCGTTTCTCCGCGCAGAGGGGCCGCGCCTGCCGCGGACGACGGTGCGCTATGCCATCGAGCGGTTCCCGGTGGGGGCGCGGCGGCGGTTGCTCGAGGCGACCCGATGACGGGCGCGCGCGGCCGGCTGGAAGCGGCGGCCGAGCTGGTCCAGCAGGTCGTGCCGCCGACGCCGCAGCGCCGCTGGCCGCTGCTGGCCGCCCGGGCGCGCTGCGATCTCTGGGTCAAGCACGAGAACCACGCGCCGACCGGGGCCTTCAAGGTCCGGGGCGGGCTCGTGTACCTCCACGAGCTGCTCGCCGGCGGGGCGCGGCCCACCGGGGTGATCGCCGCCACGCGTGGCAATCACGGGCAGAGCGTGGCCTTTGCCGCCGCGCGCCACGGGCTGGCCGCGACGGTGGTCGTACCTCATGGCAACAGCCGCGAGAAGAACGCGGCGATGCGGGCGTTTGGCGCGACGTTGCTCGAACACGGCCGCGATTTTCAAGAGGCGCTGGAGTACGCGCGCGGGTTGGCCTCGGAGCGGAACCTCCATTACCTGGCCTCGTTCGCCGAGCCGCTCGTGCGCGGTGTCGCGTCGTACGCACTCGAACTGTTCCAGGGTGTGCCCAACCTGGACGCCGTCTACGTGCCCGTCGGGATGGGATCGGGCATCTGCGGCGTGATTGCGGCGCGGGACGCCCTGGGGCTGCGCACCCGCATCGTGGGCGTCGTGTCCGACGCCCTGCCGGCGTATCGCCTGTCGTTCGAGGCGGGGCGGCCGGTCCCGACCCCGCCCGCCGACACCATTGCGGACGGGCTCGCGTGCCGCGTCCCGGATGCGGACGCCGTGGCGATGATCCGGGCGGGGGTCGACCGCGTCGTGTCGGTGTCGGAGACCGCGATTCGCGCGGCGATGCGGTACTACTTCTCGGACACGCACAACGTGGTCGAGGGCGCCGGCGCGGCTCCGCTCGCGGCGGTTCTGGCGGAACCGGACACGGTCCACGGGCGTCGGGTGGCGGTCATCGCCTCGGGCGGGAACGTCGACCGGGAAGTCTACGGCGCGGTGCTTCGGGAGGGCTTGAAAGATCCCGAGACGTGAAACGTGAAAACTGAAAAGTGAGAAGTGAAAAGCGCGCCACCATTGCACCCGGTGCTCACGTTTCACTTTTCACGTTTCACCGGCCTACAGCGGCAGCCTCCCCAAGACCGCGTACCCCGTGAGCTCGATATAGCCACGCCCGATGACGGCCCCCCTCCCGTCGCGCACGACCACGGCGCCTTCCCAGTACGCCAAATCCGCGATGAGGCGGCTGACGTTCTCCTGGTTCGCTACCACGGGCTCGAGATCCAGCTCGAGACCGGCGCTTGGCACGCGCACCCGCCACCGGGCCGGGTAGACCGCACCGGTGGCGTCGCTGCGCCACCGGGCGCGCACGTCGATCGTCCAGTCCGCCGGCGTAAGGAAGCGGACCGTCCCGCTGCCGGCCACCACGGTGCCGCGGCCGTAGTCGACGCCGCCGGTGGAATCGCGCAGGACATACAGCATCAGCTCGCGACCGTCGTCGAGGTGCAGGCTGAACCAGTCCCATCCCACTTGCCCGGCCCCCAGCTGATTCGAGCCGAATTCCTTGTCCATCCAACTCGTGCCCTCCACCGGCAGCGTGTCGCCGTCCACCACGACCGTGCCGCGGGTGGCGAGCCGCGTGAAGCTGTAGTACTGACTGGCGGCCGTGGGGCCGTGGCCTTTCCGGCTGAATCCGTTGGGGCCCTGGAAGACCAGCGGCTTGGCAGGCCGGGTGGTCAGCGCGAAGCCCGTGCGGGCCCGGGTGTCCCGCATCGCGACGTTGAAGGCGGCGCCATTCCAGGTGAGGGTCCAACGCTCGCCGGTGCCCGGAGGACCGCGGCTCCACGCGAGGAGCGTATCGGGGAAGGGATGGAACGCGCCGAGCAGCGGGGTGGCGCGATACACCAGCTCGCTGAAGCGGTGCTGCCCCGTGCGCCGATCCGTCAGCGCGGCGTGGCCCATGATCAGGTCGGAGGCCGCCCAGGTCGACTGCAGCTCGGGGCCGCTCGGCAGCAGTCCCACCCGGAAGAACGTGAACTGGTACCCGAACCGGGGCGCGGTATCCCCCACCGGCGTGAGATGTCCGGTGAGGTACCACCACTCGGTCTGGTAGCCGGCGTGCGACCAGTGGTCTCGCGGGAACGACCACACGTACGCGGAGTCGGCCGGCTGCCAGGATGGCGTCTGTGAGTCGGCGGGCAGGGCGGTCACGACCATCGCGGCGAATGCCACGCGGCAGGCCGGTGCACGGCGGCGGTCACACATCGTCGCGTGCCAGCTCCGCAGCCGTGGTGCGGCTCGCGCGGAAGGCGGGGTACAGGCTGGCGGCCACCGCGGCGGCGAGCAGCGACGCGGCCTGCCACGCGAGCGCCGCGAGCGGCACGCTCACCTGGATCGTCCACCCGAAGTAGGCGCGATTGATGACGAGGATGAGGATCGCCGCGAGCAGCATCCCGCCGGCGCCGCCGAGCACGAGACCCAGCGCGCCCATCCCGATGCCCTCCGCCACGAAGATGCCGAAGACCTGTCGCGTGCCGGCACCCAGCGCGCGATAGAGGGCCAGCTCCGACAGGCGCTCGTGGGCCAGGACGAGGAGCGTGAGCGTGATGCCCGTAACGGCGATGAGCAGCGCCATGCCCTGCAGCATGCGTGTGATGGCGAACGTCTGTTCGAAGATCGTGAAGACTTCGGCGCGCAGAGTCCGGTTGCTGCGCAGCAGGAGCGGCGTGTCGGGGTACCGAGCCCGAATGGCGTCCACCGTCGCCTCGGCATCCGCGCCGGGCGCGAGGTAGAGGGCGATGCTGTTGACGGGGCCGGCGCCGAAGGCGGCGTTGAGCGTGGGCAGGCTCAGGATGACGGTTCCGCCCTCGGAGCTGTAGTCGTAGTACACCCCCGCGACGACGAAGCGCCGCTCGCCGGTGGGGACGGACAGCGGCAGGGAGTCGCCGAGGCCGAGACCGGTCTTGCGGGCGAGCGGTTCGGAGATCAGCACGGCCCCGCGCTCGTGCACGGCCGCGAGCGCCGATGTGCGCTCGCCGGCGAGCAGCGGCAGGTGACTGTCGTCGTACGGGATCCCCATCTCCACGCCCGCGAGCGCGATGCGGCGCTCGCCCGTGTAGCCCGGAAATCCACGCAACCGGTCGACGGCGCGGACGCCGGGCAGCGCGGCGAGCGCGGCGGCGAGCGCGGAATCGAGCGTCGCCTCCGTGCTGCGGCCACGCCACGATGGCGTCGTGATGTAGACGTCGGCACGCAGCGAGCTGTTCACCCAAACCTCGAGCGTGCGGCGGAAGCTCCCGATCATCAGCGTGATGCCGACCAGCATGCTGACGGCGATGCCAAGGGCGGCGATGGCGAACGCCGTCGTCTGGAGCCGCACGCCGAGGCTGCGGAGACTGTACCGCCAGCCGAAGTCGGTGATGCGGACCAGGGCTGCCAGTCGCTGCACGAGCAGCGGGGTGCCGAGCGGCAGGGCCGCGAGGAGCGCGATCGCCAGGACGAAGCCGGCGCCTCGCCAGTCGTGGCCCCCGACGACGTACCACAGGCCGGTCGCCGCCAGGAGGGCGGCGCCGCTGCCCGCGAGCGGCAGCGCTGCCGACCCGAGCCGCTCGTGGAGGGTGAACGCGGCGAGGAGCGTCTTCGTGTCGCGCCGGCTCATGTCCAGGGCCGGGAGCAGGGCGCCGGCGACGGCGCCGCCGATGCCGATCGCCGCCGCCAGCGCGAACAGCGCCCGCGGCACGTACAGCCGTTCGATGGCGTCCAGCAGATACAGGTTCGTGAGGGTCGCGCTCACGACCTCCACGTTGACGCGCGCCGCCCAGTATCCGAGGGGCAGCCCGAGCGCGACGCCGAGTGCGCCGAGCAGCGCCACCTCGACGGCAATGACGGCGAACACCTGTCGCGGGGTCGCGCCGAGCGAGCGCAACAGCCCGAACTCGGCGCGGCGGCGCACGAGCGAGGCCTGCGTCGCGCTGTAGACGAGGAAGAGGCCGACGAACACGCTGATGAGACTCAGCGCGGTGAGATTGAGGCGAAACGCCGCCAGCAGGCCCTCGGCCCGTTGGGTGCGCTGCTCTGGCGAGAGCACGTCGACCCCGGGTCCGAGCGTCTCCCGCAACCGTCCGGCCAGCGCGTCCAACTCCGTGCCGGCGACGGCGCGCACGTCAATTTGATGAATGCGGCCGGGCTCGCCGAGCAGGGCCTGTGCCTGGGCGAGGTCGAGCACGATCAGCCGGGTCCCGGCCAGCGGCGTCAGCCGCCGGAAATCCACGAGGGCGCCGACCTTGAGACGGGCGCGCCGCACGCCGCTGGTCACGGTGAACGTGTCGCCCACCGCGAGGTCCAATTCGGTGGCGAGCTCCGGGCTCACGGCCGTCCACCCGGGGGTGGCTAACACGGCGGCGGGGTTCGCGAGGGTCGCGCCAACAGCGGGTCCCCCCGTGCGGGAGGTGACGAACGGGATGCGGATCGGCGCAAAGAAATCCACCCCCACGGCATCGAGGAAGTAGTCCGGTCGGTCCGCCAGGGTGACCGACGTGCGGGAGAGCGCCCAGGCCCCCGCCACGTCGGGGTCCGCGAGCACCGCCGGATACAGGGAGTCGGGAAGGGTGGGGGTCCGGCCGAGCACGCTGAGGTCGGCCTCGCCGCTGACGGCTTGGACGCTGCCCGTGAAGGCGGCGAGGGCGCTCTGGTTCAGGATCTGAACCGTCAGGACCGAGGCGACACCGAGGGCCACGCCGACGATGGTCAGCAGATAGAGGCTGGGGGCCCGCCGCAGATTCGCGGCGACGACCCGCACCAGATAGCGGATCATCCCGTGTCCAGCACGCCGCTGTGAATCTCCCAGGTCTCGTCGGCAAGTGCGGCGAACTCGCGGCTGTGCGTCACGTACAGGAGGGTCGTGCCTTCCTCGGCGACGAGGGCGAGCAGCAAGTCCATGACGGCCCGCCCATTGGCGTCATCGAGGTTTCCCGTGGGCTCGTCGGCGAGGAGCAGGCGCGGACGACGCAGCAGGGCCCGCGCGATCGCGACGCGCTGCATCTCGCCGCCGGAGAGGTGCTGCACGGGATCGCGGGCGCGATCCTCAAGACCGACGCGCGCCAGGAGCTGCCGGATCCGCGCATCGACCGCCGCTCCCCGCTCGCCGGCGATCAGCGCCGGCAGCGCCACGTTGTCGTGCAGGGAGAGGTGAGGCAGGAGGTAGAAGAACTGGAACACCAGTCCCACGGCGTCCCGGCGGAGCCGAGTGCGCGCCGTCTCCGACTCGCGCTCGAGCGGTCGGCCGAACAGGCCGACCGAGCCGGTGGTGGGCACGTCGATCCCAGCGGCCAGATGCAGCAGCGTGGATTTTCCACTGCCGCTCCGGCCGACAATGGCGATGGTGCGACCCATCGACGTGGCGAACGTCACGTCGCGAAGCGCATAGCGGCTGCCGCTCGCGAACGTATCGTACACCTTCGAGACCCGGTCGAAGGCGAGCACAGGTGTCGTCACGGGCGGGAAAGATAGCGGGTTGGCGCGCCGGTCCCATCAACCGCCGTTGCCCCACGGGGGCGATCCGGACAGTTTCCTTCCACGCCATGCCACGCCGCGGCGCTGATCACCGCCGGACTTCTGCCTGGGGACTCTGCCATGCGTGTCTTGTTTGGTCTCGCGCTCTCGCTCGCGTCCGCTCCCGCCCTTTCGGCCCAGCAAGTGCTCACGCCGGAACGGCTGCTCCGGTTGCACCGGGTCTCCGCACCGGCGGTCTCACCGGACGGCCACCAACTCGTCTACGGGGTGCGGACCATCGACGTCGCCGCGAACAGCGGCAACACGGATCTGTTTCTGCTGCCCACCGCCGGCGGAACCGCAATCCGCCTGACCGACACCCCGGGCTCCGAATCCGGCGCTCGGTGGCGGCCCGACGGTCGCAAGATCGGGTTCCTGACGGCCCGCAGCGGCTCCATGCAACTCTGGGAGATCGATCCTGACGGCGCGAACCCGCGCCAGGTCACGAACGTCGACGGCGGGATCGGCAACTTCCGCTACGCGCCCACGGGCGCGCACGTCTCGTTCACCCGGGCGGTGAAACTCGATCGCACGGCCACCGAGGTCTATCCCGACCTGCCCAAGGCCCAAGCCCGGATTCTCGACCAGCTGATGTACCGGCACTGGGATGCGTGGCGGGACTATACGTACAGCCACCTGTTTGTTGCGGAGTACCGCGATGGGACGATTGGCGCCCCGGTGGACGTCATGCCGGGCGAACGGTGGGACACACCACTCCCGCCCTTTGGCGGCGTCGAACAGATCGCGTGGCGGCCCGACGGACGGGCGATCGCCTACACGGCGAAGAAGCTGACCGGCGCCGCGGCGGCGGCGAGCACCAACGCGGACGTCTACCTCTACGACCTGACCACCCGCACGACGGCCAACCTGAGCGCCCCGAACCCCGGCTACGACGTCGAGCCCGTGTTTGCCCCGAACGGCCGCTCGCTGGCCTGGCTCAGCATGGCGCGTGACGGGTACGAGGCCGACCGGAATCGGTTGTTCGTGCGCGATCTCGCGGCCGGCCGGACGTGGGAGGCCACGGCGGGGTTCGATGGCGATGCGCACGGCCCGACGTGGGGCGCGAACAGTCGAACCGTGTACTTCACCTCCGAGACCGAGGCCACCGTCCAGCTGTTCGCGGCCGACGTGACGACGCCCGGGGTGCGGCGCATCACCAGCGGTGACCACAACTCCACAGCCGTGGCCGTCGCGCGGCAGGGGCGGGCGCCGGTGCTGGTGGCCGGCCGGCAGGCCATGGCGGCGCCCACCGATCTGTACCGCGTGGATCCGGCGACGGGGACGGCGGTGCCGCTCACGCGCGTCAACGACGCGGTGCTCGCCGGGGTTGCGCTCGGTCGCGTGGAGCGGCGCATCGTTCCCGCCACCGACGGGGCGCCGATCCACACCTGGGTTATCTACCCGCCCGGCTTCGACCCCGCGCGCCGGTACCCCACCATTCTCTACGCGCAGGGCGGGCCGCAGTCGGCCGTCAGTCAGTTCTTCTCCTACCGCTGGAACTTCCAGGCGCTGGCGGCCAACGGGTACATCGTGGTGGCTCCCAACCGGCGCGGGGTGCCGGGGTTCGGGCAGGCGTTCAAGGAACAGATCTCCGGCGACTGGGGTGGGCAGGCGATGCGGGACCTGTTGAGCGCGATCGACGACGTGGCCCGCGAGCCGTACGTGGACCGATCACGGATGGGGGCGGTGGGCGCGAGCTTCGGCGGCTACTCGGTGTTCTGGCTGGCCGGGCATCACGAGGGTCGCTTCCGAACGTTCATCGCGCACGACGGGGTCTTCAATCTGGAGAGCATGTACGGCGCGACCGAGGAGCTGTTCTTTCCCACGTTCGATCTGCAGGGACCCTACTGGCAGCAACCCACACCGCCGAGCTACGCAGCGTTTTCCCCCCACCGCTTCGTGGACAAGTGGGACACGCCGATGCTCGTGATTCACGGGGAGCTGGACTTCCGCGTCCCGGTGACCGAAGGGATGCAGGCCTTTACGGCCCTGCAGCTCAAGGGGATCGAGAGTCGATTGCTGTATTTCCCGACCGAAGGGCACTGGGTGTTGTCGCCGCAGAACAGTCTGCTGTGGCATCGGGTGTTCTACGACTGGCTGGGGAGGTATCTGCAGCGGCCGGGGAGCTGATCCGGCCGCTGCCCGCCGCCTGGCGGTGGGCCGGCGGCTCAGGGCACCGCCGCCGACTCCGACGTAGCGGCGGGCACACCCCCGCGCTTGACCGCGAGGCGTGCCAGGCCCGTCAGGAGCAGGACTGCGCCAAACGCGCACACGATGACGGGTCCCGTGGGGAGGTCGAACTTGAACGACACGCCGAGCCCGGCGGCCGCGGCCACGGCGGCGGCCAGCCAGCTGATCGCGATGAGCGGGCGCACTTCTCGCGTGAAGAGGAAGGCGATCACGGCCGGCACGACGAGGAACGTGAACACCAGCAGCACCCCCGCGATGGGCACCGCAAGCGTGATCGCGATCCCGAAGGTGAAGTAGAACAGGAAATCCCACCAGCGGACCCGCCATCCCGACTCGACGGCGGCCGCCTCGTTGAGCGACACGGTGAAGAAGCGACGCCGCAGGGCCCAGTGCACCAGGCCGATCCCGACGTACACGAGCGCGAGCCGTCCGATCTGCGGCCATGTGACCCAGAGGATGGACCCCGCGAGCGCCTCCCTGATCGTCTCGGCGCCGTGCGGGGCCTTGTCGGCCACAAGCAGGGTGGCGGCGGACGCCACGACGTAGACGATCCCGATGATGGCCTCATGCGGTACGCGCGGTTTCCCCTTGGTCGTGCGCGTGATCGCGAACAAGAGCGCGCCCAGGGTCGCGAAACCGAAGGCGAAGGCATAGCCGCTCACCGACTCGGTCTCCAGGCCGGCGAGGAGCGCCGTGGTACTGCCGAGCGCGGCCATCTGCGCCAGCGCCAGATCGACGAAGATCACCCCGCGGGCGATGATGTGGACCCCCAGGTACCCCAGCATGGCGACGAACACCATGCTGGCGACGAAGGGTGGGATCATGATCTGGATGAGTTCCGGCATGCGCGGCTCGCAGGCGCTAGGGGTGAGCAGTCCGGTCGCCGAAGGCGAGGCGCAACTCGCGGACCCAGAGGGACACCAGGTCGATGTAAGTGTCGGTACCCGGCGCACCTTCCGCGTTCGACGGCACGGAGACCGCCTTGGCGCCGGTCCGGGCGGCCACCGAGCGGACCTGGTTGTAGTCGTAGTAGTTCGTCGAAAAGAGCACTCGGACGCCGCGATCCCGCATCAGCGTGATGATGTCGCTCACGTGCCGGGGGCTCGGCGGGATTCCGGGCTTGGGCTCGATGTAGTCGATGCAGGGGATGCCGAACGCGCGGCTGAAGTAGTCCCACTCCTTGTGATAGCAGACCAGGGGTTTCCCGCGAAAACTCTCTCCCTCCTTGAGCCAGCCGCCCAGCCGCGTCGCGAGTGGTTGCCCCTGGTAGGCTTGCGACTGCAGGAAGCCCCAGAGCTGCCCCTGCCGCGCGAGATCGAAGACCGCGTCGGTGCCGAGGAGCGACACCAGCTCGCCCCCGACATAGGCCTGTAACACGCGCTCCTTCCAGGCGGCAAAACGATCGTCGTAATCGGCCGCGCCCGCGGGGTCCAGCCGCTTCACCGCCGCTAGGATGTTTGCGCCGATCACGATCCCGTTCGCGGGGTCCGTCCAGATGTGCGGGTTCCCGAACACGTGGATGTCCCCGGCTGACCGGCTCACGGTGGCGGGGACGTCCAGCAGGTTCACGCCCGGGTAGGCGTTCACGTAGCCCGGACCCCCCTCCGCCACTTTCCGGTTTCCCGCCTTGTCCAACAGCGTCGGCACCCACAGCTCGAGATCCAGGCCGGTCGTCACGAAGAGATCGGCGCGCTTGAGCTCGAGCACGTAGCTGGGCCGGGGCTGGACAAAATGCGGGTTCTCGTCGCCGCGGGCGATCGAGCTCACGGTCATGCGGTCGCCGACGATCTCCCGTGCAATCGCGGCGTAGGTCGTGAGCGAGGTGACAATGTGCGGCTTGTCTTGAGCGGCCACGGGCCGGGGCGTACCCAGCACGACCGCGGCCAAGAGGAGCGCGCGCAGCGGCCCGCAGGCGTCCGGGGAGCAAGGTGCACGCATGGTCAGTAGGTCTCGTGCTTGTGGGGGCCGATGGCCCAGACAGTTTGGAGGAGCAGCAGGTTGCGCGTGTCGCGCCCACCCAGGGCGAGTGCGTCGCGCTGGTGCTGCCATTCGAGGCGGAAGTACACCCATTCGCTCTGCCACCACGTGAGTGCCGGGACGACGGCCCAGGTGTGCGCACTGGGAACGGCCAGCGGCTCGACGTAGTCGAATCGCGTCCCGGCAAACAGCCGCCGCGTGAGCTGGTACTGTGCGCCGAGGAACGCGCCCGTGTAGTTGACGGTTGTGCCGGCCTCGGACCGGCGGTTGACATAGCCCTCTCCCCGGAGCGTGAACGAGCGGTACAGGGCGCGTGCCGGCGGGCGCCACGTGAGGCGGAACCCGGTGCCGGCCACCGTGCTCGTGAGGTTCGAATCCGGATTCGACCCGCCGAGGATCGTGCCGCCGACCTGGAAGAACACGGCCGGGCTCACCTGCCAGAACACGTTGAGGTGCCCCAGCCCCGCCAGCTGTCGCCCCCCACCGAACAGGGCCTCGTTGCCCGCGAGGGTCACCTGTCCCCAGAGCTCGTAGGTGCCAGCGGCGCCCCCGCCGACGGGCACGGCCCAGTAAAGGCCGAGGCCATCGCCCCGCAGGCCCTCGTCTCCGAAGTACTCCCGCAGCACGAGCGGCAGCTCCGATTCGGGAAGCGCATGCGGGTGCCAGCGGTTCAGTTCGCCGACCTGCTGCCGGAACCGACCGAGATCCAGCCGCAGGCCGCCCGGCAGCCCGCTCCAGTACGCGTACCCCTCCTCGATCTCGACGCCTTCCTCGCTCGCGGCGAGAAAGATCTTGGTCTTGGCGTACGGATCGAGGGCCGCCTGAAACGAGAACTCGAACTCCCGGACGTCCACGTTGTCCTCGTCGGGCGTGTCGGGGTCCGCGCGGAGGCGCACATCACCGGTGGCGCTGATCTCGGGGTTCAAGCGGTTGAGGTTGCCGCCGCGATCCCCGGCCGGCGCGGGCCCGGAGTCCGCCCGAGGTGGCGTCGTATCCGTGCGAACGGCCGCGCGGGCCGCGGCGCGGAGCGCTGCAAGCTCGTCGACCGCCCGGGCCGTATCACGCTGGCCCGGGCTCAGACGGGCGACGATGCGCTCGAGCGAATCGAGCCGCGCCCGAAGCCGCCGCAGCTCGGCGGCGAGGGAATCGGCGCGCGGGTTGGGGTCCTGCGCCCGCGCCACTGGCGGCACCAGTCCGAGAAGGAGCAGCGCGGCGCCCGCGGCCCGGCCGACGCGCAGGGCCCGAGCCCGCGCGGTTCCCAGCTTGGTGGTGACGGCATCGATCATGATCGTGTTTTCCTGCCCGTGGTTCCCGGTGCGATGGCGCAAGCCAGCCACCCGATCCCGCAGCGAGGGCGCTGGCCGAGCTAGATGGACCGAGTCGGGGGTGCCCGCGAGCGGCGGGCCGATGCGCGGAAGCGTCGGGGGGCGTGCTGCGGCGCGCGCAGGGCCACGTGGGTGATCGTCCCGGGTCCCACGGGAAGCGCGCCCGCGCTTGCGGGCGTGCGGAGCGTAATGGTCTGACACAGCTGGCAACGCGCTTCGTCATGGGATGGGGGGCAGTCGGTCCCCCCGAGCCGTTCGACGTGCGATCCCGACGCCTGCCCCGCTCGGTGGCTGACCTCGAGGGGTTGCCACGCCGCGAAGACGGCGAGCTGCGCGGCCAGGAGCAGCAAGCCCGCCAGAGGCCGGAACGGCAAAACCGATCGGAGCATCGCGCGTTTATAGTACGTCGTGCGCGCACATGTTCCAAACGGCCCTCCGCTCGGATTGCCGGAGGGGTTTCAGCCGGCGCGGTGGTTGCGGGGCCCACACGCCCAGACCGTGGGGGCCCGCCTGCTCCGGTCGCGGGACGGTGTGCGACTCCGGCGGGAACGGCTGACGACTCCGGACGGCGACTTCCTGGATCTCGACTGGGCCGAGGTGCCGGGTCAGGCGAGCGGAACGGGGCCGCTGGTTGTGGTGCTGCACGGCCTGGAAGGGTCGGCGGCGTCCAAGTACGCGCTCGAGACCTACCGGCAGCTCGCGCGGCGCGGCGTCGCCGCGGTGGGACTCAACTTCCGCTCCTGTTCCGGCGAGCTCAACCACGCCCCGCGGCTCTACCATTCCGGGGAGACCGACGACGTGCGCTTCGTTCTCGGAACGCTCGCGTCGCGCACGCCGGAACGCCCACTCGGCGCGATCGGGTTCTCGCTGGGCGGTAACGTCCTGCTGAAATACCTGGGCGAAGAGGGAAACAGCGGCCGCCCGGCGTCGCTCGCCGCCGCCGCGGCGATCTCGGTGCCGTACGATCTCGCGGCCGGTGCGGCCCACATGGAACACGGCGTCGCCCGCGCCTACGTCTGGCGGCTCGTGCGGTCGCTGCAGCGCAAGGTCCGCGCGCGGGCCGCCGCGCTGCGCGATCGAATCGACGTGCCGGCGGCGCTTGCGGCGCGCACGTTTTGGGCGTTCGATGACGCCGCGACGGCGCCGCTCCATGGCTTCCGCGATGCCGACGACTACTACGCGCGCGCGAGCAGTCGCTCCTGGCTGCCGGCCATCGAGGTGCCGACGCGGCTGATCCACGCCCTCGACGACCCGTTCCTTCCCGAGGCGGCGGTGCCGGTGCCGGCCATGCGGGCCAACCCGGCCATCGATCCCCACGTCTCCGCGTTCGGCGGGCACGTCGGGTTCGTCACCGGTCCGCCGTGGGCCCCGACGTTCTGGGCCGAAGCCATGGCCGCGGCGTTCGTCGCAGCGCGGCTCACGCGTGCCGAGCCCGTCCGTTAGATTGCGCAGCAATCACTCGACGACATCACCGACTTCTTGGGGAGTACGCGGCATGGCCATCACATCGAAGGCGAAAGCGGTCTGGCAGGGCAAACTGCGCGATGGCAAGGGCGTATTCGAGGCGGGCTCGGGCACGTTCAAGGGCGACTACACGTTCGCGACCCGGTTCGAGGGCAAGAAAGGCACGACGCCAGAAGAATTGCTGGCGGCGGCGCATGCCGCCTGTCTCAGCATGGCCCTGGCGGGTAGCCTCGACAAGGCGGGAACTCCGGCGACGCGGATCACCGCGTCGGCCCAGTGTCAGATGGATATGATCGACGGCACGGCGACCGTCACCACGATGCGGCTCGACGTGCGCGGCGTCGTGCCAGGTCTGGACCAGGCGGCATTCGCGAAGGCCGCCGCCGGGGCCAAACAGAACTGTCCCGTGTCTCGAGCCCTCGCCGGGATCAAGTCCATCGAGCTGCACGCCACGCTGGAGTCGTGAGCGAGTATCCGGTCCCCCGCGCGATCCATCGCGCGGACGATGCGGTAACGATCACATGGGCGGAGGACCATGTCGGAGTGTACCCGGCGCGGGACCTCCGCCTCGCCTGTCAGTGCGCGGTGTGTCAGGAGGAGATGACCGGGCGGCCGCTGTTGGACCCGGGGTCCGTGCCGGCCGACGTCCGGCCGGTCACGATCACCCTGGTGGGCGGGTACGCGATCCGCATCGACTGGAGCGACGGGCACCGCACCGGGCTCTACACCTACGAGTTTCTGCTGCAGCGGTGTCCCTGCGAGCGATGCCGGTGACCGAGGGAAGGGTGGAAGGGTCGAAGGACGGAAAGTCGAGGGCGGTGGGAAACGGCCGATCCGTTCATCCGTCGATCCGCCGGTCCGTCGGGTGTGGGGGAGTGTAGGGCGGCGTGGATCCTGTCGCGCACACGCTGGTCGGTGGGTCCCTGGCCCAGGCCGGGCTGGGGCGCCGGACACCGCTGGCGACGGCCACGCTCCTCGTGGCGGTCAACCTGCCGGACATCGACATCGTGGCGTACGCGTGGGGCGAAACCCACGCGCTTGCCTTCCGTCGCGGCTGGACGCACGGCGTGCTCGCCCTGGTCGTACTCCCGCTCGTGCTCGCCGGCTGCATGCTCCTCTGGGATCGGTTGGTCCGTCGGGCCCGCCACCCGGAGCGCGCACCGGCACGGGGGCGGACCATCCTGTTGCTCGCCGGCCTCGGCGTGCTGACGCACCCGGCTCTGGACCTGCTCAACGTCTATGGCGTGCGCCTGCTCATGCCGTGGTCCGACGGGTGGTTCTACGGGGATGCGCTGTTCATCGTGGATCCATGGGTCTGGGCGATGCTCGCGGGCGGGTGGTGGCTTGCTGCCCGGCGGCGAGGCCCAGGCCCCGCGCGGGCCGCGCTCGTCGCGCTCGTCGTGTACGCCACGACGATGGCCGGCACGGGATGGGTGGGGCGACGGCTCGTCTGGCGCGCCCTGCCGGACGGTGGGGCCGGCGTCACACG
>Ga0224512_10001209_pt1 | contig 25444 bp, 22 predicted proteins | sample SF_May12_sed_USG_4_FD_169103 | JGI IMG/M metagenome (GOLD analysis project Ga0224512, IMG submission 169103) | Sediment microbial communities from San Francisco Bay, California, United States - SF_May12_sed_USGS_13 | ecosystem: Environmental > Aquatic > Marine > Sediment | place: USA... | reverse complement strand
CCGCCGATGGTGTGGCGGCTGCGTTGTGCCATTCACTCATGGGCTCGTTTCCTCGGTGATCTCGCGGCTCCAGGGCAGGGTCCTCTCCCGCGGAACGGACCGCGTCGAGATCGAAACCAGCGGCGGCGTCGTCTATGAAGTAGAGGTACCGCTGACGGTCCTGCAGGAGATTCCGTCGGTCGGCGACACGCTGGAGCTGCGCACCCTTCAGGTGGTCACGGAGACGTCGGTCGCGCTCTACGGCTTCGTAACGCCGCAGGAGCGCGTCTTGTTCTTGAGGCTCCGCACCGTGAAGGGCGTGGGAGCGAAGGTGGCGCTCGGAATCATGTCGACCTTCCCGTCGCAACGGCTCGCTCGGGCCATTGTCGAGAAAGACACGACGGCGCTCCGCCAGGCCCCCAAGGTCGGCATGAAGCTCGCCGAGACGATCGTGCTCGAGCTCTCGGACAAGGTCGATGACCTCGTCGGCGTCGTACCCACGTTCGGGGGAGCCGACACCGTGGCCCATCAGGCGGTCCAGGCGTTGATCTCGCTTGGCTACACGTTCGGGGATGCGGATCGTGCGGTGCGTGGCGTGCTCGAAGGCGGCGCCCCGGACACAGCGGAGGAGCTGATCCGCCGCGCTCTGGCCCGGTGAAGGCTAGATTCACCCGATGACCAGGCACCTGCACGTCACGACCCCGGATACCATCGAGGAGGACGTTGCGGCGGAGCCTTCGCTCCGACCCCAGCGACTCGCCGAGTTCATCGGTCAGAACAAGGTGCGCGAGGCTCTTTCCATCGCAATCGAGGCGGCCAAGCAGCGGCGGGAGCCGCTCGACCATCTCTTGTTCCATGGCCCTCCGGGGCTGGGAAAGACGACGCTCGCCGCGCTCATGGCACGCGAGATGGGCGTGAACATCAAGACGACCTCGGGTCCGGTCCTCGAAAAGCCCGCCGACCTCGTCGGCATCCTCACGAACCAACGTGAGGGTGACATCCTCTTCATCGACGAGATTCACAGGCTGCGCCCGGTCATCGAGGAATTCCTCTATCCGGCGATGGAGGATTGGCAGGTCGAGGTCCGGTTGTCGGACGGTCCCAAGGCCAACACGATGACGATGAAGATCGAGCGCTTCACCTTGGTCGGGGCGACCACCCGCTTCGGGCTGCTCACGGCACCCATGCGTGCTCGCTTCGGCATCGTGCAGCGGCTGAATTTCTATCCGGCGGATGAGCTGGCGACGATCCTCGCGCGGAGCGCCGACATCCTCGGGGTCACGACCTCCAAGGAGGGTGCCGAGGAGCTGGCGAAGCGATCGAGGGGAACACCGCGGGTGGCCAATCGCCTTCTGCGGCGGGTGCGTGACTACGCGCAGGTGAGGGCGGATGGTCACATCGATCAAGAGGTCGCCGCCGCGGCGCTTCGCATGCTCGATGTCGACGAGTACGGCCTGGACGAAATGGACGCGCGCGTGCTCAAGACGCTCATCGAGAAGTTCGAGGGCGGACCCGTCGGAGTGAACTCCCTCGCCGTAGCCATGGGTGAGGACGCGACGACACTCGAGGAAGTCTACGAGCCCTTCCTGATCATGGAGGGCTACCTGATGCGCACGCCCCAGGGGAGGGTGGCGACGCCAAGGGCGTTCCGCCGTTTCGGCTACACGCTCCCGGAGCAGAAAGGGCCGCAGGGCTCGCTCTTCGTCGAGGAGTGAGTACGCCGCCCGACGGCTCGCGGCCGGCGGATTACGACTACGAGCTGCCGGCGGGGCGAATCGCCTGCTACCCCACAGCTCGTCGCGACCAGAGCCGCCTTCTCGTTCTCGGTCCGGAAGGTGACCTCGCTCACGCAACCTTCCCAGACGTCGTCGGCCTGATGGACGAAGGAGACGTCCTCGTCGTCAACGAGAGCCGCGTTTTGCCCGCTAGGCTCCTCGGCCACAAGCCGACCGGCGCGCCCTCCGAGGTCCTGCTGTTGCGAACGGCGGGCACGGGGGAGGATCCGTACTTGTGGGAGGCTCTGGTTCGCCCGGGGGGAAAGCTGAAGCCCGGTCGTCGCGTGCTCGTCGCCGACGACCTCTCCATCGACATCGTGGACTCGGCGCCTGGGAGTACGAGGATCGTTCGCCTGGTGACGGACCGCACCGTAGAGGAGGCCCTCGAGCGCCACGGGCACATGCCGCTCCCGCCCTACCTGGGTCGGGACGACGAGCCTCTGGATCGCGAGCGCTACCAGACCGTCTACGCCCGGGAGCCCGGGTCGGTGGCCGCGCCGACCGCCGGGCTCCACTTCACTCCCGAGGTGCTGGCCGCGGTGGAGGCTGCGGGGGTCAAGCGAGTCACGGTTACGCTGCACGTCGGGATCGGCACCTTCAGGCCCGTCGACGCAGACGACCTCGCCCAGCACGAGATGCATGAGGAGTCGTACCACATTCCCTTCGCGACCGCGGAGGCCGTGAACGCGGTGTTGCAGGGACGAGGGCGGGTGTGGGCCGTCGGAACCACCACGCTCAGGACCCTCGAAGCTTCTGTAAGCGAGCACGGTCTGGTGACGCCGGGCCCGGGGAGCACCGACCTCTTCGTGCGTCCGCCCTACGACTTCAAGGTCGTGGACTGCTTGCTCACGAACTTTCACCTGCCGCGGTCCACGCTCCTCATGTTGGTAGCCGCCTTCGCCGGCTACGAAGCAGCGATGGCGGCGTATCGTGAGGCCATCCGCTCGGAGTACCGCTTTTACTCTTATGGCGACGCGATGGCGATCGTCCGGGCGGCGACGGGATGATAGGCGCGGCGCGGCCAGGCCGCTTCTAGCCGAACCCCCGGGTGGCTGGTACCATGATCACGAAAATGTCGGGCTTGATGTAGCGGTTTCATCCGGGGAGGAAGCCATGTCTTTATCGTCCCGTGGAGTCTGCGGTCTCACGCTTGCAGCGATGCTCGCGCTCCCAGCGCTCAGTTCTGCGCAGCAGCGAGGTAACCCCGATGGCGAATGGCGCTACCAGAGTGCCGACGCTTGGGGGACTCGGTATTCCCCGGTGAATCAGGTCAACGCATCGAACTTCGAGGACCTGGAAACCGCCTGGGTTTGGCGCGCCGACAACTTCGGCCCCGAGCTCGAAGATCAGTTCAAGGCCACCCCGCAGTACATCGACGGCGTCCTCTACACGGTTGCAGGACACCGGCGGACCGTGGTGGCGATCGACCCGTCGAATGGCGAGACGATATGGACGTACCGCGAGCCCAACACGGCTCGTTGGGAACGGTCCATGCGTCAGAACTACGGGAAGGGCGTGGCCTACGCCGAGCTCGACGGCCGCGGGATCATTTTCTTCACCTCCCCGGCCTTCTTCCTGCACGCATTGGATGCAAAGACCGGCCGTCATATCGAGAACTTCGGTATGCGTGTGGATCTACCCGGCTTCCCGGAGACGGGTGTGATCGACATGATCCCGGACTTGATCACCGACTGGGAGCCTTGGGAGAACTGGGACCAGCCATACGACGCGGACTACGGCATTCCGCGGGAGCTCGGCTACATCACCACATCTTCGCCGCCGATCGTCGTGAACGGCGTCGTTGTCGTCGGTAATTCCGCGGAGCAGGGCTACAACCAGACGCGCATCGAAAACGTCCCGGGCGATATCCTCGCCTACGACGCGCGCACGGGCGAGCACATGTGGAAATTCCACGTCATCCCGAGGCCCGGCGAGTTCGGCCACGACACGTGGGAGAACGACGCGTGGCGCTACACGGGAGACGTCTCCTCGTGGGCGCCGATGTCCGCCGACGAGGACCTGGGCCTCGTCTACCTCCCGACGAACCCGCCCACGATCGACTACTTCGGCGGCTTCCGGCCCGGCAACAACCTGTTCGGCACCAGCACGATCGCGCTGGACGTGCGGACCGGCGAGCGGAAGTGGCACTTCCAGACGGTCCACAACGACCAGTGGAACTACGACCTCCCCAATGTGCCGATCGTGGTGGACCTGACCGTGGACGGTCGCCCCGTGCCGGCCCTGGTCCAGACGACCAAGACCGGCATCATCTTCGCGTTCAACCGCGAGACCGGGGAGCCCATCTGGCCGATCGAGGAAGTCCCGGTCGTGCAGACCGTGGTGCCGGGCAACTGGACGGCCGCGACGCAGCCGATTCCAACTCGCCCCGAGCCGTCGGAGCCGCTGGGCCTGCCCGAGAGCGACGTGATCGACTTCACGCCCCAGCTCCGCGCCGAGGCCATGGAGATGCTGAGCCAGTACCGCGTCGGCGGTCCGTTCATGCCGAGGCTCTACGAGGATCACAACACCGGTGTCGAGGACAACATTCGATGCTATGGCGGGCTGAACATCACCAACCCCGCGACGCTCGATCCGTCGACTGGCATCCTGTACGTGCCGTCGTCCCGCGGGTGCAGCGGTGGGAGCATAATGCCCGGGCAAGATGCGGATGAGCCGGACAACCCCGCTACGACCGGTACGACCATCTCGCAGTGGGTCGCCGGGCCCGGTGGCGGCTTGCCGCGTGTGCAGGGCTTGCCCGCATGGAAGCCGCCCTATAACAGGGTGTCTGCCTACGACATGAACACAGGTGAGCGTATCTGGTGGGTCCCCATCGGTGAGGTGCCGGAGAACATCGCGAACCACCCGGCGCTCCGCGGCGTCGATACGTCGCGGTTCGGAGGCGGCGGCAACTCCGTCAACATGGTTGCGGGTGACTTGCTGTACACGACCGAGGGCTCGAGCGGAGCACCGGTACTCAACGCGTGGAACAAGCTTACAGGTGAGTACGTCGGTCAAGTCGAGATGCCGGGCGCGGGACAGTACGGCATGATGACGTACCGTCACGAGGGGCAGCAGACGATCGTCGTGCAGGCAGGACGTCCCGCACGCCTAATCGCCCTGAGGCTGCCCTAGGGCTGCTGCGTCCGCAGGGACAAGCCGGGGGTGCCTCCGCTCAGCGGAGGCACCCCCTTTGTCATTTCGGCGTGGAAAGGCGCGTGAGCTGCTGGCCGTTGGCGTCGAAGTTGGCCGGTTCGAGCCAGGCTTCGAAGGCTGCGCGCACGGCGGGCCATTCGCCGTCCGTGATCGAGTACCAGGCGGTGTCTCGGTTGCGTCCCTTGTAGATGCGGTCCTGACGGAACGTCCCCTCGTATACGAAGCCGAGTCGATCGGCGGCGCGACGGGACGCGGCATTCAGGTCGTCGCATTTCCACTCGTAACGGCGGTAGCCGAGCTCGTCGAAGGCGCGTCGCGCCATCAAGTACATCGCCTCGGTCGCCTCAAGCGTCCGCTGCAGCTGAGGCGAGTAGTGGATGTGGCCCACCTCGATGGATCCCATCTCGGGGTTGATGCGCAGATAGCTCGCCACGCCCACGACGGTGCCACCTCCGTCGAGAATGGCAAAGAAGAGCGGGTCGTCCTTGCTGGATACCTCGGAGAGCCATGACCCGAAAGCCTCCACTGTCTTGAACGGACCGTAGGGGAGGTACGTCCATCCGACCCCCGCCGTATCGCCGGCGTATGCCTCGAACAGGTCGGCCGCGTGCCGCTCCGCCGCGAGCGGTTCCAGGCGGCAGTAGCGTCCTGCCAACTCCTGTCGACCCGGCCGGGCGCGCGGTTTCCAGTCGGGAAGCGGCGCGCCGACCGGCAGGTCCTTCTGGTCCATTCGGCGTCGGCCCTAGCGAAGTCCCGCCAGAACCGGGGTGAGGATCCGGGCCCAGATGTCGTAGCCAGCGGGGGTCATGTGGATTCCGTCCGCGACGAAAAGCTCGGGGATCGGCTGACCGTCGCCGTCGAGCATGTCCGAGCCGACGTCCACGTAGTGCACGTTGTAGTGCTTCGCCGCGAACTCCTCCAGGAGTCTGTTCGTGGCCACTGCCTCCCCCCACACGTCCCAACGGGCCGGGCCCGGCTTGACGGACAGGAAGACCACGTGGGTCCCCGGAGACTCGTGCTGCACGGCCTCGGCGAATTCCCGCATGTCCTCGAAGACCTGCGGCGCCTTCTTACCGACGCTGGTGTCGTTGTCTCCTTCGTAGTACACCACGATCGAGGGGTCGTACTTCAGGACCGCCTCATGGACCCAGTGTGTGGCGTCGTTGGCCTGGGAGCCTCCGAAGCCACGGTTGATCACCGGAAACTGCGGGAAGTACTCGGCCGTCCTCCAGAAGTTGATACTGGAGCTTCCGACGAACACGATCGGGTTGTCGGGGGTCGAGTTTTCGGCGTCGACGGTGGCCCAGTCTTCGAAGGTGTCCGTGAAGCGAATCGGATCTGGGTCGGCGACGTGCTGGCCCTGCACTGGCGGCGCCCATACGAGGAATAGGGCCGACAAGGCGATCAGCGGGCGGGCGGGCAGTCTGGGCCGCATGGGTCATCGTCCGGAGGAGGGTGGCACGTGGAATCCGGGACAATGTGGCATCCGCTCCGCGTGCGCGCACGGCCCCGCCGTTAGATTGCGCGCGCCATGTTCCAATACCGTCTCGAATCGACCCAGGGCTCGGCCCGCGCGGGCACGCTGCAGACGCCGCACGGCGATGTACCGACCCCGGCCTTCATGCCGGTGGGCACCCAGGGGACCGTGAAAGCCCTCATCATGGAAGAGGTGGCGGAGCTCGGGGCACGGATGGTCCTGGCCAACACGTACCACCTGTATTTGCGACCTGGACACGAGTTGATCCGTGAGCTCGGAGGCCTTCATCGATTCACGCGATGGGATGGGCCGATGCTTACCGATTCGGGCGGCTTCCAGGTCTTCTCCTTGGCGGCGATCCGAGATGTGCATGACCACGGCGTGGAGTTCCAGAGCCACATCGACGGCTCCAAGCATACGTTCACGCCTGAGTCGGTGATGGAGATCCAGCACGCTCTGGGTGCGGACGTCATCATGGCCTTCGATGAGTGTCCACCGGGTGGGTGCGATCGGGGGACCGCTCAGGCGGCATGCGACCGCACCTTGGCGTGGCTCGAGCGGTGTCGGGGCAGCCATTTGGCGCGAGCGGAGGACTCCGACCAGGCGGCGCAGGCCCTCTTCCCGGTGCTACAAGGCAACGTCTTCGATGATCTCAGGCGGGACCACGCCCAGCGCACGATGGATCTCGGCGACTGGCACGGTTACGGGATCGGTGGCCTGAGCGTCGGCGAAGCCAAGGAGGACATGTGGCGGGTTCTCGAACACCTCGACGACACGCTCCCCGATGATCGGCCCCGGTATCTCATGGGCGTCGGGTATCCAGATGACCTGCTGGAGGCGATCGCGCGGGGCTGCGACATGTTCGACTGCGTGGCACCCACTCGAAACGCCCGTCATGGCACCGCCTGGACGAGCACGGAGGGCCAAGTGAACTTGAAGGCCGCGCGTTTCAAGAAGGACGCGTCAGCACTCGATCCGGCCTGTGACTGTTACACTTGCATGCGCTACGATCGAGCATATCTGCGTCACCTGGTCGTCGCTTCGGAGTGGCTCGCGATGCGACTCCTGTCGATCCACAACCTGCGCTTCCTGGTGCGCCTCGCAGAGGAAGCGCGGAGCAGGGTGGGTGAGGGGACGTTCGAGAGCTGGCGCATGGAGTGGCTTGAACGCTATCACAACGAACGGAGCAGTCAGTGACGCCGATCGATCTCCTTTGGGCCGTGCCCCGTGAGGGCGGCAGCGCCGGGGCCATCTTCGTTTTTCAGATGGTCCTCATCGTGGCGATCTTCTACTTCTTGTTGCTCCGGCCTCAGGCCAAGGAGAAGCAGCGACACGCAGAGATGCTCGCCGCGGTCAAAAAGGGCGACGAGATCGTCACGAACGGCGGCATCATCGGGAAGGTCGTCCACGTGGAGGAGGGCCGCCTGACCGTGCGCACGGGCGAGAACACTCGAATCACCGTGGACCGCACCCGCATCGCGGGCGTCCTAAACGTGAAGGGCGAGGTCCAGGCGGAGTAGGAAGCCAAGTCATGTCCGTGCGTGAGATCGTAATGATGGGGGATCCGGTCCTCCGTGAGGTGGCGGAGGAGGTGGATGCCTTCGACGATGCGCTGCGGGCTCTCGTGCGGGACATGTTCGAGACGATGTACCATGCCGATGGCATCGGCCTCGCTGCTCCACAGATCGGGATCTCCTCCCGGATTCTCGTGATCGACCTTCGGCGCGACGACGACCACGATGACGATGACGAGCCGATCGCATTGGTGAACCCCAGGGTCGCGTGGCAGAGCACCGCGGTCGAAAAGCAGACAGAGGGGTGCCTCAGCATTCCCGGACTGGAGGAGGTCGTCGAACGTCCGGGGGAGGTGCGGGTCGAGGCTCAGGACCCCGACGGAAATCCCGTGAGTATCGCGGCGGACAAGCTGCTGGCGAGAGCGTTGCAGCATGAGATCGACCATCTCGACGGCGTGCTATTCCTCGACCGCGTGAGCCCTCTGAAGCGCAGGATGCTCCTGAAGAAGTGGAAGAAGCTGGAGTCCGAAGAAGCGTGACCGCTTCATGAGAATCCTTTTCTGGGGTACGCCCGACTTCGCCGTGCCATCCCTGCGGGCGCTCGACGACGAGGGCTTCGAGATCGTCGGGGTGGTCACTCAGCCGGATCGGCCGGCCGGCCGGGGGCGTCACTTGAAGTCGCCCGAGGTGAAGGCCGTCGCCTACGAGCTGGGGTTGGAGGTCCTCGCTCCCAAGTCTCCGAGGGCTCCCGAATTCATCGAGCAGATCAGGGCGCTGCGACCGGACATCTCCGTCGTGGTCGCGTACGGCCACATACTCGTCGACGAAGTTCTCCAAGTCCCGCCTATGGGCTCGATCAACGTGCACGCGTCGCTCCTGCCCAAGTTGCGAGGGGCTGCGCCCATCACATGGGCAATCGTGCAGGGCCACGAAGAAACGGGAATTACCATCATGCGCATGGTACGCGAGATGGATGCCGGCGCGGTCATTCACCAAGTGGTCGAACCTATCCTTCCTGACGAGACGGGCTCGGAGCTCTCAATTCGACTGTCGGAGGTGGGTGCTGAAGCGCTGGTAGAGGCACTCGCCATGCTGTCACTGGGCGACGCCCCGGAGGTAGAGCAGGACCACTCGCAGGCGACCTTCGCTCAGAAGGTGGACCGGGCCGTGGCGCGCATCGACTGGGGCGCGACCGCGCGCGAGGTCTCGTGCCTGGTCCGAGGGATGGACACGACGCCTGGGGCTTGGACCACGCTGGAGGGCCAGCCGGTCAAGCTCTTCGGACCGACGGCGACCGACGATATCCCCTCCGACGCGGGACCCGGGGCGGTGCTCGTCGCGGATTCGGAGCGGGGCCTCATCGTCCAAACGGGTCAGGGGGCACTCCGGTTCGCCGAGGTTCAGCCCCCCGGGGGTCGCCGTATGAGCGTCATCGATTGGATCAACGGACGTCGGGTCGAGGCGGGGCAACGGTTCGAGTGAACGGTCGTCTGCTCCCGAGACTCCACGCGGTGACAGATGACTCGGTGCTCTCTCGGCCGGAGTTCATGGCCCTGGCCGAAGAGGTCTTCGAGGCGGGTGGCCGCCGGGTCGCGATTCACCTGCGGGGTCGCACAACGGGGTCCCGTCGCTTGCTCGACTTGGTCCTCACGCTCGGTCCCCTCGCTCGATCCTCAGGGGCCGCACTCTTCGTGAACGACAGGATCGACGTCGCGCTGGTTTCCGATGTAGATGGCGTACACCTGGGTGGCGGGTCTCTATCTCCGGTGGTCGCGCGTGCCTTGCTTGGACCAAAGGCGTGGATCGGCGTGTCCTCCCACGACGTCGAGGAGCCGACCCTTGGCGGTGCGGATTACGCCTTTCTGGGTACCATATACCCGACCGCGTCGCACCCGAACGTCCTAGGAATAGGTACGGTGGGACTGAAGAAGGCGGTGAGCCGCGCGCTTGGGGCCCCGATTCTCGCCATCGGCGGGATCGGTGAAGGTCAGGTGGCCGGTGTCATGGCGACGGGCGCCTACGGCGTTGCGGCCATCCGGGGGATCTGGGCTGCCTCTAGACCCGGGGCGGCAGTGAGGCGGTATCTTGAAGGCGTCGGAAACAGGAGAGAGTAGCAGTGAAGGCGACAGAAACGATCCGTATCCGCCTGAACGGGAAGGAGCGCGACCTCGAGGTGGGCCATACCGTAACGACCCTCTTGGAGTCGTTGGAGCTCCATCCCGGCATGGTGGTCGTCGAGCTGAATCGGGACATCCTGGTGCGCGAGCGCTACGCCGAAGTCCCCGTGTCCGACGGGGACTCGCTCGAGCTCGTCCACTTCGTGGGTGGAGGCTGAGATGACGGACTCCCAGGCCGTTCTCGAGGCCGCGCGCGCCCTCGACGGACCGCTGACGATAGGGGGCGTCGACTTCACGTCCCGCCTCATCGTGGGCACGGGTAAGTACACGACCAATGAAATCATGGTGGATGCGATCCGCGCATCCGGTGCGGAGATGGTTACTGTGGCGGTCCGCCGCGTCGACCTCGACCGCACGAAGCAGGAGGCGATCCTCCACCATTTGGATCCCGACGAGTTCTTCCTGCTCGCGAACACCGCGGGTTGTTACACGGCAGAGGACGCGATTCGCTACGCACGGCTGGCTCGTGCGGCCGGTTTCAATGAGTTCGTGAAGCTCGAGGTGATCGGAGACGAGGCGACGCTTCTCCCCGATGTGCAGGCCACCCTGGAAGCCGCGACCACGTTGGCGGCCGAAGGCTTCAAGGTGATGGCGTATACGAACGACGACCTCATCACGGCGCTCCGACTCGAGGACGCCGGTTGCGTCTCGGTCATGCCGCTCGCGAGCCCGATCGGGAGCGGCCTCGGCATCGTGAACCCGTACTTCATTCGCGAGATCAAGCGGCGGCTCTCGGTACCGGTCATCGTCGACGCGGGAGTGGGTACGGCGTCCGATGCGTGTGTGACGATGGAGCAGGGCGTCGATGGAGTCCTGATGAACACTGCGCTCGCCGCCGCGGACGATCCGGTTCGGATGTCCCACGCGATGAAGCACGCGATCGTCGCCGGTCGCCTCGCGTACCTCGCGGGGCGGATGCCCGCCCGTGAGATCGCGGTGCCATCCTCGCCGACCCGCGGGATGCTCGACTGAGCGAAGCGAGTCCGGTGAGCGAAGCGAGTCCGGGCCGGCGGGCAGCGCTTCAGGCGCGCCAAGAGACCGAGCGGGGCAGGCGTCTCGACCGTGCGTTCGACGAGGCGGCCAGGACCGTGGATCCGCGTGAGCGGGCTTTCGCCCACGAGCTGAGCTTTGGCACGACGCGCCTGCGTGGCCGGTTGGATCACCTGCTCGCCCGACACGTCCACCGCGGCCTGCCGGCGCTCGACCCGTTGGTGCTGGAGGTTCTCAGGCTCGGCGCCTATCAGCTCTTGTACATGGGCAGCGTGCCTTCTTACGCAGCCGTGTCTCAGTCCGTGGATCTGGCACGCGAGCGGCGCGGCACAGGGGCTGCAGGCTTGGTGAATGCCGTGTTGAGGAAGGTTGGAGAAGACGGCGATCGGCCGGAGCTGTTTCCCGATTTCGCGGGAGATGCGGCAGGCTTTCTCGCGACGTGGGGATCGCACCCGCGCTGGATTGTCGATCGATGGCTGACCCGGTGGGAGCCGGCGGCCGCTCGTTCGCTGGTGGAGGCGAACAACGAGCGTCCCTCCGCATTCGTCGTGCCGCTGGCAGTGGAGCCGGCGGAAGCGGTGTCCGTTCTCGCGGCATCCAACCTGGAGGCGGCACCTGTCGGGCACGGCACGCAGTGTTTGCGCCTGGGGCCGGGGGTCAGACCCGCGGCGGCGTTCGCTGTGCTGCCGCGCGCGATCGCCCAAGATCCTGCGGCGAATTTGGTCGCGGCTTATGCAGATGTTCCCACAGGCACGAAGGTTGCAGACCTTTGTGCTGCCCCTGGAGGGAAAGCGCTCGCAGTGTCGGACCGCGCTCTCTATACTCTTGCCGTCGATCGATCGGAACCACGCCTACGCATGGTCAGAGACAACGCCGTCCGCACCGAACGCGAGATCGGAATCGTCGTGGCCGACGCGCGACGGCCTCCACTGCGCGAAGTCGATGTGGTGCTCCTGGACGCCCCATGCACGGGGACCGGCACATTCGCTCGCCGCCCGGACGCCCGCTGGCGCCTCACGACGCAGTCGATCGCGGATCTGACCGCGTTGCAGACTCAGATGCTCACGGCTGCAGCTGAGGTGGTGGTCCCCGGGGGCCTGCTGGTCTATTCCACGTGCTCGCTCGAGGCCGAGGAGAACGAGGCACAAGTCGACGTGTTCCTGGCGTCGCACCCCGACTTTCGCATCGAGGCCACATCGGCGGTCCCCTCCCAGTATCTGGACCGCCTTGGGCAGCTGACCGTGACCCCACAGGATAGCGGATTCGACGGAGCCTTCGCCGCGCGACTCAGGAGGGCCTCGTGAAACTCGGCGGCTCGCTGGAACGCAGGCGTGGACGCAGACGGCTGCCTTCGGAAGGAGTCGGCGGGCGCTCTTGGGCGAGGGTCGATCTCGGGCGCAACATCTTCCTGGCGGTGGGCGGTGTCATCCTGGGCGGCTGGCTCCTCGGATACATGGTCTCGACGCGACTCGTGTTCCCCGCGCCCCCTCCCCCCGGGGACCTCTTCCCGATTCCGGATGTGCGTGGCCTGGGCGTCGCGAGCGCAAGCGAGCGCCTGGCGGGTGCGGGGCTCTCTCTGGGGGCGGTGGACTCGCTCCTCCACCCCTCTGTCGCAGTGGGCTTGATTCTGGGCCAGTCACCGCTGCCCGGTCAGGTCGCTCGCCCAGACGCTCCGGTCAGGGTGACGATCAGCCTCGGTCCGCAGACCCGCGCCGTTCCGGACGTGCGGTCGTTGGAACTGAGCCGGGCGAGAACGGTGCTCGAAACGAGTGGCTTTCTGGTCAGGGTCGATACGGTGCAGTCGACGATCGAACGGGGCAGGGTGGTCAGCCTTGTTCCGCAACCCGGCAGCGCGGTTCCACTTCCGTCCGAAATCAGGCTCGCGGTGAGCGCGGGGCCTCCGGTGGTGGTCATGCCGTTCGTCCTCGGGTTGGGCGAAGATGAGGCTCGCACCCTGTTGGACAGCCTGGGACTTGTCGTGTCCGAGGTCGAGGAGGTCTTTCGCTTCGGTCGCGATCAGGGCATCGTGGTCCAGCAGGAGCCCGCTTCAGACATGGAGTTGGAGCGGGGGAGTAGCGTGCGACTCCAGGTCGGACGCAGGGGCTCGGGGCGGGGGAACAATGACCCCCTTGAGCCGTAGCATCCCGAGCATCTGACTTCAAGCGCCAGGACCCCCAGACCGCTGATGAACCGTCTCGTCCGCTCGCCCTATCTGTGGCTCATCATCGGGGTCGTTGCGGTGGTCACCTACGCCTGGACCGCCCGGGACCGCTACCGCGAATCCGCCATTCTGGCCGGAGCGCAGGCCCCGGACTTCTCCTTTCCGTCGCTAACGCGTGGAGAGCTGCGGCTTTCCGACTTCGAGGATCACGTCGTTCTGGTGAACATCTGGGCGACCTGGTGCCTTCCCTGCCGTGAAGAGATGCCCTCCATGGAACGCCTGTACGAGGCGTTCGAAGGGGAGGACTTCGAGATCTTCGCTGTGAGCGTCGACGCCCCGTTCGGGCAGGTGGACGAGAGCAGCGGATACGAGGGCGGGGACCTTGCGGCATTCGCGCATGAGTACGAGCTGTCGTTCCCCATCCTCCATGATCCGACCGGTGGCATTCGCCAGATGTACCAGACCACCGGCGTGCCGGAGTCGTTCGTCATCGCGAAGGGCGGAGTCATTTGGAAAAAGGTCGCAGGCCCCACGGAATGGGACCTTCCCGTCAACAAGGAGCTCATACGCCGGCTCCTCGACGGCTGATCGATGAGGCGGATGCCGAGGTCGCTGCTCCGGAACTGGCGTCTGAAGCTGTCGGCACTCGGCCTGTCCATCTTCCTCTGGGCTCTGGTGCAGACGGAGCCACTCAGTCAGGAGACGTTCTCTTCGGTTCCCGTCGTTGTGGAGATCGCTGACACCCTGTGGACGACGACGGGGTCGCCTACGCCGCCGACGGTCGAGTTGCGCTTGGGTGGTCCCGCTCGGGAGATCATCCGTCTGGCTCGTGAGGGGACGAGCGTGGTCATACCGGTGTCTGCGGTCGGGTCTCGTGATACCGTGATCGCGATTCAGCGCGAGTGGGTCCAGTTGGGACAGCGAGCGGGTGTCACGGTCGAGTCGGTGTCTCCGGCCACGCTACGAGTGTCCTTCGAGCAGGCGGTGACCAAGAGCATCCCGCTTTCTCTACGTCTCCAAGGCGAACTGCCCGCGGACCTGGCGTTTTCGAATGAGATTGGCGTGAACCCCCAAGCCGTTATGGTCCGTGGTCCAGAGAGCCGGCTGGGCGGACTCGACTCGCTCGCGCTCGAGCCCCTCGACCTCAGCAGCGTGCGCGACTCGGACATCTTCACCCTCGCGGTCGACACCAGCGGACTGGCCGGGGCTTCGGTCGTTCCGCGAGATGTCATGGTCGGGGTTCGGGTCGAACCATTGGTTGAGCGTTCTCTCGAAGGCGAATTGGTGGTCCACGCAGACGCGCGTGGGTACTCGGTTCCCTTGATTGTCGATCCCGTGTCGATTCGTCTGCGACTCGAGGGCGCCCGCACCCTCGTCACCGCGATGGACCTGTCACTCTTGAGGGTCTCGGTTCCGCCGGAGTCACTCGCGGGAATGGTGCCGGGTGAAGTCCGACGCGTCCGCCTGCAGGTGGACGGCGTTCCCGCCCTCGTGACCGCCTATCCATCGACGGAGGTCGTGACTGTCCGGCGAGTCGCTGACCCGCCAGAAGACTTACAGCAGGACCCGTCGTGAAGGGAGGCCCGGGCCCCTACGTGTTGGGCCTCGAGACGTCATGCGACGAAACATCCGCTGCGGTCCTGGATGGTGACCACTGCATTCTCGGCCACGTGATTCTCTCGCAGGATGTCCACGAGGTCTACGGAGGCGTGGTGCCCGAGCTGGCCGCGCGCGCCCATCTGCAAAAAGTGGATGCAGTCGTCGATCAGGCGCTGGCCGAGGCGGGTGTCCGGCTCGACGAGGTGGACTTTCTCGGCGTTACCGCAGGACCCGGATTGATCGGGGCGCTTCTGGTGGGCGTTTGCTGGGTGAAGGCGACGGCCTATGGACTCGGAAGACCGTGGGTGCCCGTGCATCACATGGAGGCACATCTCTTCGCGCCGTCCTTGGAAGATCAGAAAGCAGAGCCCCCCTTCGTGGCGCTCCTGGTTTCGGGCGGCCACACGCTCCTGATTCACGCCACGGCATGGGGGGTCTACCGGCTGCTTGGCGCGACGCGTGACGACGCCGCGGGCGAGGCCTTCGACAAGGTGGCCAAGCTGCTCGGCCTGCCCTATCCAGGCGGACCCGCAATCGAGCGGCTGTCTGCTTCTGGCGACCCCAAGCGCCACTTGCTGCCTCGACCGATGCTCGCACGCAATCAGCGTCCAGGCGACGCCGACTTCTACGACTTCTCGTTCAGCGGACTCAAGACCGCGGTCGTCCAGTTGGTGCGCTCGCTCGAGGCCGAGGGTACGCTCGACTCGGAGCGGCCCCACGTGGCCGCCGCCTTCCAAGCGGCGGCGATCGACGTGCTGGTGTCCAAGACCCTGCGGGCCGTAGAGGAGACGGACTGCCCGCGGGTCCTCTTTGGCGGGGGCGTGAGCGCGAACAAGGCACTGCGCGAGGAGATGGCTGCGCGCATGGGATCCGGAGGCGAGCTTTTCCACTCGTCGCCTCGGCTCGCGCTGGACAACGGGGCGATGGTGGCGCGCGCTGCCCGCTTCCGCTTCGATCGCGGGGAGATTGCGACGCCCGATGCGTCCGCCTCAGCCGCGTACCCGTTCCCGGGCCTCCTTTCGAGAGTCGCGTAGTCGTCCATGTATCCTGTCATCTTCGAGCTACCGGACTGGTTTCCCTTCTTGGGTGGGGATCCGATCACCTCGTTCGGCGTCTTCATGCTGCTCTCCTTTTTGACCGGCGGTTACCTGCTTCGGTCAGAGTTGGGGCGCATGGGTCACGATCCGGAGAAGGCCTGGGATCTCGTGTTCATGGCCGTCGTGGGAGGAATTCTCGGCGCGAAGGGATACTACATCCTGCTGAACTACCCCCGCCTGGTCAGCGATCCCGCAGGGCTCATCTTCGCCCGCGGCGGGTTGGTCTGGTACGGCGGCTTTCTCCTCGCGACGGTCCTTGTTATTTGGGAGATCCGTCGGCAGAAGCTCCCGCTAGCTCAGACCGCCGACGCGGCCGCGCCGGGGCTCGCTCTGGCGTACGCCGTCGGACGCATGGGATGCTTCCTGGTCGGCGACGACTGGGGTCGGCCCACCGACTCGTGGGTCGGAATCGCCTTCCCACGTGGCGCGCCACCGACCCGCGTGGACATCATCGAGCGTGATTTCGGCATCACGGTCGATCCGGCGCTCGTGGAACGCTACGGTCAGATCGTGCCCGTGCATCCGACGCAACTCTACGAAGTCGGCATGAGCACCCTGATCTTCTTCCTGCTCTGGCGCCTGAGGCGTACGTCCCGTCCGGCGGGCTGGCTGTTCATGTTGTGGTTGGCACTTGCCGGGGTCGAGCGCTTCTTGGTTGAGTTCCTTCGTGCGAAAGACGATCGCTTCTTCGGCCTGCTCACCCTGGCACAGATCCTGAGCCTGGCGATCGTCGCCGTGGGGGTGGTCGGGATGGTGAGGTCTTCCGGCGGGCCGAGCGCGAAGGCGGCCACAGCCTAGGCTCTCCGATGCTCACTGTGCTCCACGCCTCGGACTTCCAATGCGGACGCCCGTTCAGGGCTGCCGCGGCCGAGGCGCTGCTCCGCCTCGCGGCCGAGACGGATCCCGATGTCGTCGTGGTTTCGGGCGACCTGACGCAGCGCGCCAAGGCTCGGGAGTTCAGGGTGGCCAAGCGGATCTTGGACCGAATGCCCCGGGTGCCCGTCGTTGTGACCCCAGGGAATCACGACGTGCCACTGTTCCGGATCTTCGAGCGGGCCTTAACGCCGTACAAGAACTGGCGGGCCGCAATCTCCCCAGAGCTGGACACCGTCACCCGCGTGCAAGGGGCGACGCTCGTGGCGCTCAACTCCTCGGCGCCGCGGCGGGCTATCGTGAACGGACGGATCGACGACGATCAACTCGACTTCGCTCACCGTGCCTTCGCGACCTCGCCCGTGGACGACATTCGGGGTCTCGTCATTCATCATCACTTCGTCCCGCCGCCCGACGGAAGGGGTGGGAGACCGCTTCCCCGCGCGCGCCTCCTGGCGTCACGGTTCGAGTCCATGGGTGTGGACCTCGTCTTGGGGGGACACGTGCACCAGACCCATATCACGACGTCGAGAGATCTTCTGGGTGCGGACCGCGAGCTGGTGATCCCCTTCATCGCGTGTGGGACGACGACCTCTTGGCGCGGCCGTGGCCCTGAGGCGGATCGAAATAGTCTCAACGTGGTGCATGTTCGCCCCGGGCACATCGAGATCGTTCCTCATCGCATGGCTGCCGGGGGCGACACGTTCGAGCCGGGAGACCCGGTCTCCTTTGCGCGGCCCGCGGGTCACGGGACGGCGCCGAGATGAAGGCGCGCTACCTACGCTTCGAGCCCAGTCGAAGTGACGACCTGTCGGCGGCACTAGTGTCTGGCGCGGTTGCTGTGGGCGTCGGCGTCGTGACGTTCTACTTCGCCAGGCTCCTGCTGTCGCGCGAGGTGATGAGCGAGCCGCGAGAAGAAGAGGATCTGGCGGTCGCTGTGCGAGGGGACGAGTAGAATGGTCCGCGGCGTCGTGGGGGTGCTGCTGCTCTTAGGGGTCTCGGCCGTCCATGTGTCCGCACAGAGTTTCGGTCCCGAGGTGCGGAGGGTCGAATTCCTCGGGAACGAGACCTTCCCGAGGGACTCTCTCGCACGTGCCATCATCACGACGCAGTCGGAGTGCCGTTCCTTTCTCTTGCAGTGGATCATTCCCGTCTGCCCAGTTTTTGGTTGGGGCCAGCGACAGTCCGCACTGCGCGAGCGGGACGTCCCGCTCGATGTGCAGAGGCTCCAGCGCTGGTACCAGATGCGGGGGTTCCGCGAAGTCGATGTCGCATCCGACACCGAGCTCGACGACGATGGCCGAGCGCTCGTGCGATTCACCATCACTGAGGGTTCGCCCATCCTCGCGGACAGCATCAACTATGAGGTCCCGGGCGGCTTCGATGCGGGTACGCTGCTAGATGGGCTCCCGATCGGCGCGGGTGATCGATGGAGTACTCTCGCGCTGGACCAGACCCGTGACACGCTCGTGAGGCGCCTGCGCAATCGGGGCTATCCGTACGCCGATGTCTTGAGGCAGACGGTGCTCCCGCAAGGCCAGCCGTATCACGCGCACGTCACCTTCGAGATCGAGCCAGGCGTGCCGGCTCGGTACGGTGACATTCGCGTGCAGGGTACCCAGCACCTCGACGAATCGACGGTCCTCCGGACCCTTCCGTTCCGGAGCGGCGATCCTTATCGCGTGGATCAGCTCCTAGACGGCCAGGCGCGCCTCTTTGGTCTGGACATCATCCGCAACGCTCGTGTCGAACCGGACACGTCGGCGATGCGGTCGCAGTCCACGCCCGACTCCATCGTGCCCCTCTTCGTGCAGGTGAGTGAGGGGGACCCCTACAGGATTCGCGCCGGCGCAGGATTCAACTCGGCCGAGTGTTTCAACTCCGAGGCGCGCTGGACGAGCAGGAACTTCTTAGGTGGCGGCCGCGTCGTTCAGGTCCGCGGGCGCCTCGCGAACATGCTCGCCCCGTGTGGCCCGCAAAGCGGCCAGGACAGGTTCGCTCGGCTCACCTGGGTGTCGGCCGTGGACTTTTCGCAGCCATGGATCTTTTCGACGAGAAACTCGTTCAACGCCTCGCTGTTCGCCGAGCGACAGAGCGTCCCCGACATCTTCATTCGCCGGGCCGTCGGTCTTCAGCTCGCGCTCGTCCGGGCCGTGGGTCCCCGCACGCCGCTGACGCTGTCGTACCGCCCGGAGCTGTCCACGCTGGTCGCCGCCGAAGTTCTCCTCTGCACGGGTTTCCTCGTGTGCACGGAGCGGGACCTCGGCACGTTGACCGGTACGCGCCGGCTGGCACCGGTCGGCGTCAATCTCACGCGGGACCTCGCGAACAGCCTCTTGAATCCGACCGCAGGATACCGGCTGACGTTCGACCTCGAGCATGCCGCGCCTTGGACTGGCTCTGAGTTCCGCTACAACCGCGCGCTGGTGGAGGGCACTTGGTACTCTCGGCTGACCGGTGCGAGCGTGCTCGCGACGCGTCTCCGGGGTGGGTGGGTCGGGTGGGGAGAGTTCGACGTCAACGACGTGCAGACCGCCATCGTACACCCGCAGAAGCGTTTCTATGCGGGGGGTGCGAACTCGGTGCGCGGGTTCGGTCAAAGCCGCTTGGGCCCGCGGGTACTGGCCGTGGACAATCCGGCCAGCCTGCTCTCGGAGTTCAGGCAGACACCAGGTGCGGCATGCCTCCCGGCCGACCTCGTCGCAGCGACCTGCGATGCCCAAGGCCTCCGGAACATCTTCGTGTCGCGGCCCATCGGTGGCACACGTGTGATCGAGGGGAACATCGAGGTTCGGTTCGCGGTCGGGCGGGACTTCGAGATCGTCTCCTTCGGGGACTTCGGGCAGGTGTGGGGCGCCGACCAGGACTTCAGGCCAGCGGAGCTCGAGTTCACCCCTGGCATCGGCGTCCGGTATCTGAGTCCGGTCGGCCCAATTCGGGTCGATCTGGGGTATAGCTTCCGAGGGAGCGAACAGCTTTCCGTAGTGACCCAACAGATCGCGCCCTTCGCCGGGGACTGCACGGTTCAGCCGTCCCCGTGCGTGAACGTACGCGGTGCCGATGGGACGTCGACGCTGATCCCGTACGTCCAGACCGGTCAGCTCGCCCTGTTGCCCGACGTGCTGTTCGGTGAAAACGAGAGCCGGTTCCAGCTGCACCTGTCGATCGGACAAGCATTCTGATGGACGAAGAAGGGACATTCGAGGAAGGGACCGCCGAGTCGGACACGCCAGAGGTCGAATCATCGACCGACGTCGCGCCCGCTGCGGCTATCCCTGCCCGTAAGCCTCGCCGGATCGTGCGACGCATCCTGGGATGGGGCGCGTGGGGGATCGCGGCCCTTGCGGTCCTGGCCATCCTCTTTGTCAGTGGCAGTGAACGGGGACAGCGCATTGTCCTGGACGAGCTACTCGAACGAATAGGCGGGGCGCTCGCCGGCGAGCTCAAGGTAGACGGCATCAGGAGCACCTCCCTGGTATTCGGCTTTACACTGCAGGGCGTCCGCTTGGACGCCGAGGGTGGTCGACGCTTCCTGGAGGCGGACTCCGCGGTGGTGCGCTACTGGCCGCTGTCCCTCGCCTTCGGCAGTCCGCGACTCCGGTCGACGACCTTCTTCGGGCTCGAGGCCGAGATCTCGCGGTATCCGGGCGACGACTTTGCAAACGTGAACCGGATCGTGCCCACGAGGTCCCCCGACGATACCGTCACCGCCTCGCCGCAGACGATCGGACTGGGCAGGGTGGCGGTGCGAGGAGGCAACCTCGAGATCCTCGTGCCAGCCTCGGGTGGGGCGGAGGAACTGACGGTGCCCGGCCCAGGGGGCGCCCGCCTGCGGCGCATGGCGGTCCAGAACCTCGACCTCGACCTCGAGCAGACCGTCTTCCGCAGCGTCGGTCCCGTGATGGTCGACGCACGATTGGCATCTTTTTCGGCCTCAGTCTTGGTCCTCAATGAGCCTCTGGTGGTCAGGGAGGCGCAGGGCGATCTGTCCTTCGGCGACCGGGGCCTGAGGATCCAAGCCGGCGAATTTCGCCTGCCGGGCTCCTTCGTCGAGGGGGGACTGGGATTCGGCCCCGATCGGGCGGGCGACCCCTGGCGGTTCACCGCGGAGATAGGGGCGGAGGAGTGGGCCGATCTTGCGGACATTGGGTGGGTCAATCCCCTCGTGCCGTCCGGCCGCTTCCGTGGCGTAGCCGCGGTCAGAGTTGCCGATGCGATCGAGGTGAGGTTGCAGGGCGTCGAAGTCGAGACCGGAGGGACGTCGATCGTCCTGGATGGCGGGACGAGTCTAGGGGATTCGATGATACTCGAGGACCTGCGACTGACCGCCTCGCCGCTCCTACTGTCTTCCGTGGAGCCATGGCTCGAGCAGGCGCTTCCCTTCGCGGGTTCTCTGCGTGGAAGCGCGACGCTGGCCGGGACGATGCAGGACCTGGCCGCGACGGGCCGGATGACCTTCACCCCGCGCGATCTGCCGAGTGCAGCCACGACCGCCGATTTCAGCGGGACCTTACATCTCGGCTCGAACCCCGGTGGAACTGAACTCGACGTGCGGTTGGATCCCTTCGACTATCGAGTGTTGGAGCCACTGTGGCCCGATGCCCGTCTCCTCGGGAGAGGCCGCGCGACCCTTTCCATCGAGGGCCGAGCCCAAAACGGGCTCATGGTTGTCGCCGACGTCACGCACCGCTCCGACGCAACCACGACCTCTCGGGTCGTGGGTCGAGGTCTGGTCCGGCGCGGTCCCGACGAGGCTTGGATCGTCGACCTACGAGGAGAGCTCGCTCCACTCTCGTTGCCCCTGCTGGGTAGGCTTTGGCCCGCAATCGATCTTCCGGGAGCCGTGCGCGGCCCGCTGCAGGTGGCTGGACGCCTGACAGATCTGCGCGTCACCGGAGACCTGACCAGCGACGCGGGGCGAGTGGTCTTCGACGCATCGGCCGACATGACGGCGCCGGCGGCGGGCTACCGCATCGAAGCGGACGCCGAGGAATTGGACATCTCCGCCTTCACAACGAGTGTCCCGTCGCCGTCGGTTTTTTCCGGTCACGTCGACGTCGACGGCGCGGGCCTGACGTTGGAATCGTTTGCCGCCTCCATCGGGTTGGCGCTCCGCTCCGCACGGGTGGGCGCACTAGCTATCGATTCGGCCGACGCCGTGCTTCGCGTCGAAGATGGAGTTATTACCGCGGATACCATGCGGGCCAGCATGGCTGGGGTGCTGCTGGATGGAGCGGGAAGCATCGGCATGTTCGCAGAACGGGAAGGAACGTCGCGGTTCGCCTTCTCCGCCGAGTCCCTGGAGGGGCTTCGGCCGGTCTTCATGGGTGATTCGATCTTGGTCGGCGACACGCTGAACCCGCTCGAGCAGGACGCCCTTCGCGCGCGGGGCATTGACCCGGATACGCTTCCGACGGCCATGGATGTGAGAATGCAAGGAGCCGTCCGCGGCACCGCGGATGTTCGCGGATGGTTCCGTGACATGAGTGCGGACCTCGTCTTCGATCTTCTGGGCGGCGCATACGGATACAACTCGGTCGACTCGGCACATGTGGCACTTTCCGCATCAGGACTGCCGGAGATCCGTGGTACCTGGGACGCGGACGTCGACGCCCGCGGAATCGTGTGGGCGGACCGCGAGTTCGAGCAGGTCCACTTCGATGGCACGATGCTGCAGCGCAGAGGCGAAGGGACGCTCGACGTCGTTCGGGGTGCGAACGAGAGCTACTTCCTCACGGGCGCGTTCGCGGTGGATTCCCTAGGGGGTGAGCTCCAGCTCACGGATGCCATCATCAACGTGATCGACCAGTCGTGGGTGTTGAGTCGACCGACGACCATGGTGTGGAACGAGTCTTCGCTGACCGTCGACAGCTTGGAGGTCAGGCGTTCGGACGACGATCCGATGCTGCTCACGGCTGCAGGGACGCTGGCGCGCGGGGGCGACTCCAACTTCCGCTTGATGATGGAGGGATTCCACATAGAGCAAGCACTCCAAGTCGCCCAGCGGGAGGACATCGATCTATCGGGTCATATCGATCTTGACCTGAATATCGTCGGTCCCGCGGAGAGGCCGTTGATCGACGTCCGTTTCCACATCGAGGACCCCGAGTACGGGGTGTTCCAGCTCGCCCGCCTGGATGGGTCACTGGAGTACGAGAATCGCTCCGCCACGTTTGAGGTGGCCGCGTGGGACGACGAGCGCCAGGTACTCACGGGGGAGGGAGTGATGCCCGTGAACCTGACCCTCACGGAGGTCGAGGACCGCGCCGTCGAAGCGACCATGGACGTGATGGTCAGGGCCGATTCTCTCGATGCGGCCCTCGCGCTCGTGTACCTGAGTGCGCTCGAGGACGTGGTCGGCACCGTCTCGGCCGTGATGCACGTCGGCGGCACGCCAAGCCGGCCGGAACCGAGTGGCACGGTAACGCTGACCAACGCCGCGTGGACGGTCGACGCTTTGGGTGTCCGGCACACGGGCGTCTCCGGAGAGCTGCTCCTCCAGCCCAACCGGACGGTGGCGATCAAGCTCGCAACTGCCGGATCAGGGGGGGTGGACGGTAGCTCGACGATCTCGGGCATCGTTCGACTGGAGCCGGCTCTGACGAATCCCACGCTGGATCTTGCGATCGGGTTCGATCGCTTCCTGGCGGTGGATCGCCGGGACATGCGGACCACGCTCAGTGGGGACCTGACGCTGACCGGCACGTACCAACTACCGGTCACGGCAGGGACGCTACGCATGGAAGAGGCCACCCTCTTCGTCGACGAGTTCGCACGCAACGTGGGCGTCGTGGATCTGCGCAGCCCGCTCCTCTACGCGCCTGGCATCGCAGTCGACACGACCGTGTTCATCAGCCAGCCGTTGATTGCAGGGTTGAGCAATCCATTTCTGGACAACCTCCGGGTCGATGTCGACATGGCGGTGCCGAGGAACCTCTGGCTGCGCTCCAGCGAGATGAACGTCGAGATGGGCGGTGATCTGATCGTGCGCTACGACCGAGGCCTGGGCGACCTCGTCCTCGTCGGAGAGCTGCAGGCGCTTCGCGGATCGTACAACGTTCTCGGACGCACCTTCGAAGTCGACGGCGGGACGGCGTCCTTCCTGGGGCAGCCCGGCGTCAATCCGACGCTGGATATCCAGGCGCTCAGTCGGATTCGAAGGCGCGAGGGGGGGCGGCTGGAGGTTCGAGCGACGGTCCAGGGCACCTTGGTGGAGCCGCTCGTCACGCTCTCGACGGAAGAGGCCGGACTCTCCCAGTCCGACCTGATCTCCTATCTGCTCATTGGCGGTCCTAGCGGCGGGGCGACCGGGGGATTCGGCGCGAACCTCACGACGGGGGTAACTACGGTGGCCACGGGTGCGCTGGTGAACCAACTGGGCACCGTGCTCGCGCAGGAGATCCCCTTCGCCAACCGGCTTGACTACCTGTCGTTTTCGCAGTCCGACGCCTTCGGAAGCGACGGCGTCTCCAGCCTCGGAACGTACGGGGGAAACGTCTTCGCGGGCACGCAGGTAGAACTAGGCAAGTACCTGAACGATGACGTGTTCGTCATCTTCGTCCTCGGTGGTCAGAACGCCGCAGGCGGGGATGGGGCCGGGGCGAGTGTCACGTTTCGCGGCGTGCGGATGGAGTTGGCCCTCGCCGAGGATGTCTTCCTCGAGGCCTTTTGGGAGGACCAGTTCATTCGCAGCGGAACGGGCGGCCTGGGTGCGAGCGGGCTCGAGGGGAACAAGCTGGTAGGCCTCCTCCTATTCGGAGAGTGGGGCTACGGCTCACAGCAGCAAGACGAGGAGCAAGACTGAGATGCAGATGGTGAAGGTCTTCGGCCTGATGACGGGCATGACCGTGATCATGGTCGGTTTCGGCCAATACTTTGGCGGCTCGAACGGGGCGGTTCTGTTCCTCGTGATCGCGGCCGTCATGAACTTCGGCATGTACTGGTTCAGTGACCGCGCCGTCTTGAAGATGTACAAGGCGCGCATCCTGGGGCCGGAGGACGCCCCTGACCTCTACCGGATGGTTGATCGCCTCCGGCAGGCGGCGGACCTTCCCATGCCCACACTCGCACTCGCTCCTTCGGAGCAACCGAATGCGTTCGCGACCGGACGGAACCCGTCGCATGCCGTCGTGTGTGTGACCGCCGGAATCGTGAAGCTCCTGCCTCCTAGAGAGCTCGAGGGCGTCATTGCCCATGAGCTCGCGCACATCAAGCATCGCCACATGCTCGTGGGCACCATCGCGGCCACCATGGCCGGCGCGATCGCCATGATCGCGAGTGTCGCCCGGTGGGGGATGATCCTGGGAGGCCTGGGCGGGCGCGACAATCGAGGACAGAATCCCTTCGCGCTTCTCATCATGGTCATCGTCGCGCCGATCGCGGCAATGATCGTTCGGATGGCCATCAGCCGTCAAAACGAGTTTCAGGCGGACGCGACGGCGGCCCGCATCACGCGCGACCCGGGCGGGCTCTCGAGTGCCCTCCAGCATATCGAGGGCTACGCCAAGCAGATCCCGATGGCGGTGAATCCTGCGGCGGCCCAGCTGGCGATCATCAACCCCCTGTCGGGGCCACGAGTACCGGCCTTTTCCGGCCTCTTCCGCACACACCCGCCAACGGAGCAGCGCATCGCTCGACTGCGCGAGA
>Ga0224512_10001208_pt1 | contig 25451 bp, 26 predicted proteins | sample SF_May12_sed_USG_4_FD_169103 | JGI IMG/M metagenome (GOLD analysis project Ga0224512, IMG submission 169103) | Sediment microbial communities from San Francisco Bay, California, United States - SF_May12_sed_USGS_13 | ecosystem: Environmental > Aquatic > Marine > Sediment | place: USA... | reverse complement strand
TGGTGAAGCCCCTGTGCGTGTCGCGGCCCCACTCGTAGTCCTGCCCCAGGGAAACGTAGGTCTTCCAGTTGTTCTTCTTGGCCATGCGCGACACCGCGACCACCACCGCGCCCGACTGCATGTTGCTGTCGGGGCAGAACTGGTAGGTATAGGGCGTGTAATTGTCCTGCGTGATCTTGGAGCTGTTGGAGGTTGCGGCGAAGTGCAGCACCTTGTGCTCGTGGACGATCTCCTGCACCGCCAGCGCCACCGCGCTCGAATACGTGCCGAAGATCGCATCCACCTTGTCGTTCAGGATCAGCGATTTCGCTTCGCGCGCGCCGACGTCGGGCTTGGTCTCGGTGTCGCGATATATCATCTCCACCTGCTGCTTGCCCAGCAGGCCGCCGCGCTTGTTGAGTTCGGCGATCGCGACCGGCAGTCCCTTGATGGCATGCGCCATGTAATTCGCACCGGTGCCGGTCGAGGGCAGCAGCACGCCGATCTTGTAAGGCGCGCCGGCCTGGGCGAGCGCGAACCGCGGCGTCAGGGTCAGCGCGCCTGCGGCGAGGCCGGAGAAGACGAAGTCGCGCCGGCTGAGTTTCAGGTGGTCGATCAATGCTTGCCAATTCTTTTCCTGCGCGCTCATCTTCAGTCTCCTCGAATGGTCGTGTTGGCTGGGGTTGCCGGAGCCGCCTGCGCAAATGGTTCCGGAAAGAACGGGGATGGACCTATGCTACGCCTGCGGCACCCGAATCGGTACGATCGCCCGGATCCCGGTTTGACGCCGATCAAGCGCGCAGCGTCCCGCGGCTGCCGCCGTCGTGCCCCCGGGTGGGGCGCGGTAGCCTTAAACTGCGTTGCAACCAATGGCCTGCGGTATCTTTCTCAAGAACCTCGTGTTGATGCAGCTGTACAGGTCATGAGCGACGCCGCCCCGCGCCTGGAAGCGCTGCTCGCCGCCGCCGCCGGGCGCCACGCCCCGCGCGAGGCGATCGCCGGCGCGCGAGTGCTCAGTTACGCCGAACTGCTGGCTGAAGCGAAGGCCGTGGCCGGCGCCCTGCGGCAGGCGGGCCTTGCGCGCGACGAGCCGTTGCACGTGCGCGTCTCGAACCACCCGTTGGATCTCGTCGCATTTCTCGGCGGCTGGCTCGCGGGCGGCGTGGTGGTGCCGGTGCATCGCAGCTCGCCCGCGCTCGCGGCCGCGCAGATCGCAGGCCGTACCCTCGCGCGCTTCGAGTGGGACGCGCTCGCCGCTTCGCCGCTCAAGCGCCTGGCGAACGACATTCCGCCGCGGCGCGAAATCCTGGAGGGCAGTGCGCTCGTGGTGTTTACCTCGGGTTCCTCGGGGGCGCCCAAGGGCGCGGTGCTGTCGCATCGCGCATTTGCCGGCAAGCTCGACGCTATCCAGTCGAAGCTTGGTTTCGGCGAGGACGAGCGCACGATGCTGGTGCTCAACGTCACCTTCAGCTTCGGCATCTGGGTGGCGCTGCTGACCTTGCTGCACGGCGGGCGGCTGCTGCCGGTCGAGAAGTTCGTGCCGGCGACCTTCCTCGAAGAGCTGCGCACCGAGGCGATCACGCGCGTCGGCGTGGTGCCCACAATGATGCGCGCGCTGATCCTCGATCAGCCAGCCGAGGCGCTTGGTCGATCCGGCCGAGCGCTCGCCGCGGCGGGCAGCCTGCGAACCGTGATGATCGGCGGCGAGTCGCTCGGCAAGGGGCTCGGCGACACGCTGCGTGAACTCTACGCACCGGCCGAACTCATCGACATTTACGGATTGACGGAAACCTCGACCTGCGATTTCTTCCTGATGCCGCAGGACGCCGCGCGCTACGCCGGCTGCATCGGCCGGCCTTCCCCGGGGGTCGAGTTTCGCATTCGCGGCGATGACGGCAGCGCGGTGGCGCCAGGATCGGTGGGCGAGCTTTGCATCGCGAGTCCTTTTCTGATGAACGGCTACCTCGGGCAGCCCGAGTTGAGCCCGATCGATGCCGAGGGCTGGCTCGCCACCGGAGATCTGGCGCGCGAGCGCGATTCCGGCGTGGTCGAGATCGCCGGCCGCAGGAAGGAGCTGATCGTGCGCGGCGGCAACAAGATCGCGCCGCAGGAAATCGAGTTTGCCTTGAGCGCACACCCCAAGGTGGCGGCGGCGCTCGCCGTGGGCCGGCCCGACGCCCGCCTCGGGCAGCGCATCCACGCGCTGGTGGTGCCGCGCGACCCGAGCCTGAACGCAGATGAGCTGCGCGCCTTCCTGCGCGAGCGCCTCGACAAGTTCAAGCAGCCCGACGCGTTCTATTTCTCGCGCGAGCTGCCTGCCGGGCGCACCGGCAAGGCCGACCGCGGTCGCTTCGCGGCAATGCTCGAGGCGGGCGAGCTCTCGCCTGCCCAGGCACGCGCCCATCTAGAATAAGGAAGCCCTTTCCATGAGCGAGTTCCAGAACATCCGCGTATCGAGCGAGGCGGGCGTCGCGCAGCTGCAGCTGCACCGCCCCGAGCGGATCAACGCGCTCAACAAGGCGATGCTCATCGAGATCAACGCGGCGCTCGACGCGCTCGAGGCCGACGCCGCGGTGCGCGTGATCGTCCTTTCGGGCGCGGGGCGCGGATTTTCTTCCGGCTTCGACCTCAAGGAGCAGATGGAGCGCCGGCCTGAAGGCGCCACGGTGTGGCGCGAAGTGCTCGACCTCGATTTCTCGACCACCCTGCGGTTCTGGGACTCGCCCAAGCCGACCATCGCCGCAATCCACGGCGCCTGCATGGCGGGCGCTTTCGAGATGGCGCTCGCCTGCGACCTGTCCGTGTGCTCGCGCGACGCGGTGTTCGGCGAGCCGGAGCTGAAATTCGGCGCGGGCATCGTCACGCTGCTCCTGCCCTGGATGGTGGGTCCGAAGGCCGCCAAAGACATCATCCTTACGGGCGATGATTCGGTGAACGCCGAGCGCGCGCTCGCGCTCGGCATCGTCAGCCGCGTGGTGCCCGAGGGCGAGCACCTCAGCACGGCGCTGCGCCTCGCGCGCCAGATGGCGGTGATCGACCCGGACCTGGTGCGCGACACCAAGAAGGCGCTCAACCGCAGCTTCGAGATCCAGGGCATGCGCGCGGCGCTCGACACCGCGCTCGATATCGACCATGCCATCGAGTCGCACGGCTCGCCCGACAAGCGCCGCTTCATGGACATCGCGCGCGAGCAGGGGCTGAAGGCCGCGCTCGCCTGGCGCGAGGCGCGCTTCAAAGTCTAGCTGACTGAAAGGAACCACCACCCATGACCACTCCCCTCACCGGCGGCTGCATGTGCGGCGCCATTCGCTACACCATCAGCGTCCCGATCACGGAATTGCGCGCCTGCCATTGCACGGCCTGCCAGAAGGCCTCGGGGGCCGCGGGTAGCGTCAACGCGGTGATCCCGGCGACCGCCTTCAAGTTGACCCAGGGTACGCTGAAGCGCTACGACTCCATCGCCGACAGCGGCCGCACGCTGTACCGCTGCTTCTGCGGCGATTGCGGCTCGCCCATCTACAGCCAGCGCGCCACGGCGCTCGACACGCTCGTGGTGCGGGCCGGTTCGCTGGATGAGGCGGGGGACATGAAAATCACTGCCAACATCTGGACGCGCAGCGCGCGGCCCTGGGCGTACATCGATCCGGCGAGCAAGCAGTGGCCCGGGCAACCCGACGCGCCGGCGGCGCAAAAATAGGGAGGAGCAGATGGCCGAACCCCAGATGGTGGATCCGCACGACCCGGTGATGACCGGAGAAAATTCCTTCATCCGGCTTTCGAATGACGGCGGCAAGACGCTCGCAGAGCGCGTCAGCCACTGGCGCGTGCTGTGGTCGCCCGCCGGGCAGGGACACGCGCTGTTCATCGAGAGCACGCTCACCGGCAAGGGCCCGCGCCTCTACGCCGACAACGCGGGCATGGCGCGCTACTTGCAGCGCATGATCGAGACCCTGCTCTACCAGGAATTCGCCGACCAGAAGCTGCCGGTGATCGATGCCCAGTTCGAGCGCACGGGCAACGCCCTGAGCACCGTCGAGGAACGCATCGTGTCGCGCGATGAGGAGATCATCCTCAGCTGGTGGGACCTGATGCCGCCCTACGTCCTTACCATGCCGCCCGGCGCCATGAACCGCCCGCTCGGCGTCTACAGCACCTTCCTCCCCGCGCGCAGCGCGCAGCTCTCGGTCAATGGCGCAGCCGCCACCGCCAAGGTATTTCCGCAGGAGCGCTTCGGCAAGGCGTCGTCGAGCTGCTGCCTGGCGTGGTCGGAGACCTGGACCAGACCAAAAGGGGAAAAAACATGACCGCCCTGTTCATCGTACGCGCCGTGGTCGTGGATGCGGCTGCGAAGGACGCCTTCGACCGCTGGTACCAGGACGAGCACCTGCCGGACGCGGTGAAGGCATTCAAGTCGCGCCGCGCCTGGCGCGGCTGGAGCGACATGGACGCTTCGGTGCATTACGCCTTCTACGAGTTCGACGACGTGGCGCGCGCCCGCGCCATTCCGGGCTCCGCTGCGATCAAGAGCCTGATTGCGGAGTTCGACCGCGCCTGGGGCGACAAGGTCACGCGCAGCCGCGAAATCGTGGATTGCATCCAGACCATCAGCGGCTGAGGCGACCCGTGGCCTGGGACCTCCTTGTCAAGAACGGCTTGCTGATCGATGGCACCGGCGCGCCGGCGCGGCGCGCCGATGTTGCGATCGCCGGCGGGCGCATCGTGGAGATCGGCAAGGTGGCGGACGGCGCGACGCGCGTGATCGACGCCGGGGGCCTGGCGGTGGCGCCCGGCTTCATCGATCCGCATACGCACTACGATGCGCAGATCTGCTGGGACGGCGCGCTCACGCCTTCGTCCTGGCACGGCGTGACCTCGGTGGTGTTGGGCAACTGCGGCGTGGGCATCGCGCCCTGCCGGCCCGCGACGCGCGAGATCGCGATGCGCGACCTGGTGAACGTGGAGGCGATTCCGTTCGAGGTGCTCGAGCAGGGCATCACCTGGGACTGGGAAACCTTTCCGCAATACATGCACGCCGCTGCGCAGAGAAAGCCGGCGCTCAACCTCGCCTTCCTCGCGCCGCTGACGCCATTCCGGCACTACGTCATGGGCGAAGCGTCGATGGAGCGCGCCGCGAGCACTGAGGAGACGGCGAAGATCAAATCCTTGCTCGGCGAGGCGATGGACGCGGGCGCGTTCGGTTTCTCGAGCACGCTGCTCAACCAGCACATGGGCTTCGCCGGCCGGCCGCTCGCCTGCCGCAATGCCAGCCGCGACGAGCTTAAGGCGTACTGCAATGCGCTGAAAGAACGCGGCAAGGGCGCGATCGAGATCGCGATGACCAAGCAGATCGGGGTGATGGACGACCCGGAACTCGAGTTGCTCGATTTCATGCTCGGCGAAAGCGGACGGCCGATCACGTTCATCGCCATGTTCGACCGCGACGACATTTCCGAGGCCGTGCGCACCTCGTTGCGCAAGGCCGCGCCGATGATTGCGCGCGGCGCTCGGCCGCAGACCTCGCCGCTGCCGCTCACGCGCGAGATCAATATGCGCAATCCGTTTTCCTTCGCCGGCTTCCCGTCGTGGAAGCGCGTGTTCGAGGACAAGTCCAAGGCGGCGCAGGCCGCGGTATACCGCGACCCCGCGTTCCGCGCCCGGTTCCGCGAAGACCTGAAGCGCCCGGCGGGCTTCGGCAACTGGGAGCGCATCACGGTGCATGAGGTGAAGTCCGCGGCGCTGAAGTCCCTGGAGGGGCAGACCGTGGCCGAGGTCGCGGCGGCGCAGGGCAAGGACGGCGTCGACGCCTTCCTCGACCTCACTCTCGCCGACGACCTGGAAAATGAGTTCACCATGACCTCGTTCAACAATCGGCCCGACCGCATGGCCGAGATCCTCAAAAACCCGGCCATGCTGCTCGGCCTGGGCGACGGCGGCGCGCACCTCGACATGCTGTGCGACTCGGGGTACCCGACCTACGTGCTCGGCACCTGGGTGCGCGAGCGAAATGTTCTGGCGCTGGAACACGCGGTGCAGCGCATGACCTCCGATCCCGCGGATTTCTTCGGCATCAAGGACCGCGGCAGGCTTAGAGCGGGCCTGGCCGCCGACCTTGCGATCTTCGATCCGGCCACGGTGGGCTCGGTCGGTCGCCCCGAGCGGCGCTACGACCTTCCTGGCGGGGCGAAGCGCATGGTGATGCGCTCGCAGGGCATCGAGTACACGGTCGTGAACGGCGTGGTGACGTGGGAGAAGGGCGCGCTCACCGGGGCCGCTGCGGGAAGCGTGCTGCGCTCCTGAAATTTGATGACCTGGATCAAACGAACGCACTTTGGCCATTGACGCTGTGCGCTGCGGTGCTAACTTGGAGGCGGATCAGCGAGGGCAGCCGGAAACTCCGGCCGCAGTAGCGAGATTCCCGGCGACCGTCGGGATAGCGCCCCTCGGCAGTGGGTCCAGGCGCGGAAATTCGCGCACTAGAGAGCGCCTACAAAGCGCTGCCCGTCGACTCGGGCTACGGGCCCCGCTCAATGCGGGGCCTTTCATTTAGGTCGCGTTGTGGCGTCGCGCCCGCTCGGCAAACTCCCGGTACCCCATGAAGTCCTCGAATGCGGCCACGCGCTCACGGTAGCCGGCGACGGCGTTCGCATCCCGCGTCATCTTGAATGTGGATAGCGCACGCCCGAGCGCGTCGAACGCGACGAGCGTGGAGAACCCGTAGTAGAGGACGATCGAAGCTCCAGCGCGCTCTTCGTCGGCAAGCGTTGCGCCGGGCATGTCGACGATCATCGCGGGCTTCGCCACGCGTCGCCGCACCTCGGCGAGCTGCGCCGGATTGACCATCGTCGGGAACACCAGGTCGGCGCCCGCCTCGGCGTAAGCCGCAAGGCGCCGGATCGTGTCTTCCAGATCGCCCGCGACCCAGTTCGCGTCCGAGCGCGCGACGATGAGGAAATCCTTGCCCGTGCGCGCTTCCACCGCGGCGCGGATGCGCGCCGCCATTTCTTCGAGGGGCCGCAGCGTTTGCGGCGCGTCGGTGTGCTTGCCGGGGCCGCTGTGATCCTCGATGTGGATCGCGGCGACGCCCGCCTGCTCGAAGGCCTGCACGGTACGCCACATGTTCGCCGGGTCATTGAAGCCCCCTTCGGCGTCGGCGATCACTGGCACGCTGACCGCATTGACGAGGGTGCGCGCCTGCGCGACCAACTCGTCAAGTGTCAGGAGCCCCGTGTCCGGGAGGCCAAAGCGGCTCGCCGCCGTGGCGTAGCTGCCGATATAGACACACTCGAAGCCGTGCGCCTCGATCAGCTTTGCGGAGAGCGCGTCCGTGGCACCGAGGGCGGCGAGAGTCTTGCCGCTGTCAATGTGTGAGCGCAGGCGGGCGCGGCGCTCCGAAACCGACGCTGCAGCTGGCATCGCCCTGCTCCATGAAGAAAACGCCAGTTTATCCGGGGAACCTGCCGCTCACTTCTTTATCGCCAACACGCCATCGCCATTCACTTCCGCGACAAACCCGGCGTGGCGCAAGCGTTTTGCCACTTCGTTGGGCACGTCGCGCCCGCTGGTCAGTTTGTTCGGTGCGCCCGTGTAATGAAACAGCTTGCCCTTGCGCCTGAGCACCCGGGCCAACTGGTCGTAGAACACTTGCGAGTAAAGTTCTCCGGCGATGCCGAAGCGCGGCGGATCATGGAGAATCGCGTCGACCGAACCGCCGGGCAGCGCGACGATCTGTTCGGCAACGTCGCCCTCGGCTAGCGTCAATCCATCGCCAGCCGCGGGCGACCAGGGGTTGAGGCTGCGCAGCCAGATCACGTCGGCGTTCTTCTCGTAGGATAGCACCTGCTTCGCCCCGCCCCGCAGGCACCAGGCGGCGAAATAGCCCAGGCCCCCGCAGGTGTCCAGAATCACCTTGCCGCGCGGTTCGATCAAGCCGACTTTGCGCTCGGCGTCCGCATAGGGGGAAACACGCGCCGTGGGCAACATTTTTATGCCATCGATCTCGAACGTCGGTGGCCCCCACTTCGTCGGCACCAGCTTGATCAGCGATGTCGTGAAGCGTGCCACCGGCTGAAAGGCCCCGCCGACCCAGTGGTAAATGGTTCTGTCCTTGCAGGTTTCCAGATAGGGGAATCTTTGGCCTTGCCAGATCCACTCCGCCGCTTCCACCCCGACAGTCGTTCGCGATCGTTCGAGGTCCAGCGAGCACTCGAGCGTGCGCGACCCGCTGCGCGCGCCTGCGCGCAAGGTTTCGTGCACTGCTTGCGTGAGTAACGGACCGATCACGCTTTAGCCCGCCATGACCGTTGGGGCAAAGCCTGCGCTAGGCAGGGATCGCCGGGGTGTTCTCCGGTACGAAGAAATCCGGCAGGAACTTCGTCGCCCCGGGCACCGCCGCGTAGATCGAAAAATCGCGTACGCCGGCTGCGTGCAGCACCAGGTCGTCGATGCAGAAGTTGCCGGTGAATTCGCGGCTCGGCTTGCAAAGGATCGCATGCGCCGCGTCGGCCATGATGTCCGGCTTGCGCGATTGCTTCATCATCGCCTCGCCGCCGAGCATGTTGACCGCGGCCGTGGCGATGGTGGTGCGCGGCCAGAGCGCGTTGGCGGCGATGCCGTCCTTCCTGAATTCCTCGGCCCAGGCGAGCGTGCACAGGCTCATGCCGTACTTGGCGATGGTGTAGGCGACGTGCGGCGCAAACCACTTCGCCGACAGGTCGAGCGGCGGGCTCAGGGTCAGGATGTGCGGATTGCGCGATTTCTTCAGGTGCGGGATGCAGCTGCGCCCCGTCAGGTAAGTGCCGCGCGCGTTGACGCCGTTCATCAGGTCGTAGCGCTTCATGTCGCAGGCGAGCGTGCCGGTGAGCTGAATGGCGCTGGCGTTGTTCACCAGGATGTCGATGCCGCCGAAGATCGCGACCGCCTTTTCGACCGCCGCCAGGACCTGCGCCTCTTCGCGGATGTCGCACTGCACGCCCAGCCCCTTGCCGCCGGCTTTCTCGATGTCTGCCACCGCGGTGTGGATGGTGCCCGGCAACTTCGGGTGCGGCTCGCTGGTCTTGGCGGCGATCACGACGTTGGCGCCGTCGCGCGCCGCGCGCACCGCGATGGCGAGGCCGATGCCGCGGCTGCCGCCGGTGATGAACAGGGTCTTTCCTTTGAGGCTCATGGGGTCTCCTTATGGGGTGTTGCTGAACGACGGGAGGCGACGCCGCGTCACTCTCCGGTAAACCGCGGTTTACGCTTCTCGACGAAGGCGCGCGCGCCCTCGAGCCCGTCGCGGCTCGACGCGCTCTCGGCAATGGAGCGTGTCTCGCGCTCCATCTGCGACTCGAGGCTGTCGGTGGGCGCCATGTTGAGCAGCTTCTTGATGCCGCCGTGCGCGCGCGTCGGGCCCTGCGCGAGCTCGAGCGCGAGCTTCTTCGCTTCGGCCATCAGCTCGGCGCCCGGCACCACGCGGTTGACGATGCCCCAATCGAGCGCCTCCTTGGCAGAGAGCGTGCGGTTGGTGAGGAAGATCTCCATGGCGCGGCGCCGTCCGAGGAGGCGCGACAGGAAGTAGGTCGAGCTGCCGTCGGGCGTAAAGCCGATGTGCGTGTACGCGCTGGTGAACTTGGCGTGCTCAGCGGCGATGCCGAGGTCGCAGGCGAGCGCGAGGCCGAGGCCGCCGCCGGCGACCACGCCGTTGTAGGCGCCGATGAGCGGCGCGCGCATCCAGGCGAAGCGCGAGATCGCGGTGTGCAGCGCGCCGGTCATCTCCTTCACCAGCAGCTCGATGCGCTCGCTATTGGCGGCGAAATCGGCCACGTCGCCCCCTGCGCAGAACGCCTTCTCGCCCGCGCCGGTGAGCACCGCGGCGCGCACCGACTTGTCCGAGCCGCAGCGGTTGGCGATGTCGCACAGCTCTTGCACCGCCTTCAGGTTGATCGCGTTGTAGGCCTTGGGGCGGTTGAGCGTGATCCAGGCGACGTGGTCCTGGATGTCGAAGTCGATCATTTCGTACTCCATGGCATGCTCCCTTTCGCTCAGGCGGCGAGCGCCTCGTCTACGAACGCGAGCCGGTCCTGGCCCCAGAACATCTCCTGGCCGACGAAGAACGTCGGCGCGCCGAACGCGCCACGCGCCACCGCCTCGTCGGTGTTCGCCTTCAGGCGGTCCTTGACCTCCTGCTCGCCGGTCAGCGCAAGCATCTCCATCGCGTCGAAGCCCGCTTGCTTCAGCACCGCGCCGACCTCGGCCGGCTCGTTCAGGTTGCGTGGCTTGACCCACATGGCATCGAACATCGCCGCGACGTACTTCGGGAAATCCTGCGGGCGCTTCAACTGCAGGCCGGCCGCGCCGCGCATCAGCGTGAGCGTGTTGACCGGAAAGCCCGGATTCATCTCGAAGGGCACGCCGTAGCGCCGCGCCCAGCGCCCGAGATCCTGGAACATCCAGCGGCCCTTCGGCGCGATGCTGACTGGGCTCGCGCTGTTGATCGCCTTGAACACGCCGCCGAGCAAAAACGGCCGCCACACGATCTCGGCCTTGCGCGCCGCGGCGATCTTCGGCAGCTGCGTATAGGCGAGGTAGGTCGCCGGGCTGCCGAAGTCGAAGAAGAATTCCACTTTCTTGCTCATCGCCACCTCCTTCACCATGTTTCCATCCGCGGGCGCAGGTCGAGCTCGTGCGTCCATGCGTTTCTGGGCTGGCGGTGCAGCTGCCACTGTAGCAGGGGCCGCGGCTAGAATCTGCCTCTGAACCCGATTCACGAGGATCCCATGGCCACCCACCTGAAGCGCCGCATCGCCCAGACCATCACCGACGAGATCGACCAGAAGGTGCGCCAGACTGTCGAGGGCATCCTCGGTGCCGTGAAACTGCGCGGCGACGCGGCGGTGCGCGAGTACTCCGAGCAGTTCGACAAATGGACGCCGAAGAAGCTGTCCAAGGCCGATATCGATGCCATCCTGGCGAAAGTCGCACCCGGAACGATCAGCGACATCAAGTTCGCGCAGGCGCAGATCCGCAATTTCGCCGAGCACCAGCGCGCCTCGATCCGCGACATCGAAGTCGAGACGCTGCCCGGCGTGAAGCTCGGGCACAAGAACATTCCGGTCGAGTCGGTCGGCTGCTACGTACCCGGCGGCCGCTACCCGATGGTGGCCTCGGCGCACATGAGCATCGTCACCGCGCGCACCGCCGGGGTGAAGCGCATCATCGCCTGCACGCCGCCCAACCAGGGCGAGCCGCACGCCGAGACGATCGCTGCGATGGTGCTCGGCGGCGCCGATGAGATTCATGTCATCGGCGGCGTGCAGGCCATTGCCGCGATGGCGCTCGGCACCCAGTCCATCCAGCCGGTGGACATGCTCTGCGGCCCCGGCAACGCGTACGTGGCGGAAGCCAAGCGCCAGCTCTTCGGCAAGGTAGGCATCGATCTTTTCGCGGGCCCCACCGAGATTCTGGTCGTGGCGGACGACTCTGCCGACGTGGAGATGATCGCCGTCGATCTCCTCGGCCAGGCCGAGCATGGCCCCACCAGCCCTGCCATTTGCATCACGACATCGAAAAAGATCGCGGAATCGCTGCCGGCGGAAATCGAGCGCCAGCTGAAGGTTCTGCCAACAGCGGATGTCGCCGGCATCGCCTGGCGCGACTACGGCGAGATCATCCTGGTGGATTCGCTGGATGAAGCGGTGAAGGAAGCCGATCGCGTTGCCGCCGAGCACGTCGAGATCCTGACGAAGAATCCGCGCTACTTCCTCGAGCGCATGAGGAACTACGGCGCGCTGTTTCTAGGGCCGGAGACCAACGTGTCCTACGGCGACAAGGTGATCGGCACCAACCACACCCTGCCCACGCTCGGCGCGGCGCGCTACACGGGGGGGCTGTGGGTCGGCAAGTTCCTGAAGACCTGCACCTACCAAGAGGTGACGCGCGAGGCGAGCGTCAAGGTCGGCGAGTACTGCTCGCGGCTGTGCGCCATCGAGCGCTTCTGGGGCCACAAGGAGCAGGCCGACCTGCGCCTGCGGCGCTATGGCGGGCAGAACGTCGGCCTGGGCGCCAAATGAGCGACATCCCGGCGCGCTTTCGCCTCGACGGCCGTACCGCCCTCGTCACTGGCGCGGGGCGCGGCATCGGTCGCGCCTGCGCGCTTGCTCTGGCGCAAGCCGGCGCCGAGGTCTGGCTCATGGCGCGCACGCGCGGCGAAATCGAGCAGGCCGCCGATGAGATCCGCGCCGCGGGCAGCAAGGCGCACACGGTGGTCTGCGACGTTACCGAGACGCAGGCGATGCGCAACGCGATCGCGGCGATCCCCGTGCTCGACGTCCTCGTCAATAACGCCGGCTTCAACATCCCGGAGCCCTTCGTCGAAGTGAGCGAAGAGCACCTGGACCAGCTCCTCGCGCTCAACGTGCGCGCCGCTTTCCTGGTTGCCCAGGCCGCAGCGCAGAAGATGCTCGAATCACCCGAGCGCAAGAGCCGCGGTGGCGCGATCCTGCACATGTCCTCGCAGATGGGCCACGTCGGCGCTCCCAACCGCACCGTCTACTGCCTTACCAAGCATGCCCTCGAAGGTCTCAGCAAGGCCATGGCGCTCGAATTCGCCACGCACGGCATCCGCGTGCTCTCCATCGCCCCCACGTTCGTCGAGACGCCGCTGTACCGGAAGATGGCGGAGCGCCCCGAGTTCGCCGACTGGGTGCGCGACCGCATCCCCATGGGACGGGTGGGTCAGGCGGAGGAGGTGGCGGCGGCCGTGGTGTTCGCGGCGTCGCCGGGGGCTTCGCTCATGACGGGCACGAGCCTGACCGTCGACGGTGGCTGGACCGCGCAGTAGCGCGGCTATTTCTTGCCGAGTTTCTCCGCGAAGAAGGCCAGTGCCTTGCGCCAGGCATCCTCGCTCGCCTCTGGTCGATAGCGCTCGGGATTGTTGAACGACTGGAAGGCGTGCCCGGCGCCGTCGTAGCGGTGAAAGACATGCTCGATCTGCGCCCTGGTCAGCGCGGCGTCGTAGTCGTCGACGTCCGCGGGCGTCGGATTGGTGTCCTCGTTGCCGAAAAAACCGATCACCGGGCAACGGATAGCGGGTGCGAGGTCGATCGCCGGCGGATTGCCTGCGCCCATGACGAGCTTCACGCGCCCGCCGTAGAAGATCGCCGCAGCCCTGTAGCGCGGGTTGGTGCAGGCGCCGAGCCACGCCACGCGTCCGCCCCAGCAGTGGCCGGCGATGCCGATGCGCGCCGGGTCGACGCCCGGCTGCGTGGCGAGCAGCTCGAACGCGGCGTCCAGGTCGAGCTGCGTCCAGTCGTCGCGGAACTCGGCGCGCTTCAGCTCGATGTCGGCGCTCTTCGGCCACCAGTGGAAGATGAAGGGCACGGCGACGTAATAGCCGTTCGCACAGTAGCGCTCGGCGGTCTTCAGCGTCACGACGTCGTTCTCCACGCCGGTGTGGCCGACGGGAATGTGCTGGCAGAGGACGAGCCCCGGATGCGGTCCCGCCCCCACAGGCGCGAACAGGAACACCTCCATCGGGCTGCCGCGGACGGCGACGGTTTCGACGCGCGGCGTCATGGCTTCTTCTCGAAACCGCGCACCAGGTCGGCGCGCCCTTTTGCCGCCTGCTGCAGCAGCGAAAAGTCCGACCCGGAGAGGATCAGCTGCACGCCCATGGCGATGTGCCGCTCGAGCAGCTCCTTCGTGTACATGCCGCCCATGCCGGCGAACTTGCCATGCTTCCGGCACGCGGCGATGACCTTCTTGTAGGCCTCCGCCACGCGCGGGTCGTCGAACTGCCCGGGAATGCCCATCTCGAAGCACAGATCGTTCGTGCCGATGAGGAGCGCGTCGATGCCCTTCATTGCGGCGATCGCCTCGCAGTTCTCGATGCCTTTGGGCGATTCGAGCATGACGACGACGAGCGTCTCCTCGTTGACGATGCGCGCCGCCTCGCCCACGGGCATCGCGGCGAAGCCGAGCTGCTGCAGGCCGCCGCCCATGGAGCGATGGCCGATGGGCGGGAAGCGGCAATGGTCGGCGATGCGCTTGGCCTCCAACTCGCTGTCGACGTGCGGCACGACGACGCCCTGCGCGCCGTTGTCGAGCATGCGCGAGGCGAGCCAATGCTCCTTTCCCGCGACGCGCACCACCGGCGTGATACCGATGGCCAGCGCAGCGGACGCGATCTGCGCGGCGGTGTCGGTGCCCATCGAATTGTGCTCGCAGTCGATGAACATCCAGTCGAAGCCCGCGGTCTTCAGGATCTGGCCGATGTCGACGGTGCGTGCCTGGCGCAGGCCCAGGCCGATGGCCAGCTTGCCCGCGCGCAGCTGGCGCAGGGCGTGATTGGGGACGGTGCTCATGCGTTTCTCCTTGCGGTTCTCAATGTGCCGACTATAGCGCCGATGCCCGGCCGCCATGTGAGAATGCTTTCTCATCCCCAATTCCAGAGGAGATCCCGATGGCCAAGGCCTACATGGTTGTGACCTACCGTTCGCTCAGCAACCCCGCGGCGCTCGACGCCTACGCGAAACTCGCGGGGCCGGCGGTGCAGGCGCAAGGCGGACGCTTTCTCGTGCGCGGCATGCCCGCCAAGACTTATGAGGCGGGCATGAAGGAGCGTACCGTGGTTGTCGAGTTCGACAGCATGGAAAAGGCGATGGCGGCCTACGAAGGGCCGGCCTACAGGAAAGCGCTCGACGCTTTGGGCAAGAACGCCGCGGTGCGCGACATGCGCCTCGTCGAGGGCGTGGCCTGAGCGCTCGCTAGACCCCGCCTTGCCGCTGCCGCGCCGCGCCCTGAGCCTGGGCATCATCGCCCTCACGCTCGCGCTCGCCTACGGCGTCTGGTACTCGTACAGCGTCGTGCTGGTCGCGTTGCTGCGCGAATTCGGCTGGAGCCGCTCGGTGCTGGCTGGGGCGTTTTCTGTCTTCACCCTGGTGCACGGCGGAATCAATCCGCTCATCGGCGCCCTGTGCGACCGCCTGCGGCCAATGCGGCTGATGGCGGGCGGCGGCGTCGCGCTCGGCCTCGCGTTGTGGGCCGACAGCTACATCTCGTCCCCGTGGCAGCTCTATCTCGGCTTCGGCGTGCTCACCGCGATCGCCGTGGCGGCGGCCGGCTGGGTGCCGGCGCTTGTGCAGGTGCAGCGCGACTTCCAGGACAAGCTCGGACTCGCACTCGGCATCGTCAGCTCGGGCGTGGGCGTCGGCATGCTGCTGGTGGTGCCGCTTACGCAGCTGCTCATCGACGCCTACGGCTGGCGCACGGCGTTCCGCGTGCTCGCCGCGATCTGCGTCCTGTGGATCCTGCCGTCCTCGATCTTCCTCCATCGCCAGGCGCCTGCGCACCGGCCGGCGCCGCCGCCCGCCGGCGCGATCGAAAAGCCGTCGTCCACCACTACGCTGGCGCAGGCCATGCGCGGCGCGCCCTTCTGGCTGATGCTGGCGGCGTTCTTCTTCGGCAACATGTGCTCGCAGACGCTGCATGTGCACCAGGTGGCTTACCTCGTCGACCACGGGGTTACCGCGCTGGTCGCAGCCTCGGTGGTCGGCGTCGTGGGCTTGTCCAGCATCGTCGGCAAGACCGGTGGCGGCTGGCTTTCGGACCGGGTCGACCGTGAGTTGGTGTATGTCGCGGGCATCGCCGTCATGGTGGCCGCGGTGGCGGCGCTCGCCGCGCTCGCCGCCGCGCCCGCGCGCTGGGCGGTCTACGGCTATGCGGTGCTCCTCGGCGTCGGCTACTCGGCCACTGCGTCGCTCACGCCGGCAATGGTGAGCGACCGCTTCGGCGGCCCGCACTTCGGCACTATCGTCGGCGTGGGACTGATGGGCGCGGCGGTGGGCAGCGCCCTCGGACCGTGGATGGCGGGCTATCTTTTCGACCATACGGGAAGCTACATGCTTGCGTTCGCGATCGCCGCCGGCTGTGGCGTCGCGGCGGGCACGGCCGCCTGGCGTGCGCGGGTGCTGCGCCTGCGCGCGGCCTAAGACGCGGCGGCCTTGCCCTTTGCTTCCAGCGCCTCCCAGCGCTCCAGCTTGTCCATCAGCAGCGTCTCGATTTCGCCACTACGCTTCTGGTCGGCGCGCAACGCTTGCGGCGGCTGCCTGAAATACTCCGGCGCGGTCATCTTCTTCGCGAGCGCCTGCTGCTCGGCTTCGAGCGCTTCGATCTCACCGGGCAGGGATTCGAGCGCGCGCGCTTCCTTGTAGCTGAGCTTCACCCGTTCCTTGGCCCGCACCGCCGCCTTCGACGCCGCCTTTTCCTCGGTCACCAACGCGGGGCGCTGGCGCACCCAGTCGCTGTAGCCGCCGACGTACTCCTTCCAGAGCCCGCCACCTTCAGCCGCGAGCGTCTGCGTCACGACGTTGTCGAGGAACGCGCGGTCGTGGCTCACCAGCAGCAAGGTGCCGTCGTAATCCTGCAGCGCTGCCTCCAGCAATTCGAGCGACTCGATGTCCAGGTCGTTCGTGGGCTCGTCCAGCACCAGCACGTTCGCGGGTTTCGCGAACAGGCGCGCGAGCAGCAGGCGGTTGCGTTCCCCGCCCGAGAGCATGCGTACCGGCGACTGCGCGCGGCGCGGCGGGAAAAGGAAATCGCCGAGGTAGCTCATGACGTGCTTGCGCCCGCCGGAGAGTTCGACCCAGTCCGAGCCCGGGCTGATGGTCTCGGCGACCGTCTTTTCCGGGTCGAGCGCCTCGCGCATCTGGTCGAAGTAGGCGGGCTGGACGTTGGTGCCGAGGCGCACGCTGCCCGAATCCGGCTGCAGCGTGCCGAGGATCAGCTTGATGAGCGTGGTCTTGCCCGCGCCGTTGGCGCCGATCAAACCCAGGCGGTCGCCCCGGCTGATGAGGAGATTGAGATCCTTGACGATGGGCCGCCCGGCAAAGCCCTTCGACACCTCCTTCAGTTCCGCCACCAGCTTGCCGGAGCGCTGCCCGGCGGCAAGCGAAAGCTTCACCGAGCCGAAGCGCTCGCGCCGCGAAGCGCGCTCTTCGCGCAGGCGCTCCAAGCGCAGCAGGCGGCCTTCGTTGCGTGTGCGCCGCGCTTCCACCCCTTTTCGGATCCAGACCTCTTCCTCGGCCCAGAACTTGTCGAACTTGCGCTGCGCCGCGGCTTCGGCGGCGAGCTCGTTCGCCTTCACCCCCTCGTAGGCGGAGTAATTGCCCGGGTAGGAGCGCAGCATGCCACGGTCCAGTTCGAGGATGCGCGTGCAGACACGGTCGAGGAAGGCGCGGTCGTGGGTGACGACGATCGCCGCCTGCTGCCGCAGGAGCAGGGTCTCGAGCTGCTCGATGCCGGAAATGTCGAGGTGGTTGGTCGGCTCATCGAGCAACAGCAGGTCCGGCTGCAGGGCGAACGCCAAGGCCAGCGCTGCGCGCTTGCCCTCGCCGCCGGAGGCTGCCTCCGGGGAAAGCCCCTCGTCCAGACCGAAGCGGTGCAGAAACTCGGTCAGCCGCGCTTCCACCTGCCAGCGCTCGCGCTCGTCGTGGATCGAGGGTATGTGCCCGCGCAACAGGAGGCTCGCGCGAAGCGTGGGTGCGTGCGGGAGCTTGGGCTCCTGCTCGACGGACGACAGCCGCAGGCTCTCGCTCTTTCTCAGCTCGCCGTCGTCCAGTGTCGCCTTGCCAGTAATGACGGCGAGCAGCGAAGACTTGCCGGTGCCGTTGCGGCCGATGAGGCCGATGCGCTCGCCCGAATCCATCGAGAACGCGGCGCGGTCGAGGAGCGGGAAATCGCCGTAGGAGAGCTGCGCGTCAAGAAGAGCGAGCAGTGGCATGGGGGCGCAAGTCTATAGCGTTCCCGGGACGGGCTTAGTATCCGGCCGATGAACCAGGCCGGCTTGCCGATCGTCACCAGCGCCTCCGGCGCCATATTTTCCTCGTGCCGCCGCTGGCGCACGCTACTCTGGCGCCGCTGGGACGAGGCTCGGCCCGTCGCCAACTTCGTCATGCTCAACCCGAGCACCGCGGACGAACGGGTGCTCGACCCGACCTGCGCACGGGCGCGGAACTACGCCGAACGCTGGGGCTACGGGGCGCTGCTGGTGACGAACGTGTTCGCCTGGCGCGCCACCGATCCGAGCGCCATGAAAGCGACCGGGGATCCGGTGGGCAAGGGCAATGACGGCGCGATACTGCGCGCGGCGCAGGAAGCGCGGCTCGTGGTCTGCGCCTGGGGAAACCACGCGCGGCACCGGGAGCGCTCCGGCGCCGTGCAGCGCCTGCTGCGCGGGGCCGGCATCGCGCTCCACGTGCTGCGCCTCAACGCCAGCGGCGAGCCGGCGCACCCGCTCTACCTGCCTGCTCGACTGCGTCCGCAGCCCTGGAAATGAGAAGCCCCGCGGGTGCGGGGCTTCTCCTTGCTGCGGCCTCCCTGGAGAGGCTCAGGCGGGCACCGGCTCCTTCGCGCCCGGGTCCATCCCGGGCTGCGCCGGCGCGGCCGGCTGCTTCGATTGCTTGAGCTTATCTTCGGCTTCCTTCATCGCCCGGCGCGCCTCTTCGGCGCGGCGCAGGGTGTACTCGACGTCATATTCCCAGCACATGGCGCACCTCCTTGCGGTGGACACGGCGCGACCATGCTACGCCCCGCCCATCAGCTTTTCAACAGCGCATCCAGGTGCTCGATGTCGTTGATCACGCGCCACTCGCGGGCGCCGGCGGCCTTCACGCGCTTTTTCCAGTCCTCCAGCCGCCCCAGGTAGCGCCGCGGGTCGATGTTGTCGGTATTCAACTTCACCACGTTCACCGCCACCACGCGGATATCCTTCAGGTCGATGGGGAAGCTGCGCACCGTGGCCTTGTCCAGCTCCTCCTGCATGTCGGAGAAGATGAGGATGGTCTTCTTGCCGGCCCCGGTTTCATTCAGGAACTCGGACCCCTGGATCAGGCCCCCGGTGATGTCGGTATTCACGCTGCCGCGCGCGGAACTGGTGAAGGCCTCGACCTTTTCCTTGAGCGCGCGCTTTTGCGCATTGGCCTGCGAGGGCCGGTTGTCGAATGTCGCTTTGGCGATGATGTCCTTCTCGCTGAAGCTGCGGCTGCGCACCCGCGCCACCGCCAGCGAATCGCCAGGCTGCAGGCTGCCGAGGAGGTAGTTGACGATGAGTTGGGCCCTGCCGATTTCCTGCGCGTACGTGCCCGAGGTATCCACCAGCAGGTATACCGCGTGCGCGTGGCTGCGCGGATCGGTGCAGCCCGCGGCATATGCCAGGCCGAGGAGCGGAACCGAAACGACGAAAGTTCGCCGTTTCATCGCCGCTCTCCTGCTTCGAAGCCGGTGGCGCGCGGCTTGCCCGCCGACCGGCTGGCCTTCACCCAGCGCTCCGCCAGCAGCGGCAGCACGATGGAGATGTCGTAGACCGTGATCAGGACGCGGCACAGCTGCCGGATGAAGGTGCCCGCGAGACGCAGCATCACCGCTACCGCGCGCGCGAGGACCACGAGCGCCGCGCCCCCTACAGTGCGCGCCGAGTTGATGAACGACTCGAGCGGGATGGCGATGAAGGCGAGCGCGAAGGGCAGGATGAAGCCCAGGAGCATCTGCCCCGCCGTCGGGATGCGCGTCAGCCATCCGTCCGCGACGACGGCCTGCGTCGCGGCGAGCGATTGCAGCAGCGCCTGCTTGTCGGCGATCAGCATGTCGCGCATCAGCGCAAGCGCGGCCTCGACCCCTGCCAGGGTGAGCAGCAGGATGAAGGAGGCCCACATCATGCGCTTGCGAAGCACCTCGCCGAGATTGTGGATGCGCGGGAAAAGATGCGTGATGTGCAGCGTTTCCATGAGGAACAGCCCCATGGTGGCCTCGACGAAGATGATCACCAGCGCGGCCACCTCGGAGGTGCGCAGCGAGCTCGTCAGGTAATCGCCCGCGCCCACCATCTCGGACATCGGCAGCGCGATCAGCTTGAAGTTGATGAGCGCGCCGCCGGCGGCGATCAACAGCACCAGCGCGGCGATGAAGAACTGCGTGAGCGCCGACACCGTCAGGGCGTGTTCGGCCTTGTCGGTCTTCTTCACGATCTGCTCGAACTTGTCCATCTGCGCGTCGATGACCGAGGCGCGTTCGGTCAGGCTGGTGATCTTGCTGTCGGTGCGCGCGAGCGTCTTGTCCAGCGAGCGCCAGAACGGCATGAAGCCGTCGAGAATCTTGTGGCGCGACTGGTAGGCGCGGCGGTACTCGGCGAGCGCCTTGTCGTGGATCACCACCACCGACTTCTGGATCTCCTCGAGGATGCGCTGCACCAATTCGTTGCCGTTGGATTTCACCTTGGCGACCGCGGCGATCGCCTCGACCCACTCGGGCGGCGGCGGCGGCACCTCGCCGCACTTCTTGTAATCCTCCTCGACGCGCGTGATTTCGCCAAGAAGCTTGCGTTGCAACGCCGGGTAGCCTTCGAGGTCGTGGCGCACCAGCGCCGCGACGCGCTCGAACTCGCGTGCGATCTGCTGGCCGGTTTCCTCGCGTCCCTGTGCGAGCAGCACGGCGCGGTTGCGCTCCTGCAGATTGCGCGCCGCCTCGAGCAGCCAGCGCGAACACATGCGCAAGGGTCCGCCGGCAAGCAGGCCGAGCGCGCGCAGGAGCCCGTGCACGGGCATGCGCGCCGCGTACAGGAACGGCATGGCGATCAGAAACAAAACCAGCGCGGACAGCGCTGCGTTACCGGGCCAGATCATCCAGAACGGAGAACCCGCCATACGGCACTCCTTTCGACTGCGTCGTGTTGCTCCCCCTACGCCGCGTAGTCTAGCGTAGTCGGGCTTGCCGCTTCCGGTACTATTTCTCGATTCCGAGGAGCTCGACCTCAAATATCAGCGTTGCATTGGGCGGAATCGCCCCACCGGCGCCGCGCGCGCCGTAGCCGAGGTTCGGCGGGATGGTCAGCACCCGGGTGCCGCCGACCTGCATGCCCTGCACGCCTTCGTCCCAGCCCTTGATGACCTGGCCGGCGCCGAGCGCGAAGCCGAACGGGTCGCCGCGGTCCTTGCTGGAATCGAACTTCTTGCCGCGCTCGCCGCCGAACAGCAGCCAGCCGGTGTAATGGACGGAGACGTCGTGGCCAGCCTGCGCCGCATCGCCGGCGCCGACGACCTTGTCTTCGTAGATGAGTCCGCTTGCAGTGGTGGTGGGCATGCGATCTTCTCCTTGGTTCAGACGCCCAGCTGTTCGACGGCCAGGTAGTTTCTGCGGTATTCCTCGAACGGCAGCGTGTCGGCCGCTTCGATGGCTTTCTGTTCGGCGATCGACGCCGCCGCCAGGCGCGCGAAGCGCTCCCCTTCCGCGCGGGGCAATGGCACAGTCGTGAGCGCCTGCCGGTGCCGACGCGAGCGCTCGAGGACGAAGGCCGTGTAGCTGTTGCCGAAGCCGTGCGCCATTTCGGCGAGCATGCGCGCCGAAGGCGCCGAGGCGGGATTTCTGAGCACCGCGTGCGCCGCGGCCAGCGCCTCGCCGTAGTGCGAGCCGCCGAACACCTCGTCCAGCCGCGCGGCGATGGGCGCGCACTCGGCGAGCACCTCGCCTGCCAAGTCGGGGAGCGGTGCCTTCGAGCCGTCGCGCTCGAGCTGCAGACCCGGCTCGCGCCCGCGAGTGGCGGCGAGCTGCTGGTTGCGCGCCAGGGCGCGGACTTCCTCGGGCGTGTCGGGCGGGCTCTCCGCCAAGAGACAATGCAGCAGGAAGAGGTCGAGGAAGCGCATGGTGCGTGCATGGATGCCGATCGGCTCGAAGGGATCGAGATCCATGAGACGCACCTCGACGTATTCGACGCCGCGCTCGCGCAGCGCGTGCAGGGGACGCTCGCCCTGGCGGATGCGGCGCTTGGGCCGGATCGTGCCGTAGAACTCGTTCTCGATCTGCAGCAGCGTGGTCGAGAGCTGGCGGTAGCTCTCGGGCGCGTCGCCCTTTGCCCCCGGCTCGCGGATGCCGACCTGCTCGTACGGCGGGTAGGGCTGGGTGAGCGCCCCTTGCAGGGAGCCGCCGTAGCTCTCCAGGCTATTGTAGCTAACGCACAGCAACGCCTGCGCTTCGCTCTGGTAACCGAGCCGCCCCATGCGCAGCGAAGTCGCCCAAGGCCGGTACAGGGTGTCATCGGCGAGCGCTTCGAGATCATGCGCACGGCCGGCAACGAAGCTCTTGCACACGGCGGGCGAGGCGCCGAACAGGTACAGCAGCAGCCAGGAGCACCGGCGGAAATTCCGGATCAGCGCGAAGTAGCCGTCGTTGCCGACGCCTGGCAGCGACCAGTTGTAATGCACGCCCGAGATGGTCTGCATGCGCCGCCCATAGCGCCACGACAGGCCATTGCGGTACACGGTCTTGGCCCGGCCGATGTTGGAGGTGCCGTAGCGCCCGATGGGAATCCTGTTCTCCTCTGGCAGCCCGCAAGGCATGCTCGCGGCCCACAGCAGTTCGTCGCCGATGTGGCGATAGACGTACTGGTGGATGCGCGTCACTTCCTCGATGCAGGCCTCTGGGCTGGCGTGTACGCCTGTGATCAGCTCGAGCTGTGACTCGCTGAAATCGGTGGTGATGCTCGGGTGCGAGAGCGCGGAGCCAAGCGCGGCGGCGTGCGCGGTACGCGCAAGCGCGCCGTCGGGCTGCGTGCGCAGCGACTCCTTTTCGATGCCGCGGCGCATGCCGCGCAGCGTGTCGCGCGACAAGGCGCTCAAGCGTTCCTGCAACATGGTTCCTTCGGGGGTTGCGCCGATGCTAACCCGGGTGCGCGGATAGTCCAAACGGGTCGCGCAGCGTCTGGCATCATATGGCATAGAGCCGCCGGCAGGCCGGTGCAGAACCCGTGCCGCGACGGGCGGTAGCTGTTCCGTTCGATCCGCAAATACGAGGAGGGTTTACAAGATGAATTCGCGACGCTGCACTATTTCCCTGGCCGTTGCCGCCGCCTGCGCGGCGCTCGCCGCGCCGGCATCCGCGCAGACGATCAACCTGAAGCTGCATCACTTTCTTCCGCCCAAGGCGCCGGCGCACACCAAGATGCTCGCGCCCTGGGCGTACGACGTGGAGAAGGCCTCCGGCGGCAAGGTCAAGATTGAGCTCTTCCCTGCGATGTCGCTCGGCGGCAAGCCGCCCGAACTGATCAATCAGGTGCGCGACGGCGTGGTGGACATCGTGTGGACGGTGAACGGCTACACCGCGGGCCTGTTCCCACGCTCGGAGGTGTTCGAGCTGCCCTTCGTGCATACCAATAATGCGACCGCGACCAACCTCGCGATGCGCGAAATGTTCAATAACGGCGCGATCTCCGAGGAGTTCAACAGCGTCAAGGTCATGTTCCTGCACGTGCATGCGGGCCAGGGCATCCAGATGGCCGAAAAGGAAGTCCACAAGCCTGACGACCTGAAGGGCCTCAAAATGCGCATCCCGACGCGTACAGGCGCCTGGATCATCGAGGCACTCGGCGCGGCGCCGGCCGCCATGCCGGTTCCCGCGCTGCCGCAGGCGCTGGCGAAGAAGGTCGTCGACGGTGCGCTCATTCCCTGGGAGATCATTCCGCCGTTGAAGCTGCAGGACGTGACCAAGGTCCAGGTCGAGGGTCCCAACCGCGAGCGCTTCGGCACGACGACCTTCCAGGTCTCGATGAACAAGAACACCTGGGCGAAGCTTCCGCCTGACGTGCAAAAGGCGTTCAACAGGAACAATGGCGAGGCCCGGGTACGCGCCGTCGGCAAGGTCTGGACCGATTCCGAGATCGGCGGCATTGCCGTGGCGGTCAAGGCAGGCAACAAGCACATCAAGCTGACCAATGCGGAGTTGAAGCTGTTCAAGGACCAGCTCGAGCCGGTAGTGCAGCGCTGGATCGACGAAGTCAAGGGCAAGGGGATCGACGGCGGGGCGCTCGTCGATCAGGCGCGTGCGCTGATCGCCAAGTATTCGAAGTAATCGGATGGCGGCAGAGGCGAGGATCGGGTGGGCGGGCCTCGTCGGCCTCGCCCGCCGCTTCGTCGAGTGGTGGGCGCTCGCGGGCGGGATCGTCCTGCTCGGGGTCGCACTGATGACCGCCTGGAGCGCGGCGTCCAGTTGGGTGTTCGGCAAGCCGCTGCCCGGAGATTTCGAGCTGACCGAGATCTTCGTCGCCGTGGCGATCTTCGCGTTCCTGCCTTATTGCCAGCTCACCGATGCCAACGTAACCGCCGACCTGTTCACCTCGGGCGCCGGACCGCGCGCCGTCGCAGGCTTCACGCTGTTCGCGTCACTGCTCGCGCTGGCCATCGCCGCTTTGCTCACCTGGCGCACCTGGGCGGGGCTGCTCGACTATCGCAGGTACGTCGAGACCACCGCGATTCTCAAGATTCCGATCTGGACCGCCTACGTGCCCGCCCTCGCCTCGCTCGGGCTGCTCGTTCTGGCCTGCCTCATTTCCCTGTTCGCGAGCTGGCGCGCGCTGCTGCGCGGCTGAGCGGCGCACCGCGTTGGAACCGCACCTTCTCACCGGGCTGATCGGACTCGCGGCCCTGATTGCGCTCATCGCGATCCGCGTGCCGATCGCGCACGCGATGCTGGTCGTCGGCGCGTCCGGGATCGCGATCCTGAGCGGCCCGGGAATCCTGCTTTCGCAGCTCAAGACGCTCGTCTACTCGCAGTTCTCGATCTACGACCTGTCGGTCCTGCCGATGTTTGTGCTGATGGGCAATATCGCTGCGCGCGCCGGGTTGTCGCGCGACCTGTTTCGCGCGGCGAACGCCTGGCTCGGCTGGATGCGCGGCGGAGTCGCCATGTCGGCGATTGCCGCCTGCGCGGGCTTTGGAGCCGTCTGCGGCTCCTCGCTCGCCACCGCCTCGACGATGGGCCAGATAGCGCTGCCCGAGCTGCGCCGCTACCGCTACAGCCCGCAACTTGCCACCGGCACGCTCGCTGCCGGCGGCGTGCTTGGCATCCTGATACCGCCCTCGATCGTGCTGGTGGTCTATGCGATCGTCGTCGAGGCGAGCATCGTCCAGATGTTCATGGCGGCCTTCATCCCCGGCGTCATCGCGGTCGCGATGTTCCTGTTGACGATCGCGATCTACGTCCGCGTCAAACCCGACGCCGGCCCGCCGGGCGATCGCGTCGGGCGCGAGGAGTTCATCGCCGCCACGATTGGTGTCGGCCCGGTGCTGCTGATCTTCGGTGCGGTGATCGGCGGTATCTACTTCGGCTTTTTCAACCCGACGCCCGCGGCCGCCGTCGGCGTGTTCCTGGTGAGCGTGGTCGCGGTCGTGCGCCGCACGGTCGACCTGGGCGGGTTCAAAGCGGCTCTGCTCGACACCGCCAAGACGGCCGGCATGATCTATCTCATCCTCCTCGGCGCGCAGTTGCTCAATATCTTCATGGCGCGCGGCGGCGTACCGCAGGCTGCCGCCGCGATGATGGCGAATTCCGGCCTGCCCCCACTGGTGGTGCTTGCGCTGCTGCTCGTCGCGCTGATCGTCCTCGGCTGCGTGATGGACAGCCTGTCGATGATCCTGCTCGCGATTCCGTTCTTCTGGCCGGTCATCGCCGAGCTC
>Ga0224512_10001207_pt1 | contig 25465 bp, 25 predicted proteins | sample SF_May12_sed_USG_4_FD_169103 | JGI IMG/M metagenome (GOLD analysis project Ga0224512, IMG submission 169103) | Sediment microbial communities from San Francisco Bay, California, United States - SF_May12_sed_USGS_13 | ecosystem: Environmental > Aquatic > Marine > Sediment | place: USA... | reverse complement strand
ACCACATCCGGATCGAAATATGCGACCGGCACCATTTTGCCACTCTTGGGATCTTTCTCTTGCGCCAGAGTGTCCTTGTGCGAAACGTTGAGGGTGGTGTTGGGAACGTGCCCGCCCCTGATCGCGGGCACGTCCGTCCCGGCATATTCCTGCGGCGTCCTGGAATCGAGAAGTTGCACGCCCGACAGGTCGCCGTTGGCGATCTTCAGAACCTCGTCCGTCGAGCCATAGCGGCTGGCCACCACGTTGGCTTTGAACGTTGTCGGCTCGCGCATCGTCGGCTTGCTGTCCAGCCGGTTCCCCGACTTGCGCCAGGCGTCGAGACCGCCATTGAGGACATGGACCTTGTCATGCCCGAGGTATTCGAGAATCCAGAACGCGACCGTGGCGCTGGTTATGTCGCCCATGTCCCCATAGTAGACGACGACATGGGTGTTGTTGCCGATCCCGACCTTGCCCAGGAGACTTTCGTATTTCGAGATGTCCCGGAAGGCCCTCGATGTCGAATCCCTGAGCGCCCTGCTGCAGGAATTTCCGAGACTGATGGCCCCGGGGATGTGGCCTTTCGCGTAGTCGCCCAGACCGCGGCAGTCAACAACCACCCAGTCGGGCTTGTCGATATTCTGTTTGACGATGTCGGGCGTTACCAGCAGTTCCGGATTGGCCCATTCGGCCGCCGGCACCGCGCCGGCCCACATGGCCAGCGACAGCACAACGACAGCTGCTCCCGTGACACGCCGTATCGGTAACCTGATCATGCTTTACCTCCTCTGTTTCACAGAGACGCCGATTCATTGACCTCGCCCCCACTACAGGGGCACGAGCCTTGTTGGCGGCGCCGTTTCCGCCGGCCCTTTTTTTCGGGCGCGACAGTCAAGCTGGGCGAAACAGACGTTCCCGTCGTTGGTTTAACGAGGAACGTTCAAGTCAACCTTCACACGCGAACCCTCTCCCGCCATAGGAAAGCCTGTTTGCGCCCGTGTGCACTCACACATATAATTATTGGAATATATTATAGGGTAATTCGATATGATCAATTGGAAATAGGGGATTCACGACAGTTCCCGCAGCATCGAAACCGTGGCGAGGCGGATTCCCGAAACCGGCCAATGGCACCCTTGATTTCGATCATTATTCCGAACCGGAACGGCGAAGCGACGATCGGGCTGTGCCTCGAGGCAGCGTACAGGTCAAGTTACAGCCCGTTCGAGGTGATTGTCGTCGACGACTGTTCCGAAGATCTGTCGGTCGCCGTGATCGAACGGTTTCCGTGCCGGCTGGTACGGCTTGACCGGCACAGCGGTGCCGCGGCCGCCCGGAACGCAGGTGCGGCAGAAAGCCGCGGCGAGATTCTCTTCTTTACCGACGCCGATTGTCTTCTGGAGCCCGAGGCAATCGCCATCGCTGCGGCGGCCGTCTCGCGGCACGGCCCGGACGCGGTCGTCGGCGGAACCTACACACCGGAACCATACGACGCGGATTTCTTCAGCCGGTTCCAGTCGGTGTTCATCCACTATTCGGAGACCAAGCACACGGACGCCGCCGACTATGCCGCTGGTCACGCGATGGTCATCGCCGCCCGGGCGTTCCGGCGGAGCGGCGGCTTTTCGGAAGGATTCCTGCCGGTGGCCGAGGATGTGGAGTTCAGCCACCGGCTGCGGCGCGCGGGGCACCGCATTGTCATCGAACCCCGGCTGCGGATCCGCCATGTTTTCGGGTTTTCGCTCTATCGCTCGCTGCGTAATGCCGCGTTCAAGTCGATGTACTGGACCGTCTATTCGATCCGCAACAGGGACGTCTTCGCCGATTCGGGAACCGCATCGACGGAGCTGAAGGCCAATCTGGCGTTCTGTTTTGCCGTATCGGTTCTGCTGCTCGTGGCTGCAACCAGCGGGAATGTCCTGTTCCTGTATCTGACGGCATTGCCGGTCGCCGCCAACGTGACGGTGGGCCGGGGCCTGATTGCGGCATTCTTCAAGGGCGGTGGGGCGGTCTTCGGCGTCGCGGCTACGGCCTACTACCTGTTCGTGTTTCCGCTTGCCGTCGGCGCCGGTGTTCTGGCGGGCGTGGTACGCCATCTTATCCCTTCGCGTTGCCTGCAGAAGGGTGGATGACGATGTATTCCGCCCTGCGCCACATACCGTCGATCTTCCGGAAACACCGGCCGATCCAGCTGACGTTCTTCGTGACCCGGAAGTGCAACGCCCGTTGTCCGTGGTGCTTCTATCTGAACAGCCGTGATGCCGCGGTTGATGGCGAGTTGCTGTCGCTAATCGAGATTCGCAAGGTTTCCGGGTCTTTGGGACGGTTGCTGTGGGTTGCGTTTTCGGGTGGCGAAGTGTTCCTGCGCAAGGATCTGCTGGACGTCAGTGCGATCTTCCACGACCGGAACCGGCCGCGGATCATGTTGTTTCCGACCAACGGGCTTCTTCCCGAGGCGATAACGGACCGGACCGAGTGCATTCTCCGGCGCTGTCCGAACAGTGTCATCGTCGTCAAGGTCTCGCTCGACGGGCTCAATGGCGCCCACGACGAGTTGCGCCAATCGCCCGGCGCATTCGAAAAGGCGATGGAGACGTACCGGTCGCTGGGCAGGCTGCGGGCGCGCTATCCGAATCTCGAACTGGGAATCAACACCGTCTTCCTGTCCGAAAACCAGGACCGGATGGACGAAATCATCGATTTCGTCGCGGCCTCCGACACCAAGGGGACCCATACCGTCTCGATGATCCGAGGTAACCTTGTGGAGGAACGCTACAAGTCGGTCGATGCCGGCAAGTACCGCCGCGCCGCGGACCGTCTCGAGCGAAACCTGAAGGATGGCGTGTCCAGCATCCACAGTTTCGCGGGCTCCCGGTTCAAGGCGGCGCAGGATATCCTGCAGCGCCGGCTGATTCATGGGACCCTGCTGGCAGACCGCCGGCAGGTTCCCTGCTACGCCGGTACCCTGAACCTCGTGCTAACCGAAACCGGCGAAATCCACCCCTGTGAAGTCCTGGGAAACAGCCTCGGCAACGTGCGTGCGCACGGCTACGACGTCGCAAGGCTCCTGAAATCGGATCGGGCACGCGGCATACTCGGGCCGATCGTGGACGGCGCCTGCCACTGCACGCACGAATGCAACTTCATCATGAATATCCTTTTCAATCCGAGGCTTTATCCAGCGCTCTTCAAGGAGTACCTCGGGTTGGGCGGGGTTCGGCCGGGTGCTGCCGCGGCGCCGGTCGCTTCCGCCGGAACAGCATCCTGCCCATCCACAGCCAAAACAGACTCCGCAGGCCGGTAATTGCCGTTCGGCAGTCCTCGATGCTCCGGATCGCGACAAGCCTGCGCAGCAGGAACGACGGCCGCGAATAGAACTTTCGGAACGCCAGCTGGCGGGCGTTGAGTATTTCCTCCCGTGTCATGCTATGCGGCACAAATGCCGCACCCTGGAAGGTGAAATCCCGCAGGTCACTGGATATCGTGCCGTATTCGGCGGCGCTGTCGTAGAGGGGGGTGCCGGGGAACGGCGTGACGGCGTGGAAATTCGCGAGATCGGGATCCAACGACACGGCGAAATCGATCGTCTTGAGCGCGTCGTAGTAAGTCTCCCCCGGAATTCCGAAGATGAACGGAACGGTCACGCGCAGCCCGGCCGCCTTGGCCGCGGCCACCGCCTTGCGTATCTGATCGAGTGTGGCGCCCTTGCGGATCGTGTTGAGGTTCTTCTGAATGCCGCTTTCGCCACCGATCAGGACCGCCCAGCACCCCGCATCCTTCATCGCCCGGAACAGCGTCGCGTCGGCCTGGTTGGCGCAGACCGACGCAAACCACGTGAAATCGAGCCGGCGGCGTTGGATTTCAGTGGCGAGCCGCATGGCGCGGTCGCGGTCGGCGGCGAGGGAATCGTCGATGAACTTGATTTCGCGGTAGCCGTCGCGCAAACACGACTCGATTTCTTCCAGCACATTGTCGATGCTGCGGTACCGCACCCCGCGGACTCCGCTCTTACGCTCCCGGTCCATTTGGAAACAGAACAGGCAGCGGCGGTCGCAGCCGCGCGAGGTGGTAACGATGGCCACGGGCTTTCGCCTGTAGGTCGCCGGCGCCGGGATGTAGCGGCTCCGGTCGCCCAGCAGTTCGCGGGCAGGGAAGGGCAGGGCGTCCAGATCGGCGATCAGTGGTCTCGGCGGATTGCGCACGATTCGGCCGTCTTGCCAGGCGATCACGCCGGCGACACCGGCCAGATCCCGCCCCGATGCGAGGCGATCGAGAATTTCCACGACGGTTTCCTCGCCCTCGCCCGCCACGACTGCGTCGATCGCCCCGCATCCGTCAGCGAGGCATGAGTCCGGCGCCGCCGTCGGATAGGGCCCGCCGACGCACGTCCATATTCCGGAATCCAGTGCCTTGACGTCTTCCGCCGTGCGCAACGCCGCCGCCCAGCCGAATGTCGTCGAATAGATGCCCGCGAACTCGGGCTTCAACTCGCGGATCCGCTGCAATATGGCTTCGTGGGTCAGGAACGAGCCGTCGAGAAACGTTACCTCATGCCCGGCCTTGAGAAGGCAGGCACCTACGTAGAGCGTTCCGAGCGGCTGCCAGTAATTGATCTGCGACCCGGCGGTTCCGGACGGGAAAATCTCTTCGGGAGTCCAGGCCGGTATGATCAGCGCGCATCTCATCGGCACGCCTCCGCCACGGCCCTGGCGTCGCGCTCGTGGCGACGGTCGCGAGCGTTTCTTGCGATGATCGCTTGCGCCGCGGCGATGCCGGATTCCATGGCGTGGTCCATGTTGAAGTAACGGAACATGCCGCCCCGCCCGATCACCTCCAGATTCTCGAACCGTGCGAGATAGTCGCAGATCCGCCGCCGGCGCTCGTCATGGCCGATGTCGAACAGCGGGTAGGCGTCGGGGACCCGCAGCACCAGGCTGTCGATCACCTCATGCCGGCGAATCAAACCGAGGCTGTCCAGGTTGGCGACCGTTTCCTCGACGAGCGTATCGTCGTCCGTGCACCAGCGGTCATCGCCGCGGAAACAAAAATGTTCGGTCACCAGAAGAGTCTTCCCGTCCGGCGCCATGTGGCGGCTCCAGTTGGTCGGCTCATGAATGCGTCCAAACGGTATTTCCCGTTCGGGCACGTAAATCCACGTCTGGTCGGTGACCCGCGGGCGGTCGATCATGACCGCGACCACCAGGAGATCGCGGAACCGAAGGGAGGCGGCTGCCTCGAGGATATCCTCCGGAGGCTTCGGATCGAGCAGGCGCACCAGCGCGGAAAGCGGGATGCTGGAGGCAAATTCGCCGGCATGCTTGAGGCGCATTCGGCCGTCGTGCCGCAGGGCCACGCTCTCGATCCTGCCGTCTGAGTGATGGAGGCCCGTGACCGCGGTGTCCGTGAGTACCTGTCCGGATTCATCGATCCGGCGCCGCAATCCGTCGGCAAGCTGGCCAATCCCCAGCGGTGGATAGAGAAACTTGCGGGCCAGCGTGCGCACGGTGCCGCGGTTGCGGGCAAACAGCATGTCGCGAAGGGCCGTTCGGACGGACAGGCCTTGGATTCGCCATTCCGCGAGTTCCCGCGCCAAGCGGCGGCACGGCACGCCCCAGACCTTTTCGCTGTAGTCCCTGACGAAGATATCGAACATGGTGCGGCCGAAGCGGCGCACGATTTCATCCTCGAAGGATACGGCCTGCCGTCTGTCGATCCGCTGGCGAATCTGTTCGACGGTAAAGCTGAACAGGACGGCCGCCGCCGTGCCGACGCCGAGGCCGGCGAGGGCGTTTACGGGTCTCCAGGGATAGTCGAAATACCGGCCGGCCATGAGGATCTTGCTGGAGCGATCGACCGCCAGAACATTGCGGCCCAGGATCGACCTGACAAGCTTGTCGACGCTGCTGTTTTCGGTATGGAACCGGTGTCCGCCAAGGTCGAACCGGAAGCCGTTATGCTCGACGGTACGGGCCAGACCGCCGACCGCGGGGTCCCGTTCGACAACCGTTACGCCGGCGCCGGATCGCGAGACCAGGCTGCCCGCTGTAAGGCCCGCAAGACCCGCGCCCAGAATTACAGTGTCCCGGGCGCCGCCGCCAGGCCGCCGTCCCGCCACTGTCCGGGTTGGCGGGGCGTTCATTCCACCTTCAGATTTTCGTAGTATTCCTGTAACGCGGGATCCAGTGCTTCGGCGCCGCCCTGGCCGCCGGCCGGAGCGCCGTATCCGCCGCTTTCGGCGGCCTCGAAATAGCCGGGTTCCACGCCGGTCCGTGAGGATGTGGCATAGCCGAGCAGGCCCGCTAGAACGCTTCCCACAACGACGGTCATGATCCAGAGTGCGGTTCGCAAGGTTTCGCTCCTCAACTTCCGTCGGCAGGCATGCCGACTGTCTTCGCCGGGATTTGCGGTGCGCTACTGGCTCTGGCCACCATCGGCTTCGAGCGAAAGGCTCCGGTAATATTCTTCCAAATCCCCGTCTATTCCGCCTTGCAGACCGATCGCAGTATCCTCCCCGCCCCCGATCATGCCGACCTCGACCATCGGCGGCACGCTGTAGCCCATCAGGAAGCCGGTAAAGAGTCCCGCAACGAGAATTATGGCCCAGAGACTGTTGCTCATCGAATCTTCATTCCCTCGATATCGTGACGCCGCAGCGCCGCCCAACCGGAGGCACGGGCACAGCCAGGCGCGCCACGATCCCCCGGTGGATCATCCGCCTCATGCCTTGCGGATGTCCCATTTGAACTTGCCGGCCTCGTCGTTCCTGGCGATGATCTCATCGCCGGTATTCTCGCACATGGTGGCGATCGATTCGCCCGATGACGGGTTGTCGAACAGGACCTCGACGACATCGCCGACACTCACTTTTTCGAGCGCCTTCTTGGTGTAGATTTGCGGATGCGGACAGACGTATCCCTCCACGTTCAGAACGAACAGGCCATCGGATTTCTTTTCGAACTTCATTGCGCTTATCGCCTCCTTGGATGCGACCGGAGAGTTCTAGAAGTCACTCGCGGCGAACTGCTTCGCCATCTTCCGCTCCGTCCACCAGTTGAAAAACCTGACCCCGATATAGGCCCCGCCGATCATCCCCAATCCGAACAGCCAGCCCGACGGATCGCCCTGCGAGACCCGGACGAAGAAGGCGCCGACGTTGCATCCGAGGCCGAGCCGCGACCCGATACCCATCAGCGCGCCGCCGATTAATGCCCAGGTGGCGAGTTCCAGCGTCGGCTTCTTGAATCGGAACTCGTTGTTCAAGAGCGCCATCACCGCGGCGCCGCCGATCAGGGCGAGCGACATCCAGTCGGCCGGGTTGATGGCGGGGTTGGGAATGCCGTTGACGTAGCCGAAATAGATGTTGTCCATATTCTCGGTGCCGAGCTTCTGGAACACCCAGCCGACCCACTGCGCCTCCTGGGTCGTTACGTACCAGTAGCCCGGATCGAACACGGTGCCGTTTACCGAAATGCCGAAGTCGAACCCCATCCGCTCCAGCAGGGTGCCGGCGTTCTGGACGCCGAATTTCACGCGCAGGCCCTGAATGACGAACATGTGCAGTCCGCACGCGATGCCGAGAATCAGGCCGGCGATGGCGGTCCGCTTGTTGGCGGTGATCATTGCCCAGTAGCCGGCCAGCTCGTCGGCGAAGGTGGGCGCCGGGAGCCCCTCTTTTTCCCGTCTGCGCATGTGACTCTTACGCGACCAGATGACGTAGACCACGATCAGCAGCAGCGCCGCCGGCAACGTTACGCCGATCAGCAGGTTGCCCAGAAACGCACCGAGGACGGACTCATTGGACCAGCCGGACATTTGCGCGAAGGTCGTGACCGGCTGGTTCCACACATAGCCCGCGAGGTACTGGTCGACCCAGCCGTCGCCGACATTGATCGACTCCGGCAAACCCTTCGAGAGGGCCGACTCGCGCCAAGCCGCCGGCACCAGCTTGTTGGTCCAGCCGCCGACATCGACGAACAGCGCCTGGGTGACGCTGATTGACAGCACCACGAGCAGCGCATTGCCGTTGCCCTCACCGGTCTTGTAGAGCGAGCCCGAGGCGCAGCCGCCGGCGAACACCATCCCGACACCGAAAATGAACCCAGCAACCACCGCGTGGAAACTGACCGGGGCGGAATGGAACGTGCTCAGCCCGGTTGCCGTCACGAAGGCGCCGACGCTCGCGAACAGGACGGTCGCGATCATGATGCCGACAACCATTCGCGGCACGCCGACGGCGAACAGGTCCCGGAATGCGGAAGAGAAGCAGAACCGCCCGTATTGCAGACACATCCCGTAGATGAATCCGAACCACAGATAGACGGACAGGTAAGTATAATACTCGTTGTAGGAATAGGTACCGATGCTGACGGCAGCGAAGAACGCTGTTATGCCGTACGCCCAGCGGCGTTTCCTGATCACATCGTTGGCGGTCCGCGTGTCGCTGCTTGCGCCACCGACCAAGACGGCATCCGTCCCGACCATATCGCTGACACCTTCATTTGTAACCCGCCACCCGCAAGGTTAAATGATCAGCGTATAATTTGTCGATAGGAAATATTCAACTTTAGTTAAGTGATCTGATGCTCACACTCGTTATGGTGTTTGATAGACTCGAACAAGTGTCTTGAATCTGAACAAATTGTCCGAGACGCTAAACTCCCGGGACAGGCGGGAATCCGCGATTCTTGCGCCGATATGATCAGGTAGCGGCTGATCCCGGCGTCCGACGATCACCGCCACCGCGGCGGCCCGGGGGCTGTCCGTGCGGGGCCTGAAATAGTCGGGCGTGGCGTACTCCCAGGTGAATCGCAGTGGCGAGGTCGCGATCAGGGCGGGGGCGGGAGGCGCCGGCCCGTTGCCCCGGTAAATGATTCGTTTTTCGGTAAACAGGTCGAGGATCGGCACCACGACGGCCGGATTTATGACCGACCGCGGCTGCGGCAGGGCATAGACTTCCACCGCCTCCACATCCATGCCGTCGAGATGCTCGCCTGCTTCCAGCAGGTTCATTGCGCTCGTCCTCTTGAGCAGAGGCAGGTAGCCGAAGACGGAAGTGACGAAGGTCGAGACGATGGCGCAGGACACGATGAACCGCCGGATACGGCCGTCCGTCACCTCCCGGAGCGCATAGCCGGCCATCAGTGCGAGCATCGGCAGGGCGATAAGGATATACCGTGCCCGCTTTACGCCAAGCACCGCAAGCAGCAGCAGCATCCACGCGACAATCGCGAATTTTCTATCGCGCCTGACGAAAGCGACGGCAAGGGAGCACAAGGCGGCGGCGGTAACGAACGGATGGATCTGAAACAGGAAGGTGGATGCATGGCTTTCTTCCCAACGCGCCAGCCCGGGCAGCTGGTATGTCCACAACAGTTCCAACTGTGCTGTTACGACGTCGTACTTCACCAGCACGAACGTCCCGGCCAGCAGGAGCGTGGCCAGCGCAATGGCGGCGGCACGTCGGAAGACTGCCCGGAAACCGCAATCGAGATGGGTGAAGACGATGACAGGTACGACGCTGAGCAACAGCCAGGTCGAGTATTTCGACAGCAGTGCAAGCGATATCGCCGCCGCCGACGCCAGCAGCGGCCCCGCGCCGCCCTCCCGGACCGCCTTGAGCGTCGTGAACACGGCGAGAGTGAGGAAGAACATCGTCGGCACGTCGACCAGCATCAGCGCTGGCTGCACAAGGAGATAGGGCATGGCGAGGAGAAGCGCCGCCGCGCAACCGCCGACGGTGTCGTCCCACAGGATCCTGCCGATCAGCCAGGTGAGCGCGACGGTCCCGGCAAGAAGCAGGCTGCTAAACGCCTGTATCGCCATGCGCGTCTCGCCGAACAGATCGAACACCACACCGTGGAGGAACGGGACGAGCGGCAGGTCGGTCCACGCGGCGATCTCCCGGCCCCACTCCCGCAGGAAGAACCCGCCGCCGTAAAGTTCGAGATACTTGGCCTGCATGAAATATCTCGCGGCGTCGACGACGACCTCGGGGGCGCCCCAGAACACCATCGCGGCGGCAAGGGCCGATGCGATCAGCATCGCACCCTGTGTGCGCGCGGGAATCAATACGCCGGAAGCCGCCCAGGCGAGGGCGACTCCGGCCGCCAGAATCGGCGCCAGCACGCGGATATCGGACTGGTCGAACGCCCACTGCCAACTGGTCAGCCGATTGTCGTCGAGGAACCGGAAGACGAAAAGGGCCGCAAACACGGTCAGCGTGACAAGGGACACGAGGAGGGCGACGAGACCCTGATTGGCGGCGGCCGAACGCGAGTGCGGGGCCACCGGCGATCGGCTGTCTTGCGGTGTGGATTCGGCGGGTCCGGATCGCCCGGTCATCCGGTCACCGGCCTGGGCTGGCGGGGCCACCGTAGCGGCCTGTGGGATTGGTTACCCCATGGCTACCACGAGATAACCCTGTCACATGAGAAGATGGCATCGATGACGGCGTCGTAGGAGATGTCGCCATGCGACAGGTCGACGATTTCGACCTCATTGTCGGCCGACTGCGCCTCGATGATCCGTTCCGGCAGTTCGGCCGGGCCGTCGGTCATGATGTGTAGCAGCTTCATTGTCCTGCGCCTTCCCTGTTCGACTCGATGCTTGCCGAAACAGTCGCCAGGGCCGTGCTCAGAGCACGACCAGCCTGTCGACCGCCTGGGCCATCATGGCATTGTTGAGCTGGCTACCGACGGTAATCCCCGCCAGCCTGCCCTCGGTCTCGATCCCCTGCTCGCGGGCGCTGTGGCTGCAGAAACTGAGCGATACGCCCTCCAGCCTGGCGAGTTCGGTAAAGGCGTCGTCGTCGAGCAGACGGACTCCGTGGTCCATCGCGAATATCACGACGTCGTGGTTCTTTTTCGCGGCCGCCGCGGCGAGCCCCCGAATGTGCCCAAGGTGCCTGTCTGTATTTACCAGTATGCCCAGTTTCATAGCTCGCTTGCCTTTCAGTGGCATAGATACTCAATAGGGAATGACGTGATCGTATTCCGTCAGGCGGCGCGCCAGCTCGTCCGTCGCGAGGAATTGCGTATCCGCGTTGCCCTCGTTGTTCGAGAAGAACGCGATGTCCATTTCCTCCATGATTTCCTTGTTCGCCGCATCCGCCTCGGACAGATCGAATGCCTTGTCGAGCAGGAACACATTGACGACATCGTCCATGAGGATCAGGCCCAGCGCCATGCGCAAGGCCTCGCTTTCCCGGTCCCGGACGAGCACGGCAATCTTCCGTGTCATGGCCATCTCCTCCTTGGTTCCAATTCTAACGGCCTGTCGCCGCGGCGCGTTGTCGCCAGGACGAACCCCACACCGGATCAAAGCGCGGACACCGCATAATGGCAACCCCGATCCGCAGGCCAGCCGGTGCGCGCGCCTCGGCCCCGGCCTTCCGCAGGCGCCACAACGGGTTCACAGCGCCGGCGTGGCAGTCGTCGCCAGTCACTTTCGAAATACCGCCTTTCACATGGGCCGAACGGGCGATAGCATGATTGCCGACGAAACCGGATCACCTTGTCTTCTGTTTGCTAATCCATGTCTTCTGTCTCCATTGCTGTGCTGCCGGGCGACGGCATCGGCCCCGAGATCACCGCAGCTGCCGTACGGGTGCTGCGCCGCGCGGCCGATGTATATGGGTTTGCGCTCGATCTGCGTGAGGCGGAGATCGGCTTTGCCGCGCTCGAGACATCCGGCACCACTTGCCCGGATGGTGTGGTGGAGATGGCGCGAGAGGTCGGTGCCGTGATCCTTGGCCCGGTCAGCCACAACGAATACCCACCGCGCACCGAAGGCGGCATCAACCCGTCCGGCACCCTGCGCACGGCCCTGGATCTCTATGCCAATATCCGTCCGGCGCGTACCCATCCGGCGGTCCCGTCCGTTGCGGCGGAAATGGACCTGGTCATTGTGCGCGAGAATACCGAAGGGTTCTATGCCGACCGCAACATGCCCTCCGGCCCGGCCGAGTTCCTGGTGGTGCCGGGTGTCGGCATCGCCATGCGCAAGATCACGGCGTTGGCGTCGCAGCGGGTGGCGCGGGTCGCGTTCGAGCTCGCCGCCGGCCGCCGCCGGCAGGTCGTCGCCGTCCACAAGGCCAATGTGATGCGCCTGACCGACGGCATCTTCCTTGGCGAGATGCGGCGTATCGCCGCGGCACATCCGGATATCGCATACTCGGAAATGCTGGTGGATGCCGCTACGGCCCATCTGATCCGCACGCCGGCCCGGTTCGACGTCATCGCCACCACCAACATGTTCGGTGATATCCTGTCGGACGAGGCGGCGGAGCTGGCCGGCGGCCTCGGCCTCGGTGCATCGCTGAACGCCGGCGACGAACACGCCATGGCGCAGGCGCAGCACGGCTCCGCTCCCGATATCGCGGGCAGGGGCATCGCCAATCCGGCATCGTTGATGCTGTCGGTCGCCATGCTGCTGGGCTGGCTGGCCCGCCGGCACGGCCGGGACGAGTTGGCCGAAGCCGCAGCGGCAATCGGCAACGCCGTCGACCAGGCACTGACCCGTCCGGCGACGCGCACCGCAGACCTTGGCGGCCGCGCCGGGACAGAATCCATGACCGATGCCGTCGTGGCCGCAATCGCTGAGCAAGGACACGGCCGATGGATACCGACAGTATATGTCTGGCGGCGGACGAAATTCGCAAGCTGGCGGTTCGCGCGTTTACCCGCGCCGGCGTGGGCGACGGCGACGCGCACGAAACCGTGGACATCCTCATGACCGGTGAAATGATGGGGATCCCGACCCACGGCGTGATTCGGGTGCCCGAATACATCCGCCGCATCGGCCTGGGCGGGATCAATGTTGCGCCCCACATCAGGGTGGACCGCCGCGCCCCGGCTCTCGCGGTGGTCGACGCCGATAACGCGCTCGGCCCCGTCGCCGGTATGCGCGGGCTGAGGGCGGCCCTGGAGATGGCGCAAGAGACCGGAATCGCTTATGCCGGCATCGCCGAGAGCAATCATTTCGGCCCCCTGGCCCCGTACGCGCTGCAGGCCTGCGCCCGCCGCATGGCGCTCATCGTCGGCTCCAACGCCACCACCACGATGCCGCCCTGGGGCGGCGCCGAGGCACGCATCGGCAACAACCCGCTGTGCATTGCGCTCCCGAACCCGGACGGCGCGCATTTCATTCTCGACATGGCGATGTCGGTGGCGGCGCGCGGCAAGATCCGCCGCGCCCTCAGAGAGGGTACGACGATCCCCGAGGGCTGGGCGGTGACGCGCGACGGTGGGCCCACCACCGACCCCGCCGAGGCGCTTGAGGGCTTTCTGCTGCCGATGGGCGGGCACAAGGGGTCCGGACTGTCGCAGGCGGTCGACCTGCTCGCGGGCCTGTTGCCCGGCGGCGCCTTCCTGACCGGGATTTCGTCTTGGATGGAGAATCCGGGCGCACCCCAGCGCATCGGCCATTTCTTCATCGCCGTCGATGCAGCGCGGCTGCACGGCCCTGGCTACGACGGGGCGGTGCGTGAGTTTTTGCAGCTCATCACCTCGACACCGCCGGCCGACCCGGCGCAGCCCGTCCTCTATCCCGGCCAGCGGGAGCAGCAGCTTCTGGCCGCGGCGCTGCGGGACGGCGTATCGCTGCCCGCCGCACTGCTTGCGGAAATCACGCAACTCTCGCAATAACGTGCACGGACGCACGAGCCGATCCCGGCCGGCTGCAGATCCGTTTTTCGGAGGACAGGGTGAACCAATGACAGATTTCGCGACGTTGTACCGGATGCGGTTCGGCCTCGACGCCCCCGATCTTGACGAGCCGCCCGCGGAAGTGGCTGCCATCGGGCGCTTCCTGTCCCGGGGCAGCGTGCGGCGCTTCCGGCCGGAGCCGGTCAGCGACGGATTGCTGGCGGCGCTGTTGGCCTGCGCGCAGTCGGCGCCGACCAAGTCAAACCTCCAGCAATACTCGATCGTCGTGATGAAGGACCGCGAGCGCCGGGCCCGGCTGATCGAGCTCATTCCCCAGACCGCCTGGGTGGCGACAGCGCCGCTGCTCCTGGTGTTCCTGGGCGACGTGCGCCGGGGCCGCAGGATTGCGACGCAGCGCGGGTATCAGCATCGCAACGACAATGTCGATACGTTCATGAACGCGGCGGTCGATGCGGCGCTTGCCATGCAGTGCTTCATCGGCGCCGCCGAGGCCTCCGGGCTCGGTTGTTGCCCGCTCAGCGTCGTCCGCAACCGTCTCGATGCGTTGCAGGATCTGCTCGAACTGCCGCCGGGCGTGTTTCCGATCGCCGGGCTCGCAGCCGGCTGGCCGGATGGGGAACCGAAGATCGCTGTGCGGTTGCCGCCGGGTGTCGTCGTCCACGAAGACCGGTACGACGATGCGGGGCTCGAGGCCGCCATCGACGCCTATGACGACCGGGTGTTCGCGGGCAAGCCGATCCCGCCGGAAAGACAGCGCCATGTCGACCGTTACGGCGTCGCGGAACACGGCGTGTGGTCCGAGAACGTGGCGCGTCAGCTGTCCGTTCCGGAACGCGCGGATTTCCGGGACTGGCTGCGTCGGCAGGATCTGAATCTCGATTAGTGCGGGGACTTCAGCAACTCCCTGAGCAGCGTGGCGAATTCCCCTGGCGCCTCGTACATGACCCAGTGGCCGACGCCGGGCATCACCCGGAAATCGACTTCGGGGTCGATGCTGCGCAGGATGTCCTCGCGCTGGCGCAGGTACGCGCCGGCCGTCGCGTCCCGCTCACCCCAAATCGCCTTCAGCGGCACGTCGACCTCGCGCAGCACCCGGGCCAGCGTGTCGGTCATCGAGAAGGGCCGGCTCTTGACCCGGTGCTGCTCGGTGTTGCGGTGCTGGATGTGAAGCGCCAGCTTGTCCACCAGCGATGGCTCCGACAGCATCAGGATTTCCAGGTTCCGGCGATGCGCCGCCGCGATCTCGGCCGCGGTCATGCCCGGGCGGCGCGGAATCAGATCGGGCATGTCGCCGCGCTTCGCCCCAAGCCCGCCGGCGCCGACCAGCACAAGCCCGTCGATCCGGCCCGCCAGTGCAGGCGCAAGATGGCCGGAAATGATACCGCCAAACGAGAAGCCTGCAATTGACAGGCGCGCGCGGGTTCCCAGAATTTGCGTAACGCCCTCGGCCAGCGCGGCGGCGATGCCGTCCGGACTGTGCGGTCGCAGGGGCGCGTCGGATTCCCCGAAACCGGGCATGTCCGGAACCAGCAGCCGGAAGTCTTGGGCGAGCGGCTGGATCGCGCGCACCCAGTGCATCCATGTGCCGTATCCGCCATGCAGCAGGATCAGCGGCGGGCCATCGCCCCAAATCCGCCAGACGATCTGCCCGCCGGCGAAGCCGGTGCGCTGCTCGCCGCCCAGGGCGCACAGGCGCGCCAGCGCCTCGGCCGGCGGGTACGCGTCGAGGTCGAGGTCGAGCGCCGTCATAACCAGCCGAACCCGGCGGCGGCGCTCCACAGGAAATAGAGCGCGCCGGCGAGCACAAGGCCCTCCATATAGAGCGTGTGGACCCGGATCGAGGTCCGGCGCACGATCCAGCGCCCGAGATAGGTTCCGGGAATCGTGCACAGGCCGATCAGCACGCCCTTGGCCATCAGCGCTGGTCCGAGCAGCGGCGAGAGTCCGAACACCGTCGATTTGGTGAGGTTGAGCCCGAAGCCGATGGCGGCGACGGTGCCCAGCAGCGGCTCGCCTGCGAGGCCCGCGCCCAGCAGGAACGGCGCCAGCATCATGCCGGCGCCGAACGTCGACCCCGAGATCAGCCCGTAGGGCACCGCCGCCGCCGCAAGCCCGCGCAGCCCGACCGTGAATTGTTGCGCCGACATGTAACGCCGCACCGGCAGGCTGAGTGCGAGGAAACTCCCCAGCAACAGCGCCACCGCCGCCACCGGCAGCTTGATGTAAACGATCGCGCTGGCGACGATGCAGGGCAGGGACGCGCCGAATACGACGGCGAATTTGCGCCAGTCGACAGCAGCGCGGAACGCCCAGACCCGGTTCATGTTGGAGATGATCATCGCCGTCGCGGTGACCGGCACGGTTTCCTTCACCCCCAGGATCGGCGCAAGGCAGATCGCCAGCAGCAGCCCGCCGGCGAACCCGCCGACCGCATGAAACACGGCGGTGCCAAACGCGGCCAGCACGATCAGCGCGATCGAGAGCAGATCCAGTTCCACGCATTCCCCCGGGGCGGTTTTGTCGACAATCGGTTTTATGGCGCGGCCGTCCCGATGCCAAGCGATGTCTTGGCGAACTGGGGAATCGTCGGTCGAACGCAACCGGCTCGCCTTATCGACGTTGCAAGCCGCGCGCCCGATTGTTTACAGTCCCGTGGGACAAGAAAGTGACCGCAATGCCGCGCGCCAGGACGATCATCGACAAGATCTGGGACAGCCACGTCGTTGCCCGGCGCGACGACGGCGAGTGTCTGCTCTACATCGATCGGCTGCTGCTGCAGGAAAACTCCTTCCACGGTTTCGACAAGATCCGGCGGGAGGGCCGCACGATCCGCAATCCCGGCCAGGCCTTCGCGTTTTCCGACCATTACGTCCCCACGGTGGGACGCGAACTGGGTCTCGACGGCATCGCCGACCCGGAAATCCGCAACATGGTGGAACTGATCGAGTCGGACTCGCGGGACAACGGCATCACCCTGTTCGGGCTCGGCGATGTCCGTCAGGGCATACTGCATATCGTGGGGCCGGAGCAGGGGATCACCCAGCCGGGGCTGGTCATCGCCGGTGCCGACTCGCATACCTCGACCCATGGTGCGCTGGGCGCCTATGCGTTCGGGGTGGGCTCGTCGGAGGTTGCCCATGTGCTGGCGGTGCAGGGATTGTGGCGGGCGCGGCCTAAGACCATGCGGGTGCTGGTGGAGTCGGCACTGCCGGACGGGATCTCGTCGAAAGACCTGATCCTGGCGATCATCGGCAGGATCAGTGCCGGTGGGGCGGTCGGCCATGTCATCGAATACGCCGGCCCCGGCATCGCCGCGCTGTCGGTGGAGCAGCGCATGACCGTCTGCAACATGTCGATCGAGGCGGGCGCCCGCGCCGGTCTGATCTCCCCCGACGACAAGGTTTACGATTACGTCAAGGGCCGACCGTATGCGCCGAAGGGCGCATTGTGGAACAAGGCGCTGGCGCACTGGCAAACGCTGGCCAGCGACGCGGATGCAGATTACGACCGCGAAGTTCGCATCGCGGCCTCCGAAATCCCGCCGATGGTGACCTGGGGGACCAATCCCGAGCAGGTCGTGCCGGTGACTGGCACAGTCCCCGATCCGGCCGCCGAGAGCGACCCGGATCGCCGCGCGCGGATGGAGCGGGCGCTGGCCTACATGGCGCTCGAGCCCGGGACCGAACTGCGCGGCGTTCGGTTGGACCGCGTGTTCATCGGCTCGTGCACCAACAGCCGCATCGAGGATCTGCGCATCGCGGCCGCCGTTGCGAAGGGCCGCACGGCGCAGGTGCCGACCATGGTTGTGCCGGGGTCCGGCCTGGTGCGGCAGCAGGCCGAAAATGAGGGGCTGCACGAGATCTTCCTGGCCGCGGGCTTCGAATGGCGATCCCCCGGCTGTTCGATGTGCGTCGGCATCAACGGCGACATGCTGAACCCGGGTGAGCGCTGCGCCTCCACCTCCAACCGGAATTTCGAGGGGCGCCAGGGTCCGGGCGGCCGCACCCATCTGATGAGCCCGGCGATGGCCGCCGCGGCGGCGGTGACCGGGCGCATCACCGACGTGCGCGAGCTGACGGGCGAAGGGTAGGAGGGTTGGATGGAACCGTTCGGTGCGATCACCGCAACCGCCGTGCCGCTGGACATGGCGAACGTCAACACCGACCAGATCTTCCCGGCCCGGTTCATCCGCAAGCCGCGGGCGGTCGGTTATGCGCAATTCACCTTCCATGACGTGCGGCGCAGCGAAGACGGCTCCCTGCGGCCGGATTTCCCGCTCAACGAGGATCGTTACCGGGACGCGCGGATCATCGTCGGCGGCACCAATTTCGGCTGCGGATCGTCCCGCGAGGGCGCCGTCTATACGCTGATCGACAGCGACTTCCGGGCCCTGATCGCGCCGAGCTTCGGCGATATATTCGCCGCCAACTGCCTCAAGAACGGCGTGCTGACCGTGACGCTGCCGAGCGACGTCGTTGCCGGACTGCGCGCACATCTGCGCGAGGCGGACCGGCCGGTCCTTACGATCGACCTCGAGGCGGAGTCGATCGTTCGGCCTGACGGAACGTCGCTCGGCTTCTCGGCCGACCCGTTCCAGAAGCACTGCCTGTTGAACGGCTTGAACGAGATCGACCTGTCGCTGGAATTCGCGGCCGAAATGGCGGCGTTCGAGGCGGCGTACCGGGAACGGTTCCCGTGGCTGGCGTCCGGCACGGAACCGAAGCGGAGATAGACCGTTGCGCATACGCGAGGTGACGCTCTATCGGGCCGAGTTGCCGCTGGTAACGCCCTACAGGCTGTCGTACCGGACCTTCGAAAGCTTCGAGCCGCTGATCGTCGAGATCCGCGACGAGGATGGGCGCGAGGGCTGGGGCGAACAGCACATCTCGCCCGGCTCGAGCGCCGAGACACGCGATGGCGGCTGGGCCTTCGCGCGGGAACTCGCATCGCAGCTGCCCGGCCTGGCCACGGACGCGGCGCGGCGGCTCATCGCCGGCCGCGCGGCCGAGAGCAAGGTCGCGGCGACCGCGCTGACAACGGCCATCGAATTACTGGAAGATGCGCCGCTCCTGCACACCGGCAGGGAAACGCGGCAGCGGCTCTTGACGCCGTTTAACGCGACGGCGCGCGCGGCGGTCGAAGAGGAGGTCGAAGAACGGCTGACGCAGGGGTTCCGCACCTTCAAGGTCAAGGTCGGCCAGGACGTGGCGGCCGATATCGAACGGCTGGGCTGGATCCAGCAGGCGGCTGCGGGACGGGCGACCCTGCGCATCGATGCCAACCGGGCGTACAACCGGGAGGATGGCTGCCGCTTCGCGTCGGCAATCGATCCGCACGGGATCGAGCTGTTCGAGCAGCCCTGCGCGGCCGAGGACTGGGACGCAAATGCCGCCGTGGCCGCGGTCTCACAGGTGCCGCTGATGCTCGACGAGCCGATCTGCGACCTCCCCGACATCGACCGGGCGGCCGCGATCCCCGGCGTCGGGCTATGCAAGGTGAAGCTCAAACGCTTCGGCTCGGTGTCGAACCTGAGGGCGGCGATCGAGCGGGTGCAGGCAAGCGGCCTTCAGGCCGTGCTGGGCGACGGGCTGGGCGCCGAGATCAACTGCTGGATGGAGGCGCGCGTCGCCGACCGGCTCATCGACAATGCCGGCGAGTTCAATGGCTTCGTCAAGGTCAGGCCGGAAGCGCGGCTGCTGGCCGACCCGCTGCCGTTCGAGGCCGGCGAACTGGTCATACCTGCGGACTGGTGGCCGAAGATGGATCGGGCGCGGCTGGCGGAACGGACGATTGCAAGAGAACGGTTCGCGCCCGCGACCGCCTGAATACGTCAACCGCCAAACCGCTCCGCCCAGGCCAGCCAGTCGTCATGCCCGACCGCCTCGTCGCGGGCCGGTAGCGGCGATAACATATCGGCCACCGCGCCACTGTCGCCGTCCTCGCGAATGGCGGCAAGGACGTCGGTCATTGCCCGGATCACCGCCCGCTGGAGGTCGGAGGCGACGATCACCAGACTGTAGCCCATCTTGCCCAACTGCCTAGCCGGCAGGAACGGCGTGCGCCCGCCGCGAAACATGTTGATCATCGTCGGGCATCCGAGCCGCCGTGGGATTTCCGCGACCTGCGCCTTATCCTCGGCCGCCTCGACGAACAGCAGGTCCGCCCCGGCATCCCGATAGGCGCGGGCGCGGTCCATCGCGGCGCCGAAACCTTCGACAGCGATGGCGTCGGTGCGCGCAACGATTACGAAATCCGGATCGCGGCGGGCGGCGACCGCGGCGGCGATCTTGCCCGCCATTTCCGCCACCGGGATCAGCTTCTTGCCCTCGATATGGCCGCAGCGCTTCGGGAAGCCCTGGTCCTCGATATGCAGGCCGGCCAGGCCCACCCGCTCGAAGGTCTGCACGGTGCGCCGCACATGCAGCGCCGTGCCGTGGCCGGTATCCCCGTCGGCAAGGACCGGGCAGTCCGCGGCTTCGACGATCTCGTGCAGACGACCGGCGACCTCCGCCATGCCGGCTAGGCCAAGATCGGGCAACCCCATACTGCGCGCGATCGCGCCGCCGCTGGCATAGACGGCGGCGAACCCCGCCCGGCGGGCAAGATGGGCCGAAAGACCGTCGAAGACCCCGGGGGCGACGACCGGCGGCTGGTCTCGGAGGGATGCGCGCAACGAGGCGCCGGGACTGGTCATCGCTGCCATCTCCTTCCTTCGGATTGCAGGCAGGTGACCCGATCTGTCTACAATACGGCCTGCGGGCCTGACATACAGGAACCGTCGACTCGCGTAACAAAACTAATCATTTTCAATGACGAAATGGCCGACCTTCCGGTCGGCACGGGCCAGATCGCTCAGGCATTGTGTTGACAATTCGGAACAATGTCGATCAACTTGTGCGCAAGCTGCTGACGGGGTCGCCAAGGCCTGCGCAGCGGTTCGACGCCAACTCCCGCGGACGGTTCGGCGAAGGGGGGTTGGCGCTATAACGATGTCTAGGGAGGACAGGATGAAAACAGGCCAGAAGATTGGACGCCGCGGCCTCATGCTTATGGCGGCGGGCACGATAGCGTCGTTGACCGTGCTGACGGGAGCACTCAGCGATGACTTTCCCACCAAGCCCATCGAGGTGGTGATTCACTCCAAATACGGGGGCGGCACCGATGTAACCGCGCGGATGATGATGATCCATAGCCGCGAGGAGCTGGACGTCGACATGGCTGTCGTCTCGAAGCGCGGCGGCTCCGGCGCCAAGGCACACCAATACGCGATGAGCAAGCCGCGCGATGGGTACACCGTTCTCGCCCTGACGCAAAGCCATCTGTATACGATCGCCCGCGGCAAGTCGCCGCTGACGATCGACGATGTCGTCGGTGTCGCCCGTGCGATGGACGACCCGACACTCATCACGGTGGCGGCGAGCAGCCCGTACAAGACGCTGGGCGACCTTGTCGCGGCGTCGAAGGACAAGCCCCTGAACTGGGGCGTTGCGCAGATCGGCGGCACCGAGCATATCGGCCTCGCGCAGCTGGCCAAGGCGGCCGGCATGCAGTTCAAGGTGGTGCCGTTCGGCAGCGGCGCGCAGATGGTGCAGGCGCTGATGTCCGGCGCCATCGACGCCACGCTGCCCAATGCCAGCGAGGGTGGGACGCAGGTCAAGGACGGCACCTTCCGGGCCTTGGCGGTGATGGCCGAAAAACGTCTCAAGGACTATCCGGGCGTCCCGACGACCTTCGAGAACGGATACAAGGTCAAGACGTCGACGACGCGCGGCTATTGGGTACTGAAGGGCACACCGCAGGACCGCATCGAGAAGCTTTCGAAGGCCATGGTCAAGGCCATGCAAAGTGAAGACTTCGCGAACTATCTGAAGAGCGCGGGCCTGACTCCGGAAGACAGTATCGCCGGCTGGGAGGTCTGGGACAAGCAGATCAAGGAAGAATATGCGCAAGCGTACCAGGCGCTGAAAGAGCTGGACCTGCTGGACAAGTAATCCGGACAGTTCGATTGGTAGAGGGAACGCTCCGGCGTTCCCTCTGTCGGCCGGAGACGAGGCTGAATGTCGCAAGATCCTCAGGAACGGGAGAGTGTGCTGCACACGACCGACCTGGTCGTGGCCCTGATCATTCTGGCGATCTGCGGGATTCTTTACTACGTCACAACGACGTTCGATGAAGTGTCGAACATGCTGGCGCAAAACATACCGCCCGAATTTTTCCCGCAGCTCGTCATCATAATCATCGCAATTCTGACACTGGGCGTGCCGTTCGAGCATCTTCTGCACAAGCGCCGCGGCGACAATATCGATTCCGAGCGCAGCGACCGTATCAAGCGGATGCCCTATGTCACGGCGGCGCTGCTGGTCGCACTCGTCGTCGGCATACCGTATCTGGGAATGCTGCTGACCATGATCGGCGTGTGCGCCATTCTGCCGTTGCTGTGGGGTGAGCGCCGGCTCAAATTGATCATCCCGTTCGCGATCCTGTTTCCGCTGGCGGTTGCGTACCTGTTCAACAAGATTCTGCTGGTCTTCTTCGAGCCCGGCATTTTCGGCATCGCCCTGTGAGCTGACATGGAACCGGTGATCGAAGGCCTGAGCCTCATTCTCCTCGACCCGTTCAATATCATGCTGATTTTCGGCAGCGTGCTGATCGGCGTGCTGGTCGGCGCGCTTCCGGGGCTGAGCTCGCCGATGGCGATCGCGCTCCTGCTGCCTTTTACGATCACGCTGGAGCCGGTGCCGGCGGTCGCCATGATGGCGGCGCTCTATTGCGCGGGAACCTTCGGCGGGTCGATCACCGCGATCCTGATCAACGCGCCGGGCGCGCCGCCGGCGGTGGCGACGGCGCTGGACGGCTATCCGATGGCCAAACGCGGCGAGGCCGGGCGGGCGCTCGGCATCGCCACGTTCAGCAGCGTGACCGGCGGCGTGTTGAGCCTGATCGTGTTTATCGTCGCGGCGCCGGCGCTGGCTGCCGTCGCGCTCAAGTTCAGGCCGCCGGAATATTTTGCGCTCGCGGTGTTCGCGCTTTCCATGCTGGCGTCGATCAGCGGCAAGTCGTCGCTGCGCAACCTCATATCCGGCGCCTTCGGGGTGCTGCTCGGCACCGTCGGCATCCACCTGACGACCGGCGTCGAGCGCTTCACCTTCGGGTTTCCGGAACTGACCGAGGGAATCGCGTTCGTTCCCGTGCTCATCGGCCTTTTCGCGATCGGCGAGCTGTTGAACCAGTCTCAGGCCCTGACCGCGCATTACGAAAGAATCCGGGCGCATGTCACGAAACTCCCGGACCGCAACGACCTTCGCCTGATCTGGAAGACCGTTCTGCGCTCCAGCGCCCTTGGCACCTTCATCGGTATCCTGCCGGCGGAAGGGTCGACGGTCGCCGCTATCATGGGTTACAACGAGGCCAAGCGCTGGTCGAAGAACAAGGAGCAGTTCGGCACCGGCTGCCCCGAGGGGATCGCCGGGCCGGAAGCCGCCAACAACGCGGCGACAGGCGGCGCGATGGTGCCGACGCTGGCGCTCGGCATACCGGGCAGCGGCTCCACGGCGCTGATCCTGGTCGCGCTGATCATGCACGGATTCCGGCCGGGGCCGTTTCTGGTCCAGCAGACGCCGGAATTCATCTACGCGATATTCGGCGCCATGCTGATCGCCAATTTCATGTTCCTTGGTATCGGCCTCGTCGGGGCGAAGGTATTTTCGCAGGTCACGTTGATTCCGCGCACCATCCTGTGGCCGGCGGTCGTCGTCTTCTCGATGATCGGCGCCTATGCCAGCGCCTCCGATCTCCTGGACGTCTGGATCATGCTGATCGCCGGCATCGCCGGTTTCATCATGCGGCGGCACGGCTTCGGCCTGGCGCCGCTGGTCATGGGGCTGATCCTCGGCAGCCTCGTCGAGGAGGCCTTCTCGCAATCCATGATCATGTACGACAATAACTTCCTTGGCCTGTTCGAGAGCCCGATCGTGGTGGGTTTCTTCGTGCTCACATTTTTCAGCCTGTTCTGGCCGTTCGCGGGACCGATCGTGAAGCGGATGGTTACGCGCCCGGGCGTGGGCGCGAAAGATTCATGAGCAGGGGCGCCGGTGCGCGGGTTGCCATCGTAACCGGCGCGGCGCGCAACATCGGCCGTGCCACTGCGATCGTACTGGCGCAGGCAGGCTTCAACATCGTGGTCCATGCCCAAGGCAACCGCGAGGGCGCCATGGAGACCGCACGGCTGGCCGAGGGCAAAGGCGCAGGAGCCGCCACGGTCATCGGCGATCTGACCGATCCGCAGACCGCGACCCGACTCGCCGAGGCGGCGCGGGAGCTGGGGCCGATCGGCGTTCTGGTGAACAATGCCGCGGTACGGCGGGGCGTCCCGTTCGGGGAGATGACGCTGGAGGAATGGCGGGCGATCCTGGCGGTCAACCTCGATGCCGCATTCCTGTGCGCGAAGGCCTGCATCGGCGATATGGTGGCGGAGGGCTGGGGGCGCATCGTCAATATCGGCGGCCTGACCGGCCATACCGGGGCCAGCGGCCGCGCCCATGTGGTGACCTCCAAGGCGGCGATCGTCGGACTGACCAAGGCGCTGGCGGCGGAATACGCCGGCTCCGGCATCACCGCGAACTGCGTCGTCCCCGGAGAGATCGAGACCGAGCGTGGCGGGGCGGCCGGCGCGCGCGGCCATCATGCGGGCAAGGGCGGACCCATGGTCGGCCGCCGCGGGACGCCGGCGGAAGTGGCGGCAGTGATCGCCATGCTGTGCGGCCCCGACTCCGGCTACATCACGGGCCAGGCGATCCACGTCAGCGGCGGGGCCTACCTGCCGTGACTGCGGCACAGCCGACCGCGGCAGAGGTCTTCGCCGGCTGGGCCGCGGATTTGCAGCCCGACAAGGTACCGGACCCGGTGCGCCGGGCCGTGCAGCGCGGGCTGCTGGATTCGGCCGGCCTGATGGTGGCGGCGCGCAACGAGGACTATGTGCGGGCGACCGTCGCCGCCGCCGACGGGACCGGCCCGTGCACGGCGATCGGCCACGCCGGCGGGTTCGACGTCGCCGCGGCCGCGCTGATCAACGGCACCGCCGCACATGGAGAGGATTTCGACGACACCTTCGAGGGCACGCCCGTTCATATCGGCGCGGTCATGGTGCCGGCCCTGCTGGCCGCCGCCGAACAGCGGGCGTTTTCCGGCGCAGCGGTGTTGGCCGGGCTCGCCGCGGGCTCGGAACTGATCTGCCGCTTGGCTCTGGTCGCGCCGACCGCGATGCACCGGCAGGGCTTCCATCCCACAGCGATCTGCGGGGCCTTTGGAGCCGCCGCCGGCATCTCGGTGGCGCTCGGCCTGCCGCCGGCGCAGATTGCCTCCGCGCTCGGCATCGTCGGCAGCATGGCCTCGGGCATTATCGAGTATCTCGCGGAAGGCACCTGGACCAAGCGCATGCACCCGGGCTGGGCCGCCCAGGCCGGATGGCGGGCGACGCGCCTGGCGGAAAGCGGCTTCGTTGGACCGCGCAGCGTCTTCGAGGGACAACATGGCGCCTTCAAGGCCTTCGCGGTACAGGAGATCCCGCCCGACTTCTCGCATCTGCGCGACGGATGGGGCGCGCGCTGGGAGATCGCCAACCTCGCCTTCAAGCCGTATGCCTGCGGCACCATGGCCCAGCCCTTCATCGACTGTGCACTGCAGCTGCGCGGCCGGATCCCCGATGTCGCCGCCATCGCGCGGGTCGACGCCAGGGTCGGCGAAGGCACGGTGCACCGCCTGTGGGAGCCGAAGGCAGAGAAGGCCCGGCCGTCCAGTCCCTATTCCGCCAAATTCTCGGT
>Ga0224512_10001206_pt1 | contig 25474 bp, 21 predicted proteins | sample SF_May12_sed_USG_4_FD_169103 | JGI IMG/M metagenome (GOLD analysis project Ga0224512, IMG submission 169103) | Sediment microbial communities from San Francisco Bay, California, United States - SF_May12_sed_USGS_13 | ecosystem: Environmental > Aquatic > Marine > Sediment | place: USA... | reverse complement strand
CGAGGACGCCATGATTATCATGGAGCGGCTCCGCAAGGTGGTGTCGAGCCGACTCCTGACGATGGATGACGGGAGCGTCGTGCCGGCGACGGCGTCGCTGGGCGCGATTATGCTCGACGGCCAGTTCTCGGTGCAGGAGAACCTGGACCGGGCCGGCCGGGCCCTGTATGCCGCCACGAAGACTGGCGGTGACTCGGTCCGCCTGTGGTCGCCCGACCTGGAATCGGCATAATCTTCTGATCGGGCCTGCCCGCTTGCACCACGCCGGGAGGACGGGATGACGGGGAATGGCAGACCGCCTGCCGACAAGGCGGGGTCTCGCGATATATCGGTGGCCGTCGCCGAAGCGCTGGTTGAACACGACCGGTGGCTGCAAGCGTTGCATCGCGCCCTGTTATGCGGCCTGTCGCCGGACTCCCTGGTTGTTGATGAAAATGCGCAAGCGCGCTGTCGGTTCGGCCAGTGGTTCGAGCGGCACCGGCAGTCGGGAATTCTGGAGGGCGATCTCTTCGCCGAACTGGGCCGGGTTCATCATGAGGTTCACGAGGCAGCGCGTTACCTGGCGGGCAGGGTCGCTGCCAGGGAGCAGATCCCGGCGGACGAATACGACGCTCTGATAAGCGCCTTCGACAGCTTCAGAGAGGCCGCGATGCGTGCCCAGGAAGCCCACGGGCGGCCGGAAGACATCGCGGTGGCGGAAGATGAGGCGATCGCCGAACTGCAGAGCCGGATGACGATGCTATCGGAACTGGAGCGCGAATCGGAACGGGCGGCGCGCACGAATACGCCGATGTGCCTGCTGATGGTTCGTCCCAATGGACTCGCCGAGATCGAGGAGAAATTCGGCAGTCTGGGCATCGACCGGCTGGTCGCCGGGATGGCGGCACGGCTTTATTCGCACTTGCGCCCTTACGATGCGGTCTACCGCTACGGGCGTTCGGAATTCCTGATCTGCCTGCCCGGGGCCGATACAGGGCGGGCAGGCGCGGTCACCAAGCGCCTCTGCGAGGCCGTGGAAAAGGCGCCGTTCGCGCTGTCCGGATCCGTCGAAACGGCGGTTTCGGCGCGCTTCGGAATTGCCATGTCCGACACTCGTGCCGCGGTGCAGGAGGTCCTGGACCGGGCGTCGCGCGCCGCCAATATGGCCGGGGCCGGCGCCGGCGAGCAGATTGTCGTCTGGTCGGCGGAGCTAGAGAATTAGACGCATTCCGCCATTCCGGCATCGCCTGAATCGCGTTTTTTGCTCGTTGCAAACCTAACGTTTACCAATTGCCGGCCAGTATGGCCGACGTTTCGGGTGCGTGCTGCGTTCTGGCGACGGTTGCCAGGTCCGCCTCGTATCCGGGTCAGCGTCGCATGTTGAAAAGAACCAGGAGGGCTGGTCAATGGGCCTGTTCGGGAATCCCAAGTCTCCTGCCGGTGGGACTGAGGCCGCCGGCTTCGAGTTCGGTGAACGGAAGGAAATGTCGGGGCCGCTGCCAGTCGTGGACAATCTGGTGGAAACGGTCCAGTGGCTGGAAAACGCGCGCAACACGGTCGCCCGGGGCGGCGCCAGTTGCTGCCTGGTGGTCTGCGCGCCAAATCCGATCGATGGCATTGCCATGGAACTGACCGTGGGTGAGATTGCGAACCGTTTTGCGCACAGTCTGCGCTCGTATGATGCGATCTTCCGGCATGGCCGCGAGAAGCTGCTCGTCGCGCTTCCGCATGTGAAGCCGTCGGACGCCCCGGCAGTGCTGCAGCGGCTGAACGCGATCGTCGCCCGGTTGCCGTTCAAAATGCCGAACCAGAGCGTGGACATCTCCGTCACGGTCTCGCTTGGCGGTGTCATGATGGATTCGAACCCCGCGCAGGAGCTGATAAATCGTGCCGACAAGGCCATGGACGCCGCACGTATCAGCGGCAACCACACCTGCATGTGGACAGCCGACCTGCATTAATCCGGAGTCCCCACCGGGACGACGCCTGGAGCGGATCGTGGTTGATAGTACTCACGATCGATTGCGTGAATCTGCGCGACACCATAAAGATAGAGCCGATTCACCGTGGGTGAATCGCCAAAGGCGATTCCAATCGACCCGGATCGGCACCAGGTGAACTGGTCGGAGAATTGCGGAAAAGATGAATGGCGCCATTGTCGGAGTGCTGCTGGCCGGCGGGCTGTCGCGCCGCATGGGCGGCCGGGACAAGATGCTCCGTCGGATCGGCGGCGAAACGATTCTGTCACGCGTCATCGCCCGGATGGCGCCGCAAACCCGGTCTCTTCTGTTGAACGCGAATGGCGATCCGGCCCGGTTTGCGGCTTTCGGGCTGCCTGTCGCACCCGACACCATAGAAGGCCATGCAGGGCCCCTGGCGGGCGTGCTGACAGGCATGGAATGGGCGGCGACCCATGCGCCGGACTGTCCATGGGTTCTGACGGCGCCAACCGATGCGCCGTTCCTTCCCGATAATTTCGCGGCGCGGATGCTGGCGGCCGTGGACGCGCAGCGGGCCGATATGGCCTGCGCGTCCTCGGGCGGGCGGTCACACCCTGTGTGCGGACTCTGGCCAGTCCGCCTGGCCGCAGAACTGCGGCATGCCATGACCGAAGAGCATATTCGCAAGGTTGATGTCTGGACCGCGCGCTACAAGCATGCCGTGGTGGACTGGCCGACGGATCCGGTCGACCCTTTCTTCAACGCCAACAGGCCGGAAGACCTGACCGAAGCGGAACGTCTCCTGGACGGGACTGTCCGGTAGTCCTCAACCGGCCTCCGCCTTGCCGGTGAACCGGGCCGCGTCCTCGGGATGTTCGAAGATGATCCGGCCATCCTCTATCCGGTAGCGCCCTTCGGCGTCGACGAGGGCCTTGAGGGCGCGCCGCATTGCGCGGAGCGTCTCGCGCTCCCGGGCGACCGACGCCAGCGTCTCCTCGACGAACGCATCGCGCGCGGCGTGCACGTCGCCGGCATATGCGGCGCGGGTTGCGGCGTCGACATCGAGCAGGTCGACGGTCAGCAGCAGATCCGAAATGTCCGGGTGTGACGCCTCGACACGCAAGAGGCGGTGTTGCAGGTCCTCGATCTGGACAATCGAGCGCCGGAGGTCGGTCGTCGTCGCCAGGCGTTCTACATCGAGAAAAGCCCCCCCGCCGGTATAATCCTCGTAATACGAGCGATACCGGGACATCTCGTCATCGGATCGCACATAGAGCTCCCAGTAAATGTCGCGCATCACGACATAGGCTTCGATATAAGGATCGGCCATCTCGAGCGGCGTAAGACTGTCGACCTCTCGTTCGCCCGATTCCAGTCGCAGCAATGTGCGGTCTGCGAGGTCCCGCGCCCGGTCGACCCACCAGGCAGATCCCGTCTCGTAGACCAACAGGGTCGCGGCGCTGACCCCGAAAACCAGAGCGCGGGACACCGCTTGTCGCTGGCTTAGCACAATCCACAGGGACAGGCCGATCAAGCCCAGACAGATGCCCCGGATGGCAGCACGTATGGCCCAGTGGCCGACGCCATGTAACGAATCCGCCGTGACCCAGGCGCCGATGCCGGCGATACCTGCCGCGCTGATGAGGATTAACGCGTAACCGGCCCGGCGCTGCTGCGCCAGCGTTGCTGTGCCCCAGGCATCGATAATCAACAGTTGAGGCAGGGAACGCCGGCCTGGCGCGGGGGGCGGCTTTTTTGTTTTCGCCTTACTCCGGGCCGGCTTCGTATTCCCGGCCGTGGTCTTCGCAGGGGCCGGACCGGCCTTCCGGCGCGGCGCGGACTTCCCGCCAATCGCCTTACCGGTTCTTTTGCGCGTTGTCTTTGGTGCCCCGGCCACGGTTCGGTCCGATTTATTCGGCCGCTGCGGAGTCCCTGGCCGGATCGACCCGCGCCGCGCAGAATTTGAATTCGGGAATCTTTCCGAAGGGATCCAGCTGCGGATTGGTCAGGAAGTTGGCGGCAGCCTCGGCGAAACAGAAGGGAATAAAGACCATCCCCTGCGGAACATCGCTATTCTGGCGCACCTTTATCCGGACCGTACCGCGGCGGGTTGCGACGGTGACGAAGTCGCCGGCATGAATTTCAAGTCGGGCGAGATCAGCGGGTGAGAGGCAGGCGACGGCTTCGGGTTCGATATCGTCGAGCACCGCCGAGCGCCGGGTCATTGCGCCGGTATGCCAGTGCTCGAGCATGCGGCCCGTCGTCAGGACCATAGGATAGTCGTCGTCGGGCATCTCGTCTGGATCGACCAGCTGAGTTGGCACGATGCGCCCGCGGCCACTTTCGGTCGGGAAGCCGCTGGCGAACAGCACTTCGTTTCCCGGTTTGTCGGGTGCATCGCACGGGTATGTAACCGCGTCCTCCTGTTCAAGCCGATCCCACGTGATGTTGTTCAGCGACGGCATGACTTGCGCCATTTCCGCGAATACGTCGCTCGCCGCACGGTAATTCCAGTCGAGCCCGACGCGGCGTGCGATCTCTTGAATCAGCTCCCAGTCCTGGCGTGCCTCGCCCGGCGGTTCGATCACCTGGCGGGCCAACTGGACCTGGCGATTGGTGTTGGTGAACGTGCCGGTCTTCTCCGCATGGGCCGAGGCCGGCAGAACGACATCCGCATGGAAGGCGGTTTCAGTCAGGAAGATGTCCTGCACTGCCAGAAATTCGAGGGCCGCGAGCGCTTCGCGCGCATGGGTCTGGTCGGGGTCCGACATGGCCGGGTTTTCGCCGAGAATGTACATGCCCTTGACGGTGCCGGCATGGATCGCGTTTACGATTTCGACGACGGTAAGGCCGCTTTCGGGATCCAGTTCGGTCCCCCAGAAGATTTCGAATTGCCGCCGGATGGCATCATTTTCCACAGACTGGTAGTCCGGATAGACCATTGGGATCAGCCCGGCGTCGGACGCGCCCTGAACATTGTTCTGGCCGCGCAACGGGTGCAGGCCGGTTCCCGGCCGCCCGACCTGGCCGGTGGTCAGCGCCAGCGCGATCAGCGCGCGCGCGTTGTCGGTGCCGTGCACGTGCTGGGAGACGCCCATTCCCCAGAATATGATAGAGGCCCGCGAGGTCGCGTAAATGCGCGCGACGGTGCGAATCGTTTCCGCGTCGATACCGCAAATTCCGGCCATCTTGTCCGGCGCGAAACCGGCGACGCCGCTCTTGAGCGCCTCGAACCCCTCGGTGTGGGCTTCGACGTATTGCCGGTCGTAGAGCCCCTCCTCGACGATCACATGCAGCATTGCGTTGATCAACGCAACGTCCCGTCCGGGCTTGAACTGCAAATGGTAAGTGGCGTAGCGGCACAGTTCCTGGCTGCGCGGGTCCATGACGATCAGCGTCTTGCCCTGTTTCGCAGCCTGTTTCAGATAGGTCGCCGCGACCGGGTGGTTATCCGTCGGGCGCGCGCCGATCACGATGATGCAATCGGCGTCCGCCGCTGCCGTGAACGGGGCGGTGACAGCGCCGGATCCAATGCCCTCCATCAGTGCGGCCACCGACGAGGCGTGGCACAGCCGCGTACAGTGGTCGACGTTGTTGGTACCGAAGCCCGTACGAATCAGTTTCTGGAACAGATAGGCTTCCTCGTTGGAGCCCTTGGCCGAGCCAAATCCTGCCAGCGCGCTGCCGCCGTCGCGGTCCAATATCGTCTTGAGCCCCTGCGCCGCGCGGTCCAGCGCCTCCGCCCAGTTGGCCTCCCGGAAATGAGTCCAGGGATTCGCCGGATCCACTTCATCGTCCCATTTCTTCGGTGCATCCTCACGCCGGACCAGTGGCTTCGTCAGCCGGTGCCGATGGTGGACGTAGTCGTAACCGAACCGTCCCTTTACGCAGAGCCGGTTTTCGTTGGCCGGCCCGTTTCTGCCGTCGACCTGCACGATACGGCCGTCCTTGACGTGCGCCGTGGTCTGGCAGCCGACGCCGCAAAACGGGCAAAGCGTATCGACACTCCGGTCGGCAAAGACGGCCCGGGTACCGGACTCGTCGAGCAGGCTCGCCTCCATCAACGCGCCGGTGGGGCAGGCCTGCACACACTCGCCACAGGCAACGCAGGTCGATGCGCCCATCGGATCGTCGAAATCGAATATCACTTTGGCGCCGCGCCCGCGATAGGCCATGCCGATCACGTCATTGACCTGGACTTCGCGACAGGCCCGAACACACAGCCCACACTGAATGCAGGCGTCCAGGTTGACACGCATCGCCGGATGCGTGGCATCCTGGGCAGGACCGCCATGGCCGGGAAAGCGGCTTGCCGACAGGCCGACCGCGTCGGCCCAGTGCCAGAATTTCGAGTCCGGATCGTGCGACGTGCCGCGTTCCGGCTGGTCCGCGATCAGCAGCTCGAATACCATGCTGCGCGCAGAGCGGACCCGTTCGGACGCCGTCACGACCTTCATGTCCTTGGCCGGCTTGCGTACGCAGGACGCCGCAAGGACTCGTTCGCCTTCGATTTCCACCATGCAGGCGCGGCAGTTTCCGTCCGGTCGGTAGCCCGGCTCCGGCGAATGGCACAGATGCGGAATTTCGGTGCCCAGCCGCGTTGCGACCTCCCAGATCGTCTCGCCGGGATCCGCCTCCACTTCGCGGCCATCCAGGTGAAATCGAATTGTGTCCGACATTGTCCTCAGTCTTCCCCTCTGTCTCTTGTGCAAACCCGGATGACCGCCGGTCGCCGGCAGCCGGCATATTACACAAAAAGTGCGGGGCCGATACAGTGCAGAAACAGGCGGGGCGCGCCACCTCCGGCGACTTGAATTAACTACACCTTAACCTATGCGGAAAAGGCAATGCTGCAATGCACAAATTCCGCTTTCGCTAGCGCTGAAAGTCCCCGATACTTTCCCATATAGCAGTGACGAAACAATTTACCGTTCAAATGGGATTACAGTCATGAATAGTCGGATTATCGAAACTCTTTCCCGCATTGGCACCGCCATCCACGAAAGACGCCAGCGTGCGCGGACGCGTGCCGAACTCGGACGACTGACCGATCGTCAGCTCGCCGACATCGGTATCAGCCGCAGCGATATTCCTGCGGTCGCGGCGCGCGGGCGCCACTACTGATCCTGTGTCTGTTGTGAAGGCTTAAGAGCCCGGCCGGTATTCCTACCGCCCGGTGCAGGCGTCTTCGATTTTCTGCAGCAAGCGGGCGAAATCAATCGGTTTCGTGTCGAAATCGTCGCAGCCCGCCGCCAGCGCCTTTTCTTTGTCGGTGCTCATGGCATGGGCCGTCAGGGCGATGATCGGTATTGCGCTGGTCGTCGCGTCCGCCTTTAGACGCCGGGAGACTTCCCAGCCGTCGACGCGCGGCAGGCTGAGGTCCATGATAATCAGGTCGGGTGTCTCGTTCCGTGCGACGTTCAGCCCCTCGACACCGTCCTGCGCTAAGAGAACCGAATAGCCTTTGCGCGACAGACGGCGGCACAGCATATCGCGGTTCATCTCGTTATCTTCAACGATTAGGATCGTGGGCATGATGCTATTCTCCGGTCAATTCGGGTCTTTCAATGCCGCGCGTATCGATCGAGCTCATTGCGACCCGGACCATTTCGTTCCAACCGGTTATCTCTTTGTCGATCACGGAATCGGCCATGCTGTGTAATTCGTAGTGTTCGGACTCCGGCATCTGCTCGGCTGTCACCAGCACGACCGGCACCGTAGCGGTCGTCTCGCTCGATTTGAAGGTCTTCAGAAAAGCCTTGCCGTCCGTTTCCGGCTTCACGAGGTCCAGAACGATCAAATCCGCTGCGTTATTGCGGATCCAGTCCAGCCCCTCGTCGCCGCTTGCCACTTCCGCCACGGTCCAGCCCGCCCTCTCAAGCGAGCGCCTCAGGATTTCGCTCGACACCGGGTCATCGTCAACCATCAGCACTGTCCGTCCGTCGCCGCGCGGCAACTGGTCGGCCAGTGTGCGGAACAGTCGCGTCCAGTCGATCGGCCTTACCATGAAGTCCGCGGCGCCGTAATCCCGGCCCCGCTCCGATTCATCGATTGTGGAGGATACGACGACGGGGATGGGGTTCAGCACCGTGTCTTTCTTGAGCGTCCTCAGCACGGTCCATCCGTCCATGTCGGGAAGGGCGATGTCAAGCAGTATGGCGAAGGGCTGTATGTCGCGTGCCAGGCGCAGTCCTTCGCTGCCGCGGCTCGCCGTTACCGCCCGGAACCCCCAGCGGGTCAGGTGCCAGGCCGTAAGTTCGAGAAAATCGATATCGCCGTCGATGACAAGAATGATCCGGCCGGTGTCCGCCAGCCGATTCGGCGCTACGGCAGATACCGGCCCGGCGGCCGCGGCGGCCGAATCGCCTACCGGGGGCATGCGGGCCGGCAACCGAACAGTGAATGTCGATCCCTCGCCAGGCGTGCTGGTCGCCGAGATGTCACCGCCAAGCATGCGCGCCATCCGGCGGCTGATGGCCAGCCCGAGTCCGGTGCCGCCGTATTCCCGGGTTGTTGACGAGTCGGCTTGGAGAAACTCGCCGAACACCTTGTCGATCTGTTCCCGGGACATGCCGATTCCGGTGTCGGAGACTGAGAATTCCACCCAGACCTCGTCCCGTTCCGTGACCGGGCGGACCGTGAAACGAATCTGCCCCCGGCTGGTGAACTTTGCCGCGTTGGACAGAACGTTGAACAGGATCTGCCGCACTTTCAACTGGTCCGAATACATTGACTGCAGATTCGCCGCGACGTCGACGGCCAGGCTGTTGTGCCGATCGTCGACCATATGCTGAATCGTTGCAACGACGTCGTCGACGATGCTCGGAACTGAAAAATCCTCCGGCACGATGTCCATCTTGCCGGCCTCGATCTTCGACAGATCGAGTACATCGTTGATCAGTCCGAGCAGATGCTGGCCGGCGCCGTTGATTCGCCTGAGATCGCCAACCGAATCGGCGCGCCCGGCCTCAACCGCTTCTTCAAGCAGCATTTCGCTGTATCCGATGATGGCGTTGAGTGGTGTGCGGAGTTCATGGCTCATATTGGCGAGAAATTGGGATTTTGCCCGGTTGGCGCGTTCTGCCTCGCGCATTGCCGTGATGAGCGCGTTCTGGGTTGTCTTGAGTCGCGTGATATCGCGAAAGAGCCATACGCTGGATGTTTCTTCGCCTGGCTGTCCGGGCAGTTCAGCGCTCGATACCAGAACCGGCAGCCAGCCACCGCCACGGGTTCGGGCCGTTCCTTCGCGCGGCCGGCCGGCGGTGGCGGATGAAAAGCCGTGCATCGGCGCAAGAAGAAAAGCGGATACCGGTTGCCCCAGCAACTCGCGCTCCTCGTAACCCAGAAGCCGGCAGCATGCCGTGTTGACGGTCCGGATGGAGCCGTCCGGCGCGACGACCAGAAGACCGTCAAGCATGCTGTGCAGGATGTTGTCGACATAGGTCTTGCTGAAGGTGGTCTGGCGCAGGTCCCGGGCCATCGTGACGAAAGACTCGACAAGATCGCGGATCTCCGGGCCTGCGCCGATATCGCCCGGCATATCGTAATTGCCCTGTCCGATCTGGCGTGCCAGTTGCGACAGAAGGCGGATCGGCCGGCTCAGGCGATTGCCGACGGCAATGGCAAGCACGATTCCGAGACCGCCGAATGTAACCGTGATCGCAAGTGATATCCAAAGCCCGTGGTTCCGGCTTTCGGCGACCAACTCGTTCTGTTCGTCCCGCAGCACGGCGACCTGCTGCGTAATCGGCCTCATTGACAGATTGACCATCACACGGCCGATGACTTCTTCGGCTAGCAAGACCGGTACGCTGGCCGTGATGCTGTCATCCAGGAATGTGGTGACCGTCGCGCGGCCGGAAAAGTGCTCCGCCCGGCCGAAATGTTCCCTGGACTGGCTTGGCGACAGGCCCGTGACGGTGCCAGTCTGAATGAGCGGGCCCCGCATGTCCAAAACCGTGATGGCGCTTACGTCCGGAATTTCGGACAGATCGTCGACCAGATTTTGGATGTGATCCACGTCCAGCAGGTAGATCTCGTCGGCAACGCTCTTGGCAAGTGCGCGGGCCAGGTCGGCCGCCCGGCGCTCGTACTGCCGAAGCAGGGCTCGTTCCATCGACTCAACGTTGGTTTCCCGAAGTTGTACCGAGGCCACACCGAATGCCGTCAGCAGCGCGGCGGAAAGGCTAAAGACAGTGGCGAGCGTAAGCCCGAGGACGACCAGCGCGTATCTCGCCTTCAGGGTCAGCGGCATCAATCGGTCTGCCTTTGAACACGCCGCCAGATCGTGCGGGCGGTCTCCAGTCCGTTAAGGGCGTCGCCTTCCAGCCTGTCATAGCGCGCAACCTTGAAATACATTTTCAGCACGGCCCTTCCTTCATCAGAATCGTGCATGGTTTCCAGGATGGCTTTGATCCGGTCGCAAAGTGCGTCGTCCAGTGACGGCCGCGCCAAGATGAGAGAGCGGATCACGGGTTCGGTTTCGTGGATGACCCGGAGTTCGTTCTTCAGCCCCGATGGTGCCGTTTCCGGGTCGATCCAGTCGAGATTGTTGACCGCGCCGGCGTCGGCGAGGCCCCGGTTGACCCACGCGATCACGTTGACTTCGCCGCGCGCAAAGCTGTAGCCCACGGCGCCGTCGGGAACCGGATTGCGCGGATCGGGAAGTTGCCAAAGCTTCAGCCCTGCGTCTTCGAGCGCGGCGCGCGGCATCAGGTATCCCGATGTCGAACCCGGATCCTCGAACGCGAATTTGCGGCCGACGAGATCGTTAAGGGACTCCAGCCCGCTGTCCTTGCGGACGACGACGACCGAGTGATATTGCGCGACGCCTTTCTTCCATTCACGCAGCAACGGTCTTGCCGTCCCGTCGTTCATGAAATCGAGCGCCACGAATGCGGTCTCGGAGAACAGGTCGACCTTGCCCTCTTGCAAGAGGCTGCGCATACGTTCCGGCGACTCGGTGATCAGGACGTCGACCCCGGAAATTCCGCTGTCGGCCAAATGAACGGCAAGGTAGTCGGCCATCGCGCGCAGCCGGTCGAGATGCTTGTGCGGCTCGCCGGATATCCGGCCGAGCACGAGGCGTTGTCCGGACTCGGCCGCATGGGCCGGCGCGACGGCCAGGCCGAGCAGAATGGCCGTCGTCAAACCCCCGATAATCCGTAGAACGTTTTGCCACATGATGCCTGCCATATTGCCTGCTAAATATTGAGCCACCGTAAACAACACGTTAATTCCGCAGCAGCAATGTGACGACAACGGATGGCGCGTCCTGTCGTGTACGGTTCAGCAATAGCCATGCCACGCCTCGGTGCTTGTCCGCAGCCACGTGTCACGAAATTTCAAGCCGCATTCCGCGATCAGCGCGGCAGTTCATCGGTGAAATACCGCAGCACGGACAGCAAGGGATTCGGGGCGGCCTGTCCCAGGCCGCAAATCGACGCGTCCATCATGGTCTGCGAGAGCTCTTCCAGCAAGGCGGCATCCCATGCGTCGGCACTCATCAGCCGGACAGCCTTCTCGGTCCCGACCCGGCATGGCGTGCACTGGCCGCACGATTCGTCCTCGAAAAACCGCATCAGGTTGCGGGCAGCGTCGACCACGCTGTCCTTGTCCGAGAGCACGATAACGGCTGCCGATCCGATAAAACACCCGTGCGCCTGCAGGGTATCGAAATCGAGGGGCACGTCGTCAAGATGCGCAGGCAGGATACCGCCGGACGCACCGCCCGGCAGGTAAGCCTTCAGCGCGTGTCCATGCTGCATCCCGCCGCAGAATTCCTCGATCAGTTCGCGGATTGTGACGCCGGCCGGTGCGAGTTTTACCCCCGGCTCCTTCACGCGGCCGGAGACCGAAAAGCTCCGCAACCCCTTGCGTCCGTTCCGCCCGTGCGAGGCAAACCACCCCGCGCCCCGTTCGACGATCTCGCGCACCCAGTAAAGAGTTTCCACGTTGTGGATCAGGGTGGGGCGTCCAAACAGGCCCACCTGGCTGGGAAAGGGCGGTTTGTGCCGTGGCAGGCCGCGCTTGCCCTCGATGCTCTCCAGCATCGCCGATTCTTCGCCGCAGATATAGGCGCCGGCACCGCGGCGCAGGTGTATAACGCGCCCCGCAGCCAGTCCTGCCGCTTCCAGGGCCGCGATTTCCTGCTGCAACACGGCGCGTATGTCGGGGTACTCGTCGCGCAGGTATATATAGATGTCCTCGGCTTCCACGGCCCAGGCGCCGATCAGCATACCTTCCAGGAAACGGTGGGGATCGCGCGCCAGATAGTGATAGTCCTTGAAGGTGCCAGGCTCGCCCTCGTCGGCGTTGACCGCCAGCAACCTCGGTCCCGCCTCGGCGCGCACGAACCGCCATTTCCGCCCTGCCGGGAAGCCGGCGCCGCCAAGCCCGCGCAATCCGGACTCTTCCATCATTACAATGATTTCATCGACCGAACGGTTCCCCGAGATGCAGGCCCGCAACAATTCGTAGCCGCCCGACGCCGTGTAAGCCTTGAGACCGGGATGATCGACCGGCAATGCAGCTGTACGTCCGGCCGCCACGGCGTCGCGCACCGTGTCCGCCGCAGCAGGTGCTATATGGCCCTGACCGACCGCGACCGCCGGCGCCTCATGGCACCGTCCCATGCACGGCGCCCGGACGACCCTGAAATCCGCACCGGCCGCGCCCGACAGCGTTTCATAGAGGCCCTCTGCGCCGGCCAGGGCACAACTCAGGCTGTCGCACACACGCACCGTTACCGGCGGCGGCGCCTCCTCGTCATCGTCGACGATATCGAAATGTGCATAAAAGCTTGCAACCTCGAACACTTCCGCCATGGGGAGACCCGTGGACCGTGCCAACGCGACCAGATGGCGAGCGTGCAGGCAACCATATGCGTCCTGCAGAGCGTGCAACAGTTCGATCAACTGGTCCCTGTTGCGCGATTTGCCAGCCAGCGCGCGCTCTACCTCCGTTGCGGCTTCGGGGTCGGCCCGGCGCCCTTTCGGGTGGGACAGGGCCTGTCGCCTGCCCGCCCCGGGATGCCCGAACCGGCGCACTGTCTTGTTTGTCTCCTCCATCCGAACCGATCCTCCAATATCGCGGTGTGGCCGACGTCGCGGCGCGAAACCTAGTCGCCGCCACGCGACCCGTTAGTTCGTGCGGAGCCGCCATCGGCCGGCTCGGCCGCGACCAGCGTCACCACCGCAAGCACAATTGTCCGCTTTCCTGCATGTTCGAAATTTACCGTGGCACGGCCGCCGACCACCGACTGGACCTGGCCCACGCCCCAATCCGGCTGATCCGGATGCCTTACGAAATTTCCGGGAACGAGACCTTGGGTCATGAGGGCAGTTCGTTTAATGTTGGCGCGGCATTCGGTATCAGGCGCCAAATGCCTCAGCGCTGTGTTGCGAAACCGGGAGAACGTAACGTCAATGCCAGACCTTGTCGATATGCGTGTTATCGGGTTGTTGTGCTCGCATCTTTGCCATGAACTGGTCAATCCTATGGGAGCCGTCAACAACGGCATCGAACTGTTGCTGGATGACGGGGACGACATGCGCGACGACGCGATGTCGTTGATCGAAAACAGCGCCCAGCGCGCGACCCGCCGTGTCGAGTTCTACCGCATGGCCTACGGCATGGCGGGCATGTCCGCAATTGGCGACTTGGCGGAAGCCCGCCGGCTGACCGACGGTCTTCTGGCGGAAGGCAGACTGTCTCTCGAATGGCCGGACGCAGATCGCAATCCGACGTTGCAACCGGGGTGGGGCCGGATGCTCCTGAATCTGGCGGCGACCGCGGCTGAAACCCTGCCGCGCGGCGGTGTGCTCACCTTGAAAGTGGATACCTCAGGCGGTGCTGCGCGTCTTGGCGCCGTGGCCTGCGGCGACCGCGCGCGGCTCGAAGATTCCGTGAGGCCGGTGTTTGCTGGCGATGTCCCCGTCGAGGAGCTGACGCCCAGGAGCGTCCACAGTTACTTCACGGCCAAATTGGCGGAGAGTCTCGGAGGCCGCGTCGAGGTGTCGGAGCACAATGAGTCCGAGGTTCGATTCGACGTCCGCCCGACTTGACGGAGTTCGTCTGAGACCCTGAATCGAGCGGTATTGGGTGCTTCTCTTTACGGCTTTTTAAACATTGCATGAAAAGCTTCCGACGTACCGGCATGCCACTCTCGTGGCTGGCATGCCGCGTCAATTGAGGGGCCCCCGGCAAAAGCCGCGTCAATGGGTAAAAGCCATGGATGACTTGTTAAACGAATTTCTCACCGAAACCGCCGAGAACATGGATGTTCTCGATGTCGAACTGGTGAAACTTGAACAGAATCCCAATGATCCGGAGCTCCTCGGCAATATTTTTCGGCTTGTCCATACGGTCAAGGGCACCTGCGGCTTTCTTGGGCTGCCGCGGCTGGAGAGTGTGGCGCATGCGGCCGAAAGCCTGTTTGCGCGGTTCCGAGACGGAGAGCTTGAGGTAACGCCAAAGGCGGTATCCCTGGTTCTCGAATCTCTGGACCGGATCAAGGCGCTCCTCAGGGAGCTCGAGAAAACAGGCAGTGAGCCGGAAGGCGGTGACGAGGACCTGATTTCCCAACTGGAGTCCTTTGCCGAGGACGCCGTCATGGAAGCCATGATGAGCAACGAGGACATCCGGGAGCCTGGCACGGACTCGGACGAACTTCAGGCCGCGTTCGACGCGGCGAAGTACAGGGCGACATCGCAAGATGCTTATGAGGCGGAGGCGGACCCAGAACAGGCGCCCGAAGAACAGTCGGACGTGGTTGGTGCGGGTCAGGTACCGTCTACGGTACGGCAGACCGGCCTGTCCGACAGCGGCGACGATGGCGCGGGGGGCAGCAGCGGCGGTGGGGTCGCGAATCAGAGCATCCGGGTCAGTGTCGATTTGCTCGAGAACCTGATGACCATGGTTTCCGAACTGGTCCTGACACGCAACCAGCTTCTGCAGATATTGAGGGCGCGTGAGGACAGTGAATTTTCAAGTCCGCTGCAGCGTCTGAGCCATGTTACCACCGAATTGCAGGAAAGCGTCATGAAGACGCGCATGCAGCCAATCGGCAACGCGTGGGCAAAGCTGCCGCGCATCGTGCGCGATCTGTCGCTTGAGTTGGCCAAAAAGGTCAACCTGCAGATGGTCGGCGCGGAAACCGAACTCGACCGGCAGGTCCTTGAACTGATCCGCGACCCGCTGACCCATATGGTCCGCAATTCCTGTGACCATGGTGTCGAACTACCGGCGGAGCGGCGTGCCGCGGGCAAGCCCGAAACAGGAACGATCACGCTGAATGCGTTTCATGAGGGCGGCCACATCATCATCGATATCAGCGATGATGGTAAGGGCCTTTCGGTCGACAAGATTAAGACCAAGGCGTTGGCACTCGGCCTCGCAACCGAGAACGAACTCGAGGTGATGTCGGACGAGGCCATTCAGCAGTTCATTATGCGTCCCGGATTCTCGACCGCGTCGAACGTCACGGCGGTTTCGGGCCGTGGCGTCGGCATGGACGTCGTCCGCACCAATATCGAAAAGATCGGCGGCACGATCGAGCTCAAGTCCTTGCAGGGCAGGGGGACGACCTTCATAATCAAGATCCCGCTAACGCTGGCGATCGTCTCGGCACTGATCGTCGAGAGTGGCGGCGAACGTTTCGCAGTACCGCAGATCAGTGTCGTAGAGCTGGTCAGGAGCGGCCGCGGCAGCGACCATAAGATCGAGGACATTCACCATACCCCGGTCCTTCGCTTGCGCAATCGCCTGCTGCCGCTGACATCGCTGCGCGCGCAGCTCAAACTTGGCAACGACGATTTTGGTGAGGCCGACGATCGCTTTATCATCGTAACGAAGGTTGGCAACTTCTCGTTCGGCATGATCGTCGACAAGGTCTTCGATACCGAGGAAATCGTCGTCAAACCCGTGTCGTCGCTGCTGCGCAACATCACCCTGTTCTCAGGAAATACCATTCTTGGCGACGGCAGCGTGATTATGATTCTCGACCCCAACGGTATCGCGTCGGACATCGGCGAGATCACCGTTACGGAGGCGGCCACGGCGGAGACCGCTGCTTCGTCGGAAGCGGACGCCGACGATCGCGTCCCGCTGCTGCTGTTTCACGCGGGCGACGATACGCCGATGGCCGTACCGCTGGCGCTGGTCGCGCGCCTGGAAGAGATCGAGCTTGACGATGTCGAAATCTCGAACGGCCAACTGGTGGTTCAGTATCGCGGTGGCCTGATGCCGCTTCTGCCGTTGCGCGCCGATGGCGAAATCGCCAAGACCGGGCGGCAGTCGGCTATCGTGTTTGCCGACCGTGACCGCTCGATGGGCCTTCTTGTCGACGAGATCGTCGACATTGTCGAGGACCGGCTCTCCATCGAGTTGACGACGGAGCGACCGGGAATGCTGGGCAGCGCCATCATTGACGGCGAGGCCACCGACATCGTCGACACCAGTTACTATCTGACGCAAGCCTATGGCGACTGGTTCGTTCCCCATAGCGGGGATACGACGACCGTCGAACAGAGCCGTCGAAAACGCCGTGTGCTGCTGATCGACGACAGCGCCTTCTTCCGCAACCTCCTCTCGCCGCTGCTGTCGGTCGCCGGTTATGCGGTGACGACAGTCGAGACCGCCGACCGCGCTATGGAGTTGTACGAGGACGGTCGGGACTTCGACGTGATTCTCAGCGACATTGAACTGCCGGGCATGAACGGCTTCGAGTTTGCGCAGGCGGTTCGATCCAGCGAACGGTGGGCTGGCGTTCCGCTGATTGCACTTTCGGCATACACCTCCATCGACCATCTGCAGCGTGGACACGACGTTGGCTTCGACGATTATGTCGGGAAATTCGACCGCGACACCTTGCTGAGGACGCTGGAAACAATGCTCTATCCGGAATTGGCCGAGATTGATGAAAGCTGATTTGGTGCCGGGAATGGCGGCCTGTGATTTGCAGGGGATATCGCGTCCCGGTGGTCGGTCCGGCAGGCGGGAGTTCGTGGTGAAAAGATTGCAATACGGATTGGTGGACTATCGGATGAACATTGGTATTGGGCCAGGCGCACAATTACGGCGCCACTACTTTGAGCGGAGTTGGAAATGAAATCCTGCCTCGTGGTGGACGATTCTCGGGTAATCCGTATGGTCGCCCGCAAGATTCTGGAAGAACTGGAATTCGAAGTCATTGAAGCCGAGGATGGCCAGGTTGCCATCGACCGGTGCAATCAGGGGATGCCCGACGCCGTGCTCCTGGACTGGCATATGCCGGTCATGGACGGCATCGAGTTCCTGAATGCCCTGCGGCAGCTTCCGGGCGGCGATAAGCCGCAGGTGGTATTCTGCACCACCAAGAATGACCTTTCGCACATCCAGGAAGCGATCAGCGCCGGCGCGAACGAGTACATCATGAAACCGTTCGACAGCGAAATCATACAGAGCAAGTTTTCGCAGGTGGGCCTCATTTGATGCCGGTTGAGCCGGTCACGGACGCCCCTTTGAGGGTGATGGTCGTCGACGACTCGTCGGTCGTCCGCGGTCTGTTGACTCGGCTATTGGAACAGCAGCCGGATATTGAGGTCGTCTCATCCGTGAGCGACGGGCAGATGGCGGTCAACGCGCTTCGCCGTCAGCCGGTCGACGTCATTATTCTCGATATCGAAATGCCGCGCATGGACGGATTGACTGCGCTCCCGATGCTGCTTGAAGCGCGTCCGGAAGTGCAGGTCATCGTCGCGTCCACCCTGACCGAAAAGAATGCGGAAATTTCTCTGCAGGCGCTTGAACGAGGAGCCGCCGACTATTTGACAAAGCCGTCGAGCACCCATGGCGGCTCGATGGATACGTTCAATCGGCAGCTGGTTGAGAAGGTTATCGCCCTGGGTTATGCGAATCGCGACCATCCGCGTCCCGCGATGCCGGCGTTGCTGCCGCGCAAGATAGCGCCCAGTCCCGATTACAAACCATCGGCGCGCCCCTCGGCGCGTCAGTACAGGCCGTCCGTCAGGCCGGTTCGTCCAAAAATAAGGGTCGTCGAGCGAAAGGCGCAGGACGCCACCCTGGAAAAACCGGCGCCGATCTTTGCCAGGACAGAACCAAAGGAAATCGTGCTGCGCGCCGCCGGCAAGGCGCGGCCGCGAATCATCGCCATCGGAAGTTCCACCGGCGGGCCGCAGGCCCTGTTCAAAGTGCTTGGCGAGCTTGGCCAGGAGTTGAGTGTGCCGGTCATGATTACCCAGCATATGCCACCCACCTTTACCAAGATTCTGGCCGAGCATATCGGCCGTGCCTCCGGCCTGTCATGCAAGGAAGCGGAGGACGGCGATGTTCTGAAGGCCGGACAGATATACGTGGCGCCCGGCGATTACCATATGCTCCTCGCAATCAAGGACGATCGGCCGACGATCCGGATCGAACAGGGCGCACCCGTCAATTTTTGTCGGCCCGCGGTCGATCCGATGTTCAGGAGTATTGTGGACATATACGGCTCAAGCACGCTCGCGCTCATCCTGACGGGTATGGGGCAGGACGGTATGTTGGGAGCCCAAGAGATCGTCGACGCCGGTGGCACGCTGATTGCACAGGACGAATCGACAAGTGTGGTGTGGGGGATGCCGGGGGCGGTGGCGACACGTGGCATGTGCAGCGCCGTCCTGCCGATCGATAATATCGCCGCACATCTCAAGAAGTTCATTATGCGGAGCGCGGCATGATTCATCCGGAGGATTTTGAACTTCTGCGCCGCATCGTGAAGAGCAGGTCGGGCCTGACACTCTCGCCCGACAAGGCGTATCTCCTGGAAAATCGCCTGATGGCGGTGGCCAGGAAGTGGGGCATGAATGACATAGAGGGTCTCGCAGCGGCGGTTCGCGGCGCACCGAACGAGGAATTGTTGCGTGAGATAACTGAAGCCATGACAACGAACGAGACTTTGTTTTTCAGGGATCAGTCTCCGTTTGACCAGCTTGAAAAGGTTGTGTTGCCGCGGCTCTTGGAGGCGCGCAAGAACGCACGGCACATCCGAATCTGGAGTGCCGGATGCTCAAGCGGTCAGGAGCCGTATTCCATTGCAATGGTGATAAAGCAGTTGGGGTCCGTCTTCGAGGACTGGCGCGTCGATATCCTGGCGACTGACATATCGCGGACCATGCTCGACAAGGCGCGGGCCGGGCTCTACACCCAGTTCGAGGTCCAACGTGGGCTGCCGATTGCCATGCTGATGAAATATTTCAGCCAGGCGGGCGACAAATGGGAGCTGGATCCGAGCATCCGGGCGATGGTCAATTTCGACGAATTTAATCTCCTGAACGATCCCATGCCGCTGGGCCAGTTCGATGTCGTGTTTTGTCGCAACGTGCTGATTTATCTTGATCAACCGACGAAGACGCGGGTCCTCGAAAATATCTGCAACCTGATGCCCGAAGATGGCTTGCTGTATATGGGGGGCGCCGAGACGGTGATGGGCGTGACCGAGAAATTCCAGCCGGTCAATGAATACCGGGGCATGTACGAGATCGCCAAGGGCGTGACCGGAAGTTACGGAACGGCCTCACAGAATTATGCTTCGAACGCCTGATTGCTGGCATTGGCGGCACCTCGATAAGACAACGGAAAACGGCCGGTCCTTGTGACCGGCCGTTGTTCATGTCCCGCGGGCGGCGTAGTGCCGGGCCGTCAGGCGATGACCTCGTCGGTTGTCGCCTCCGAATCCCCGCCGGTGGATCGGTCCTTGGCGGCCACGCCGCTGGACGCGGCGCTGCTGGGTTCGCGCAGCACGTAGCCCCGTCCCCAAACCGTTTCGATGTAGTTCTCTCCACTTGTTGCGGCGGAGAGCTTCTTGCGCAGTTTGCACACGAAGACGTCGATGATCTTGAGTTCGGGTTCGTCAATGCCGCCATAGAGGTGATTCAAGAACATTTCCTTGGTCAGCGTCGTTCCCTTGCGCAGCGCCAGAAGTTCCAGGATCGCGTATTCCTTGCCGGTCAAATGTACGGGCTGGCCGTCAATCTCGACGGTTCTGGTGTCCAGGTTGACCGACAGCCGACCGGCCGAAATAACGGACTGGGAATGCCCTTTCGAGCGTCGGATGATCGCCTGAATCCGGGCGATGAGTTCACTCTTGTGGAACGGCTTCGTGAGGTAGTCGTCGGCGCCGATGCCGAGTCCCTTGACCTTGTGCTGCATGTCCGTCAACCCGGACAGGATCAGGATTGGTGTTTCGACCTTCGCCGACCGAAGCCTGTGTAGGACTTCGTAACCATCGATATCCGGCAGCATGAGATCAAGGAGAATGATGTCGTAATCGTAAATTTTGCCGATCTCCAACCCATCCTCCCCCAGATCCGTCGTATCGACGACGAAACCTTCGGACCGGAGCATCGCAACTATGCTGTTCGCAATCGACGTATCGTCTTCGACAAGAAGGACTCTCATGCTTTTTCTCCAAAACGGGAACTGACCCACCGACGGTTAACCATTTTGATTAAAAAATGTAAAGGGAATCTTAATTCTGTGAACCTTCCTGGACTTTTTTACCGGATGTTAAAGTATGAGCGCCAAAATCAACTGATATTTCAATCCGGTGCGGTGTCCGTCGGCGATCGTAAAATAGTGTGGCGGCGGGGCCGGACGTACCATTCGGGTACTGCCGGACAGGTGATTTGAAACAACGAATTTTTCTGGACGGTGAACTGAAGGACCGGCGTCTTGCATCATTCGGAGATACTGCGCTGCGATGGCGGCTACAGGCTGGACGATGCGGTGACGCGGATGGCCTCTTTGGTTTTTCCGCATATGTGATAGGGGCTGCGGCAAATGACGGTTCGTGACCACGAGTTGCAGGCGCATCGATTCAAAATCGACGAGAAGCGGCAGAAGCTTCAGGATCTTAATGAACTGAGGCAGCACATTCATGCGACACTTGATCGCATGGCGAACAACGAGAGCAGCGGTATGGGGATTGCGGACTCGAAATCCGCCATATCCGGGCGTCGCGAGACCCTGGGCAAGTCGCTCGAAGAAATCGAAAGCCAGGTCAAGCAGACCGAGGCGGAGCTCGATGCCGGTCAGCAGGCCCTCGACGAGCAGGAAAACGCACGGGAAGGCTACGACCGTGTTCCCGTGGCAGTTGGCAGCCGGCGCGGCCGCGGCCAGGTCGAGCATATCAGGATCGTGCGGGCGCACAGAGACTGACGTCTCGTCAGGGCGGTCCGCAAGCTCATTAGAATCCCCGGAAGAGGCAACGGCGCATCCGCAATGGATGCGGCGGTGGTTTGCAATGGAGCTGGCGCGTTACCGGTTAAGTTCGCTCCAGCCGGCGCCCCCAACCGGCCACCCAACGGCATCGTAAACTGTGGGTTGCCGCACAGGGGTGCGGGCCCGCGCCAATTCCATATACGTCGATAATGCGCTAGAAGCCCGGGTCTGGGGAAATGTCCCTGTACTGCTGTAGCCGGGTAGCGCGCAGGCCACCGATTCCATGGCGGTCGATCAGGCGCTGCCAGGAGAGGAATTCCTCGATCGACAGGTTATACCGATTGCAGGCCTCCTCGAGGCTGATCAGCCCCGAACGCACGGCGACAACAACCTGGGCCTTGCGACGGATAACCCAGCGTTTGGTATTGGGAGAAGGCAGGTCCTCAAACGTCATCGTCAATTATGCCCGATTTCCAAATGCAATGTCTTTGGAACCCTGAAGTTCCCGAAATTGGTCTTTCTAAATTGAGTTGTGCCGCCTAGACAGCACGCGCATGAAATATCGGTCCTAAACGCTTAAGAAATGGCTAAGCCCCTGTCGCGATTACAGGTAATTTTGTTCAATGTGTCATGATCCGGCAAGTGCGCGGCCAACCGGAACTTGATCGGATCCGCGAATTTCCGCTGTTTTCCTTCCGTTCGGCACTGTTTACCGGACTGTTTTCGAATGATAAGATTTATCGCGTTTTACGTGTTCTTTGTCGACGGTCGGCAAATCCGATGGACTGGACCGACGGGACGGCGAAAGGCGAAAGGCGGGTGCCCGAGGAATGGCAGCAAAACATTCGGTCGTGGACGCCACGGTGAAACCCACCGCGGCGCGCAGCGGCGGAGCGAAAGGCGAGACGCGAACATCCCGCCATACCGGCGCCGCAATTCGGCTTGACAAGAACGGCGTGGTGGAATCGTGGTCAAGCGCCGCCGGCCGCCTGACGGGCCTTTCCGCCGCAGCGATGGTCGGCCGCAAGCTGGACGCCATCTGTATCGATGGAAACCTCGCCAGAAAGCTCAATTCCATATGTAGTGATCCTGTCGAACTCGCCCTGGCGCTCGACTGTGGGGTCCGTGGTGCCGTTGGCGTCCGGACCGTCGTCTCGGCCGGTCGGGATTCGACCGGAACGCTTACCGGCTACCATCTCGATATTCTGGCGTCTGCGGCACCGGAACATGCAAGCCTCGGTCTTGCGAACGCGATCGCGCCGGAGTGCGCTGCCCTGCGGCAGCTGGACACGCAGGATTCGCCGGCTTTCCTGGTCGACGGCCGCACCCTTCACATTCTCGAGTCGAACCCGGCCGCATCGCTGGCTCTCGGGCGATCGGCGAGCGAAATGACGGGTCAGGTGCTGTCGGACGTCCTGGAAGCGGGACGGAACCGGACACAGCGGGAAGATCCGGGCGAACCCGGTGTCGGCCTTTCCTGCCTTCGGCTGGCCGATCGGGGCGGGGCGCTGCGGTCTTACGGTTTGTCGCTGGTGCCGGTCCGATGGGCACACCTTGATCTCGCGCTCTGTGTGCTTCACGAATTGACCGGTTGGGTCAGCAGGGCGGTCGACCTTGCGGCGTTGAACGACGAATTGTCGCGGCTGGCCCGGCATGACCACCTTACGGGACTCTTCAACAGACCGATGTTTCAGGACACGCTTGAGCTTGCCAATTCCCGCGTCGACCGGTCGGGCAGCCTGATGGGAGTCCTCTATATCGATCTCGACGGGTTCAAGCCGGTCAACGACCGGTTCGGCCATGATGTCGGCGACACGCTTCTGGTCGAGGTTGTTCGGCGCCTGAAGTCCGGGCTCCGCTCGAGCGACGTGATGGCGCGTCTTGGCGGCGACGAATTTGGGGCGATCGTAGAAAACCTGAAAAAGCGGGATGATGTGCTGAAGATCGCGCAGCACCTCATCGAACGCCTCAAGGAGCCGTTCGACGTGGAGGGGGAATGCGTTCATGTTTCGGCGAGCATCGGCGCCGTTGTCACGGCCCGCACCGTCGAAGACGCTTCGGCCCTGGTGACGCAGGCGGATCGAGCGATGTACGGGGCGAAATCCCTGGGCCGTGGACGAGCCGCCCTGGCACCGGCCGGCGCGACCGCAAAGCGTTCCCGAATCAAACGGCGATCCTGAGACGCCGACGCAGAGTTTTTCGGCCCCGGCCTTCACAGAGTATTGAAAATAATGATTTTTTTGTACTTGCCGAGGCGAGGGCTGATACATATACTCCGCCGCACCTTTGAGTTCGGTGTGGTTATAGGGATTTGCCCATGTCACCTCTTCTTCCTCCTGACTATCGGCCCAGTGAAGATGAGGAGTTCATGAATCCGATGCAGCTTGAGTATTTCCGCCAGAAACTGCTGAGCTGGCGTGTCGAGTTGCTTGAGGAGTCGAACGGGACGCTCAGCAGCCTGCAGACGGAAAGCTTGGCCGAGCCCGATCTGGCCGATCGCGCCACCCGCGAGACCAACAGGTCGATCGAGCTTCGCACCCGCGACCGCGAACGCAAGCTGATTTCGAAGATCGACGAGGCGCTGCGCCGGATCGACGAAGGCAAGTACGGTTATTGCGAGGAAACCAACGAGCCGATTGCCTTGCGCCGGCTGGAAGCCCGCCCGATCGCGACCCTCAGCCTTGAAGCGCAGGAACGGCACGAGCGGATGGAGCGCACGCATCGGGGCGACTGACCGGTGACGCGCCGGACGCGGCAATCGCAGCGCCTGGATGGACGCTTCTATTTGAAGTACGGCTCTCGCGCCGGACCGGCATAGTGATTGCATGGGTGCTGGAAATCCGGAGAACGGTTTGCCCGGACGTCGCGTGCCAGGCTTGATGGGCCGGAAATTGGGCGGGAACTGAACGCGAATTAACCGGGATTTAACCCGATCGGTGTTTCTTTATGAGCCCCAGATTCGATTGTTCCTAAAAGCTGTGCCGAGCGGATCGCAGGAGTGGAGTTGAGATGGCCGTCGATTACAATATGCCGATCTTGATAGTCGATGACTACAAGACCATGCTGAAGATTATCCGGAACCTGCTCAAGCAACTCGGATTTACGAATGTCGAGGAGGCGACGGACGGCAGCGAAGCCCTGGGCAAGCTGCGTGACGGGGAATTCGACCTGGTGATCTCCGACTGGAACATGGAGCCGATGACGGGTCTGCAGCTCCTCAAGGAGGTGCGGGCCGACGACAGGCTGCGTGCGGTTCCCTTCATCATCATCACCGCGGAAAGCAAGATCGAGAACGTCGTCGCGGCCAAGGAGGCTGGAGTCAGCAACTATATCGTCAAGCCGTTCAATGCCGCGACTCTCAAGGCGAAGCTGACGAGCGTTCTGGGGCCGTTCTGACGACGCCGGCTGGGCGTCGTTCGGATACCGGATCTGGAGTGGTGTTCTTGGCTGATGTCAGATGCAGGAAGTCCGGGACAGGCTTGCGGAACCGCGTGCCGGTATACCCGCAAGAACGCTGCATTTTGGCCTTGGTACGAAAAGGGACCTCCGATGCGTAGTGCTGCCCGTGCCTTGATACCGGTGTGCGCCGTTGTCATTCTCAGCCTCAACGTATCTTCCTTGCGGGCACAGGAGGCCGTGCAGGCGCGCGGCTGGGCGAAATCGTCGTACGGGCGAATCGTCTTCGACTGGCCGCGGCCGGTCCGGCACACGGCGGCGGTCAAGGGTAACCAGCTGGTGGTCGAATTCGACCGCCCGATGCGGACCAACCTGAACGGTGTGGTCCGGGCGCTCGGTGACTACCTGACCGGCGCGCGGATATCGAGCGATGGCAAGACCGCGACGTTCGGCCTCGCCGGCACGTACAAGATGGACAGCTTCGCCTCCGGCGCTTCGGTGATCGTCGATCTCCGGCGGACCGGAACCACGGCGCAGCAGCTGCAACGCCAGCCGGGTGCCGAGGGGCTTCAGGTGCGGGTCGGACAGCACCCGGGGTTCACCCGTCTCGTGTTCGATTGGGGCGATACGGTCGACTATTCCTTGCGGCGCGACGGGCGCACCGTATCGATGCGATTCGACCGGCCCGGCGCCATCGATATCCAGGCCGTCGACAAGGCTCTGCCGAAGCCGGCGTTCGGCTCGCCAAGAGTGCGTTCGGCCGACGGCGACCTGGTCGTCGATCTGACGGTGCCCGCAGGGTCCTTTATCCGTCACTTCCGCGATGGGGCGAAGATCGTACTCGATGTCCAGGACGAAGGCGGCGATTTCGGCGGCCTGGTCGCAGGGGATGCGGTTGGCGGGCGGATGATGGAGACCATTTCGCCGACCGGTGAGATCGTGGCCGTGCCGGCGATGGTTGG
>Ga0224512_10001205_pt1 | contig 25493 bp, 23 predicted proteins | sample SF_May12_sed_USG_4_FD_169103 | JGI IMG/M metagenome (GOLD analysis project Ga0224512, IMG submission 169103) | Sediment microbial communities from San Francisco Bay, California, United States - SF_May12_sed_USGS_13 | ecosystem: Environmental > Aquatic > Marine > Sediment | place: USA... | reverse complement strand
ATGCTTTACCGCTTTGCCGAGAAAATCAAAGAGGGAATCGGGATATTCCGGGCGGTAACGGACATAATCGCCGGCATGGCGTGAGAAGTAATCCTTGAAATTCATGCGCCGCCAAGCACCTGCCACGCCAGAGCCGACCACAGCGCCCACAATACCAGGGAGCTCACAAGATAGGCGCTAAAGCGATGCAGAACGCAATTATAGGTGCAGTGAATGAAACTGTGGATGGCACGCAACAGCACATAACCCCAGGCGAGCGCGAGATATATGCCATCACCGCGGTCCGTTACGAATAAGAGAACCATCAGCACATAGAACAGCACCGGCAATTCGAACAAATTGAGCAGGTTGTCCGAGGGACCGGCAACATTTTTGAGCATCTGGCCAGCGCCCGAGCGGGTGGCAAGTTTTTGCACCGAGATGCGTTTATTCCAGATCTCACACACGCGCGTGATATACACCGAGATCCACACAATTAAGGTCAGCGTGACCATTGCGAAGACCGGATACAACGTAAGCTGTCTGTCCATCGCCCCCCTTGGGCATTCCCGATGACGGTGACCCATTATCCTTCCATCAGGATCTTTTCCGCCTGTTCCAAGGCATCGGGTGCGCCGTACAGCACCAGCACATCGCCCGTAGTCAGCTTGGTTTCGGGTGCAGGCTCGGGCCCGCGGATGCCGCCGCGCCTCACGGCGCTGACACTGACGCCGGCCTCCTCGAGATGCAGGTCGGCGATCAGCCGGCCCACGCCGTAGGCGCCTGCCGGCAGCACAATGGAATGCAGCCGCTCCTGGTAGGCGTGCGGATCCTTGCCTTCGTCCACGTCTTCTCCATGGAAAAATCCGCGCAACATGCGATAGCGGTCGGTGCGCACGTCGCGCACGTGCCGCACAATACGCGACACCGGCACGCCCATGAGCAGCAGCAGGTGCGAACCCATCATCAGGCTGCCTTCGAGGCTTTCCGGGACCACCTCGGTCGCGCCCGCGGCCTTGAGCCTTTCGAGATCGGCATCGTCCATGGTACGCACGATCACTGGCATGTCCGGCCGCACCAGGCGTGTGGTTTCTAGGATCTTCAGCGCCTCGTGCGTATCGTGGAAACTGATCACCAGCGCCGTGGCACGATGCAGGCCGGCGGCCTCAAGCACGTCGCGGCGCGTGGAATCGCCGTAGGCCACGGGTTTGCCGGCGTCGCGCGCATCGCGCACCCGCACCGGATCGAGATCAAGCGCGAGGCTCGGAATGCCCTCCTGCTCCAGCATCCAGGAGAGATTTTGACCGCTACGACCGTAACCGCAGATGATCACGTGTTGGTTCGCAACGATGGCCTCGGCGCGAATCACATCCAGATCGCTTTCGCGCCGGTGACGGTACCCGGGCACCAGGCGCTTGGTGATGACACCGTTGTAACGGATGATAAGTGGCGCCGCCATCATGCTGAGGATCACCGACGCCAGCACGATCTGCGCCACTTCCTCGCTGAAGAGACTGAACTGGCTGGCCGGCAGAAACAGGGCGAAGGCAAATTCGCCTACCTGTGACAACACCAGCCCGGTGCGCAGCGCCACTCCGGTTTCCATGGCGAACAGGCGACCAAGCCCGAGGATGAGCAGCGTCTTGAAAACGATGATCGCGGCAATGCACAACAGCACCCAGGGCCACTGCTCGAGCAAGGTTCCCAGGTTCAGCATCATACCGATGGTCACGAAAAAAAGTCCGAGCAGAATATCGCGGAACGGCAGGATGTCGCCTTCCACCTGATGTCGGTATTCGGTTTCGCCCATCATCATGCCGGCCAGGAACGCCCCGAGCGCCAGCGACAGGCCCGCTGCCTCGGTGATCCACGCTGCGGTGAGCGTCAGCAGCAATACCGCCAGCATGAAAAATTCGCGCAACTTGGCGGAGGCGACCTCGTGAAAGAACGGTCGCAACAGCCAGCGACCGACGATGAATATCCCGACCAGCACGATCGTGCCTTTCAACAGCGCCCAGCCTAGCGCTGCCCACACCGATTGGTTCGCATCGCCGCCCAACGCCGGGATCACAATCAGAAAGGGGACCACGATGATGTCTTGGAACAGCAGCACGCTGATGGAGTACCGGCCGTGGCGCGAGTTCTGCTCAATGCGCTCGGTCATGAGCTTCATGACGATCGCAGTGGAAGACATGGCCAACATGCCGCCGATGACGATGGCGCCCTCGGGGGAAACACCCAACAACCAGGCGACGAAGCCGAATACCAGCGAGCTAATCAACACCTGCGCACCGCCGAGACCAAACACCATAATCTTCATGGCAATGAGCTTGGGCAGAGAGAATTCCAAGCCAATGGTGAACATCAGAAACACGAGGCCGAACTCGGCGAGGTAGCGCGTGCCTTCCAGGTCGGGGATCCAGCCCATGCCGTAGGGACCCACGATGATACCGGCGCACAGGTAAGCCAGAATTTGCGGCAGATGCAGATAGCGGAAAAGTGCCACCAGCACCACCGCCATGCCAAGCAGGATCAGAATGCCGTGAAAGCCGATTGGCTCCATGGGATATTCGCGGCCGTTTCGATATACTCCCCGGAAGATTACCTGAAGCCACGTAAATCGCGAAACGCATGAGTGCATCCTCTTCATTCGAGCAGCTGGGACGCGAAGTGATCCAGCTCGAAGCCGAGGCGTTGCAGACGCTAGCCAGGCGCATGGACGGACAATTCGCGGAAGCCTGTCGTTTGATCCTTGCCTGCCAAGGGCGCGTGATCGTGATCGGCATGGGAAAGTCGGGGCACATCGGCGGCAAGATCGCCGCCACTCTTGCCAGCACCGGTACGCCGGCCTTCTTCGTTCATCCAGGAGAGGCTTCGCACGGCGATCTCGGGATGATCATGCCGATCGACATCGTGCTCGCGATTTCCAATTCCGGCGAGACCGCGGAAATCCTTACCATCCTTCCGATCATCAAGCGCATGGGCGTGAAACTCATTTCCCTGGTCGGGAAAATCGAGTCGAGCCTCGCCCGTCAGGCCGACGCCATCCTGTTTGCTGGCGTGGACAAGGAGGCGTGCCCGCATAACCTGGCGCCGACCGCGAGCACCACGGCCGCGCTTGCCATCGGCGATGCGCTGGCGGTGGCGCTCTTGAAGTCGCGCGGCTTCACGCGCGAGGACTTCGCGCGCGCCCACCCGGCCGGGAGCCTGGGCCGCCGCCTGTTGCTGTATGTCGGCGACGTCATGCACACCGGTGCCGCCATCCCGAAAGTCGGCGAAGCGGCGAGCCTGCGTGAAGCACTGCTGGAAATGACCGGCAAAAGCCTTGGCATGACCGGTGTGGTGGATAACCAGGGCGCGCTTGTGGGCATTTTCACCGACGGCGATTTACGGCGCGTGCTTAACCGTGGCATCGACGTCTACAACGTGAAAATCACGGAAGTCATGACACGCAACCCCAAAACGACAAGCGCTGATCGGCTGGCGGCTGAAACTGTCCAGTTGATGCGATCGCTGAAAATCAACGGCCTGTTCGTGGTCGATGACAAAAACCACGTTCTGGGCGCACTCAACATGCACGACCTTTTCCGCGCCGGCGTGATCTGATCATGAACCAGATACTGGCCCCGTCGTTCGAAGTGAAACCCGAAGTGCTCGCGCTGGCCGCCAAGGTGAAATTGCTCCTGTTCGACGTTGACGGCGTGCTTACCGACGGGCGCCTCGTGATCGGCGATGACGGGCTGGAATTCAAGGCCTTCAATTCCCGCGACGGGCACGGAATCAAGATGCTGCAGCGCAACGGAATCGATGTCGGCATCATCACCGGCCGCACTTCTGACGTGGTGAAACACCGGGTGAAGGATCTCAAAATCCGGCACGTCTACCAGGGTTGCAAGGAAAAGCTGCCGGTCTATCAGAAGTTGATCAAAAAACTGAAGTTGAAGCCCGAGCAGACTGCGTTCGTCGGCGATGATGTGGTGGATCTGCCCATCATGCTGCGGGTGGGTCTGGCCGTCTCCGTACAGAATGCCCATTCGCTGGTCAAACAACACGCCCACTGGGTGACGCCGAGCATCGGCGGCTATTGCGCCGCGCGCGAGGTCTGCGACATGCTGCTGCACGCCCATGGTCTTTATCACACAGAGATGCAACGGTATCTCTCGGGCAAAGAGCCGCCCTCGTAATGGTTCTGGACGCCAAACGCCTGGCTGTCGCCGCCTCGCTGCTGTTGCTCGCAACCGGGTCCTGGTGGTTGACCCGCACGGTCTCGATTCCGGAAAAGACTTTCGATGGGAAATTACGTCATGATCCCGACTACACCATCGAGAATTTCAGCGTCACCGTCATGGATGCCCTAGGACGGCGGCGCTACAGCCTTTCCGCCGTGCACCTCACGCATTACGGTGATGACGGCAGCTCCACCCTGAAACAACCTTATCTCGTCCAGTATCGCGAAGGGTCGCCGCCGGCCCACACCCGCGCCGACACCGGCTGGATGCCGAAGGACAGGCGCGAAATCATTCTGGAAGGCAACACGATCTCCTCCCGGGGGCGCGATCCGCGCAGCGCCGGCGGTGATATCCGGGTGGACAAGATGAAAATCCTGCTCGATCCGTGATTCCCATGAAACCACAAAACGTCCGTTTACAGTTCGCTTGCTGCCTCCTGGCGCTATGGTTTTCAACAATCACAGCGAATGCCGCCGAAAGCACCCTAGATGAGCCGATACGGATCAACGCACGTTCCGTGGAGGCCAACGACAAAACCGGCACGGTGGTTTACCGCGGTGATGTCGTGGCCGAGCAGGGACGGTTATCCATCCGGGCGGATCGAATCGAGATTCAAACACGTCAGCGCAAAGCCGAACTCGTGCGTGCCACGGGCAAACCCGTCAAGCTGCATCAGGGTTCCGACGGGGAACGTGAGGAATTCCGGGCTGAGGCGTTAAGGGTGGATTACCATTTCTCACAGAAGAAGATCGACATGATCGGCCAGGTTTCGCTGTGGCGCGGGGAAGACCTGTTCACCGCTGATGTGCTGCACTACGATCTTATTTCAAAAAGCTTGAGCGCCTCGGGTAATGAAAAAAACAATGGCCGTGTGCATGCGGTCATACAACCCCGTCAACCGAAATCGGAAATTACGCCCCGCCCCTGATACGCGTATGAACGACAAGATTCGTCAGATCAAACGCATGCGAGACAAAGCCGTGTCCGCCGAGCCGAAGATGCCGGCAAGCCGGCTGATGGCCAATGGGCTTACCAAGGAATACCGCGGGCGGCAGGTCGTCAAGGATGTGTCTCTTGAGGTCCACAGTGGCGAGATCGTCGGGCTGCTTGGCCCAAACGGCGCGGGCAAAACCACCTGTTTCTACATGATTGTCGGGCTGGTTCCGATGGATAGCGGCACCATCCGCCTCAACGAGGAAAACATCGGGGAATTGCCGATGCATAAACGCGCGCGCTTAGGATTAGGCTACCTGCCGCAGGAGCCGTCCGTGTTCCGCAACCTGACGGTGCATGAAAACATCATGGCCATCCTGGAGACGCGGACCGAGCTGCCGGATTCAGAACGCAAACGCATTCTCGAGGAACTGCTGCACGATCTCAATATTACTGCGCGACGCGACGCACTTGGTGTCAGTCTCTCGGGAGGCGAGCGGCGACGCGTGGAAATTGCGCGCGCCCTGGCGACTGCGCCGCGTTTCATCCTGCTGGACGAACCGTTCGCCGGCGTGGATCCGATCTCCGTTCTGGAAATCCAACAGTTGATCAAGCATCTGCAACAGCGCCAGATTGGTGTCCTCATCACCGATCACAACGTGCGCGAAACCCTGAAGATCTGTGATCGCGCTTATATCCTGAACGACGGACGGTTGCTGACCTCCGGCTCGCCGAAAGATATCTTGTATAATGATGCTGTTAAAAAAGTATATTTAGGTGAAGACTTTCGCCTATGAGAAGGAAATAACTTTTTTCGGAGGTAGAGATCAATTATAGCCGCTGTTTTAATTCATGCCCGTATGAAGATTAACGCTTTTCCGCCGCGGAATGGGCTAAACTCTGGATAGTACCTGTTTAATTTTCCGGGCCGGGCGGCTTATTGAAAGAACTTTGGCAATATGAAGCAGTCACTTGACCTTAAACTGGGTCAGCATTTAACCATTACCCCCCAACTGCAGCAGGCGATCCGGTTGCTGCAGTTGTCCTCGATTGAACTTCAGCAGGAAATCCAGGAAGCGCTCGAAAGCAATCCTTTGCTCGAGGAAAATGAGCGCGACGAAGAACTCCCGGACGCCAAAAACGACACAGAATTGTCCACGAGTGATTCCGCAGAGGCGAACGGCGAAGACACGAGCGAGACCTCCGATGAAGTGGACGCGCTGCCCGCCGCCGATGCCGACCCCGGCGAGGAAAGCGAAACCGATTGGGACGATACCTTTGAACCGATGACAGCCCCAGTGTCCAACCGCACCGGTTCCGATGACGACTACCCCGACATTGACGCCCGCAACAGCCCGCCGCAAACCTTGCGCGACCATCTTTTTTGGCAAATGCAGATGACGCCGTTTTCCGACACCGACAAGCAGATCGCCCTGGCCCTGATCGATGCCATCAACGAAGACGGCTACTTGAGTTGCAAGCTCGAAGAAATCCAGCAGGCGCTGGGGAAAAATCATGCCATCGAATTGGATGAAATCGAGGCGGTATTGCACCAGATTCACAACTATGACCCCCTGGGCGTGGGGGCACGCGACCTGGCTGAATGCCTGCAACTGCAAATGAAAATGCTCTCACCCGACGCCCCGGAAGTGAAAGCGGCGAAGGGACTCGCGACCCCGGCGAACCTGGCGCTGCTGGCCACCCGGGATTATGCCCAGCTGCGACGCCTGCTCAAGCTCTCCGCGGAGGAATTGCAGTCGGCCCTCCAGCTGATCCAGGGGCTCAACCCGAGACCGGGGAGCTCTGTCACCTCGTCACAAGCCGGGTATGTCGTGCCCGATATCATCGTCAGGAAAATCCGCGGCGTGTGGCGTGCGGAACTCAATTCGGATGTATCGCCGAGACTGCGCATCAACCACCAATATGAAAAGATGATCCACCGCGGCGATTCCAGTGCCGACAACCGCTACCTGCAAGACCAGTTGCAGCAGGCGCGCTGGTTCATCAAGAGCCTTATCTCGCGCAACGAAACCCTGCTCAAGGTCGCCCGCACCATCGTCGATCGACAGCGCGCCTTCTTTGATCATGGGGCGGAGGCCATGAAACCGCTGGTGCTCCACGATGTCGCCGAGAGCGTAGGCATGCACGAGTCCACCATCTCGCGCGTCACTACCAACAAGTACATGCTGACCCCGCGTGGAATATTCGAGCTTAAGTATTTCTTCTCCAGTCACGTCGCCACCGCGGACGGCGGTACCTGCTCGGCGACCGCAATCCGATCGATCATCAAGAAGCTCGTGGAAAGTGAGACCTCCACCAAACCCATCAGCGACAGCATGATCGCCGAAATCCTGGCCGAGCAGGGCATCAATGTCGCCCGCCGGACCATCGCCAAATACCGCGAGTCCATGAACATCCCCCCTTCCAATCAGCGCAAGTCGCTGGTTTGATCCGGCCATTGCTGTGCACACCCGGCCGCGCCGGGGACGGGACCCTTCCCCTGTCGTCAAACCTGATACAATGAAATCCGCCCTGCCCGTCCCGAACCGGCGTGCAGAATTATTCTGAAACCTAACGAGGCAACCGCTGCTTGCGGCGCAAACCACGGAAGAAATCCACCGGCGCATCGACCGCATTGAAATCCGGCCCGATCGCTGATTTTCAGACCACACCGGTAGTCACGGTTCACGATCTCTTCGAGGCTGAATCGGTACCGCTTAATCTCAAGTGGGTGGCGGGCGAGGCCGGCAAGACCCGCTTGCTCGAACCCACGACCGCGAAATTCCCGGGCATGGCCCTCGTGGGCCATCTCAACTTCGTTCATCCGAACCGCATCCAGGTCATCGGCGAGGCGGAACTCGATTACCTCCGAAAGCTCACCGAGGCGGAACACGCGGAGGTAGTGCACAAACTTTTCGGTTGCGACAAAACCTCGCTCGTGATCATCGCCAACGGCAAAAAGGCCGCCAGCCTGACCGCCGCCGCCGAGGCGGCTTCGCTCGCCCTGCTTTCGTCTCCACTTCCGAGCCCATTGGTCATCGATCATCTCCAGTACTACCTCACCCGGGCGCTGGCGCCGCGCACCACCGTGCATGGGGTTTACATGGAAGTCATGGGCATGGGAGTGCTGATCACCGGCGAATCCGGCATCGGCAAGAGCGAACTCGCGCTCGAACTGCTGTCACGCAACCACCGGCTGATTGCAGACGATGCCGTGGAATTCGTAAGGGTCGGACCGGACGTGATCGTGGGCCAATGCCCCACGCTGCTGTCCGACTTCCTCGAAGTGCGCGGCTTAGGGATTCTGGACGTGCGCCTGATGTTCGGCGAGACCGCCGTCCGGCACAAGAAGAAGTTGCACCTGATCGTGCGCCTCGAAACCATGCAACGCATGAAATTGAGCAAGATCGACCGTCTCCAGTCAAAACAGATGACTCGCCGCATTCTCGATGTGGAGATACCGGAAGTGGCGCTGTTCGTTGGTCCCGGCCGCAACCTCGCCGTGTTGGTGGAAACCGCCACCCGCGCCTACATCCTGCGCATGTGGGGATTCGACCCGCTCGAGGAATTCATCAAGCGTCACACGGATCACATGAACAACCGCGGTCCGCGCCACTTCGCGGCGTCCGCGGCAGATCCACTGCACAAAGCGCGCAATAAAGTGGACTGAATGAGTTTCTTCATCGTCAGCGGCCTGTCCGGTTCCGGAAAATCCATTGCGCTCCAGTCCCTGGAAGACATCGGCTTTTATTGCATCGATAACTTGCCCGCGGCACTGCTGCCGCACTTCGCCGGCCTGCTCACCGACATGCGCAACCAAGCCATCCCGAACGTGGCCATCGGCCTGGATGTGCGCAATCGTGCCTTTCTCGCCGACCTGCCGAAAAGCCTTGGCGAACTTCGTACGCGCGGCATTCAATATCGCATCATTTTTCTGGAGGCCGAGGATTCCATCCTGGTCAAGCGCTTCAAGGAAACACGGCGCAAGCATCCGATGTCGGATCACGAGACCCCCCTGGTGGAGGCGATACGCGCCGAAAAAAAACTTCTCGATCCTCTGTCGTTCGAGGCCGTCTTGCGCATCGACACCACCCGTACCACGCCACATGAGCTGCGCGCGCAGGTGCGGAATTTCGCGCGTGGCGATGAGACCGCGGGCCTGACCATCCTGTTTCAATCCTTCGGCTACAAACACGGCACACCGCTTGACGCCGATTACGTGTTCGACGTGCGCTGTCTGCCCAATCCCTACTGGCAGACCGAACTGCGCCAGTACACGGGCCTGGACGAGCCGGTTGTGCGTTTTCTTAAAAAACATGAAGATGTCGAGGCGATGTTCAATGAAATTCGCGGCTTCCTTGAAAAATGGCTGCCGCGCTTCGAGCGCGAGGACCGCACCTACCTCACCATCTCCATCGGCTGTACCGGCGGGCAGCATCGCTCGGTCTACCTGGTGCGCCGCCTGGCGGAGCACTTTTCGGGCAAGGGCGTGAAAACGCAGGTGCGCCACCGGGAATTGAATAGCAGCGTCGTGACCAATTGAATACGGTATCAAAGACGCCCATGATCGGATTGCTCATCCTCGCGGAAAAAAATCTCGGCGCCGGCATGATCGCCACGGTGGTGCACACCCTCGGTAGCCGGCCACCGCAGCTCGAGGCCACTGAGTTCGACCATTCGGCGCCGCTCGAACAAATCGAGGCCTCGTTGCGCCAGAGCATCCAGAAGGTGGACCGGGGCGAAGGCGTGCTGATCCTGGCTGACGTCTACGGCGCCACCCACACGAATGTCGCCTGCCGACTGCTGAAACGCGGGACGATCGAGCTGATCACGGGGATCAACCTGCCCATGCTCTTGCGCGTGCTGAATTACCGGCACAGCGCGATGGATGACCTGATCGACAAGGCCCTCGGCGGCGGTTGTGGCGGGATCATCTGCGCCGCCAACCCCAGCCAGGTGCAGGGACCGAAATAATGCGCTGCCAGAAAATCACCATCATCAACAAGCTCGGGATGCACGCGCGTGCGTCCGCGAAATTTGTGAGTCTGGCTTCCGAATTCAGCGCCGAGGTCTTGCTCAAGCGTAACGGCCAACAGGTCAACGGCAAGAGCATCATGGGGATCATGATGCTGGCGGCTGCCAAGGGCGCGGAAATCGAGCTGTGTGCCGACGGCAAGGACGAGAATCAGGCGCTGGAATCGCTGGCCGAGCTGATATACAACCGCTTCGGAGAGGGCGAGTAGATGATGAAGCCCAACTTGCTCCCCTCGATAGTCTTGAGATCATGTTAGCCCTGCACGGTACCGGCGTCAGCGACGGCGTGGCCATCGGCAAGGCATTCGTGCTGCAGCTCGATCTGCCGGACATTCCGGAATATGTCATTCCCCGGGAATATCTCGAGGAGGAAGTGATGCGCTTCCAGCGCGCGGTCGAGGCCTCGCGCCGCCAACTGATGGCCATCCGCGAGCATATCCCGGCGAATGCGCCGCCGGAGGCCACGAGCTTCCTCGATGCGCATTTGCTCATGCTCGACGACAAGATGATCTCCACGGCGCCGGCCGAAATGATCCAGAAGCAGCAGTGCAACGCCGAATGGGCACTGAAGACCCAGAGCGAAATCTTAAGCGAGATTTTCGAGCAGATGGACGATCCCTATCTGCGCAACAAGAAAACTGACGTGGGTCAGGTCGTCAACCGCATCCTGCGCAACCTGCTGCAACATAATTACGACGAGCACGAGAAAATGGCGGAAGGCCAGATCATCGTCGCCGACGACCTGACGCCGGCTGACACGGTGATGCTCAAGCACAACCGCGTGCGCGCCTTTGTCACCAGCCTCGGCGGGCCGATTTCACACACCGCGATTCTCGCCCGCAGTCTTGGCATCCCCGCGATCGTGTCGGCGCACAGCGCCACCCATTACGTCAATACCGGCGAGGAACTGATCGTCGACGGCAAGCGCGGCATGATCATCATCGCGCCCGACCGCTCGACTATCGGTGAATACCGGCGACGGCAGAAAGACATCACCAAACAAAAGCGTGCGTTGAACCGCTTGAAGACCAGCCGGGCAGTGACGCGCGACCGCAAGCGCATCAGCCTGCAGGCCAACATCGAACTGCCGGCCGACGTGCGCGCCGCGGCCCAAGCCGGCGCCGAAGGCATCGGCCTGTACCGTACGGAATTCCTGTTTATGAACCGCCCGGAGCCTCCGAACGAGGAGGAGCAGTTCCGCTCCTACGTCAAAGTGATCAAATCGCTGCCGGGCAAGCCCGTGACCATCCGCACGCTCGACCTTGGCGCCGACAAACAAGTGGATGGCGGGCGCGCCGGGGCCGCGATCACGGTCAACCCCGCGCTCGGCCTGCGCGCGGTGCGGCTGTGCCTGCACGACACGACGCTTTTTCGCCCACAATTACGCGCCATCCTGCGCGCCTCGGCCTTCGGCAAGGTCAAGATGATGATCCCCATGTTGTCGGGCCAGGAGGAACTTTATCGCGTGCTCGATCTGATCGAGGAAACCAAAAGTGACTTGAAGCGCGAGCACGTTAAATTCAACGCCAAAATCCCGATCGGAGGGATGATCGAGGTGCCGGCGGCCGCGGTGTCGGCGGACCTGTTCGCACCTTATCTCGATTTTTTCTCGATCGGCACCAACGACCTCATCCAGTACACGCTCGCCATCGACCGCGTGGATGACGCCGTGAACTATCTCTATGACCCGTTGCATCCGTCGGTGCTGCGCCTGATTTCGATCACGATTCAGGCTGGGAAGAAGGCGCGCATCCCGGTGGCGATGTGCGGCGAAATGGCGGGCGACCCGCGCTACACCCGCTTGCTGCTTGGACTTGGGTTGACCGAGTTCAGCATGCACCCGGCCACCATGCTGGAAGTGAAAAAGATCGTGCGCGAGGCCGACGTCGGTCAGCTTAAGCGCTTCGCGCGGGATCTGCTGAAGGTGCGCGAGACGCACCAGGTCCACACGCTGGTGGAAAAACAAAGCCGGCATTGAGCCGGCCAGGGTTAGAAGCGGTAATATTTAGATCAGCGTCTGACGTTGTCCGGCAGGTGCGGGCCGATCTCTGTGGTCTGGGCCGGGTAAACATAGGCGAAAGCCGGCTGGACATCCTGCACGATCGCGACCAGACCGCTACGGTACTTCAGCCGATTGGCGCTAAAACCTTCAGAAATACGCGGCTGGAACGTCTCTTTCAGCACCGACACGGCAGTAATCTTGTTCATACGAAACGGCCGCCAGAACGGCGGCGGACGGCCGGAGGCGGAATGTCCGCGCGTTTGATAAGCGTCCATGACCAGGTCACCGCGCTCGTCCGTGTACACCGCGTGCGGCTCCACGACGCGAATCTGGCGCTGATCGTGATAACGCAGGGCGATGCAACGCTTTTCCTTGATTGCCTGACTGATGAGTTGAATGGTATTGGGGAGCATTTTTCCTATTCCTGTCTCTACCCTAAAAATATGGCACACGTGCGCGGCATCGCAAATTCGCCCGGATAAATGGCTGATTTCACGGAGCATACGGGCGAATTCCCGCGCCCGGAGCGGATTTTCAGATGAGAAACAGGGTGGCGAGGCCCAGGAAGGCGAAAAAGCCGATAACATCCGTTACGGTGGTCAGAATCACGCCGCTCGCCAGCGCCGGATCAACACCGAAGCGGCGCACGGCAAAGGGAATCGCGACTCCGGAGAGCGCGGCAAATCCGAGGTTGATGACCATGGCGGCCGCAATCAGGACACCGATCATGATGTTCCCGTACCACCACACCGCCACCGCCGCGACCACCAGCGCCCAGATCAACCCGTTGACGGCGCCGATCATGAGTTCGCGTGAAAGCAGTCGGCGTGCATTGCTCTCCGAGATCGTGCCCACCGCCAAGCCGCGCACCACCAGCGTCAGCGTTTGCGTGCCGGCGTTGCCACCCATGCTGGCGACGATGGGCATCAGCACCGCAAGTGCCACCACCTGCTGGATGGTCTGCTCGAATAATCCAATCACCCAGGAGGCGATGACGGCGGTGACGAGATTCACACCAAGCCATACGCCGCGCCGACGGCTCGAGCGTGCCACCGGCGCGAAGATGTCTTCCTCCTCGCTTAAACCGGCCGGCGCCAGCACTTGGCGGTCGGCCTGCTCGCGAATGACGTCCACGACGTCGTCTACCGTAATCCGCCCGAGCAGGCGGTTGTTCTCATCCACCACCGGGGCCGAGATCAAGTTGTAATCCTCGAAGGCCAGCGCCACGTCCTTGTCCGGCGTGAGCGCGCTGAATTTGACCAGGTCCCCGCGCTCCATGATCTGTGACACGCGGGCTTGCAGGTCGGCGGTCAATAGATTCGCGACCTTGAGTTCGCCCACGAGGCGGTCGGCTCTGTCCACCACGAATAGCCGGTTGGTGTGCTCTGGCAGCTCGCCACGACGGCGCAGATAGCGTAAAACCACCTCGACCGTAATATTCTCGCGCACCGTGATGGCGTCCACGTTCATCAGGCCGCCGGCGGTATCCTCGGGGTAGGACAGGACGGCATCCAGACGCTGGCGGTCCTGCTTGTCGAGATCGAACAGGATTTCGGCGATGACCTCATCCGACAGGTCCGGGATAAGGTCGGCAATTTCGTCGATGTCGAGTGCACGGGCGGAGGCGACCAGCGCCTTATCGTCCATCTGCTGGACGAGATCGGTGCGTACCGCCTCGGGCAGTTCCAGCAACACTTCGCCGCGGTGCTGGTTGTCGACCTGCGCCCAAACGGTGGTGCGCGGCTCCGGGGGCAGGCCTTCAAGGACGTTAGCGATATCCGCCGGGTGAAGATCAGCCAGAATCGCATGCACCTGCGCGACATCACCGGCTTCAAACGCGGCCAGGACGTGTTTCAGGTGATTCGGCTTCTTAGGCTTGCGCGCCCTAGGCATGATGATTTCCCTTTATCGCCGCCGAGTGTAGAGGACTCCGGCTGCGGCGCAAAGGGGGAAAGCTGTTAGGCGCTCCCTTGCCTGCCGGTTACAAAGAAGTGGTCGAAATTAAACAGGTGGTGCAGTGGTTGCCGCGCTGAACGCCAGGGACGGATGGATTAAATTTTATGCAACGCAATCTTTTCTTTCTCCAGACGTCCTCAACATGGTTACCCTATCTAGAGAAATATTAGGAGTCGAAGTGATTTTTATTGGGCATTTTTCGATCACCCCGAAATTTTCGTTTAAATCAACTCCCCGCCACCGTCATGTTCTCAATAAGTATCGACCCGCTGCGGATATTGCCGCGCGTGTCGACATCACTCCCCACGGACACGATTTGCCGGAACATGTCCTTCAAGTTGCCAGCGATGGTGATTTCCTCCACCGGGTATTGAATCTCGCCGTTCTCCACCCAGAAACCGGCGGCACCGCGGGAATAATCACCGGTGATGGAGTTGACCCCGAAACCGATGAGTTCCGTCACCAATAAACCCGTGTTCATGCGCTTCATGAGCGCGGGAAGATCCTCCTTGCCCGGATCGATCGTGAGGTTGTGCACGCCGCCGGCGTTGCCGGTGGTTTGCATTTTAAGCTTGCGCGCGGAATAGGAATCGAGCACGTAGCCCTGCAGGATGCCGTCACGAATGAGGTCGCGTGGTTGTGTCGCCACACCTTCGCTGTCATACGCGGCACTGCCCTGCGCGCCTTTTAAATGCGGCTGCTCGTGGATGCGCACGAAGTCGGAAAACACCGGCTTGCCCAGACTGTCCAGAAGAAAAGAAGCCTGGCGGTAGAGGCTCGTTCCGCGCACCGCGCTGATGAAATGCGACAAAAGACTCGCGGCCAGCGGCGCTTCATACAACACCGGGCACTGGCGCGTTGAAAGTTTCTTGCCGCCCAGGCGCCAGAGTGCACGGCGCGCCGCGGTCTCGCCGACGGAAAGTGGGGTTTCCAGGTTCTTTGCATCGCGCGCGACGGTATACCAGTAATCACGCTGCATGCCGGATTCATCCTGCGCGATGATGCTCACCGACAGGCTGTGGCGCGTGCCGGCCACCGTGCCGAGAAATCCATTGCTGTTGCCGTACACATCCAACCCTTCGTGCGTCGAAAGACTTCCGCCCTCGGAGTTATTGATGCGCTTGTCCATCGCGCGCGCGGCGGCTTCGGCTTCGCGCGCTAGCTCAATGGCCTTGTCCGTACCCGGATTCCAGGGATGATGCAATTGAAGATCGGGGATGTCTTTCGCCAACCGGTCCGGATCGGCGAGGCCGGAACAGTCGTCCTCGGCGGTGAATTTGGCAATCGTGCAGGCGGCACGAACGGTTTCATGCAAGGCCTTGTCGCTGAAATCCGTGGTGCTGGCCGAGCCGGTGCGGTTTCCAAAATAAACGGTGACCCCCATGCCCTTATCGTGCGTGTGCTCGATGGTTTCCACTTCCCCTAAGCGCACGGTGACGGAGAGACCCTGGCTTATGTTCACCCCGGCCTCGGCCGCGGTGGCGCCGGATTTTTTCGCCTCCGCCAATACCTGCTCGACGACACCGATGAGGCGCGTGCGCGAAGTCTTGTCCGCGACTGCGGGAGAGGCGACAACACTCGTGCTCATGACTGCGTGCCGCCGACGGTGAGGCCGTCGATCTTGAGCGTGGGCTGGCCCACCCCCACCGGCACGCTCTGGCCTTCCTTGCCGCAGGTGCCCACCCCGGGGTCGAGCTGCATGTCGTTGCCGACCATCGAGACTCGCGTGAGCACGTCCGGCCCGTTGCCAATCAGGGTCGCTCCCTTGACTGGGCGCGTGAGCTTTCCGTTTTCGATGAGATAGGCCTCGCTGGCTGAGAAGACGAACTTGCCCGAGGTGATGTCCACTTGGCCGCCGCCGAAATTGACGGCGTACAGACCCTTTTCCACCGAGCCGATGATTTCCTTCGGATCGTATTTGCCATTCAACATATAAGTATTCGTCATGCGCGGCATCGGCAGGTGCGCGTAGGATTCGCGCCGGCCGTTGCCGGTGGGTGCCACCTTCATCAGGCGCGCGTTCATGGTGTCCTGCATGTAGCCCTTCAGCACGCCGTTTTCGATGAGCACGGTGCGCTGCGTCGTCGTGCCTTCATCGTCCACGTTGAGCGAGCCGCGCCGATCGGGAATCGTGCCATCGTCCACCACGGTGCACTGCTCGGAGGCCACGCGCTGCCCGATGCGCCCGGCGAACGCGGAGGTACCTTTGCGATTGAAGTCGCCTTCGAGCCCATGGCCGATGGCTTCGTGCAGCAGAATGCCCGGCCAGCCTGGGCCGAGCACCACCGCCATGGTCCCGGCGGGGGCGTCCACGGCCTCGAGATTCACCAGTGCCTGGCGCACGGCCTCGCGCGCGTAACCGAGCGCGCGATCTTCCTGGTTGAAATAGTCGTAAACAAACCGCCCGCCGCCGCCGGCATTGCCCGATTCGCGCCGGCCGTTGCTCTCCACAATCACGGTGACGCTAAGCCGCACCAGCGGGCGCACATCGCCGCTGATGACACCGTCCGAGCGCACGACCAAGATTGCTTCGTGCGTCGAGGCGAGGCTCGCCATGACCTGTTTCACGCGCGGGTCCTGGGCGCGCGCCTCTTTTTCCACGCGCTCGAGCAATTTCACCTTGGCATCATCCGAAAGGCTTGCGAGCGGATCATTCGGCAGGTAAAGCTTGCGTCCCGTCTCGCCACGAAACGCCGCGGGCAGGTTCGAGGCAGCGCCCTGCTGCACGATGGCGCGCGCGGCACCTGCGGCCTGTAGCAGCGCAGGTAAAACAATATCATCGGAATAGGCAAACCCGGTTTTCTCTCCGGCCACGGCGCGCACGCCCACCCCCTGCTCGATGCTGTGGGTGCCGGATTTGACCTTGCCTTCCTCGAGTGACCAGGCCTCGTGACGGCTGTACTGGAAATAAAGATCGCCGTAATCCAGGCGGCCCGACATGAGTTGCCCCATGAGGCGCGCAAGCTCGGCATCGCCGAGGCCCGCGGGCTCCAGCAGCGACTGACGGGCCAGCGTTAATGTGTTTGCGCTCATGCCTGCAACCTCCGGTGGCGAATGCTCGGCAGGCTGGTGCGCATGTTATGCAAATGCGTGCGATCAAACTCCGCCATCACATGGCCCGGATCTTTGGCGCGGCGTGCCAGCACCTCGCCCCAGGGATTCACGATCAGGCTGTCGCCGTACGTTTCACGACCGTTGGCGTGGCGCCCGGTCTGCGCGGCGGCGATGACGTACACCAGATTTTCAATCGCACGCGCCCGCACCAGCACTTCCCAGTGGGCTCTTCCGGTGTGCGCGGTGAAGGCCGAAGGCACGGCGAAGATTTCGGCGCCCTGCTCCAGCAGGCGCCGGAAGAGTTCGGGGAAACGCAGGTCGTAACACACGGCGAGCCCGAGTTTGCCGTGTGGGGTGTCGGTTACCACGACCTCTCGGCCGGCTTCAAAGCTGTTCGATTCCTGGTACTTCTCGCCATTGTCCAGCTCCACGTCGAAGAGATGTATTTTATCGTAGCGCGCCACGCGCTCGCCCCGGTCGTTGTACACGAGACAGGCTGAACGCAATTTGCCTTTTGTTTTTCCCAGCAAAGGAAACGTGCCGCCGACCAACCAGACTTTATGCTGGCGTGACTGGGCCGCGAGAAAATCCTGAATGGGGCCTTTTCCGTCCGTCTCCGCGTAGGTTAGACGGTCGGCATCACTTATGGGCATAAGGGCGAAGTTCTCCGGCAGCACCAGGATCTCGGCGCCGTCCGCCACCGCGGCCGCGATCAGCTTCCCGGCCGCCTCGAGATTCTCCGGCACTTTCGGGCCGGAGGACATCTGTACCGCTGCCACGCGCGTCATGCGATGCCTGCGCGCGCAAATGCCTTACGCCCGATGGGACGGAACAAGACTTCCGCGACCCACGCCCGGGACAGGGAGAACCGTGGAGAAAAAAAGAAATTCCGTTTCATCTTGCTAGAATATCACTGACTCGCAGCCTCGGCACCTTCAACGGTTTCTTTCTCGGTATCGACGACTTTGCCTTTGATCATCTTGGTGATCACCGGATTGTTCCACGGCCCCTTGACCACATAGGTAACGCGGGTACCCGCATCGATCTGCTTTTTAAAAAGCTTCTGCACCGCGAGCACGGCGGCCGCCACCTGCGGGCCCAAAAAACCCCACGTCGCGATGGTCACTGTATCGCTCAGTTTCGGCAGGACTTCGATCGCAATATCGTAATCCTCCGCCGCCAAACCCACGCGACCGGCGACATCGATTTGCGTAGCCGGCCCGCGAATGGAAAAACCCTGGGTATAGGCATCGCCTTGTTCAATTTTTACCTTGCCCTGAATCTGGTCGTAAATGAATCCCTTGCCGAACACTGGACTGAAATCGAGCGTGAGGTAGCGACCGATAGCGGAAAGATCGAGCAAGCCGAAAAGACGCCCGGCGCGTGCCTGGACCTGCACGAACCGGCCTTTCTTGGCCGTCATCTCCACGTTACCGTTCAGTTCCGCCAGTTTGGGTGTCGTCGGGGTTCCGGGCCAGGAAAGATTTCCTTTAAGGTGTGCCTCACCTCCCGCTAACTGGTCCGGCGTGCCGAGCGCCGTCACCGTTTCTCCCAGATTGGAACTTTCAAACTCGATATCGAAATCGCTCGCGTGGGCATTGTTGACGTAAAGCCAGTTGCCGCTGACATTGAACTTCATCTCCGGGCGGGTCAGGTTGAAGCGCCGGATGCGCCACCCGCGCTCGACCGGCGCAGCCATGAAATCAAGTTCGCCCAGCGGCTTGTCGCGCATCTCGAAGGATTGACAGCGCACCACGATGGATGGCAGGCGACGCGGGTCCACGGGAGCTTCTTGGCGTTGATGAATTTTTTCCGGAACCACCAAGCGCTCGAGATTCAATTCAAAGGCGGAAGCTCCCTTGGCGGTATACTGCAGCCTGCCGGTCATGGTAGTGCCGCTGACCGTGCCGCTCCAAACATCTTTTTTTCGGAATATATCGAGAGAAACCTGGCCGAATTTCCGATCGAACAGAGTCAGTGCCTCCACATCGGCACTGACATGTGTGAGCGGCGCCGGCGCTACACCGCCGCCCCCCAAGAGCGGCCACCATTGATCAAAATCCACGGTTCCCAGATTCGCGCTGATGTGCAATTCACGTTCCTTGGGGGGCGCCACATCTTCCTGCCCAAAGCCGAGACGGCCGCCGGAAAATTTCCACACCTCACCCAGCTTGGAAAAAACCAGCTTGCCGCTCAGGCGGTCGCCGTAACCGAGCCCCAATTGAATTCTGTCGCGCCGTGTCGACTCGGTCTGCACCACAAGTTTATCGTCACCCAGTCCCTCGGGCCGGTTGAGCGGTGGCGGAAGCGCCACCTTGAACTCGCGCAGATTCGCTTCGGCACGTAGATCGTTGATCTCCTTGCCCCACTGCAAGCTCCCGGACCAATTGATATGGCCGCTCAAGTGCGGGGCAACCTTCGCGCCCACGATGGGCGCCAGGCCCTGTGCCGTGATGGAGCCTTCCCCGTGGACCACCAACCGGTCCTTCTGCTGCTGCGCCGCCGCCAGCACGGTTGCACCTCCTAAAATTCGCGCGCGCAATTGGCCTTCGCGAATCCCGGTTTCCGTGAATCCTACAACACCCTCAATATCCTCCACGGCCACCCGCGAGCCGGCGATTTGCAAAGCATTTTTCATGAACCGGTACTCGCCCTGCAAACTCGCCTGATGTGCCTCGCTCAGCGGAATCGTGATATCAAGGCTGAGCCGGCCGTCACCGGAGCCCTGCAATCCAGACGGGAGGGAGGTCAACCAACGTCGGGTGCCGGCGTCGGGTTTCACGCTGTGCAGCACTTTGAGTGTCTCGTCGAGGGGCCCGCTCAACTTGCCAACAACGTGCACTACATGATATCCGTCGCCGGAAGCACGGGAATGAACAACCACCTGGGTGGCATCGAGCTTGCCGATTTTTCCGGTACCGGTCACTGTCACCTCGGAACCTTTGAGTGTCACGTCGGCTTCCGCCTGGCGGATTGGCTCCCACCCGGGCAGGTAGCTGTACACGGCGCGACGCACATGGCCGCGCAGCTCGAATGTTCCCGTGCCATGGTCAAACGGAAACTCCCGGATCGGGCCGTCATATATCAGATAACCCTTGGTGACTTCACCGCCAAGGAAGGATCGTTCCATCCAGGCCAGAGTCTTGGGGGAAAGATGGGCAACCGGAAAGTAACGCGAGGCACGCGCCCCATTGCCGTCCTGAAAATCCACGCGCAATTTCAGTATCGGAGAAACCGCGGGGTCGTGTGGCAAATGCAGGTTGAGTTGGCCGGTCCCACGTCCGTCCTCGCCGGAGAGGCGCAAGCTGCTGCCGTTCACCAGCCAGTAATTGGCGTACTTTTCCCAGCTCACGTCGCCGCTGACACGCTCCGCCGCCAGCGGTTGGCGGAACACGCGCGGAAGCGACAAGGTCATGGCGTTGGCATTGATCCGGAAGTTCCCATTTTCGCGCGACAACGACAAATGACCGGTCAGCCCCTGCACACCGGGGTATTTCTGATAGGGACGGACGGCGCCATCCCGGATATCCGTTTCCAGAGAAAATTCCCGCGGAGATAACCAGTCACCCTTGAGGTTCAGTTTGAAATTGTCGGCGGATCCCTCCGGTTTCATCGCCAGCCAGGTGTCGAGCCATTTGATCGCCGGCCCGGGTACATCTTTCGCGCTGGCGGCGATCTCTTTTTTTTGGCGCAGGACAAAACCGGTGATATCCGCCACATCCATGTGCTTGATCTGCACTTCGCTTTCTTCCGGCTGGTAGACGATGCGCAAATGCCCGCCTGCCCACGTCGGTCTACTCAGTCCGAATTTCGGATTGGCCACATCAAGTCGCCATCCGGTTCGTCGCTTTTTCCAACTGACATCGCCACCCGCCTCCGGGATAGCGAGTGGGGATTCCCAGTCCCGCACCGGCAAGCGGAGATCGCTCACCTGCGCATGGCCCTTGATCGAGACGGGACGTCCTTGTTCCCAGTCGGTTGTGAGCTGCAATTTGAACTTCCCGCGGAAATCGTTAGGCAGTTTTTCACGTGCAATCAGCGGCAATGCCTTGATATTGACCTGACGGGTCTGCAGGAAAATATCGCCCTCCCAGTCCGTCGAGGCCAGTGGATTACCCGTGATGTCGAGCGCCAGCGAACAGTCATCGCAGATGCCGGGTGGAAAATCGGCTTTGAAACCGAGGCGGTGACGGTCGCCGTTGTTCCGCAGGCTCAATTGCACACGCGACAGATGCATGGCTGAGCCTCCCTCAAGATGATCGAACCATTGCAGTTCGCCGTTGTCGATTTCAAGGCGACCCTGCTGGAAAAGCCATGCGATGAATTGCTCACCCTGTCCCCGCTCGGTCTCCTGCAGCGACTCAAAACCGGATACGCGGAATCGCCCGTCTTTCAATCGCTCCAGCGAAAGGCTCGGATTCACCACCACCAGGCTATTGATTTCGAATTTTCCCCAAATCAATGGCAGGAGAGAGAGACTGAGCCGCACTTCGCTCAACCGGATGGCCGGACGGGTGCCGTCGACGGCGTACACCTGCAGACCCTGCGCGCGCGCACCGGGATGCAGACCTTCCCAGTAGGCGTGCAGCGATTCGATACGCACCTGGTGCCCCGAGCGCTGACTTAAGTATTGTTCGAGATCCGGCTTGTGCTCTGTGATCGTCGGAAGGAGAAAACGCGCGATGACAAAAGCGATGGTGAACAGCACCAACAACACGGTGGAGATATACAGGGACCAGCGACTGACGTGCAGCGTCAGGCGCCCGACATGAAAGGCATACTGGCGGATTCGCTTTTTCACGATGACCCGCAAACAGGTTCCGGGGTGGGGAGGAAGTTCATATCGCTATTCTGCCGTATCCGGAGCCAAAGCAGTAAAAATTCAAAGAAAATCTGGGGATCAATTCCTTTGAGGCCGTTATCTCATGGAAGTTCTGATCCCTCCCGTACTGCCGCGAATCACATCAGCACGACATCGTATTGCTCCTGCGTGTAGAGCGGTTCTACTTTGAGCTGAATGGGCTTGCCGATGAACTCCTGAAGCTTGGCGATGCTGCCCGCCTCTTCGTCGAACAGCAAGTCCACAACTGTCGGCGACGCCAGCACCAAGTAGCCGTCGGCACCGTACTGGCGTGCCTCGCGCAGAATCTCACGGAAAATTTCATAACAGACGGTCTGGGGTGTCTTGACCATCCCACGCCCTTCGCACACCGGGCAAGGCTGGCACAAGACATGTTCCAGACTTTCACGTGTGCGCTTACGCGTCAGCTCCACCAGCCCGAGCGGAGACATTTCCGTCAGGTAGACCTTGGTGCGATCACGCGCGATCGCGCGCTCCAGCGCGCGCAGCACCTGGCGCTTGTGTTCGGGCTCCGTCATGTCGATGAAATCGATGATGATCATCCCGCCCAGATTGCGCAGACGCAGTTGACGCGCGATGGTCTGCGCCGCTTCCAGGTTGGTCTTAAACAGCGTCTCTTCCAAATTGCGGCGGCCGACGTAGGCACCGGTGTTCACGTCGATGGTAGTCATGGCCTCGGTTTGGTCCAAAATCAGATAACCACCGGACTTGAGCATTACCTTGCGGTCAAGTGCCTTCTGGATCTCGTCCTCGACCGAATACAGATCGAAGATTGGGCGCTCTCCAGGATAGTGCTCGATCCGCTCCGCCACCTCGGGGATGAATTCAATACCGAAATCGCGCGCCTTAATGAAGATCTCGCGCGAATCGATGCGTATCTTTTCAATATTGCCACGCACCAGGTCGCGCATGGCGCGCAGCGCCAGTGGCAGGTCTTCGTGGATCAGACTGCTCGCCGCTGCAGTGCGAATGCGCTCCTGGCACGATTTCCAGACGCGGCGCAGATAACGGATATCGGTTTCAATATCCTCCTCGGCCGCCGTCTCGGACAACGTGCGCAGGATGTAACCGCCCTCTTCCGAGTCCTCTGGAATCGCCGATTTCACCATTGCGCGCAACCGCTCACGTGTGGTCTCGTCGCCGATTTTCTGCGAGATGCCGATGTGCCGACTGTAAGGAAGATAAACAAGATAACGCGCCGGCAGCGTGATTTGCATGGTCAGGCGTGCACCTTTCGTCCCAAGGGGGTCCTTCAGCACCTGAACTACCACTTCCTGGTTGTCCTGCAGCAGTTCATGAATCGGCGGTGGTGGCCCGGCGCCGTTTTCCCCGCCGGAAACGGCGCGGATGTCGGAAGCATGCAGAAATGCCGTGCGCTCATGACCGATGTCGACAAAAGCTGCTTGCATGCCTGGCAGAATGCGGACCACCTTGCCTTTGTAGATATTACCGACGATGCCGCGGCTGTGCGTGCGCTCAATGTACACTTCCTGCAGCACGCCGTTTTCGACAATGGCGACACGCGTCTCTTGCGGAGTTACATTAATAAGAATTTCTTCGCTCACGCGTCTCCCTTGCTGATTTTTTGCAGAATGCCGTCCAGCTCATACAGCGGCAGGCCCATCACGCCTGAATAGCTGCCCTCGAGTTTCGCAATGAAGGCGGCGGCACGTCCCTGGATGGCATAGGCACCGGCCTTGCCCTGCGGCTCACCGGTTTCCCAGTATTGCGCGATTTCCGCTGCCGTCAACGGTCGCAAGGAGACGCGACTTGTGCAGAGTGCCATATATTCCCGGCCGCGATCCCACACACAGACACCGGACAGCACTTCATGCGTGCGGCCGGCCAGGCGATGCAACATTTCCCGGCCATGCGCCGGATTTTCCGGTTTGCCCAGGATTTCATCCTCCAGCACCACTTCCGTGTCGGCGCCGAGCACCGGATGCACCGGCAGGTTGCGTTCCTTCACCCGTTGCGCCACCCAGCGCGCCTTGTCTCCGGCGACGCGCATGACGTATTCCGCGGGGGACTCGCTCGGCTTGCGCACTTCCAGAATATTGGATGGCATGACATCGAATTCCACGCCGAGCTGACGAAGCAACTCTTGCCGGCGCGGACTGGCGGAGGCGAGATAAATTCTGACATTGTTAATCACGGCATCACTCCCGGCTAGCGATGATAAGGCAGGTTCCTGATGATGCTCCAGGCACGATAAAGCTGTTCGGCCAGCACCACGCGTACCACCGGATGCGCCAGGGTCATCGGGGACAAGGCCCAGCGCTCGTGCGCGCGCTCAAGGCAATCCGGCGCCAGGCCCTCCGGCCCACCGACCAGTAGGGCCATATCCCCGCCGACGGCCAATCTTTTTTTGAGCTCGTTGGCAAGCTTTTCAGTGTCGAGCGTCTTTCCCGTCCTATCGAGCGCGACCACCCGCGCCCCCGCGGGAATAGCGCCCCATTGTCTCGCCCCCTCCTGCTCGATGAGGCGGTGCAAATCAGCGCCCTTGGTGCGACGGCTAGCGCGAATTTCATGCAATAGCAGCCGGCACTCACGCGGCATGCGCCTGGCATATTCTGTGTATCCCGCCTCAACCCAGCCCGGCATGCGATCCCCGATGGCAATAATGTGAATTTGCATAATTAATTGTGAACCGCCAGAACGTCTGGGACTTCAAAAATTATTGCTTCATTGTCTGACCGTTTTCGGTTTTTCCGACGACAACGTCTTCCCGCCGCTTTGGTGCGCCGTGGCGATCCTCACGCGCTTGGCGTCGGACCAGAGCTTTTCAAGATTATAGAAATCGCGAATCTCCTCACGCATCACGTGCACCACGACGTCACCGAAATCGATCAATACCCAATCCCCGATTTTTTCGCCCTCGACACCCACGGTGCGCAGACCGTGCTCACGCAAGGCCTCCACGACCTTGTCGGCCGTGGATTGCACGTGCCGGTTTGAGGTGCCGGTGGCGATCACCATGTAGTCGGTGAAATCGCTGATTCTCCGCATATCGAGCACCGTAACATCGCGCGCCTTGGCATCATTCAGGGCGGCCTGGACCCAATGTTGGGTTTTGTTCGCAGTATTGGCTTTTGGCATCAGTGATTCCGGGAATGGTAAATCTTGTGGGAGTGGATAAAGTCGAGCACCGCGGGAGGCAACATGTTGTCCACAGGTTTTCCGCTTGCGATCGCCGCGCGTATGCTCGTGGCGGAAATATCCTGCGGCGTCACCGGCTGGAAAAAAATCCTGCCTGCGGGAGATTGCGCGAGCTCGTCCGGTGAATGCGCCAGGCGATCACGCGCCCAGGACGGCAAATCATCTGCCACCGGGACCGCCCAACCGGGCCGTGTCACCACGATAAAATTCGAAAGTATCGGCAAACGCTTCCATTGGTGCCAGGATTCCAATCCCTGGAAGGCATCCATGCCCAGCAGCAGACATA
>Ga0224512_10001204_pt1 | contig 25502 bp, 20 predicted proteins | sample SF_May12_sed_USG_4_FD_169103 | JGI IMG/M metagenome (GOLD analysis project Ga0224512, IMG submission 169103) | Sediment microbial communities from San Francisco Bay, California, United States - SF_May12_sed_USGS_13 | ecosystem: Environmental > Aquatic > Marine > Sediment | place: USA... | reverse complement strand
ACCTTACGAATATTTGGCTTTGACGGTATCTCGTACATAATATGCAACATGGTATCTTCGATCACTGACCGCAGCCCCCTCGCCCCAGTCTCGCGCTTGCGCGCAACCTTGGCGATGGCACGCAACGCATCTTCGCTAAAAACCAGCTCTACATCTTCCATCCCAAAGAGCTTTTGGTACTGCTTAACGAGGGCGTTCTTTGGCTTGACGAGGATTTCGACTAGAACGTCCTCATCAAGGTCGTTGAGAACACCGACCACCGGTATGCGCCCTACCAACTCCGGAATGAGTCCGAACTTGGTGAGATCATCGGGAGTGATTTGTTTTAGGACCTCGCTACGACCTATCGCCTTACGACTTTTTCTCTCCGTACCAAAACCCAAGACTTTCTTGCCGATTCGTTGTTCGATGATCTTATCCAACCCCTCGAACGACCCGCCACAGATAAACAGTATGTTCTTGGTGTTGATTTCGATATAGCTCTGCTGCGGGATCTTCCTGCCGCCCTGCGGTGGGACGTTGCATACCGTGCCCTCTAACATCTTGAGGAGGGCTTGCTGAACGCCTTCCCCCGATACATCCCGGGTTATTGAAGGGCTGTCGCTCTTACGGGCGATCTTATCCAGCTCGTCGATGTATACGATACCCTTCTCCGTCGACGACACAGAGGAGCCGGCATTCTGGTACAGTTTGAGCAGTATGTTTTCGACATCTTCACCGACGTATCCCGCCTCGGTGAATGTCGTCGCATCGACGATCGCGAACGGGACCCTCAAAAATCGCGCCAGCGTTTGCGCAAGCAGCGTCTTGCCCGTTCCCGTCGGTCCCAGCATTAGAATGTTACTCTTATCGATCTCGACGTCATCGGTGGTTCGCTCATGCATGATTCTCTTATAGTGATTGTATACCGCGACGGAGAGGATGACCTTTGCGTCATCTTGGCCTATGACGTAGAGGTCCAAAAACTCCTTGATCTCCTTTGGCTTTGGAAAATCTTCCTCGTCAAAGAGGTTCTGGCCGGAGATCTCGTCGTCGAGGATATCCTTGCACAGCTTTATGCATTCATTGCAAATGTAAACCGACGGCCCCGAGATGAGCTTGGTAACCTCATCCTGCCCTCTCCCGCAAAACGAGCATCGAAGAATCTGCGGCGTTCCAATTTTCTTTTTCATAACGGCTCCTGTCGCACCTACTCGCTGCCGTCGTTGCCCGAGGTTTCCGGCCGATGCCTGAATATGTTATCCACGATTCCGTATTCCCTTGCCTCTTCGGATGACATAAAGAAATCGCGATCCGTATCCTTGGCGATCCTTTTGACGGGCTGCCCCGTATGTTGAGCTAGCACCTCGTTCATCCGGTCGCGCAGCAGCAGTATCTCTTTGGTGTAAATTTCAATATTTGCCGCCTGACCTTGGGAGCCGCCAGAAGGCTGGTGGATCATGATGCGGGCGTGCGGGAGGGCGGATCGTTTTTTCGACGTTCCCGCCGCCAGCAAAACCGCGGCCATACTCGCCGCCTGACCCATGCAGATAGTAGCGACGTCGGGTGCAATGTACTGTATCGTGTCGTAAATTGCCATGCCCGACGATATCACGCCTCCTGGGCTGTTGATATACAAATAGATGTCCCTGTCGGCATCTTCAGCTTCGAGGAACAGCAATTGAGCAATTACCACGTTGGCAACCGTGTCATCGATCTGGGTCCCCAGGAATATGATGCGGTCCTTGAGGAGCCGTGAATAGATGTCATAGGATCGTTCGACCCGGCCGGTTTGCTCAATTACATAAGGTATTGGAACATATGACATATCGCGGGATTCCTTTCTACGACCTCAATATAACCTATGCAACAATCGTGCAGAAGCGAAATCATTGGGCCACTTTTACGTCCGCGCCCTCACGCAGAAAGTCGAGAACCTTGCGGTCGAGGATTTCATTCTCCAGATTCTGTCGGCGTTGCGGATGCGAAAAAAACGCCTTGATCTCCTCCGGCTGATGACTGCCTTCCCCGGCCAATTCCTCGATTCTACGATCAACTTCTTCTCTGCTCACCTCTATATTCTCGCGCTTTCTGACGGCCTCGAGAATAAAGTACTTCTTTATCGTACGTACAGCGGCGTCATAAAATCGTTCCCTAAGCTCTCTTTCGCGGTCCGCTTCGTCTGGTACGTTAGGCCTCCTTTTTCGGTCCTCCTCTAACAACGAGGCAATGTAGTTCCGTACCATGACATCGGGCACCTCGAAAGGGCGTTTCTCGATCAGCTTGTCGATGACCCGTTCCTCGGCCTCGTGCTCGACCCTTTTGTCCTCGTCCTTGTTCAGATCTTCCTCGATCTTCTCCTTAAGGCTGTCAAGACTCGCAAACTGCTCGCCGACCCGCTTGGCAAAGTCGTCGTTCAACTCGGGGAGGTCTTTTTGCTTGATCTCCTTGACTTTTATCCGAAACGTCTTACTGGTGCCGGCAGCCTTCTTATCCGGAAAATCTTCGGGATAATGGACAAAGACATCTTTTTCTTCGCCCGTTGTCATGCCGAGCAGCCCCTCACGAAACTCCTTGAGGAGGTTCTCGCCCGAGAGATCCACGGGATAGTTGGTAGCCAAAAGCTTCTGGTCGATCGCACCTGAGTCGAGGAGCGGCCCATAGTCGATGAGGACAAAATCATCCTCGCGCACTGCACGATCCACAACGCGCAATGTGCCTAGCCTCTCACGTAGATTCTCGAGCACGTCGTTCATGTGGGAATCCTCGATCTTCCTCTTTGTCACCTTCACCTTGATCCCGCGGTAGCCATCGATGTCGATAGTGGGACGTACTTCAACGCTGACATCGAAGCGAATGGTCTCGCCCTCGTCGGTTTGCACGTTCTCAAACTTCGGTTCGCCGACGGGTTTGATTCCCTCGCGCACCAAGGCGTCCTCATAGACGCTCGGTAGCAGATTTCGGACCGCATCGCCCCGGATCGCCTCTTTGTAGTTCTTTTCGATATATTTTAGCGGTACCTTGCCCTTGCGAAACCCCGGCACCTTGAGGTCCCGGCGCAGCTCGCTTACGACAAGCCCCTCTTCATAGTCGAGCTCTTCCTTGGGAATCTCGATGGAGAGCACCCGCTTGCATTCGCCGGGACTCTTTACCTTTACGGCAAATTTTCTTTCCCTGCGACTAACTCCTGTCCATTCTTTTGCCATAATCGCCTACTGGTCCTTGGTGCGAGAGGGGGGACTCGAACCCCCACGAGAAAATCTCACTGGATCCTAAATCCAGCGCGTCTACCAATTCCGCCACTCTCGCGTCTAACGGTCCCAACCCATTTTCGATACGCCGGTTATGTTACGCGGGCGCAAAAAAAACGGTCAAGCCAAATCACTCCAAAAACCCCAAGAGGACATCGGTGTACTCTGAGGTTTTGATGCCACTACCGGTCGACAGTGACGTCACTTTGCCCGAGCCGAGCGTCCGCGCGATCGCGCCGTCCAGGCGCTTGGCCGCGGAATCGAGTCGCAACTCATCGAGCATCAGCTGCAGCGCGCAGATTGCCGCATAGGGACAGATTACTCCCCGCCCCGCGTGCTTTGGCGCCGAACCGTGGATCGGCTCGAACATGCTGACCCTGCCGGGGTGGATGTTGCCGGAAGCGGCCAGTCCCATACCGCCCTGCACCGCCGCTCCCAGATCCGTTATGATGTCGCCCATCATATTGTCGACCACGGCCACGTCGAACCACTCAGGGTTCTTCACCATCCACATGCACGCCGCGTCGATATACGCGTGATCTCGTTCGATGTCCGGGTACTCCCCACCCACCTCTTCGAACGTCCGGCTCCAGATCTCCTGCGCGGGTAGCGCGTTCTGTTTATCGATAAGCGTGAGCTTTTTGTCTTTGTTCCGTTTCCGCGCCACCTCGAATGCGTACCTGACCGCCCTCTCAACACCTTTGCGGGTCATGATCATCTCTTGAATGGCCACCTCGTCGGGAGTCCCCTTTTTGAAATGGCCGCCGATGCCCATATAGAGGCCTTCGGTGTTCTCGCGGACAAAGACCATGTCGATGTCTTCGGGTGTCTTGTTCTTGATCGGTGTGAGCGCCTCCGCATAGAGCTTGATCGGTCTCAAGTTGATGTAGAGGTCCAACGTCCATCTCACGCCGCCGACTATCGCGCGCTCGAGCACACCCACCTCGACACGCGGGTCGCCGATCGCGCCCAAGAGTATGGCGTGCATGTCGTTGAAATCGGCGAACACGCTCTCCGGCATCAGCTCGCCGGTTTTTAGATAGTGATCGGCTCCAAATGGGTAATGGGTGGTCTCAAACTCCAGTCCCTCGAGCTCTTGGATGCGTCGCAGCACCCGCAGGGTCTCATCGATGACCTCGGGCCCAACCCCGTCGCCGGGTATAACCGCAATCTGGTACATGAATATAACCTCGCCTCCCTTTTTACGCAACTTTAAGTGTTCTGTGCAATTTATTTATTCTATTGCAGTTACAACTTACAATTTTTTAGCAGCATCGCGATACCCTGACCGCCGCCAATACACGCGCTGGCGATGCCATAACGCTTGCCGGATTGGTTGAGCTCGATCGAGAGGGTCAGCAACAGGCGAGCGCCGGTGGCACCCAACGGGTGTCCCAGAGCGATGGCGCCCCCATTGGGGTTGACCCGCTCTCTATCGAGACCCAGGTCTTTCTCCACCGCCAGATACTGCGCCGCAAACGCCTCGTTGATCTCAAAGATGTCGATATCTTCGAGCTTCACCCGGGTCTTGGCAAGCAGCCCCTTGATCGCTTCTACAGGGCCGATGCCCATGATCTCGGGTGCGACACCCACCGTATGCCAACCGATGATCTCGGTCAGCGGCTGGTGCCCGTCTCGTTTGCTCGCCGACTCGTCGGCGACAACGAGGCACGCGGCACCGTCCACCATGCCACTGGCGTTACCCGCGGTGACATAACCATCTTTGCCAAAGGCCGGCACTAGTCTCGCGAGCCCTTCGAGCGTCGCGTCCTGATAGAGATGATCATCGGTATCCACGCGTAGGCTTCCCTTTCTCCCCGACACCTCCACCGGGACGATCTCTTCTGCGAAGCGGCCGCTGCGAATCGCCTCGGCGCCGCGCTGAACGCTGCGCAGTGCGAACTGGTCCTGGTCCCCTCGCGATATGTCTCGATCGATCGCGAGCTTTTCGGCCGTCTGTGCCATCAGCATGTGGCAAAACGAATCCGTAAGCGCTTCGAGAAGAGAGTCCTCCAGTCTGGCATGTCCCAAACGGATTCCCGCCCGGACGCCGCGAATCACGTGCGGGGCCTGGCTCATGCTCTCCATACCCCCGCACAAGGTGTACGACGCCCCATCGCCAATCACGTAGACACCGTCGATCACCGCCTGGATACCCGATCCGCACAACCGGTTAACCGTCAGCGCCGGAACCTCCTTGGGCACGCCTGACTTGAGACCCACGTGCCGGGCCCCATAAATGGCATCGCCGCTGGTTTGCAGCGCGTTGCCCATGACGACGTGCTCGATCTTGCTCGGCTCTACGTTGGTGCGTTCGAGGGCTGCGGTGGCGGCCAGGGCACCGAGGTCAATCGCCGACAGGCCCGCAAACTTGCCACCTCTATCGCCGGACCCGGTCTTGCCTCCGATCCACTCCGCCATGGGTGTGCGTGCGCCGCCCAGTATCACACATTTTTTCATACAAGATCTCCTTAGCTATACGCTTCGAGCCCGGTGAACGCATTGCCGATGATCAACGTGTGAATATCGTACGTGCCTTCGTAGGTATCGACCGACTCCAAATTGCACATGTGGCGCATACTTTGATACTCGCCACTGATGCCATTGGCACCAAGAATGGTTCGGCTCTCGCGCGCAATCTCCAGCGCTTTTCTTACGTTGTTCCTCTTGGCCATCGAAATCTGCGTGAAGTCGGCTTTGCCGACGTCTTTGAGACGACCAAGCTGCAGAGCCATGAGCTGGGCGAGGACGATCTCGGTTCCCATATCCGCCAGCTTCCTCTGCGTGAGCTGGTATGCCCCGATGGGCTTATCGAATTGGATCCTCTCCTTGCTGTATTCCAGCGCCTCGTGAAAACAGGCCAGGGCTGCGCCCACCGCACCCCAGGCAATGCCATAACGCGCCTGACTAAGACACATGAGCGGGCTCTTTAACCCCCCGCTGTTTGGCAACAGGTTCGCTTTGGGAATTCGGCAGTCTGTGAATACCAGTTCGCTGGTATCACTGGCGCGGAGGGAGAGCTTGTAGGGCACCTCCTTGGCCTCGAAACCGGCACGATCCTTCTCTATAATGAAACCTCGGATGTTCCCGTCAAGTTTTGCCCATACCACAGCGACATCGGCCAGCGACCCGTTGGTGATCCACATCTTGGCACCGTTAATCACGTATTGACTCCCATCCTCCACTGCCCGCGTGATCATTCCGGCCGGATTGCTCCCGTAGTCGGGCTCGGTCAGGCCAAAACAGCCGATCGACTCCGCTTTGGCCAACTTCGGCAGCCAGTGATCCTTCTGTTCGTCGCTGCCAAAGGTGTACACGGGGTACATGACCAGCGCGGATTGAACGGATGCGAAGCTGCGGAAACCTGAATCTCCCCGTTCCAGCTCCTGCATCATAAGCCCGTAGGCGACATTGTTTACCCCCGCGCATTCGTAGCCTTTGATCGTCGCGCCAAAGACGCCGAGCTCCGCGAGCGGCCGGATCAGATCCGTTGGAAACGTCCCTTTCTCGTAGTGTTCCGTGATGACGGGTAGCACCTCATCTTCGATGAAGCTGCGGACCGTATCCCGAACGAGTCGCTCGTCCTCCGATAGCTGTTCGTCGATTCGCATGAAATCCATACCCTCAAAACGTTTCATATCATCTTCCTTTGAACTCGGGCTTGCGTTTTTGTAGAAAAGCCCCCAGGCCCTCTTTCATATCTTCTGTTGCGCACAATACACCAAAGCTTGTCGCTTCCAGCCGGCAAGCGTCATCAAGATTAAGATCGTAACCGCGGTCGATCACGTCCATCGCCGCACGCAGCGCCAGGGGGCCCTTGTTCAGCAGCGTGTCGGCCACCTCTTGCGCAGCGCCCGCGAGCTCGTTTGCGGCGACCACCCGCGTCACCAGTCCTATGCGCAGCGCCTCTGCCGCGTCGATAATCTTGCCCGTCAAGACAAGATCCATGGCTACGCCCTTGCCGACCAGCCGGGACAGCCTCTGTGTGCCGGCGTATCCCGGTATGATTCCGAGATTCACCTCGGGTTGACCAAACTTGGCCTTGTCGGAAGCAATCCGAATCGAGCAGGCCATGGCCAGCTCGCACCCGCCGCCCAGCGCAAAGCCGTTGACCGCCGCGATCGAGGGCTTGCCCAGTGTTTCCAGCCTGCGAAGGACATGCTGCCCGCGCTCTGCCATGGCGCCACCGCTCAGAGGATCGTGCTCGACCAGCTCGGATATGTCCGCACCCGCGGCAAAGGCCTTCTCCCCCTGTCCGGTGAGCACGATAACCCCTACTTCGGCATCAGCGGCCGCGTCCGCGAACACCTCGTCCAGCTCCACAATGGTCTTCGCGTCAAGCGCGTTTAGCACTTGCGGACGATTCAGCGTCACGTAGGCGCAACGATCCCTCTTGTCAACCAGCACGTTTTCCAGGTTCACACTCATCCCTCCTCACGGGTCGGTCCGAAACGAGACGACGCTGTTGCGATTGTTGCGTCGCACGACGGACGGATGTCACTTTGAGTAGTCGTAAAACCCCCTGCCCACCTTCTTGCCCAAGTGCCCGGCAAGCACCATCCGCTTCATAAGCGGCGGCGCCGCGTATCGGGGGTTTTTGAACTCATCGAACATGATGTTAGCGATGTAATACGTCGTATCGATGCCCACAAAATCCAGAAGCGTCAGCGGACCCATGGGATAGCCGCAACCGAGCTGCATTGACTTATCGATGTCCTCTCGGGTGACCTGACCTTGTTCCAGCATACGCACGGCGTCGAGCAAATACGGAACCAGGAGTTTATTGACCACGAACGCAGTGGTGTCGGGGCACGTGATGGGCTGCTTGCCAAGCGACGCGACAAATTCGCGGCCTTGTGCGATGGTCTCGTCGGACGTGGCAATCGTCCGCACCACTTCGACAAGTTTCATCACGGGCACGGGATTGAAGAAGTGCAGGCCCAGTACGCGGTCCGGACGCTCGGTGACCGCTGCCAGCTCGATGACACACACCGACGAGGTATTGGTCGCCAAGAGCGCTTCCGGTCGTGTGATGCGGTCGAGTTCAGTGAAAATCCTCTTCTTCTCGTCAACATTCTCGATCACCGCCTCCACCACTAGATCACATTCGTCGACATCTTCGAGCTTGGTGGTTCCCTGCAGATTGGCCGCTATTTGTTTGGCCTGATCGGCGGTCAACTTACCCTTGTCGATGCCTTTTTGAACGCCCCTATGAATGCCATCGATACCTTTCTTGAGCAACTCGTCGCTGACCTCCACGATCATGGTCTTGTAGCCGGACTGCGCACAGACCTGAGCGATCCCAGAGCCCATCAACCCGCAGCCAACGACGCCAATGGTCTTCATCTAGACCTCCTCCTTAATGCCCCGGCATAACGAAGTCGACTCCGGGCCAGCACCCGCCTTCGTCAGATATCAACCTGTTATCCGGGTGAAGTGAAAGACTGGTTTAGCGCACCCTAGTTTCTCTCGACGAGAAGCGCCATTCCCAAACCGCCGCTCACACAGAGCGTCGCCAGCCCAAGTTCGGCACCCCGGCGGTTCATTTCGTGCAGCAGTGTGACTACGATCCGCGTCCCCGTCGCACCGATGGGGTGACCCAGACTGATCGCCCCACCCCTCACATTGACTTTTTCTTTGTCAAACCCGAGGGCCCTTTGACAGGCAAGCACCTGCACCGCGAAGGCCTCGTTGAGTTCGATGAGCGCTATATCCTCGAGACGCAGATCATTGCGCTCGAGTATTCTCTTTGTCGCGGGCACAGGTCCGATCCCCATACGCTCCGGATCCACACCCACCACCGTATGATCGCGGATATAGCCAAGGGGCTTCTTGCCCCATGCCTTCGCCCTATCTTCCGAAGTGAGGACCACCGCTGCTGCCGCGTCGGTGATGCCGCTGGCGTTCCCCGCCGTCACGCTGCCATCCCGCCTGAAGACCGGTGGCAGCTTGGCGAGGGCCTCCATGGTCACCCCGCTACGCGGATGTTCGTCCTCGGTGACCTCAACGGGTCGACCGCGATCGTCGGCTGCGGTCACCGGCAGAATCTCCTGCGCAAAAACGCCATCGCGGCGGGCGGCCTCCGCGCGATGTTGACTGATAAGCGCCCAACCATCTTGCTCCTCGCGCGGGATGCCAAACTCATCGGCCAGGACTTCCGCCGTCTCGCCCATGAGCATACCCGAAAGCGGACAGCCGAAACCGTCTTGGTACATCCCGTCTGTCAACGGAGCGTGCCCCAACCGGTATCCCAACCTGGCCCGATCCAGCAAAAACGGCACCCGCGTCATGTTTTCGGCACCACCGGCCACCACACAGGACGCGCGGCCCAACGTGATGGCATCGGCGCCGAGGGTAATGGATTTTATACCGCTGGCGCACGCCATATTCACCGTGTACGCCGGCACTTCTTTGGGTATGTCGGCGGCAAAGGCGATCTGTCGCGCCGGGTTCGGTTTTACCCCAGCCTGACGGGCGTTACCAAAAATGACTTCGTCCACGTCGCCGGCTTCTATCGCCGAAGCGTCCAAGACACCTCTCACCACCGACGTCCCCAGTTCGACGGCGGTGGTATTGCGGAACGCACCGAGGAACTTGCCGATCGGTGTTCGTTTCGCGGCGATAATGGCGACTCGACGTTTCAAAACATTCTCCACACGAATGATTTAACCATCTATATCTAAATAAGTTGCCCCGGGTGAGAGTACCCGAGAAGATGCCCGTCGTCAACCAAAAAGTCACCGCGCGGGCCTCTGGGAATCGGATTTGCATCGACCCGCTGTGAACCCCTCGACACCATCGGTAAACGGGCGAAAAGGAGGGAAGTGATGACTCGCGGACGTGGTTTTGCGGGTAGGCGCCACACAACCGGAATTCGGCCCCCCGCGCGAGTGTTCTGTCTACTGCTACTGGCGGTCTTACCCTGGACACACGCCCAGGCCAAGTCGCTGCAACCGCAGTCGTCTTCGCCGCGGTGCGCCGAGTCGCGTGCGGCGGTCAAGGCAGTTTTGACCAGTTTGGCTGCAGCGCAGATGCCCAACGGAGACATCGTTTTGTCGGGGCCCGAGCAGGCGCTCGCGTGGCATCCACTCCTGGCCACGATTGGTTTCAACCTCTATTCCCATGACCGGGACCTCTCTTTTTTGGGGGACCATCACGAGCTGTCATCGCGATACGTGAATTTCGTTCTCACGCACAGCGACCGGGACGGAGACTTCCTCATGGAGCGAACGTCGTGGCACGACCCCGGGGGCCGCGGGCTGGAGGATGTGGGCTACAACACGCTCCTGGCCCTTGATCTCTTGAATCTGTCCCGCATTTGTGCCGAGCTCGGCCGGCCGGTGGACGCCCTCTTTTGGTACCAAGGCTCACGAACCATCGAACGGCAGGTCGTTCAAAACACTTACGACAGCGGTTCGCAATTCTTCTTTGCGCATAACAACAACACAGCGCGAAGAGAGAACCTCTATTTGGGGCTATCCGCAATGCCCGCACTTTTTGAACAGCATCTCGGTGATAACCTGTCCGCGTCGATCGTTAGAAACTATCTCTTGAAGAATCAGAAGCTCGATCCCGAATCACCTCACCGCTATCTAGCCTGGTACACCACCAATGAGGATGGTGCCGATAGTCTCACAGCGTCCCATGTACTGAGATCGGCGCTTCTACTGGCAACCGTGCACCAAACTGGTTTCGAAAACGACGCGACACGCTTCGCGACGCAGATATCGCAGGTGCTCGACAAACTAAACGACTCCGGTTCGATAGACGCCGGTCTCCAAGATAAAACGCTCGTCGATTATTTCTCGTGTCTCATCAAGAGTAGCGAGTACACAACGCTGTTTCCTTTGCACCACGAGTTGGAGCTACTGGTTCGACTGGGTGGCCTGCACGGCGTGTTGCAGGAGAAACATCTGGCCGATCTAGACCACAGCGTCACCACCATTAAGCACTTTCTACACACCGAGTCATCACCCGTGGGCAACGGCAACACCTCGGGTGATGATGATGTTGAGTCCGTCGAACAAGCGATGCGCCGCATCTACTGGACGATATCATCGCTGCGCACCAAGTGGCGGACACGAAGCCTCTTCACGCCCCGGGATCGCAACCGGATTCCAGGTTTTGACATCTACGCTGCCTTCGACGAGTTACTGGAAGACGTCGTCTCCACCCTGCGCGACGTGGAGACCTCGCTGAGCACGTTGACAGCGAGAAAGCTCGGACTCGAGGTTGCAGCCACACTTGCCAACGAATCAGTGCTTCCCGGCGAGGTATTTAGAATCCGTGTCGCAGTCCGCGCTTTGGGCCAGGCTGTGGAAGTGAATTCGATTCTTCTCTATCATAACCAACGCGTGGATACTTTGTTGGCGCCGCGACACGGCTTGCGTATGCAGGCTGGTGATGCCGACAGAGAGTACTGGTTTCAGGATGAGCCCCCCACCACCCAGGGAACCCTACATGCGATGCGGTTCTCGACCGAGCTACGTCTGGCCGACGGGCGTCGACTTCTTTTCCACTTCGACCGAGGCGGATACGTGACAAACCCCATCACGTACACCGTGAACTTTCCCAACGGTACCATCTTGACGGATGGCAGCGTGCCAGTGGTGATCGAGATTGCCAAAAATGTGGACAAAAGTTACGTGGTAAACGCCGAATGGTATAGCCCGGCGGGACTGAACTTACACGAGGGCCCTTCGTTCGAACTGTTCCTGCCAGAAGATCAATCGTCGGGATCGATAAGAGCAAACGTCCTGGTACCGACACCGTGTCGTCCCGGCGCCTTTCCGTTCTTGATCAAGGTTTTCGGAAACGGCATCGATTGGGGCACTTACGCGGCCAGCATGTTCAGGCACTACCAGTGGGTTTATGTGGGGCCCTTTCCCACAAAGAACAACGCCATGGATAGGCCCTATCCACCCGAACATGGTGTCAACTTACGGGCACGTTATCCGGGCGTCATTCGACCCATCTCGTGGATGACCCTACCCAATAGCGTCTACGGCGCAAACGGTGAGATCGATTTGACATCTTTGGTGCCGCACGAGAGCGTCAGCTATTTGCACACCGTGATCCGAACAGCCCTCGAAAAGCAGACAACGATGTCCATCCTATCTCGATCACCCGCCGCCGTGTTTATAAACGGTCAAGAGGTGCTTCGTTTACAGGGACCGACGTTGGGCGCACTGCAGCAGACCACCGTCACACTGACCAGCGGCATGAACAACATATTGATCAAACTTCTCTCCGGCGAGTCAAAGAAATTGTTTTTTCAGCTGGGTAACGAAGAAGATCTTTCGTCGGACGAGTACAACAACAATCTTTGGGAACTGGTCGATGGATTCAAAGATTTCTATGAACGCAGCCAGAATCAGCAGGGTGATCAGATCCCACCTCGCGTTGTGACACTGACATATCGAAATCCTCAAGCCAATTCGGTGGCCGTCATCGGCAGTTTCAATGGATGGTCCCCCGTCAACTCGAGCATGCGCCGTGCCGGTCCGGAAAAGTGGGAGATCAGCCTGCATCTTTCGCCGGGCCGATATGCGTACCGCTTTCTCGTAGACAACAACAGCCAGATCGTCGACCCCGCTTCGTCGAGCCAAGAGCCCGATGGTTATGGCGGTATGAACTCGGTGCTGGTGGTTCGCTGAGCACCGCGCCGGTCGACAGAATCGCCTAGACCTCGGGAAATAAATCAACTACCCTCAAAGTCGATTTGCACCCCGCCGGGTCGGCGACCCTGGTCGGCGACCAGGGCACGGTTCTCGAGATCGTCATCTACAGCTTTTATTATTATCGTGGTATTCACGGCGGTGGCGTCGCGCGCGGCAATCGTGGCAACTGGTACCGGATCCACATCGGCGAGGTCAACGGCGGGAGTTCTAAGCTCCCATGATCCACAACCCGACAATGTAGATCTGGGCTTTTTTTGCGGATGTGATCATGCACAGCATCGTTGGTCTGGTTGCCTTCGCGCTGCTCGCTTGGCTGGTTGGCGAGAACCGAAAGAAGGTGGCCGCGCGAATGGTTATCACGGGCGTGGCACTGCAAGTCGTCGTGGGTGCCATCCTGCTCAAGACACCGCCCCTCAGAGACGTGTTTGCCCAGCTGAACAGGGTCGTAGAGGCTCTCGATGAGTCAACCACCGCGGGAACCACTTTTGTGTTTGGGTACCTCGGGGGGGGGCCACTACCTTTTGAAGAATCGGTGCCTAACCTCACCTACCTTTTTGCTTTTCGCGGTCTGCCCTTGATTCTTTTTATTAGCGCCCTTTCCTCGCTCTTGTTTTACTGGAAGGTCCTGCCGGCAGTTGTGAGTGCATTTTCGTGGGCCTTGCGAAAGAGCATGCGTCTTGGCGGCGCCGAAGGACTTGGGGTCTCTGCCAACATTTTTGTGGGAATGGTCGAAGCGCCTCTTCTAATCCGGCCATATATCAAAAGCATGACCCGCAGCGAACTCTTTACGCTTATGACTTGTGGCATGGCCACCATTGCCGGTACGGTCATGGTGCTGTATGCCAGTGTGCTGCGTGAAATCATCCCCAACGCCATGGGTCATATTTTGACGGCCTCGATCATCAGTGCCCCCGCGGCCATCACCATCTCCAAGATTATGATACCCGAGACGGCGTCACTGACGGCGGGTGGACTGGCGATTTCACAGGACGCCCGGTCGTCGATGGATGCCATCACGAAAGGCACGTTGCGGGGAATGAAGCTCCTGGCCAGCGTCATCGCGATGATTATCGTGCTCGTGGCGTTGGTTCATCTGGTCAACATCCTGTTGGGAATCCTGCCCGGCTGGGGTGGCGAGTCGCTTACCTTGCAAAGGATTCTGGGTTACCTGATGGCCCCCATTGTGTGGCTCATGGGCATACCGTGGCACGAATCGGTCGCTGCCGGATCGCTTATGGGCACCAAAACGGTATTGAACGAGATGATTGCCTACGTCGACATGTCCGGGCTGCCAGAAGCGGCATTGAGCCCGAAAAGCCGTGTCATCTTGCTGTATGCGATGTGCGGGTTTGCCAATCCAGGAAGCCTTGGCATCATGATCGGCGGCATGGGCGCCATGGCCCCGGAAAGGCGCGATGAAATCGTGGCGTTAGGATTCAAGTCGATTCTTGCCGGCACGTTAGCCACATGCATGACCGGCGCAATCGCCGCGATGTTTGCTTGAGAACATCGCCTGCTGCGCGCTGAGCATCTATTTCTTTACCACCTCCGCCACTCCTCCCCACGCACGGACTTCCGTTCCCTGCCCGTCGCACATCGAATAACCGATAAAATTGAGATTTTGTCCCTCGATCGTTTCGATCACCCCACCTTCAAAATCGTCGTCTGCCTTGCATTGGTATTTGACCAGCCACCTTCTCTCCCTCAAGCACTGAAACGCGATCATGAAATCTACGTCGTAACTACCCAGGCTTAGTTTAGTGATATCCGCGTGGTCGGAACCCAAGACGGTGATACCAAGAGGAACCACGAGTTTGTACTCCGCAGCCATCATCCCGAAGTCCTTGTTGAACTCGGCGAACACGTACAAATCAAAGTAATCACCAGGGGCAACCGTCTTTAGCGAATCAGTACCCTCTTGGTTGAAATACGGTCGCAAAGATGCCCCCACCAACCGTTCAAATTCTGAAAAAGGTCTTACCTCGCCCGCTTGGGTTTCCTGGGGCTGCTCGTCTTGGACAGATTGCTGCGCTTGTCCCTTGCTATCCGTTCTTGTGTTGCCCGCCTCATCTTTGCTCTTCCCACACGAACTCAAGATCAAGAGCACGATCAATAAAAGCGGAACCCTCTTCATCCTGACCCCCTTACAGAATCATCGACGCTTGTAGACACCAGCACGCAGCCATTATGGCGCAGCCAACGCGGGGTGTAAAGAGACATGCAAAAGGTTTGCCGTTTTTCAACGCCGGTTGCAGCCGCGAAGCGTCGCGCGGGCTTGTAATATCGGTTGACGCCACGTGGGCGGTTGTTTACACTTTGACTTGGCACAATATTATAACTTTCTGCCATTATTTGGGTTATACCTGTCCGATTCAGAGGGGCGATGAAATCCAGCGAAGACAAACTTCAACAGTTGCGTGAGAAACGCAAGATGGCCGAGCTCGGAGGCGGCGAGAAAAGACTAAAGAAGATTCACGATTCCGGCCGGCTCTCCGCCCGGGAGCGTATCAATCTGTTGTTCGATCCGGGCTCCTTTCAGGAAATGGGTGTCTTCGTCACGCACCGTTGTACGGATTTTGGGATGCAAGACAACAAGATACTGGGCGATGGCGTGGTCGCCGGTCACGGCAAGATCAACGGTCGCCTCACCTACGCTTTTGCCCAGGATTTTACGGTGTTTGGCGGCACTCTGGGTGAAGCCAACGCCGGTAAGATCTGTCGGCTCATGGACCTGGCGCTCGAGAACGGCGCCCCCTTGATTGGCTTGAACGATAGCGGTGGCGCTCGCATTCAGGAGGGGGTGGCGAGCCTCGGGGGATACGCCGAGATTTTTCTGCGTAATACGCTGGCGTCAGGCGTGGTCCCTCAGATATCGGCCATCATGGGACCCTGTGCCGGTGGCGCCGTCTATTCGCCGGCCATCACCGATTTTATTATCATGGTCGACCACACCAGCCACATGTTCGTTACCGGGCCAAATGTAATCAAGATGGTAACCAACGAAGAAGTCACTTTCGAGGAGCTGGGTGGAGCACGCACGCACAACAGCAAGAGCGGCGTCGCGCATTTGATGGCCAAGAACGATCAGGATTGCATCGCGCAGATCCGCCGGCTGCTGCGGTATCTACCGCAGAACAACCTCGACGAGCCGCGGAGGAGATCCAGCGAGGATGATGTCAATCGCAGCGATATGTCTCTGAATTCGATCGTGCCGGACAGCCCCAAAGAACCGTATGATATGCTCGATGTGATCAAGCGCGTTGTCGACGACGGAGACTTCTTGGAGATCCAGCCTCTCTATGCGCTAAACATTGTCGTCGGTTTTGCGCGGCTCAATGGTTGTAGTGTCGGCATAGTCGCAAACCAGCCCAAGGTCCTGGCCGGTGTTCTCGACATCAAGTCGTCGATCAAAGCGGCACGCTTCGTTCGTTTCTGCGATGCGTTCAACATCCCGATTATTACTTTCGAGGATGTGCCGGGCTTCCTACCCGGCACCGAGCAGGAGTTCGGTGGCATCATCAAGCACGGCGCCAAGCTGTTGTTTGCTTACTGCGAGGCGACGGTGCCCAAGATAACGGTGGTTACGAGAAAGGCATATGGCGGCGCCTACGATGTCATGTCGTCAAAGCACATTCGAGCAGACTACAATATCGCATGGCCGACGGCCGAGTTGGCTGTTATGGGTGCAGAGGGAGCGGTCAACATCCTGAACCGTAAAGAGCTAGAAAAGGAGGCCAGTGGTGCCGCCAGCCGCCAACAACTCATCGGTGAGTACAACGACAAATTTGCCAACCCTTACATAGCCGCCGAGCTTGGTTATATCGACGACATTATAGAGCCCAAGGAAACGCGACCCAAAATTATTGCCGCTTTGGAGAGTCTGTTGAACAAGCGGCAGAGTCTGCCACCCAAGAAACACGGCAACCTGCCACTGTAGACAGCCGCCGGAGATCGAAGGGTCGAACATGTTCAAGAAGATCCTAATCGCCAACCGCGGCGAAATAGCCATCCGTGTGATGCGAAGTTGCCGCGAGATGGGCATCGCCACCGTCGCGGTGTACTCGGACTGCGATCGTCTGGCGCTCCACGTCACTTACGCCGATGAGTCCTACCATATCGGCCCCCCACCCAGCAAAGATAGCTATCTGGCAGCGGACAAGATCATCGACGCGGCAAAAAAGAGTGGCGCTGAGGCCATTCACCCCGGCTACGGCTTTCTGGCGGAGAACGCCGATTTTGCGGCGGCGTGCGAAACGGCGGGGCTGGCGTTTATCGGCCCCCCGGCGACATCGATTCGGCAGATGGGCAACAAGCTCGATGCTCGGCGTACCATGTCCGCATCAGGCGTGACCGTGATTCCGGGCAGTGAAGGTCCCGTGGCATCGGCACCCGAGGCGGCTGGCATAGCCCGAGAGGTCGGCCTGCCGGTCATGATCAAGGCAGTGGCGGGTGGCGGCGGTAAAGGCCTGCGAGTGGTCCGCGACGCGGCGGACATCGACAAGGCTGTCGACATGACCATGGGCGAGGCTGAGAGCGCGTTTGCCGACGGTCGGATTTATGTCGAAAAATATATCGAGAATCCAAAGCACGTCGAGATCCAGGTGCTTGCGGACAAGCACGGTAGCACGCTGACGTTGGGGGAAAGAGAGTGCTCGATGCAGAGGCGCTACCAGAAGGTGATCGAAGAGGCGCCGTCCCCCAGCGTGACTGCGGAGACGCGGGCCGCGCTCAGCCAGGCCGCCAAGAAGGCGGCACAGGCCGTCGGCTATGTGGGCGCGGGGACGGTGGAATTCATCATGGCCCAGGACGGGTCATTCTACTTTCTGGAGATGAACACCCGTCTTCAGGTGGAGCACCCGGTTACAGAAGTCGTTTATGGAGTCGATCTGGTCAAGGAACAGATACGTATCGCCGCAGGTCTCAAACTGGAGCTGGAGCAGGAGAGCATTCGCCTGCGAGGACATGCACTCGAGGTCCGGATCTACGCGGAGGACCCACACGCCAATTTTATGCCTTCGACTGGCGTGATAAAACGTCTGGTCTTGCCCGAGGGTCCGGGAGTCCGCAACGAGAACGGCATCTACCCGGGTTACACGATACCCATCTATTACGACCCACTTATTGGCAAGGTCATCATCTGGGCCGAGGATCGAGGTACTGCGATCCGCAGGACGCGCAGGGCACTGCAAGAGTATCAGATCGACGGGGTGACGACCAATATCGAGTTTCTTCTGTGGGCCATCTCACAGCCGGGTTTTCTTGACGGCACCTACGATACCCACTATATCGAACGTCACTTTAAACCTGAGCTTCTTCATTCCGACACCGGTGAATTGGATCTGGCCATGATCGCGGCCAGCATTGCTGCCTACGGGCGCCTGAACCGAACCAACGTGTCCCGCGCCGAGGAAGCGCGTGATAACGTCTGGCGCCGCGTCGCCCGGATGGAAGGCCTGAGAAAACCCCGGCTGTGATCGGCGAGGTGAGCCGATGAAACTATGGGTAAGAATCGAAGCGCAAGAAAAGCTGGTTGAAGTCAGCGAGCGAGATGGGATCTACAGCGTCACGCTGGATGGTGACACGCGGCTCGTGGACTGCCGCAGCGCTGGTCACAGGGATTACCTCTCGCTTATTATCGATAACAAATCGCACCTCGTCGAATGTGCTCCAATCTCGTTCGAGGACGGTAGGTATTACGCCAATATCTCGGGTCGCCGTTATGATGTAGAGGTGTTGGACGAGCGGCTTTTCGCTACCCGGCAGGCCACAGCGGTGGTGAAGGACATGGGGCCTTATGTCATAGCCTCACCGATGCCGGGTCTTATTTTGGATGTCCGTGTGAAAATCGGCGATCCCGTCAAAGCCGGCTCCGCGGTTGTGATCATGGAGGCGATGAAGATGCAGAACGAATTAGTGAGCGAAATAGATGGGGTTGTTAAAGCGATCAATATCAAGGCCAACGATGCCGTGGAATCGCAGACCCCGCTGGTAGAGATTGAGAGAACTGAATGAGCGGTGACAAAACTCCTTCCCGGAAGTCCTCGGCCAAGAAGAAATTCGACAAAGAGACAGCGACCCGGCGCGTGCGCAAGTCCGCTTTTCGGACATCATCCGATATCGAGCTGAGCCCCATCTACACACCGCTCGATGCCGATCAGGATGAGTACATCGATCGATTGAATTTTCCCGGTTCGTATCCGTTTACACGTGGCGTCTATCCGACCATGTACCGCGGCAAACCCTGGACCATCCGGCAGTATGCGGGTTTTGGCACCGCCCGCGAGACCAACGCGCGTTTTCACTTCCTGTTGGAAAAAGGACAGAAGGGTCTATCCATAGCCTTCGATCTGCCGACGCAAATGGGCTACGACTCTGATGATCCGATGGCACAGGGCGAGGTCGGCAAGGTTGGAGTCGCCATTGATTCCATCGACGACATGCGGACTCTCTTCGAGGGGATACCGCTCGATGACATCAGCACGTCGATGACCATCAACTCGACGGCGGCGATTCTCCTGTCCCTCTACATCGCAGTCGGTGACGAACGAGGGATCGAACGTTCGAAGTTGAGCGGAACGGTCCAGAATGACATCCTCAAGGAGTACATCGCCCGTGGCACTTTTATCTTTCCTCCCGAGCCATCGATGCGGCTGGTGACCGATATGTTCGGCTGGTGCGCCGAACATCTACGCAATTGGAATCCCATCAGCATCAGCGGTTACCACATACGTGAAGCGGGCGCGACGGCGGTGCTAGAAATTGCCTTGACGCTGGCCAATGCCATCGCTTATGTCGAAGCCGGGATTCGCGCCGGGCTGCATGTCGACTCCTTCGCGCCGCGGCTTTCGTTCTTCTTCAACGTGCACAACAACTTTCTCGAAGAAGTGGCAAAATTCAGAGCGGCACGCCGTACGTGGGCTTGGATAATGAAACATCGTTTTAAGGCAAAACGTGAGGACAGTATGCGATTGCGTTTTCACGCACAAACGGCGGGAAGCACGCTTACGGCGCAGCAACCAATGAACAACGTCGTCCGCGTGGCACTGCAGGCACTCGCTGCCGTGTTGGGTGGTACTCAGTCGCTCCATACCAACAGTCTCGATGAGGCACTTGGTCTTCCCGGCAATGAGGCGGTACGGCTCGCGTTGCGTACGCAACAGATTATTCTCGAAGAAACAGGCGTTGCCGACACCATCGATCCCCTGGGTGGCAGTTACGCTATCGAAGCGCTGACCGATGAGCTCGAGGCGCGTGCGAAGAGGCTGATCGATCAAATCGACAACATGGGTGGCATGGTTCGCGCCATCGAGGCGGGCTTTCCACAACGTGAGATCGAGAAGGCGAGTTACGAATTTCAAAAGGCGCTTGAAAGCGGCCAAGAAAAGGTGGTCGGCGTAAATTCACACGTCGAGGAAACGGAGACGATAAAGGATGTATTTCGCGTGGATCCCGAGCTCGAGATGGGTCAGATCGAGTCGCTTCGCGGGCGCAGGCAGGCTCGTAAGGTCACAGCGGTCAAGTCCGCCCTGGACGCTCTCGATAACGCCGCGGCTGGCAAAGACAATCTGTTCCCGCTCATCCTCGATGCCGTAAAGAATGATGCAACCCTCGGTGAGATCTGCACTACACTTACCAAGCACTTTGGACGCTATCGAGAACAAAGACGAATGGGCTAAATCACGTGTTTGAGAAGATTGACCATATTGCGATTGCTGTCGACGACCTGGCAGCCGCGATTGACATGTACGAATCAATCTTCGGGCTCAAGGTGTGCCACCGCGAGTATGTCGAGGATTACCACGTCGAGATAGCAACCATCCACACGGGTAGCTGCGCCATCGAATTGATCGAAGGCCAAGGTGATGATTCTCCCATCCGGCGATTTGTGCAGACCCGGGGGCCGGGGATCCATCACATAGCGTTCGTGGTTGACGATATTCGGGAGAGTCTGGAGAAACTCCGCCAACAGGGCATCCGTTTGATCGACGCCACCCCGCGGCGGGGCAAGAACAACTCTCTAGTCGCGTTCATCCATCCAAAGGCCGCGCAGCGCGTGCTATACGAGCTCGTCGAACTGGGCGGATCCACAAAACAACAGCCTTGAACGGCCGAGCCGGGGTGTGTTTTCGAGCGCCCTTAGCGCGGAGCAAGCGAGGATCACCCGACCTCAGTCGGGTAGCCGAGCGCAGCGGGCGCAGGGCCGAGAAAACACATCCCGGCGCAGCCGCCACATGGCTATTTACCGTACTCGTAGAACCCGCGTCCCGTCTTGCGTCCCAGCCGACCCGCCGCCACCATCTTCTTCAAAAGTGGACAGGCGCGGTACTTCGAGTCCCCCAGGTCCCGGTGAAGAACCTCCATGATATTCAGGCATACATCGAGTCCGATGAGGTCGGCCAAGGCCAGCGGCCCCATGGGATGAGCCATCCCCAGCTTCATCACTTCGTCGATGGCCTCCTTGCTGGCCACGCCTTCCATCAGGCAGTAGACCGCCTCGTTGATCATCGGCATGAGTACACGGTTAGATACAAACCCGGGGTAGTCTTTGGCTTCGACCGGCGTCTTGCCAAGCTTCTTACACAGCTCGAAGACCGCTGCTGTCGTCGCATCATCGGTTTCGAGACCTCGAATGACCTCGACAAGCTTCATCACCGGCACCGGATTCATAAAATGCATCCCGATAAACCGCTGGGGACGTGAGATCTTCGCGGCCAGTTGCGTAATGGAAATCGATGACGTGTTGGTTCCCAAGATTGCTTCCGGCTTTGCGCAATCGGCAATCTCGGACCACACCTTCTCCTTCACCGCCACATCTTCGAAGACGGCTTCGACAACGAGTTCACTACCCTCGACGGCGTCCAAATTCGTTGCGGTGCTCAGATGGTCGAGCGCGACGGCTTTTTGCTGTGCGGTAAGAACTTCCTTGACCACCAGGCGATCCAGGCTCTTGCTGATTGCACCGACCGCTCGATCGAGCAGAGACTCGTCTACATCAAGCAAATGCACGGCAAACCCCGACTGTGCAAACACCTGTGCGATGCCTGAACCCATGGTGCCGGCGCCCACAACAGAAACGTGTCTGATATCCATCGAACCCTCAGTCCTGTTCTGTCTCGTCAGACCGTTACACTCATGGCAACCGCGTTGCCACCCCCGAGACAAAGCGTAGCCAATCCTTTGCCGCCATCGCGTCTCCTTAGCGCATGGATCAACGTCACCAACACCCTTGCTCCCGAGGCACCGATCGGATGACCCAAGGCCACCGCTCCACCGTTTACGTTAACCTTGTCGAGCGGCATCCCCAGCTCGCCCGTGACCGCGACGGCCTGGACGGCGAATGCCTCGTTCAACTCGAAAAGGTCAAAATCGTCGATTTTCTCTCCAGTGTTCTTGAACAAGTTGCCCACGGCGCGAACGGGAGCCATCATCACCCACTTGGGTTCCATACCTGCAACGGCGTACGCGTCGATCGTGGCCAGAACGGGAAGCCCCAGCTCCTTGGCCTTACCTGACGACGCGACCAGAACCGCGGCCGCCCCGTCGTTGATCGTCGAAGCGTTACCGGCGGTGACCGTGCCGTTCTTTTCAAACGCCGGCTTTAGTGAGGCGAGTCTTTCCATTGTAGTGTCTTTTCGCGGTCCCTCGTCGGCTTCGACCAGGGTGTCCCCGCGGCGCCCTTTCACGGTGATGGGGATGATCTCGTCCTTGAACAAGCCGCCTTCCTGCGCCGTCACCGCTTTTTGCTGGCTGCCCAACGCGTACTCGTCTTGTGCTTCGCGACTCACTTTGTACTTCTGCGCCACGAGCTCAGCGGTGCTGCCCATGTGAAAATCATTGTGACAATCCCAAAGACCGTCGTGCACCATGGAATCTACGACCTGCCCGTGGCCCAATCGATGTCCCGTTCTGACGCCTGGCAGCAGGTAGGGTGCCTGGCTCATACTCTCGAATCCGCCGGCCACGACCAGGTTGGCATCTCCCAACCGAATCGCCTGTGCGGCGAGCATGACCGATTTCAGACCCGAACCACAGACTTTGTTAATGGTTACGGCACCGACCTCGGGCGGCACCCCACCGGCAAGCGCCGCCTGGCGCGCCGGGTTCTGCCCCAAACCGGCCTGGAGCACATTGCCCATGATCACCTCGTCGACGTGCTTGGGGTCGCTATGAGTTCTTTCCAGAATCGCCCCAATGACTTCGGCACCCAGCTTCGGTGCCGTAATAGTGGACAACCCACCAAGAAATCTTCCAATGGGCGTACGTTGAGCTGCGACAATGACTGCCGTCTCCATGACTTCCTCCCCCGTTTATTCAGCGTTACTGAGCAAATGACGTGCGATAATCATGCGCTGGATTTCGCTCGTCCCCTCCCCAATCTCGCATATCTTTACGTCGCGGTAGAATCGCTCTACCGGATACTCCTTGGTGTAGCCATAGCCTCCGTGGATCTGTAGTGCCTTGTCACACACCCGCGTGGCCATTTCCGAGGCAAACAGCTTGGCCATCGAGGCTTCCTGAGCGAATGGTTGGCCCGCGTCCTTTAGACGGCTGGCGTGGTAAACCATGAGGCGGGACGCATGGATCTCCGTGGCCATGTTGGCGAGCATATGCTGCACTGCCTGAAAATGCGCGATAGGTTTTCCAAACTGATGGCGGTCCTTGGCGTACTGGGCGGCTTCCTCCATAGCACCTTGTGCTATACCCACGGCCATCGCTCCGATCGAGATTCGTCCACCCTCCAGCGTCTTCATAAAGGTCTTGAAACCCGAACCGCCTTCTCCAAGCAGATTCTCCTTGGGGACTTCGCACCCATCGAGAACGATCTCCGCGGTGCATGATGCCCGGCACCCAAGTTTGTTCTCGATAGTACCCACCTGAAAACCCGGAAAATCGTTCTCGAGAATAAAGGCGCTGATACCGCTTGGCCCCTCCTCGGGATTGGTCACCGCGGTGGCCACCAAGAAACGCGCGAATCCCCCGTTGGTTACGTAGATCTTGGTACCCGTAAGATAATATTTGTCTCCCTTTAACTCCGCTCGGGTTCTTATCGCCGAGGCATCGCTACCGGCGTGCGGCTCGGTGAGGCAAAACGAGCCAATCGCCTCTCCCGTCGCCAGCGGCGGCAGGTATTTCTTTTTCTGCCTTTCACTGCCCGCGAGCAGGATGGGCATCATACTGAGCGAGTTGTGAGCCGCTACCGACAGACCGCTGGACGCGTCAACACGGGAAAGCTCTTCGATCACGATCGAGTAACACACAGTATCCACGCCGGCGCCGCCGTATTCGACGGGAACCGTAAGACCCATAAAACCCATCTCCGCCATTTTCTTGAACATTTCAACCGGGTACTCGCCCTTCTCATCCATCTCCGCGGCAATCGGTTTGAGCTCGGATTCAGCAAACTTACGCGCCGTGTCGCGAATCATCTGTTGCTCGTCTGTAGTATCCAGCAGTTCCATGATCGTCCTTCCGTCTATTCGGATTTCTTTTTTGCTACCTTTTGTTTGAACAAGCCCTGAATGTAACCAACAATATCCCGAGTGTCTGTGCCTGGGCCAAATACCCGATCGACACCCATCGTCTTGAGTTTCTGGATGTCTTCATCGGGCACGATACCGCCACCAATAAGTGGCACTTTCTTGAGACCCTTGTCATCCATCATCTTTCGCACTCGCTGAAAGAGACTCATATGGGCGCCTGAGAGGATACTCAGACTGACCACATCCACATCCTCCTGGATAGCCGCTTCCAGAATCATCTCCGGGGTCTGATGAAGGCCCGTATAGATCACTTCCATTCCCGCATCGCGCAGAGCGTTGGCTACCACCTTGGCACCGCGGTCGTGACCATCCAGACCGGGCTTGGCCACGAGCACCTTGATCGGTTTGTTCATCCTTCGCTCCTCTAATGTCTCAATAACAGTGGACGATCACTGAGCACCAGGCCTGCAAGATCGTCGCCGGCCCAACACATCCTAGAAATACGCAGGCTCCCTGTACTCTCCGAAGACCTTTTTAAAAACCTCGGTCATCTCCCCCTCGGTGGCGTACGCCCTAGCACAATCGATGAGATATGGCACGACGTTCTCATCCGAGATGGCCGCCGTCTCCAGGGCCTCTAGTTTTGCACGAACTGCCCCGTTGTCCCTTTCCTCGCGGAGGCGTTTCAATGATGCGGCCTGATCGACTTCAACTTGCTCGTCGATGTAAAGAGTCGGAATATCGCTGTCTTCGTTGCCCCCCTTGCATTTGTTGACACCCACGATGATCTTGCGTTCCCTTTCCACCGCCTGCTGGTATTCCCAGGACGCCCGCCCGATCTCCCTCGCGTAGAACCCATCCTCGATCGCCGCGATGACACCACCGACATCGTCGATCTGTCTGAAGTACTCTTCCGCCTGCTCCTCCATCTTGTTGGTTTGCGCCTCGATAAAGTAACTGCCTCCCAACGGATCGATGGTGTTGATCACACCTGTCTCATACGCAATCAACTGTTGCGTACGAAGCGCGATGCGTGCCGCCTTCTCTGTGGGCAGCCCGAGTGTCTCATCCATCGAGTTCGTATGCAACGACTGGGTACCACCGAGCACCGC
>Ga0224512_10001203_pt1 | contig 25509 bp, 19 predicted proteins | sample SF_May12_sed_USG_4_FD_169103 | JGI IMG/M metagenome (GOLD analysis project Ga0224512, IMG submission 169103) | Sediment microbial communities from San Francisco Bay, California, United States - SF_May12_sed_USGS_13 | ecosystem: Environmental > Aquatic > Marine > Sediment | place: USA... | reverse complement strand
CGGCTGGCGGCGGGCGAGACGGGTATGGTGGTGCTAGAGCGCACGCCGTTCTATGCCGAATCCGGTGGCCAGGTCGGTGACCGCGGCTGGCTGGAAACCGCCGCGGCGCGTTTCGTGGTCAACGATACCCGGAAACAGGGCGGTGTGTTTGCCCATGCCGGTACGCTGGAATCCGGGAAGCTGCAGCAGGGCGAGACCGTCGAGGCGCGCGTCGACGCGGCGCGCCGCCTGGCCACGGTGCTCAATCATTCCGGCACCCATTTGCTGCACGCCGCCTTGCGTACGGTGCTGGGTGACCATGTACAGCAGAAGGGCTCGCTGGTGGAACCTGAGCGCCTGCGTTTCGATTTCACCCACTACGAGCCGGTGACGCCCGCGCAGCTGGAACAGATCGAGACGCTGGTGAACGCGCAGGTGCGGGCCAATGCCCTGGCCGAGACCCGGGTGATGTCGGTCGATGATGCCTTGTCATCGGGCGCCATGGCGCTGTTCGGCGAAAAGTACGGGGACCAGGTGCGGGTGCTGTCGATCGGCGAGTTCTCCGTCGAATTGTGCGGTGGTACCCACGTCAGGCATGCCGGTGACATCGGACTGCTGAAGATCACCGGTGAAAGTGGCATCGCCGCGGGCGTGCGGCGTATCGAGGCCGTCACCGGGGAACGCGCCCTGCAGTGGGTGAGCAGCAACGAGAAAAGCCTGCAGCGTATCGCCGAGCTGGTGAAGGGCGGTCGTGACGATATCGATGAGAAAGTGGCCCAGCTGCTGGAGAAGAACCGCCGCCTGGAGAAGGAACTGCAGCAACTCAAGGGCCGGCTGGCCAGCAGCCAGGGCAGTGACCTGGCGGCCCAGGCGGTCGAGGTCAATGGCATCAAGGTACTGGCGGCCCGGCTGGACGGTGCGGACAGCAAGGCCCTGCGCGAGACCCTTGACCAGTTGAAGAACAAGTTGGGTTCGGCGGCCGTGGTGCTGGGTACGGTCGATGGAGGCAAGGTGAGTATTGTCGCCGGGGTCACCAGGGATCAGACCGACCGCATCAAGGCCGGGGAACTGGTCAATGCGGTGGCCAGCCAGGTGGGTGGCAAGGGGGGTGGACGGCCGGACATGGCCCAGGCGGGCGGTAACCAGCCGGAGCACCTCGATGCCGCCCTGCAATCCGTCGTGGGCTGGGTGCAGGAGCGGGTCGGGAGCTGAAATCATTTCACTCACTGCCTGCTTTAGCTATATTCCTGTTCTTATATATTGTGATAGTTTTACAATAACTTGGCGCATATTTGTTAACCTGATTCTGATATGGCACTAATCGTTCAAAAATACGGCGGGACCTCGGTTGGCAGCCCCGAGCGCATCGAGCATGTCGCGGACAAGGTGCTCGGCTGGCGCAACAGGGGCAACGATGTTGTGGTGGTGGTTTCTGCCATGAGCGGCGAGACCGACCGCCTGCTGTCGCTGGCGGCCGCCGTTAGCGATAAACCGGTACCGCGTGAACTCGATGTGCTGCTCTCCACCGGGGAACAGGTCACGATTGCGTTGCTGAGCATGGCACTGGAAAAGCGCGGCTGCCCGGCACGCTCCTACACCGGGACCCAGGTGTGCATCCGCACGGACAGTGCCTATAACAAGGCACGCATTCAGGAGATCGACGACCAGCGGATTCATGCGGACCTGGTGGCCGGCAGGGTCGTGGTCGTGGCGGGATTCCAGGGCGTGGACGAGGATGGCAACATCACCACCCTTGGCCGCGGCGGATCCGATACCACGGCGGTGGCGCTGGCCGCGGCACTGAAGGCGGACGAGTGCCAGATCTATACCGACGTCGATGGCGTCTACACCACCGACCCCCGGGTCGTCCCGGAGGCGCGCCGCCTGGACCGGATCACCTTCGAGGAAATGCTGGAAATGGCCAGCCTGGGCTCCAAGGTGTTGCAGATCCGTTCCGTCAGTTTTGCCGGCCGTTACAATGTGCCACTGCGTGTATTGTCCTCGTTCGAGGAGGGCGAGGGCACGCTCATAACCTATGAGGACGAGAACATGGAACAGGCATTGATCTCAGGCATTGCCTTCAATCGTGACGAGGCCAAGCTGACCATCCTGGGTGTACCGGACCGGCCTGGCGTGGCCCACCAGCTGCTCGGTCCGATTGCCGAAGCCAATATCGAGGTGGACATGATCATTCAGAACGTGGCGCCGGACGGTGCGACGACTGACTTTACCTTCACGGTGCACCGCAATGACTACAGCCGGGCCCTGGAGATTCTGCGGCAGACGGCGAACAAGCTCGGTGCCCGCGAGGTCTCGGGGGATGACAAGATCGTGAAGATCTCGCTGGTGGGTGTGGGCATGCGCTCGCACGCGGGTATCGCCTCGACCATGTTCGGGGCATTGGCCAGGGAGGGGGTCAATATCCGCATGATCTCCACGTCCGAAATCAAGATCTCCGTGGTGGTGGATGAAAAATACCTCGAACTCGGGGTGCGTACCCTGCATGACGCCTTCAATCTGGCCCAGCCGGTATCGGTTTAGAGTCAGTCAAAATAACCTACTTTATGTGGCACTATTGATACTCTTTCTAGGAGGTTGTGCTATCCTGTGAAAAAACAAGCTAACTAGCTGCAGGGCTTCAGTATTACTCCCTGAAGTCGAAACAATAAGAACACGGCTGGGTAATCCAACATAAGCCGTGAACCCTTTGGCAGGGAACACAGAGAACAAGGAGAGGGATCAATGTTGATACTCACACGCAGGGTGGGCGAGACCTTGATGATCGGTGATGAAGTGACAGTCACCGTGCTTGGCGTCAAGGGCAACCAGGTCAGGATCGGTGTCAATGCACCCAAGGATATCGCGGTGCACCGGGAAGAGATCTACGATCGGATCAAGCAGGAACAGGGTCAGGAACCCTCCAGTAGTTCCGGTTCTTCCTGACCTGTAGTTTTCACCCGGTTTCCGGCTTTACCTCAAATAACCGCGACGGTATGCTACCTGACCTCGGGCAGTGGTCAGCGTGCCGCTTGATGCTGCCGGATAACAATGGAGAGGTGGCCGAGTGGCTGAAGGCGCGCCCCTGCTAAGGGCGTATGGGTTAATAGCCCATCGAGGGTTCGAATCCCTCCCTCTCCGCCAATTTATGTATAATCCCCATCCGATTTCAATGCGCCCGTAGCTCAGCTGGATAGAGTACCTGGCTACGAACCAGGCGGTCGGGAGTTCGAATCTCTCCGGGCGCGCCATATAAGCAAAAAAGGGGACAGTCCGCGCAGGGACAGTCCCCTTTTTTGTTTATCGGTTTACCAGAGGTTCGAACTCCCGACGTATCTACTGGGCCGAGTTCGACAAGCCGCGTCAGCGGCACAGAACGCCGGCTTACCCGGCGGCCCCGGAGGGGCGAGGGCGTAGCCCGAGTAATCTCTCCGGGCGCGCCATATAAGTAAAAAAGGGGACAGTCCAGGCAGGGAGAGTCCCCTTGAAAAGAAAACAACCAGTATTCTTTTCGCTGGTATACTGCAGTTTTGCCATGACAAGTATTACTACAATCCCTGCTGGATGGTAGGCTGGGACTCGCAGAATAAAATTCGTGGTATTTTATTCTGTCTATGTATGCTCGGGACAATGTACCAGAACTAATTTCAGAAATGACCACTAGTCAACATTAGATTATGTATTTAACTATTTGTTGCGCGACGATGTACCTCCATAAGCGCCGGTATGTCGGGCGGCTGAGCCTGTGAGGATTGCGCTTGTCCAGGATGAGATATACATGCCTTCGCTTGCAGGTGGCACGAAGGCTAATCGTTGTTTGCTGGAAGGACTGGCCCGGCACGGACATGAATGCATCGCGCTGACGCGTGCATTGACCCGCTCAGCCGACGGACCCAACACTGTGCAGCAATTTTACCGTGAGATGGAAGCACGTGCTACGAATTTTCAAGAAATCGAAGCCAATGTCTTTACCTACAAATACGATGGAGTTCAGGTCGAGGCACTGAACTTTGACGAGTCGGATGAGCGCCATGATTATCTGGTACGTCGGCTCCGCACACTGGATCCTGACTGGATCTTCGTCACGGATGACAAGCGTCGATTGATGTTGCGTGCGGCGATGGAAGCGCTACCATCCCGTGTGATTCTATTGCTGCAGACGATTGTCCAACTACCGTTTGGCCCGCTCTCGGTTGACAAAAGACCGGAATATGCGGAACTGGTAAAGTCGGCGCGTGCAATAGTGGTAATTAGCAACTTCATGAAGCGGTATATACAAGATCATGGGGGCCTGGATGCGCATCTGCTGCCGATACCGGTCTATGGGGCAGGGCCGTTTCCCGATCTGTCAGGCTTTGATCACGGATTTGTAACAATGATTAATCCCTGCGAGCTCAAGGGGGTGAGTATATTTATGGGGCTTGCGCATGAATTTCCGGATGTCGATTTCGCGGCTGTTCCGACCTGGGGTGCCGATCAGGAATTACTGGCACGCCTGCGTGAATTGCCGAATGTACGGATCCTGGATCCTGCCGACAATATCGAGGACATCCTTCGGCAAACCCGAATCCTCCTGGCGCCCTCTTTATGGCCTGAAACATTCGGTTATGTCGTACCAGAGGCGATGCTCCGCGGCATCCCCGTCCTGGCCAGCGATATTGGTGGTCTTCCTGAAGCAAAGTTGGGTGTGGATTATATCTTGCCGGTTCTGCCTGGGGAATTCCGTGAAGAGGGTTTTGTCAGTCCACCGCAGGATCTTGCCCCGTGGTCACGGGCACTTGGCGATCTATTGTCTGATAAGAAAACCTACCAGCAATGCTCACATCAATCCAGGCAGGCGGCACATGAATTTGTTGATACCGTATCAGTTTTGAGATACGAAAAGTTTTTGGCCAAACTTTCAGAGAAGCGCTGATGGTTGTGATTCTATAATTTCAGCCTGATGGGATATTTATGTGTTATCTTTCAGGTAGTTATCAAAATAACTGATCGTGTTCACCAATCCTTCCTCAAGCCGAACCATGGGCTCCCATCCCAGTACCTCCTTTGCCAGGCTGATGTCAGGGCAGCGCTGTCTGGGGTCATCGCTGGGCAGCGGGTGAAAAACCAGCTCTGACCGCGAACCTGTCATGTCGATTACTTTTTCGGCCAGTTGGCGAATTGTGAATTCACCTGGGTTGCCCATGTTCACGGGACCCGTGAATCCATCCGGAGTGTCCATCATTCTGACGAACCCGTCAATCAAGTCGTCGACATAGCAAAATGATCGTGTCTGTTCACCGTCCCCGTAGATTGTAATGGGTTCATTACTCAGCGCCTGGACAATGAAGTTTGAGATTACCCGTCCATCGTTCAACTGCATGAACGGGCCATAGGTATTGAAGATTCTCACGACCTTGATATCCAGATTGTGCTGACGATTGTAATCAAAAAAGAGTGTTTCAGCGCAGCGTTTACCCTCGTCGTAGCATGAACGTAGTCCAATCTGGTTTACGTTCCCCCAATAGCTCTCCTTCTGAGGGTGCACATCAGGATCGCCATACACCTCGCTTGTAGAAGCCTGAAGGATTCTTGCCTTGATGCGTTTTGCAAGTCCGAGCATGTTAATGGCCCCGTGTACACTTGTCTTTGTCGTTTGTACCGGGTCGTGCTGGTAGTGGATCGGACTGGCAGGGCAGGCAAGGTTATAAATTTCATCCACCTCGACATAGAGCGGGAAACAGATATCATGCCTGATGACCTCAAAATAGGGATTATCCAGCAGATCTACAATATTTTGTTTTGTTCCAGTGAAAAAATTATCAACGCAGATGACCTCATGGCCAATCTTGAGAAGATGCTGGCACAGATGCCTTCCCAGAAAGCCGGCTCCCCCTGTAACAAGTATTCTTTTCATTGAAAGTCCTCGATTACGCCCACATACAAAATATACCATTGCTAATTCGAATCTGAAGTGCAATGGTTAATGAAGTCCCGGTTTTGAAGAGGATTTCATAGGGTGTCCGAAATTTCGGCTGTTTTCCATGATGCTGATTGAGTTCGTCATGGCTTGTTTGATTTCCCGTTCTGTTTTTTCGGTCAGATCCCGATGTTTAAGTGGAAAACTGTATGAAAAGGTCGTTTGTGGTTGCCCTCATCGACAGGCTATATAATCGCGAGTCGATTGGCAACTGCGTGCGAAGCTATGCAGTTGAAAGAGTTGATGAACAGATAGTCAGGGCCCGGGGCAGGCTCTACTTAAATCTGTATCCGAGGAGGCCGAGCATTACATAATGTATTGACTGTAGACCGCGGAGAAGTGGTTTGCAAAGACCATTTATTTAGTGTAAGAAATGCCAGACCGACTTGCGCAATAGTGTTTGCATTTTTCACTGGAAATGATGTTATTCTTAAGACGAAGATGTAGTTAGTATTAATCATCTACGGTGACGCAGGTAAGGTAGTTATTAAAATATACTCAACCCTGTTGCAAAGCTCGGGCGGTTGATATGTCTACAGAGCCTTTCGATGGTCTGTGCTACTCGAATTCAGTTCTTTCTGATGAAGGCTGAGTGCGACATGGTTGCTGTGGGCCGAAACGCTGGAACTGATCGGCAATACGCGCTGGCTTATCACCAATTCTACTGTTCGGTAGGCTGGGATCCCAGCTGGGAGAACGTAGGAATAATGTTGGTGATTTTCTGCCGACCTGGGATGTTCGATGGCCTCGAGTCAAGTGCGTTTATACTTACTATATTCAACCCTATGACTATGATTAATACGATGGACAAAATTCTCGTGAAGGGTGTTGCGGACAAACGACAATACTAATCACCTGGTTCAAATGTCTTTTATCACAACTCAATAATGAATCGCGGGTTTGATCGACGAAACAGGTAACTGCAGTTGGATTGTGAATCTGGATCTCGTTGGTTGCCAGGGTTGCGCCTGCAGGAGAAAACCACTTGATTAAGAGCCACATAGCGGACGTTAAGCAGAACGTCAAAATGCGCTGTAATAAATACCTTACCTATGACTATCCGCAAACTGCACAGCAGCGGCTACTTGATCTTGCCCGGTATGCTGGAGCTGATGTGGCGATGGATAGCGGAGGGAAGGGCGAACTGGTCGAGAAACTCGAACATCGGCTAATCAAGCTCCTTGACAAGGAAGCCGTAGTTTTTATGCCCAGTGGCAGAATGGCGCAGTTGATAGCGCTCAAACTCTGGTGTAACCGCTGTGGTATCCCCAGAATCGCAGTTCATCCGAGAAGCCATATTGAGGAACGGGAACAGAAAGCATACCAGGAGATCTATGGTCTCAAGGTGACCTGGATTGGTAGCTATGATCGGCGCACCGGGCTGGAAGATCTGTCGGCGATGGCCGAGCCTGTGGGTGCCATCGCGCTCGAGATTCCGTTGCGTCCTCTGGGCTGTATATTACCGCCGTGGGACGAACTGAAGGCTATGTCAGAATGGGCACGAAGCCGCAAGATCCCATTTCATGCCGATGCCGCGCGACTGTGGGAAATCGCACCTTACTATGAACGCACCTATGCCGAAATAGCGGCGCTGTTCGATACCCTTTACATGTCGTTTTACAAGGGGCTTGGTGGAATCGCGGGGTCCGCCCTTGCGGGTCCTGCGGATTTGATCAACGAGGCAAAATATTTTCAGCAACGGATGGGTGGCCGGCTCAATAAGCAATTCCCGATGCTGATTGACGCCCTGCGCGGACTGGAAACACGCTTGCCACTGATGCCGGTTTTTTACGAGAAAACCAAAGAACTGGCGGCTGCCATTGCAGCGCTGCCGGGAGTTCTGGTAACACCCAACCCACCACATGCAAACGCGATGATCATTGCATTTCCGGGTGAGCAGGACAGCCTGGTAGATGCGGCGATCGAAGTGGCTGAACAAACTGGCCTGTGGTTGTACGATCTCCCCTTGATCTCCCCCATTCAGGGGATCGTCATGTTTGAAATTACCATCCGCGAAGCAGGACTTGATGTATCGGTGGAAGAGGCGGTTCAAGCCATATCTTTGCTGCGTGAACTGTTAGTTGCCGGTTGAGGCAGGATTCGTAATGCAACATATGGAACAGCTATGCTGGACTGTCAATGCTGGACTGCTTAGAATCTAGCCATGGCAAGTCTCCTAAGGTCGTCACAATACTATGATGTCGCCTCACTCGCGGCCGACGTCGATGCTGCCCGTCGAATACTTGATTTCGGAACAGGTACCTACGAGCACAGCATTTCTCTCCCTGCCGAGGGCGACATCAATGTCGAGCACAGGGCACATAAGAACAACAATCCCTATGCCGGAGCTCTGGGGTTCTGCCCGATGTTCGCGGAGATCTTCAACAGCTTTCAGGCAGACAAAGCAGGCTACCGTCTGTTGCGCCGCAAGGCGGGAACCGCTTATTCACTACATGATGACAAGGACGTGGATGACGCATTAGTCCGCATGCAGATGCCCGTTGTGACGAACAGGAGTGCCGTGCTTCTGGTGCAGAAGCACGGTACGGATCTGGAGCCAATTGCGCGCCGCGTCGATGAATTCACCCATGATGACGGTAAGCCGATCATATTCGATTACCCGCGTCTTGCCCGTGACTTCGGCGAGTGGTTTGATGCGTTCCTGCTGGAGCCGGGTTACTTCCATCTTATCGACACAACCCGGGTACACACACTGATCAATGCCGGTGACTCCGAGCGTATCACCCTGTGCATTGATATGTTGCGGAATGAATTCCTGGATGGTTGGCTCTCAGAGCATATGAGTCAGCAAGTCCCGGCCCTGCCTGCCGATAGCTGGCCGAACGGTACCTGGGAATGGAGCGCACTAAGGCACGGCCTGTTGACGCATCCGCGCGTGCTTGTGGCCTGAGCCGTCAGTCAATCAGAAAAACATCACGGGTGCAGCGGAACGGTCATACGGCTCGAGCGGTCAGCCGAGACTTCATCGTCGTTTCATTTGCTTTCTTAATCTGAGGTTTCCCTGGCAAGTATCAGTGCAGAAGCGCATGACGATCCGGTGAGGAACCGGCCACTGGTGCAAACGCGTTGAACCCTCCGGACTATGGCCGTACACTTTAACTCACGCGAAAGAATCAGAAGTCACCGGAATGTGTGGAATTGCAGGAATTGTAGGTGAGGTAACGCCCAGGCTAGCTGCAGCGAGTTACATGATGCTGAACCGTCTGGAGCACCGGGGTCCCGATGATCACGGCTGGCTAGCATACTCGAGAAACGGGCTTAACAAGGGGAAAGGTAAGCCGCCGGGTGATCCGGCAGAAGTAGTGCTGCTGCACCGCCGGCTGTCCATTCTGGATCTCTCCGAGGGCGGCCACCAGCCCATGACATCCGGGGATGGTAGATATCACATCGTCTTCAACGGTGAAATCTACAACTATGTCGAACTGCGGAACGAGCTGAAGCAAGCCGGCTTCTCCTTCCATACGGAATCGGATACCGAAGTTCTGCTGGCTGCTTTCGAACACTGGGGGCCTGTCTGCCTACAACGTCTGATTGGTATGTTCGCATTCGTCATACTGGACAGCGAAAAACGAAAGCTGTTACTCGCGCGCGATTTCTTCGGCATAAAGCCGCTGTACTATACAAAAACACCTTCCAGTCTCGCGTTCGCGTCGGAAATAAAGGTACTTCTCGAACTCCCGGATATCGCGCATCATGTCAACCCGCAGGGTGTCTTTCATTACATGCGGACAGGTCTGACGGACTTTAGCGAAGAGACACTCTTCAGAGATATACAGCAGTTGCCGCCGGCCCACTATATGGAAGTCAGTCTCGACGAAAGCCGTCCACTACAGCCAATTTCGTACTGGAGCATAGATGTCAACGATATTGAGGACCTTACGTTCGAGGAAGCCACACGGGAGTTGCGTCAACTTTTCTTCGAAAGCATTCAACTTCATATGCGCAGTCACGTGACTGTGGGTGCGTCCTTGTCCGGGGGGATAGATTCAACGGCAATTACCATGGCAATGCACCACCTGGGGCATGGCAAGCAAGCACTGCATACCTTCAGTTACATAACGGATGACAAGGCAACCAGTGATGAACACTGGATCGATCTCGTTTCATCCGCCACTTCTGCTACGGTTCACAAGATTCGTTCCACCCCTGACGGTTTTGCGAGGGATATGGATGAATTCATCCTGGCACAGGATGAACCAGTCGGAGGTCCGAGCGTCTATGCCCAGTACCTCGTATACCGCAAGGCACGGCAGGCTGGCGTGAAGGTTGTCATGGACGGGCAGGGGGCGGACGAGATATTTGCAGGGTACAACGAGTTCCTGGTTACCAGGTTCCTGTCATTGTGCCGGAGCCTGCATCTCCCGCAAGCATTCAGGTTCTACCGACATGCATTGGAAAACCAGCCCAATCTCGGCAAAAGTATGCGGAGAATTGGAACCCGCATGCTGCCGCGCCGATTCCAGGCCAGGGTACGACGGGAGCTTGATGTGCTCGATCCTGCGTGGTTCGATCAGCGGGATATCGATATCGGTAGACCGCCGTGGGCAGCTTCCACCGCCTACAGCACACGTACGTTGCTGCACGAATTGTTGACCCGTACCCAAAACCCGATGCAGTTACGCTACGGGGACCGCAATGCAATGGCCTTTGGCGTCGAAAACCGGGTGCCGTTTCTCACACCCCAGATCGTGGAGTTCATTTTCCGCCTGCCGGAGGAACATCTGATCAGTACTGGCGGTACCCGAAAATACTTGCTGCGCGCCGCTTTGCGTGGAATTGTTCCTGATGCCGTGCTGGATCGCAAAGACAAGCTTGGTTTCCAGAAACCGCATCGAAGTTCCATGATAGGACTGCGGCCATATGTGGAGCAGGTACTGGCTAATGACGCATCGGGCAGGGTAAGCGCCCTGAATTTCAGAAAGGTCAAGCAGCAGTGGGCGGATGTGCTAAGCGATAAATGCCCATTCGATTACAGGGCATGGCGATGGATCAATCTGATTCGCTGGGCCGAGCTCACCAACACACGGTTTGACTGATCCTAACCTCCTGGCCGGATGGTCGGAACAGGAAGCAAGGGAAACTTGCAGCGAGACGGCGGTAACCTGGACACGGTCGTCATCCTATGCCGGCCCTTCGGATTCCACTTCGAACATACCGTCGTTCTCAAGTGAACGGATCACACCAACATCACGCTCGATCGACTGGATGTCTTCGTCGATTAATGTGACCACGCCGGCCACGCGCTTGAGCATATCTCCCGGCTGCGCGCCCATGGAGATAGAATGCAGTGTGTGCAGTTGGCGTATCTCATGAAGGCCACGGACGCGGATCAGGCGCCCCCGTCGGTGTGGCGCCAGGAACAGGTTGACGGCGCGCCTTTGCAGGCTCGGCTTCTCATCCAGCGTCGCCAGAAACCGTTCCGGTTCGAGCAGGATACTGACGGTTTCGTCGACCTGGTTGATCCCCCCGCAGATACCGCTCAGCAGCGCACCGATGCCGCCTGACAGACGGGCGGCGGCTTCCACCAGGACCGGTTTCTCGTCTACCCACATCACTTCACATTGAGCCGGACCGAAATCGATGCCGAGGGCATCGAGCACCTTAAAAGTATAGGACTGCAGCGCTTCCTGCCGCTCTCCGGCATACGGCATCAATGTCATTGCATCATAGGAGACGAACTCGCCGGCCTCGCGTACTGGCGGGCGGCTGTACTTCCAGATAGCGGCTGTTTTTCTGCAGCCGTTAAGGCTAACCGTGTCAACGATGTATTCGGTGCCGGAAAGGAACTCCTGGGCAAGCACGGCGTGGTTCCGGCAGCCAAGCACATTGGTTTCGGACAGGATCCTGTTGGCGGCCACGCGTACCTCGTCGGTGGAACGGCAGAAAGCAACACTGTCGGAGGCAACGCTCCTGGGCGGCTTCACGATAACCGGCCAATCCAGTGCGCGTTCCGTCCAGTCGACGATTTCCCCGACATCACTCGAAAGGAACTGCACCGCAGTGCGCAGACCCCGGGCCCGAACGGCTTCCGCCATCAGATACTTGTCCCGCCTTGCTGTGCGCAGCGCCGCCCCGTTGCCGGGTATTCCCAGATCATTAGCCAGCTGTTCTGCAAGTTCGACGCCGGATTCGCTGCCAGGCATCACGAAAGCCGGTTGGTTACGCATCACCGCGTTCAGAGTCCGCCCATAGTCCCTGTCGTGCCGGATAATGCTCCTGAACACCGCCGGATTGAAGCGCGACCTCATCGCGTTCGGGATCGATTGTGAACTTTCAACCGCTATGCATTTCACACCGCGGGCCCTTAGTGTCTCGGCAAGCATGGCGCCCGCGGAATACGGGTCAACGATGACGATGCAGATATCGCGCCGCATGGTTCAAGGTGAATCGTGCCGTAGATGAAGGATGCGGTGATGAAAGTGATCGCAGATGACGACTTCGTCCTCACCGATCAGCCGTACCCAGCGGGGCTGGTTCAACAGTGGCTGCAGTGAATCCGGAATCGTGGACAATTCCCAGAGAAAGTCCCCTTCCAGGGTAGCTGCCAGGATGCGGTTATGACCGGTATCGGCGATCACCATCGTGCCGCTTGATGTCACTTCCACGTAGCGCGGGTAGTGCAGCCTGTATTGGACTGCGCCGTCCACGATGCAGTCGAATTCATGCACAATGGCCCCGGTAGAGTCCACCACAACGATGCGGCTGTGCCCGGTATCGGTAATGATGATTCCTGCGTCCTTCAGTCCCTGGGCGCTATGGGGGTCCTTAAGGATGTCGGTCCCTTTCCCGCCGACAGCCTGGAAGACCCTCCCGGACCAGTCCGTGACGACGACCAGATCCTGCGATGAATCGGTGATTAGCAGTCTGCCGTCCGCAAGCATGCGCACGTCGTGAGGGTCCTGAAGCTCCTGCCGACCATCCAGGTCTACGTTGGTCAGCTGGTTAAGGATATGGCCGTCGGCGGACACCTCCAAGACGCGCTGGTTCCTTGCGTCGGCGATCAGTAGTGAGCCGGAAGGCAGCATGCGTGCGCAGCGTGGCCAGAACAGCCCCGGTTCGCCTTTGAAAGGCATCTCCCTGACGTGTGCGTCCATGAGTTCGATGATGCGGTCGTGGGCAGTATCTGCGATCAGGTATCCGCCGGAACCGTTTACATCCACCGAACGCGGATAGGAAAGCAGACGCCGTGATACGACAGGGGCTCCATAATTCCAGACGATATAGCCCTGCGTGTCCAGTTCAATTACCCGTTTGTTACCAGTATCACAGACCAGGTAATTACCGCTGTCCAGTAGAGCGGCATACGCTGGATCACGAAAAGTCCCATCATGGTGCACCATTTGACAATCAGCCCTCATGGAATCGAGCAGTAGTACCCGATGATTACGGGTATCGGCAATTACGCTACTTCCGTCCTGTGCACGCCTGAAGGAACTGGGACTTGAAAGGTGATCGATGTCTCTTGCAGGATGCTTTGTTTCCCCATATTGCCAGACGATGTTCCCGGCACGGTCGACCTCCACCGCCACGTGTAGCATGGAATCGGCCATCAGCACGGTGTTCGATGGGGTGAGTTGGACGCTCGTGACAATACCCAGATTCCTGCCATTGGCGGGAAGTGACCAGAGCAGCCGTCCGTCTGGATCAATTTCGATGATATCCAGGTCGTAAGCCCGGTTAACGAAAACGATCAGAAAGGTTTCATTGCTGGTCCATGTGACTGACCAGGGCAGGCGCTTGCTGAAGGTGGCCAGGCGCATACGGTCGGTAACCTCACCATCTGGCGATACGATCAGCAATTCCCAGTTAGTGCGACGCAGAATCGCCATGCGGCCATTGTCCATCAGGCAGCCGTAACCGTCTTCTATACCGTTGGCCAACGAGTCATACAGGATGTTGTGATCCACATCTACACGGATTGTCCTGCAGCCAAAACCATAGGGAACGAGTTTTTCCCTTCCCAGTTCGTCTACGATCAGGTAGGAGCCGTCATCAGACTGGATGGCGAATACCGGATGACGCAGCGGGCTTCTCTGGCCCGTGCCTGCGGGAACCTCGGTGCTCAGGCCGATACCGGCCTCCTTGATTAACGACCAAGCCATTTTTTGCGTCTTGTAAGATTCAGACTAACACACTGTAACAATACCGTAAAATGGCCTGCTCCGCGAGAAGCGTCAAGGAATTATAAGTCTGTATCAGTATTTTCCTGCACAGGTATCGAAGCCTGTCTGGCTGAGCGGGCAAGATACTTGATATCGTCCGATTCGGGGTAGGATGGGAAACAGATGTCATGCCTGATAACCTTAGAAGCAGGCTTGCCGATCAGATCTGCCATTGTACTTTTCCGAAATATAGAAATCGTCACGTAGATGGCTTCGTGCTCCTCGCGTAGATGACGGCCCCGTTTAATAGATGGTGGTGTCGCTAGACCACCGTTCCCTAAAAAGCTCCCGTTCTTCCCTGGAGTAGAAGTGCCTGGCAAATTTTGAGTCATACATCTGTTCGAGCAGGTCCGGTGGAATCTTGATGCGCTGCTTGAACTGTGTATACTGACTGGCATAGCTCTTTTCACTCGAGACATTGCTGCGCACGATTTCGAACTCATCGAGGCCGATGAAGTCTGCAATGGCCTGCGCCTTTGCCCGATCATCCAGGTCGCATCTGAGAATCAAGAGACTGACATTTGCCTGGGAAATGCTGGTGTAGCCCATTTCGATCGGAAAAGGGTGCTTGAAAATATCGATGTCGAAGTGGGTTTTAACTTCTGCATCCAGCCAGGTCAAAGGTCTCGAGTGCATGTACTTCTCGATAAAGACGTCAATCAGTTCATCGGTGTCGCATTCTATCGGATCGACATCCGGACCCAGGTACTGGCCCAGCACCTGGAAGAACATGGAGATATTGTTTGCGACCGGTTCGCGTACCAGAGTGATTACTTTCAACCGGCGTTTCGGTTGAACGTAGCGCCTATAAATCATTTCCGCATAGAATTTCTCCCGGAACCGTCGAACCATCCGTTGACGCAGGGAAAACTGTTGATAGACGTGTTTTTCATGCGCGATCTCATGAGCCAGCATGTCCCGGTATGCCGGCTCGATTGCGATCCGGTTCGGGTTGCGATTTCTGATTGGAAAGTACTCGTGGCTCATCAACACCAGGCGTGTACGGGGGTCCTGACAGCGAAATAACGAGTTGCGTATGGAAGATGAACCTACCTTTCCCATCTGATAGATGAGAATCGGGTCGCCCCAATTGATCCAAGGGGCGATGGTTACCGCAAAATATTCATAAACCTGCCGGCTTATCCATCTTTTATTCAAGTGCATGGTGGTTTCCGGGTGGAATATGTTTATGAAACGCTAGCTTGCCTTTCTGCACAGGGCTTGAAATAAATAACGTAGTCCGTATCTTTATTCACTGGTTGCTTTATTTCGTAACTGTGGCTCATATCAGAGTATCCTGACTCCTGGAGTTGACAGCGATTACCTATGTTCTGTCGGTGCCTGTTAATCGTGGGAAACTTTTCTGGATTTAGGAAAGTATGCATGGAACCCTGCGTCTGCTGTGAATCTTGAATCACGATGCAAGTGTCTCTTACGAAGTGCATGGCATCGATATGCATCGTGTCAGGGGTATATCGATAGCCAGAGCGATGTCTGCATCTACAGGAAAGCTTCATTGATAAAACGATAATACGTGCAGCTGCCTTAGTATATGGATCAGGCTTGGCTGGCAGAAATTGGTGGCCAGGTCAGCCGTACTCATCGGCAGAAAAATTTGCCATACAGGATAGTTGGCATAAGTATTGAAGCCTGATAGCATTAATAATATTGTGACCAGTTGATTACATCAAGAATTATGGTGAGACCCACAAGAAGAGGTCATGATAGTTGGAAAATACATAATCATTACAATAGGATGAAGCGGCTACATTACTTGTGCGCAATGCCAGGGTCAATCTACTCAATAGCTTGTTACTAGCCGGTAAGCAGAATAAACCTGCACCGCCTTGTGCCTGGCGCCATGAATGTCTCCAGCGTCGCAGCTAGCGCTGTGTTGCGCACCCGGAGGCCCCTGGGTGGGCGTTCAAACGGGTATCACGAGTTTTTTCATGGGGGATCGATTACTCATGATATCCCTTCATCCGAACCTTTTTTTGAGGAAATGGCAGATGATGCCCATCATGGCGCTCAAAGGTTGCGGGGTAGATTATGGAAGACTGAATTTATCAGTATTCAGCCATCTGACTCTGGTTTGCATTGAATGGAGGTGAAACATGCAACATCAGGAAGCAATGCGACAAGAACAATTACAAAAAACCATGCAAGACGAAAACAGCCAGTTTGTCCGACACCGCGGACCGGTAACCTGTGTAGCGGGAATTCCTAATCGTAATGCCGCTGTTACCTCCGGTTACGACGGTGCGGTAGGGTACGCCAATCTCGATACGGGTACTCTGGAATTGATGGGATATCATGACCATCTCACCAACAAGATCACCGTAAACGACGCCGGTACCAAGGCAGCCTCGTGCTCTTCGGATTACACAGTCTATATCTGGGATCTGGCGTCACAGCAGATCGAGCGCATTCTGAAAGGCCATAGCGATGATGTCGAGGATTTCGTCTTTATCGATGACAGCCGCGGTGTATCCGTATCGCGCGACTGGCGGATTATTGTGTGGAATCTGTTCACTGGTGCCGCCATACACATCATCGAGGGACATGACAAGGATGTACTGTCGGTAGCTGTGGACAACGACCGCATTTATACATCGGGTGATGATATGACGCTGCGGGTCTGGGACCTGGAAACAGGCAAGCCGATCCGCATGTGGGGTCCGTTCGAGGATGAAACTGACAGCTGTGCGATCGACCCCGGGCACGGCCGCGCAATACTGGGCTGCGATGACGGTATCGTGCGTGTATTTGATATCGAAACCGGAGACCCGGTCGCGGAGATAGAGGCCCATTCGTCGGGTATCAAGAGGGTTACGGCATCTCCCGTAACCGGCGACATCTTGTCGGCGGCCTACGATCAGCGCATCCTGGTATGGGATGCAAACGACATGAGTTTAAAGCTGACCCTTGAATTCCGGCCTTCGATCTGGGAGCGCTCTTTCAACTGGACGTCTGACGGCACGCGGATCCTCGCCGGGACATTCGACGGCACCGTGCTCGTCTGGGACGCTGCCACCGGCCAATGCCTGGGCGAGGTTGGTGAGCGGGGCAAGGGCAATGCATGTTTCAATGACGTAAGTGGAACCGACACCGGTGACATTCTGACCGTGAGTGACGACGGCTTGCTACGTCTGGGTCGACTGACGCCCTCGGAGGCAACATGGATTGCGGAAATCGAGCCGAGGTCCGGCCGAATACTCGCCAACGCGATCACCATTGATGCGGAATACGCGATGGCGGTGAGTGGCACTCACAACCAGGCGCTGCACCTGTTCGACTTTGACGGCCAGTCCCTCAACGGGGAGATCGAGGTGCTGCTCGGGGAGGGTCCCATCAACTGCGTGCGCATTTCCCACCACGAAGGTCATGAACGGGAGTGTTTTGCGGCCTGCTACAGCGGTGCTGTCGTGCGTGTCAGCCGGCAAGGTGAAATCCTGGGCAGCTTTGCCGCCAATGACGGAGCAGTCAAGGCATTACGCCTCCATCCGAGCAAGAAGATCGGTGTCAGCTGTAGCGCAGACAATAGCCTGCATTCGTGGGACTTTGACGGGAACCGCTTGCTTAGTTTCCTGGGACACATGGCGATTGTCGACGATGTCGATATCGATCCGACCGGCACCATGATTGCCAGTGTTTCCAGGGACTTCACCATGAAGGTCTACCGCCTGGATGACGGCAGCATGGTCGGGTCCTATTCCCTTGGGCGCCGCTCACCCAAGGCGGTGTGCTTTGTAGACAAGGACACGGTCATCGTAACGAACTACTGGGGGTCGTTGCTGCGTATCGATGTGACCAGCGGCGATACGCTGGTCCGGCATATCGCCAAGAACGGCATTAGCGCCCTGGTCCGGTGTGGTAACTACCTGGTGGCATCGTCCTATGACGGCGCGCTGTACCTTGTAGACCCAGTGACCCTGGAGCCTGTCAACACGCTGCGCAGCATGACTCAGCGTCTCAGGCCAAGCGCCCTGATCTGATCCTTGCCCGGGTCCGGATGATGCAGCCAGCAATAGCTATAGCGTATGGTTACAGGTACAAGGTTCATCATTCTGGCGGCCCCGAGAACGGGAAGCAACCTGTTGTGTACCCTGCTAAATTCTCACCCGGAAGTGCTATGTCACCACGAACTTTTCAACCCGGAGGGAATCTTTTATGCACTGGATTGTCGTGCCGGATCTCTCCGTCTCGGCAGCATGGCAGAACGCGACCGGGAGCCGTTCGCATTTCTGCAACGTGTATGGGAAATCACAAAGGGCGCATCCAGTGTCGGTTTCAAGATGACCCGGGGACAGAACGAAACCGTTATGCAGAGTCTGATCGAGGATCCCGGGATATTGAAAATAATCCTGTATCGGAAAAACCGACTCAAGACCTTTGTGTCCGAACTGGTTGCCAGACAATTGAATCAATGGGAGGTATATGCTGAAGATGAACTCGCGACCGATACGCCCAAACTGCATGTTGATGTCGAATCGTTGAAGGCACATTGTGATCTAAATGAAGGATTCTATGCGGGTATTCAGCAGTTATTGCAGACGAAGCAGCAGCCCTTTATTGAAATGGTCTACGAGAATATCTTCACCAGATCCGAGCATATTCGGTTGCTGGAGTTTCTGGGAGTAGCGGCAACACAGGTGAGGCTTGCACACTCCAGCATCAAGCAGAATGACAGTGATTTACACAGCCTCATTGAAAATTATCAGGAACTCGAACTGGCGCTTGAAGGTAGCGAGTACCTGGCGGAGTTATACGATTGCGAAAATTAGCAGTCTGTTGAAACGGCGCCTCCGAGAGTGTCTTGGCTGGCGTTTTGGTCTGATAATAATCGAGAAAAAATATGTCTTTGAATACACTACTCAATAAGGATTTTATTACCTCGATGCTGACAGTCGATGATCCATGGTGCTCAAGTCATGGTTCGGACAACGGTTCCGAGGATCTGAGTGCGGGAATGCTTTACTACGCACTTGCATATGCTACCAAGGCGCGTACCTGTGTCTGCCTGGGATCAGGTGGCGGATTCGTGCCGCGTCTGATGCGTCAGGCGCAGCGGGACCTGAACATTGAAGGCGGACGGACCTTCCTCGTTGACGGGGCCCAGAGCGTGTCCACAGAGCGCAAGGAAGTCTGGGGTACTCCCTACTGGATTAACGAGGATTCCACCTTCCGTAACAATTATCCGGAAGTCGAGATTGTGCTGAAGCTCACCGAGGATGCATTTAACGAAGTATTCGTGCCCGGCAATATCAGCATCGATTACCTGCACATCGATGCGGATCATCACTATGACGGGGCGAAGCGGGACTGGGATTTGTACCGCACACTGGTGCCCGATAATGGTGTGATTACATTGCATGACACGACAAATTACCGTGATCCCTGTGGCGTACCACAGCTGGTGGATGAGATCCGGGAAAGCGGAAAGTACGATATCATCAACTTCCCGCTTGCCTATGGTACGGCAATTGTAAGAAAGATTCTGACTGTCGATGAAAATATTGCCGCCTCAAAAGCAAGTCGATCTTCTGCCCCCGGGCCGGATAAGCATCGCTAACTGGCTATTCATCGAAACATTCGCTGCAGGGCTCTTGCGGAACAACATCCCAGTGATCTGTATATCACATCGTGTCGAATAATTTGCTATCCCTCTGAGTTTCCAATGGGGTAATAGTGACAACCAGCAGACAGTCTATAGATACATTGAGGACGTCGAAGCGAATTCTGGTGCTTGGACCTTGCGGTTCCGGCAAGACCTGGCTCACTCGTCAGTTAAGTCGAATCCTTGATATACCGGCGGTACATCTCGATGCCTGTTTCTGGCGCCCGGGCTGGATCAGTACGCCACAGCCGGAATGGCGGCGCGTAGTGAGTTCCTTGATCAGGCAGGAAAGCTGGATTATGGATGGGACGTACGAATCAACCCTGGATCTGAGGATCCCGGCAGCCGATGCGATCATTGTGGTGGACCGCCCGCGCTGGTCCTGCCTGTGGGGTGTGGTTCGAAGGAGCATCTTTTATCGACGCAAGCCGCGACCTGATGCGCCATCAGGCCAGCCCATCGACATAGCGTACTTGAGGTATATATGGAAATACCCTGCAGAAACGGACGTGCTGGTAAATGAGCTGATCGATGAATTTGGCCGGTATACTTCTGTCATCAGGCTGGAGAACCGGAATGGTATCGAGACATTCATTTCATCCCTGCGGTCCGGTGCAATCGAGTAGCGGCATTCATCGCCTTCATGGCACCTCTCCGGTTTTAAAAATGGCATTGCGGGAAAGCACGCGGAGCGTACATCCACTCACAAGCAGGCAGGTCAGATTATCTTGTGGCTTTCTGCAAGGCAGCGATCCCTCAGGACCTGGTTCCTCAATTGCGCAAGCAGGTTATTATAATAGCTGTACGCAAATTTGAATGCATGGTCAAACCCCGAGCATACCGATTGCCCATGTTCCCGCTAGTCGTGTACCAGATAGGCAGGGATGGCTGCGACATGTCGGCTGAAAACTGCTGGCAAACCGGAAGGAAGCACAGGTGAGTACGTTTTTGGTACGGGCAATCAGCAGGGGGAGTGCGTGGATTGAGTCTCGTGAAGTTGCACGTGACAGCCATTTTTGGGGTGGACTCTCCCAAGATGCGTGGTTTATGCTTCGTATACGCAAGAATACAAGATATCGCGATAAACTTGCAAAGTTTGTGGTAAGGAGAAAATACCCTTGGTAGATTCACATCCCCGCTTGCCGCCAGGAGAGAAGGATTTCAGCTATGATCTCGACTCCGTCCTGGGTTCGAAAAGTCACATTCACATGGACGGCGCCAAACCTATCGATCGCCTGCAGCGCTATGAGCGTGTCTTGCAGACCAAGATAGGACGGACACCCTTCGACTTCAGCGGCAAGCATGTTTTCGAACTGGGGAGCGGGCCCTTGCTGGGTTGGGCGCCGATTGCCGTTTACCTCGGGGCATCCAGCTATGTCTGCGTGGAACCCCAGTTTCACCCGGAGGTGCTTGACAGTAAAGAAATCTGGACGCGTTTTTTCCTGCCGATGCACAAGCAGTTGGAAGCACTGTTCGATTATAACATTTCTTTCATGGAATTTAATGAACGGATCCGTACCCGTATACAGGTCCACACACGTACCATCGAAGAATGTAGACTGCCACGCTGCTTCGCGGACATCGCCATATCTAATAATGTACTTCAGCATGTTCTTCCGCTCGAACAGACGATCCGGGAAATCCAGGCTATCTCCAAGCCGCTCTGCCGGCAGTTCCATAATGTCAATTTCACAGACCATGTAAGCCCGCCTGATAAACCTTTCCAGGATCTGTACCGCCGGTCCGCGGAGGAGTATTTTAGCCAAGATTCATTACTCAATCTTAAGCGTCCGTCCGACATCCTGGCTATGTTCGAAAATGCTGGGCTCAACGTAAAGCTCGTTCCGTATTACTACGATATGGAATTGGATCGCCAGCATGTGGTGCCGTACTGGAAGCGCTATGATACCGATGATTTGGCCATGCAATGGGCCTTTTACGTAAACTAATTCCTGCCTTTCAGTCCATTGATCTCGCGTATATGAAATGTATCGGAGGCGCCCGATACAAACGGACGGACTGGTCAGTGAACACATCGAGGAATTTGGCCGGGATACTCCTTTGATCAGACTGGATAACTGAAAGAGTATCAAGATGCCCATCTAGGCTTGCATTCCGATACTAAGGGATAGCGGCTAGAATCGCCCTCATGCAGCCTGTCTCCCTGTATGAATCATATTGCGGGATCGAAGGTGGACCATTTCCGCTACCTGTCAGATGGGTTAGAAGATCTTGTGGCTTTCTGCCTGACAACGGTCCCTCAGGACCGGATCACTCAATTGCGCAAACAGGTTATAAAAGCTGTAGGCATATTTGAACGCATGGCCAAGCCCGGACCGTAGCGACTTCCTTTGTACCCAGTAGTCGTGGTCCAGTGGAGTCAAGGCCGAGGGAGGGTGGTCGGGAATATGTGAGTCTGTTTCCTGTGGTCCACGCCGCATGGTCTTGATATACATCCGGTATGCACAGTGAGCCTGGGATGCTAGCTTCGGGTAACCAAGCCGGGATAGTTCAATTACTGCGTGTCCGATGGTGAGCAAATGTCCTGCCCACCCCTGACCGTAGCCGGCATACAGCGAAACCGACCGGAGGAACTCGCTGAATATAAACTCGATCAGGGCACCTTCATCGTCAATACCCGGCACCCCGTCATCATCCGCCAGGTCGACGTTCTGTGATTTGGAAAAGTCGTCGATGAGTCTGCAGATGCCCTGGATCCGGCCAGGGGTGATCTCTTCCGGACAGTCCCTGAAGGCCTTGAGGGCGGCCGCGCCAAAAATGATGTTGTGGCCGACTTCCCGCAGGTCGCCGATACCGGTGGAAAGTGTGTCCAGCAGTTGCTCCAGCAAGGCGCTGTCGGGTGGCTCGTGCGGTGCGGTACGGAAAATCGCATCATTCCGTAGCTCATCGTCGATGCGGGATTTAATGAGATCCTGCGTCGCCTCGCCGAGGCTGTTCTCCTGACACAGGTAATAAGCTGCGATGACGGAGGCGGCCAGGTGCCCGTCACGAAAATAGTCTTTACCGTGCGCATGACTGAGACCGTCTAGGCCCATAACCAGATAGCTGGGGTCAAGCATATCAAATCGTCCGCTTGAAGCAGATAGACTGATCCAATCATGCGGGCGCAGTGAGTAAAATTCAACAGATCTGTGCGATATTGCCGGGCATACGCTGTTACTAGAGCCTAATTTCGTGTTTGAAGAATCTACCGGGTTTCAAACAGTTATCGCCGTCGGTCAGATAGTGCTCCAGGTAGTCCTCCAGGCGAATATGGTTGACATTGATATTATTGTAATCCGATCCGTAGATAAAAATGCCAGGATTGCGAACGAACAGTTTTCCCAGCCAGCTGTCGTAGATCGCCTTGCGTTCATCGGCGGTATGCAGCCAGTTGCTGTATATCGTAAAAAACGCATTGCTCCACCAGATCGCTGAATTGGGTTGATTGTCGATGGCCGCGAGCAGGTCGTCCCTGTCGGTCAGGAGATTGCAGTGGACATACTCGTGTCGAATATCGCGAAATGCCGTCCAGTGTTTCTTTATGGCCGCTTCGCCGCCCCATTTGTCGATCTCGTTCCGCCACAACTGTTCCACGTCATCCCAGGCGATTTCATCAGGCGATAGACCGGCCCAAAGCTGGTCGAAAACCTCACCGGGTGGAAACTGTTTCATCAGGTAACGAACGAACCGGGGAAAATCCTCACCTTCCCACTCGGTATTGATCACCTTTCTCATCTCCAGCGCAGTGGTGCTGTAGTCGAAAAATACCATGCGGGTCGATTTATCAAAACCAAGGGTGTGCAGCATCATATTGGGTTTAAAACCGGCTGCAACGGAGTAGAGCGAGGAAACGGGGGAGGTGAAATTATCCGGGCGCTCGGCAACATCCTGGTACGATTCCAGGTTGAAAAGAAACACGCCTTTTCTGGAATCCTTCACCTGGTCGTCGATGGAGTCCAGGAACTGCCGCTGCCCGTACGAAAGGTCGGTATTCATGTCTTCTTTCGAATATTCAGGCAACAGCGTGTCCAGGTGTCTGGCGAACGCCTGCATTTTTTGCGGAGACGGATCAAATAGGCTGATGCGGCTTCCATCAAGTGACCTATTGAAATTCAGTACGGAAAGCCTGTCCGCGAGGCTGGTATTGATGAAATTCCACCCCGCATGCTGTGGCATTATACTTTCTGTAACCTCTGTGGGTTCAAGCGATTGGACCCGTTCGCCATTAGAACCGGACTCTATGATAACGCGCGGTTTTATCACTTCAGTGGCCGTTGAGCACGGCTGGCCGAAGCCGGGTTGACCCAGCGCTGCGTAATGATGCAGATTTACCAGCAGACAGTCTTCAGCCAGTCCATACCAGCCATCTTTGCTATGGAGAATGGTTCCGGTTACAAAAAAATCATGGTTTTCGATCCAGCGTCCAAGTGCTGTCTGGAAATCTACCTGTTCCCAATGTTTGGGTATCCAGGTTTCACCGATGACATGTCCATAAGACTGAACGAGACAGTAGCTGTAGCCAAGCCCCAGGGCTTCCTGCAGAAGGCCATCTAGTGAATCGTTTTCGAGGATGTCGTCGTGGTATCCAAACCGCGACCAGGCAATGGTGAAGTTACGGAGCTTTTCTGCCAGCCTGGCCCCCGGGATCCTGCCGGATGTATCCAGCAAGCCAAATACAACGCCATCAATGTACATCGGGTTACCGGTTTATCAGCGTTTGTCTGTACTGGGCGGGTGCGGCTTGTCCGGGCCGCCAAGCGCAAGGATTCCCCATACCACCAGGTCGTCTGCGAGTTGCTCAACTTCAACATTGGTCAGGTATGGCATGGTCGGTGATCGTACGCAATTAAGTGTTTCAACGGCACGGACACCGTTTTGTCCGAAGAATTTGGGAGCAATTGTAAGCACCAGCTGGTCCACCAGGCAGTCAGCCAGGACGCTGGAAATAACCTTCGATCCGCCTTCGATCATCAAGGACTTCACGTGTTGCTCACGCAACCAGTGAAACAAATCTGCCAGTCGTATACCACCACCGGGTGCCTCGGGTATCCGAACAACACGTGCTCCTGCCTCGATCAGTTTCAATTCACGTTCCCTGCTGGCATCAGGCAAGGTGGCAATAATTGCCTGTCTTGAGTCCTGCTGCAGAAGTTTGGCTGTTGGCGGAGTTCTGAGCCGGGAATCAAGGATAACCGGTATCGGGTCTTCACCATCTGCATGACGAACAGTCAACCTGGGATCATCCACAAGTACCGTATTGATTCCCACGAGAATGGCATTATGCATGGCGCGCAGCTGATGTGTCATTAACATTGACTTGTCGCTGCTGATAGCGGTTGAGGAGCCTTTGCAGGCAGTAATGCAACCATCGAGGCTTTGTGCGAATGCGAGGGTTACCGTCGGGCGTGGAACTACTCTTTTCTTTTTCTCCAACCTGGCCAGAGTCGCTCTGGCTGACCGGACAATGGCAGACTCATTAACTGCTCTGTTCATCAGTCCAGGTTCCGCTTCGGCGCTTCGGCGCTTCGGTACTTCGCTGAACATACCCTGTTTACAATATACCTGACGGGCTAGAAATGGTGATTCAGCTTGTCACCTTTTGTCTTGAGATAATGCCTGTTGTGGTCATTGGGCTCTATCAGAATAGGAATTCTGCATTTGATTTTAATACCGTGTTTTCTTAGCGCGTCAACCTTTCGTGGATTGTTGGTTATTAGGTTCACGGATTGGATCCCAAGGACTTTGAGAATCTCTGCCGCAACCTCATATGT